>JACKQG010000943.1_pt1 | contig 41024 bp, 38 predicted proteins | sample 8237621 | NCBI WGS metagenome assembly JACKQG01 (sample SAMN15677084, study PRJNA649215) | marine metagenome | biome: marine; feature: Black Sea; material: saline water; isolation source: suspended particulate matter (SPM) from the Black Sea western gyre | collected 2013-06-09/2013-06-10 | depth... | reverse complement strand
TTTCAATATTATTCATGAGATATCACGTTAGGCTGAGTTGCTCCAATATTCATCAGAATCCCAATGGATGCCATATTCATCAAAAGGGATGTTCCGCCGTAACTTAAAAAGGGCAGCGCAAGCCCCTTGGTCGGCAGGAGTCCAAGGGTAACCGCCATATTCACGCCGACCTGAAGACCGATTGACGTTGTCAGGCCAACGGCCAACAGTGACCCGAAAGAATTTTCTGTATTTCTGGCGATCCAGATGCCCCGCCAGAAGATCAGGGTATAAAGACCCAGGATGAACAACACTCCCGCGAGGCCGAACTCCTCTCCGATGACCGAAAAGATAAAATCGGTGTGGGGTTCCGGAAGATAGAACAGTTTTTGATACCCCTGGCCGATGCCTGTGCCCCAAATTCCTCCGGTGCCGAAAGCCATCAAAGAATGCACAATCTGATATCCTTCATCGGACGGATACTGCCAAGGATTCAGAAAACTCATCAGGCGCTTGAGGCGATACTGTGCATGGATCATAACAAAATAGAGAACCGGCAAAAGTGCCGTCAGGGATGTCAACAGATGCAAAAGACGTCCACCCCCGATAAAAAGCATGATCCAGGTAACGGCACCCAGAATGATCACGGAACCGAAGTCTGGCTGGATAATGATCAGAGCGGCTAAAATTCCGAGTACCAGGATGTGGGGAAGAAAACCGACATAAAGGTCTTTGAGCTTATCCTTCTTTTTATCCATAGAGTAGGCCAGATAGATTACCAGGGCAAAACGGGCGAATTCCGAGGGCTGAAACGTAAAGCCGCCGAATCGAAGCCATCTGGCCGCGCCTCCGGCAGAATATCCGAACTTGGTAAACTTGACGGCAGCCAGCAGCGCAATTGCGAAAATCAGAAAAGGATATGCCAGGGATCGCAGAAACCGGTGCGGAAAATGCCTGCACGCCACCAGGGTTACAATCCCCAGCAGCGCAAAGCAGGCCTGTTTTTTCAAAAAGTAGTATCCGGTTCCAAACTTTTTCAGTGCCAGGGCCGAACTGGCGCTGTAGACCATGACGATTCCGATTCCCACCAGAAAAAGCACGGGGAACAGGAGCTTGACGTCGTAATTTAAGGGCTGCTGGGCAACCGCTGTCATTTTTTGTTTGTTACCGGGCATTGATTTCACCTAACATGATGCAGGATAAATGAATCTTGGATTTTGCATCAAAGTCATTACAATCCGTCATTTCGTTACTTTGTGATTGTCTGCCACCGGTTGATAAACCGGAAGAAGCAGATTCTTTAAGTTGTCTAACCGCCGCGCAGAAATCCTCTCCCCGCTGGGCATAGCTTTTATACATATCGAAGCTGGCACAGCCCGGAGCCAGGAGCACCACATCTCCGGGGGCTGCGGCCTGATACGCCAAACGGACGGCGTCTTGCATATTGGCTGCGATTTGTGCTCCCTGTCTGCATGCGCCGGATAGGGCAGCGGCAATTTTCTCCCGGGCCTCTCCCATTACAATCAGTGTCTTGACGTGCTTGTGAACCAGTTCTTTGAGAACCGAAAAGGTTCCGCCTTTATCGCGACCTCCCATGATAAGGACCAGCGGATGGGTAAAGGACTCAAGAGCCCTGGCCACAGCGTCAACATTGGTTGCCTTGGAGTCGTCGAAAAAACGGACGCCGCCGACCGTAGCGACCGATTCGAGCCGATGGGGGATCCCCTTGAAATCATTCAGGGCGGACTGGACCGCATCCAAACTTGCTCCGGCGGCCAGGGCCGCCAGGCTGGCGGCGGCGGCATTTTCAAGGTTATGTCTGCCCACCAGACCGAATCCGGAAAGGTCTAGGGACCTTTGCGGACTTTCTTTTGATCGCAAACGAATGCAGGCAGCGCCCTGGAAACCGCTCCAATCTATGACGGCACACTCTTGGCTGCAATCATCATGGCTGTCGTATTGATAAAAGGGAACTTGCCTGGCTTTGATGTCTTTGGCGGCCGAACGGATCAGCGGATCTGATGCGTTGATGACGGCCGTATCGTCTTTTTGCTGGTTTTCAAAGATGCGCAGCTTGGACCTGACGTAAGCTTCAAAATCGGGGTACCGGTCCATATGATCTTCGGTGATGTTCAAGAGAACACTCACTTTCGGCCGGAACGTTTCGATGGTATCGAGTTGAAAGCTGCTGATTTCGGCGACAACAATTTGGGCCCCTGCGCCCTGATCGACATAACCGATTAAAGGATTGCCGATATTGCCCCCCACAAAAACCTTGAACCCGGAAGTTTCGAGCATTTTGCCCAAAGGGGTTGTGGTCGTCGTTTTGCCGTTGGTTCCGGATATGGCGATGACCGGTTCACGGATGAATCTTGAAGCAAACTCTATTTCTCCGATTACCGGAATCCCTTTTTTGCAGGCCCCTAAAATCGGCCCGATGGTATGGGGTACGCCGGGGCTGATCACAATCAGATCGGCACGTTCAAAAAATTCAGCTTGATGCCGGCCCAGTTCCAGGCTGATACCCATTGCAGATGCCTCCAGGGCATGGCCGGCCAGCTGCCCTTCAGGGGCAATATCGGTAACGGTTACAACCGCCCCTTTATGCTTGGCAAAGCGGGCCGCGGCAATCCCCGAGGAGCCGAGGCCGACGATCAGAATATTTTTATTTGCAAGGTCCATTTTTTACCTGAGTTTCAGCGTACTCATGGACAACAGCGCCAATGCAATCGCAATGATCCAGAACCGGACAATGATTTTCGGTTCCGGCCATCCTTTCAGTTCAAAGTGGTGGTGCAGCGGGGCCATTTTAAAGATTCGGCGGCCGTGGGTCATTTTGAAAAAACCGACCTGAAAAATTACAGACAGGGTTTCAATAACAAAAAGCCCGCCGACCAATACCAGCAGGATCTCCTGCTTGGTGATGACGGCCACGGAACCTAAGGCCGCACCCAGTGAGAGGGAGCCGACATCGCCCATAAAAATCTGGGCGGGATACGTGTTGAACCATAGAAATCCAAGGCCCGCCCCGATCATGGTCCCGCAGAAAATGGTTATTTCCCCGCTTCCGGCAACGTAATTGATCTGCAGATAGCCGGCAATTTTACTGTGACCGGCGACATAGGCAAAGACCATGTATGCCGCCGAGGCAACGATAAACGGCCCGATGGCGAGGCCGTCGAGTCCGTCTGTCAGGTTGACCGCATTTGATGTGCCGATAATCACAAAGGCCGCGAACAGGATGTATCCCCACCCAAGATCCGGTGTCACTTTTTTTAAAAACGGTACGGTGACGCATGCTGAAAAGTCCGGAGATATGTATACCAGAATGCCGGTGGCCAGTGCCAGAATCGCCTGCAAAAGGAACTTGCTGCGAACCGTTAATCCCTTGCTTTGCTTTTTGATCTGCATGAGATAGTCGTCGATAAAACCGATGCCGCCGTATCCAACGGTGGCCAGCAGCACGATCCAAACGTAATAGTTGGTTAAATTCGCCCAAAGCAGTGTTGAGACCACAATTGAGAAAATGATCAGCATCCCGCCCATGGTCGGTGTGCCGGCCTTTGTATGGTGGGTTTGCGGACCGTCCTCTCTGATATACTGACCGATCTGCCAATGACTGAGTTTCCGAATCACCCAGGGTCCCATTAAAAAACAGATTAAAAAAGCCGTCAGGCTGGCATAGATCGTCCGGAACGTAATGTATCGAAATACATTCAAGACCGATATGGTGGTGTGCAGCGGATATAGTAGATGATACAGCATAATTACCTATTATGAAATTAAAGCCAGGCCTGCCTGTTAAGTTATCATCGTGGCAGAGTTTTTTTATTCCATTTAAGTTTAAAATGCCTAAAGTGATCTAAAGTGCCTAAAATATATAGCTTCAGCCGTTGGCCCAGTCCATCAGCTTGGCAACGATCGTTTCCATGGCCATTGAGCGGCTGCCCTTTACCAGAATCCAGTCCCCGGATTCCAGCCAGCCGGTGACGTGTTGGAAGATTTCATCCTTGGAGCCGATCATAATATTGCCGGAATCCATATTTTCGTCCCGGGCGCCTGCGGCGACCGTTTGGGCGAACTTGCCGGTGGCATAAAGCCTTGAGATCTTCGATTTTGCACTCAAAGCGCCGATCTCGCGGTGCATCGATTCCGAATACTGCCCAAGTTCGAGCATGTCGCCGATGATAAGAACCCCCCTGCCATCTTTCTTTAAGGCCCGCAGCGTTGCGATTGCGACCGACATGGAGCCCGGGTTGGCATTATAGGTGTCGTCGATAATATGGATCCCTCTGCGTGTTTTAAGGATGTTCAATCGGCCTTTAACCGGCACGAACCCTTCGAGCCCCTTTTTAATTTCCGCGGCGCTTACGCCCAAAAGATGCCCGACCGCTGCGGCGGCCAGGGCATTGGAAATCATAAAGCTGCCGGGGGTGTCGAGTTCAACGGAAATGCTTTCCGACGGCAGTGTCAGGGTAAATGCAAGACCCAGCCCCTTTGCCTGAATTGAACGGGCCCTGATCCGGGCCCCTTCGGATACACCGAACAGCAGAACGTTCGCGGGAGTTTTGTCCGCCAACCGGAGCAGTCTCGGATCGTCGGCATTCAGGACCGCCGTACCGTCCGACCCGATTTTGGCAAGCAGTTCACCCTTGGCTTCCATGACGGCAGCAACGGAGCCCAGCCCTTCCAGGTGGGCCGGGCCGATATTGGTAATCACGCCGATGTTGGGCCTGCAAATTTCAGCAAGTCTTCCGATTTCTCCGGGTCTGTTCATACCGAGTTCCACCACCGCCCACTGGTGGTCCGGGTTGAGGTTCAGCAGCGTCAAGGGCAGGCCGATTTCATTGTTCAGATTGCCGCTGGTTGCCAGCGTTCGAAAGCATCGCGCCACGACCGCAGCGGTCATCGTCCGGGTAGTGGTTTTGCCGTTGGACCCCGTAATGGCTACCACCGAAACGTTGGAACGGTTGCGTTGAAAAGCAGCCAGGTCACCCAACGCTTTGGTCGTGTCGGTTACGGCGACACAGACCACCTTTTTTTGCCGGCATAATCGTCCGGCCGGCGCATCGATATTGTTCTTGCTGATGACAAGGCCCCTAACACCGGACGCAATGACATCGCCGGCAAAACTGTGGCCGTCATGAACCTCGCCTTTGATGGCAACAAAGAGATCATCGGGGGTTATCCGGCGCGAATCGATGGAGACGCCCGCAAAGGCACAATGGATATCCCCGTACAACAACTCTCCTGCGGTTGCTTTTAAGATGTCGGCGGTGGTCCAGGGTATCGGCGTTGTCATGGGTTTATTTATGTATAATTCATTGATAGCGTGTTATTTTTAACATCTATTTGCCGTTTGTTATCAGAAATCAGGGCCAGGGCTGAAAGTGCTTCCCGGACCTGCTCGCGGTCGTCAAAGGGAAAGGTGTCAGCTCCGATAATTTGATACGTTTCATTGCCCTTACCGGCGATAAGAACGGTATCCCCCGGTCGGGATGCCAGCAGCGCCAACCGAATGGCATGTTTACGATCCGGTTCGATCACATAACCTTTTTGATGAAAGCCGGTTGCCAGATCCTGTCCGCTATATTCATGTGCAACGGTCTTGCGGGTTCCTTGAAGAATCTGGCCGATGATTTCCAAGGGCGGCTCGGTGCGCGGGTTATCGGTTGTAACAACGCTAAGGTCGCAGAGCCGGCCAGATATTGCGCCCATTTGAGGGCGTTTGTCCCTGTCCCGGTTGCCGCCGCAGCCGAATACGCAGATCATTCTGCCGGTTGCCATACGTTTCAAGGCGGAAAGAACGTTTTTGAGGGCGTCAGGGGTATGGGCATAATCGACATAGACGAAACGCTCACTGTCATTTGGAATGCGTTCAAGGCGACCGGGGACGCTGGAAACCGCTTCCAGGCCGGTTTTAATATCGGCCAAAGAAAGGTCCAGGGCGATGCCGACTCCCGCCGCGCAGAGAATGTTTTCCAGGTTGTGCCGTCCAACCAGGGATGATTTTAATTCAAAAGAACCCTTCGGCGTTGAAATCCTGCCGCTCATGCCGGTCAGGCCGTATTCGATCTGCTGACACCGAATGCTGCTGCCGTCGGCTTCGCCCGCGGAAAGTATTGTCGATTGGTCCGGGCGTTCCGAAAGCAGGCTTAACAGTTCCCTGCCTTTTTCATTATTGTGATTTATCACAGCCGCCACCCGGTGTTTTTGGGGGCCTGAACCCAGAATGTCGGTGAACAACCGTTTTTTACAGCGCCAGTAAGATTCCATGTCGCCGTGATAATCAAGGTGGTCCCGTGTCAGGTTTGTAAATACGGCGACATCGAAGCGACAGTGGTCGATTCTGTGAAGGTCGATAGCATGTGAAGAAACTTCCATGGCAACATGGGTAATGCCGTTTGCGAGCATATCCGCCAGGATCCTCTGGAGATCCGTAGATTCGGGGGTTGTCATCGGATTGCTGAAGGTTTTACCGCCATACCGGAAATTAAGCGTCCCGATAACCCCGACCGCGGTACCGGCGCACTGCAGGATGCGTTCGATCAAAAAAGCCGTCGTTGTTTTACCGTTGGTGCCGGTGATGGCGACCATCGTCAGCTTTTCCGACGGGCTGGCGTAAAACCGGTCGGAAATCGCCGCCAGGGCCTTGCGGGTGTTTTCAACTTTGATGATGACCGCTTCTTTATAATTAACAGGTTTCTGGGTAACAATTGCCAAGGCGCCTCTTGACAGCGCTGCGTTTATAAAGTCATGGCCGTCGGCCGCAAGTCCCCTTATCGCAACAAAAAGGCCGCCGGGTTGAACTTCCTGTGCCCGGTAATGAATTGAGCCGATTTCGAGCCGGTCTCCGTTGGCGCCGGTCATCTTCAGCGGTGTGACAGCTTCGAGTAGACGTGAAAGATTCATCCTCAGGCCTCGCTATCAATGGCGGCAGTTAGCCTGTCAGTTTTGCTTTTTGGCGGTATGTTCAAATAATTTAGTGTCTTATGGGCGATCTCCCTAAAAGCCGGAGCCGCTACGACGCCGCCGTAATGCTCTTTCCGGGGTTCGTCGATGACAACTAGAATAACCACTGCGGGCTTTTCAGCAGGTGCGAACCCCACGAAGGATGCGATGAATTTTCCCTTGGCGTATTCACCGTTTTCGTCAATTTTCTGGGCTGTCCCGGTTTTGCCGCAGGCTGAATAGCCCTCAAGGGCCGCCTGGACGCCGGTACCGCCTTCTTTGGTGACGGTCCGCATGATTTGGGTGATGGTCCTGGCGGTTGCCGATGAAACGGCCCTTCTTATCTTTTGGGGGCCGAAGGTCTGGATCAGCCGGCCGTTTTCATCGGTTATGGCCTGGACAATGAAAGGCTTCATCAGAATTCCGTCATTGGCGATGGCAGCCGTGGCTGAAGTAAGCTGCAGGGCAGATGCGGAAATTCCCTGGCCAAAGGCAATGGTTCCGGCATCGATCTTGGACCAGCGCTTGTAAGGCGCCAGGCTCCCGGCGCTTTCCCCCGGACAGTCTATGCCGGTCTTGGCCCCGAAACCAAAATCCTGCAATGTTTTGTAAAGCCGTTCGGGTCCGGTAATTTCGGTCACTTTGACGGCACCGATATTGCTTGAAAGCTTGACGATCTGCTCCAGGGTCAGCCACTCATAGGGATGTGTATCGTGGATTATGTCTTTTCCGATTCTGTAAGTGCCGTTTTCGCAATAATAGATGCTGTTTAGGGAACTCGTTCCGGACTCCAGGGCCGCAGCCGCACTGAAGATTTTCATGGTTGAACCCGGTTCAAACGGATCGGTGATTGACCGGTTTCTCCAAAGTTCTCGGTTAAAATCGCTAAACGTATTGGGGTTGAAAAACGGATATTGCGTCATAGCCAGCAGCGCCCCTGTTTTTGGGGCCATTACGATGGCAATTCCGGATTTGGCTGAAAACTTTGTGATCGTTTCTTCAAGCGTTTTTTCGACAATATACTGGATGGTCCGGTCAATCGTGAGGATGAGATTACAGCCGTTATAATTTGGAACCTGAGTTTCTTCGGCATTGAAGCCCCGGCCAAGGGCATCTATTAATACCGTGATATACGTGGATGCGCCTTTGAGATAGTTGTCATAGTAGAATTCAAGGCCTTCCAAGCCGTTGTCATCGACATTGGTAAATCCGAGCAGCGGGGCTGCAAGTGTCTTGTTCGGATAAAAGCGTTTGTGTTCAGTGATGAAAGCTAAACCGGCACAGTCCAGATCCCGGACCGCCCGGGCTTCCTTGGGCGCAACATGACGTTTTATCCACACGAACTTGCGATCGGAAGAAAGCTTGCGCAAAAGCGAGCCCCTGTCCATTTTCAGCAGGTTGGCGATCGTTTTTGTTGTTGACGGTATATCGACCATCTGCTCGGGATGTGCGGCGATAGATGTTACATCGACACTGACAGCCATTTCAGTGAGGTTGGTATCATAGATCGCTCCGCGTTTTCCGGAGGATTTGAAAGATTTTTCGTACTGGTTGGCGGCTTTTTGAGAGAGACGGGGGCCGCAGAAAATCTGAAGATAAACGGCTTTGGCACCGATTGTCGCGAAAAAGAGGCTAAAGAGCACCCCCACGATAATCACGCGCAATTTAATATGTTTGTTATCGGCGGCTTTCATGGAATCAGTATCAGTTGCTCCGGTGTAGGCATTGTCAAACCCAGCCTGCTTTTGGCAATTTCAGCAATCCTTGCAGGAGACTTCAGACTGGCCAGTTCGATCTTCAAGTTGTTGCGCAAGGCAGTTATCTCCTTTTGGCGGTATGCGATCTTTGAAATTTCATATCCGATCGCGACACATTGGACCCGGCACCAGGTATAAAGGAAAAGTTCCGAAATAAAAAAGAGCAGCAGAATGATCCAGAATCCCAGTTCCTTCAGCCTGCGCGACTTTTTTTGGTTTTTTTGGTTCATCGTTCTAGATCTTTTCAACGGCCCTTAATTTTGCACTTCTTGCCATGGGGTTTTGTGCAATTTCGTCTTGGGTCGGGCGTACCGGCTTTTTCGTCAATGAGCGCACGAGCGGTTTTTGTTTACATGTACATTTCGGGAAATCCGGAGGACAAACACAGCCCTTTTCCAGGGCTTTCATGCGTTGCTTGACAATTCGATCTTCCAGGGAGTGAAACGATAGAACACAGAGGCGACCTTTGGGATTTAAAAGATCTGCAACGTTTTGCATGAACACATCGAGATTTTCAAGCTCCCTGTTGACAGCAATTCTAAGCGCCATGAATACGCGGGTGGCAGGGTGGATTTTTTGCTTCAGGGCCTGCTTGGGAACCGCTTCACTTACAATTTGGGCCAGTTGTGCACTCGATTGTATGGCACGACGCTGTCTTTTATGGACGATTTGTCTGGCAATCGGCGCTGCCCAGCGTTCCTCTCCGTATTTAAAAAAAAGTTGTTTGAGGTCTTTTTCCTCCAACCGGTTGATTAAATCTTCAGCCCTGGTGGTCGATCTTATGTCCATGCGCATATCGAGCGGTTCATTTTTTTTAAAACTGAACCCTCTGCCGCTCGATTCAAGCTGATGAAGCGAGATGCCAAGATCCAGAAGAATGCCGTCCACGGCAGCGACCCCCAAATGATGAATAATATCAGGAAGATTTATAAAATTATCATGAAAGAGGTGGACAGCCACGTCGAACGATTTCAGCACGTTCTCTGCGTTCCGGATGGCATCCTTATCTTGATCTATGCCGATCAAAACACCTCCTGGAAGTATTTTTTCGCAAATTGTTCGGGCGTGCCCCGAACCGCCAAGCGTACAGTCTACAAAAATTTTTCCCGGACTGCAGTTCAGGTAGAAGGCCACTTCCTTTGGCATCACAGGAATGTGTGTAAACGACATAAAATCAAAGCCCTAATTTTGCGATTTCGTTTCTGACCTCCTCTTTTTGCATGCCTTCTTCCATGTACGAATTTTCCCTTTCCCAGTTTTCACGGGACCAGATTTCGAAGTGATCGAGAACCCCGACAAGCACAATCTCCTTGTCGAGCCCTGCATATTGTCTTAGCGTCGGCGGGATCAAAATACGGTCCTGTTTATCACACAGGCATTCAAAGGCTCCCCCTATGAAGACCCTTCGAAACCGACGCAGGTTGTCGCTTTTTTCGGCCAGGGACAGTATTCGGGTTTCGATTTTGCGCCATTCCGTTAACGTATAAGACACCAGCGCGCTGTCCATTCTGGATATCATGACACCGTTGGCCCCATCGGCTTTAATGATGTCACGAAACCTGGCCGGTGCGATAATACGCCCTTTTGAATCGATGGTATGAAAGGAGCTTCCTCGAAACATTTTTCACCATACTTATCCACTTTTATCCACTTTATTCGAATAAAAATATATTTTTTAATAAATGTCAAGGAAAAAGTGAAAGAAATTTAATATTATTTATAATAATTCATAAATGTTAAAAGTCAATAAAAATATAATTTTCGGTGGAGCATAGTGGAGCAATAATGTAACAAGATGGATGGGAAGCGGGAACACCCATGATGGGTTACGGGTCATGGGTCACTGATCATGGGAGTGCTGCCTATGGGGAACACCTTGTTTGAGGCGCCGAATATTTCGTAGTCGCAATAAAAAAATCCTTTGACAAACAGGCTGTTTTCGGTATCTAGAAAACAGGCTTTTTTCTCTTCTATGGAAACTAAACTGGCTGTTGCTCGAATCCTTTTCACTTAACCTGTGAAATACCCGGGTTAGGCAAATCGTGTTTTAGATCTATCTTGGCATTCTTTATGAAATAGCCGGGATAACGGCGGCTCAAACAGGCGCTATTGGGGACCACAGCTCTGAAGGAGTGGGAAGATGAAAGAAAGCATTACGGATTTGATCGTTAAGATTCCAATGTTTGCAGGTCTCAATCCGGATGAGTTGGCGATAGTTGAAAAACGCATCAAGCTTTTTGAGATCGAACAGGGTAAAACCCTTTTTAAGGAAGGCGAACAAGGCGATTATGTTTGTTTCGTGCTCGATGGAAGATTGGATGTAACCATAAAGACCGTTACGGGAGATGATTTTGTATTGAATACCTTGCAAATGAACACCTCAGGGGCGTGAAATATCCGGGCTAGTAATAGATTGGATCGGAATTAAATTTTTGTTCCAGAAAGTCTTTTTCCTCCTTGCTCAATTTCCCCATTTCCACCAGAACATCTCCAAGGCCCGCTTCCCGCAGGGTATCGATTCTGAGGATGGACTCCATGCTTTGGTTTTTAGCCCAGATGAAGGTATACTCCGAAGTCAGGTTTGATTTATGTATTAGTTTGATAGTATTGCCAAAATATATAATGTGATAGCTCAACAAGAAATATCCGGCAGCCACTAAAACGGCCGTTAGCAGATATAGCTTTATTCTCTTCCGCATGGCATCAATCCTTTGATCGAATTATCCCGAATTTTTCATAAACAAATTGTACGGTTAAGTTACCGGGAACCTATCAAGTTTTATGTAACAGCACAATCAATTTTGTTCAATAAATTAATGAGGGATGTCAGACCCCGAGAGGTTATAACTACATCTTTCATAAATCAAGGTGCTTTTCAATAAGATCGATTTTTTCCGACATTTTATCATTTTTGGAATAGATAAGTCCCTTGGCAAGGATGCTGCCAATTTGAAGCCGGTTTTTCCCCCCTTTTGTTGCAGTTTACCGGATCGCACTGACCACAGTCATGATCGAGAGGGCGCTGAGGAGCATTGCCGTGCACCATGCCAAAACATTGCCGAACTTGTTATTGACATGCTCGCCCATGACCGAAGGATCGCTGATCAAACGAATCATGAAGAAGAGGATTATCGGGAGAACGAGTCCGTTGAGGACTTGAGAGAGAAACATGATGGAAATCAGCGGGGCGTTAGGGAGCATGACTACACCGGCGCCAAGGACGATCATGAGCGAATAGAGGGTATAGAACTGGGGAGCCTCCTGAAACTTGCAGTCTACTGAGGACTCCCAGCCAAAGGCTTCGCACACGGTGTACGCTGTGGACAGAGGCAGAATAGAGGCGGCAAAGAGAGAGGCGTTCAGGAGTCCGAAGGCAAAGAGACCGGCGGCGTAGCGCCCGGCCAGCGGGGCCAGGGCCAGTGCGGCCTCCTTGGCATTTTCGATGTGGATGCCGTGGGTGTGAATGGTTACGGCACAGACCAGGATGATGAAGAAGGCCACCACCGAGACGGTCACCGACCCGAGAATTACGTCCCAGCGCACGATGCGGTAGTCGCGGACGGTCAGGCCCTTGTCAACCACTGCTGCCTGGAGATAGAACTGCATCCAGGGCGCGATGGTAGTTCCTACCAGGCCGACAATCATGATCAGAGCCGGTGGGGAGAGGTCGAGCTGGGGGGTTAAAACCTCGCGGGCAACCGAAGCCCAGTCAGGACCCGCCAGAAAACCTGAGATGATGTAGGCAACGTAAAAGAGGCAGGCGCCAAGAAATACCTTTTCCACCGACCTGTAAGAGCCTTTGACCACTAGGAGCCATACGAGCAGTGCAACCAGGGGAGCAGAAAAATGTCGTGGAATATTAAACAGTTCCAGAGCCGCTACTGCCCCTGCAAACTCGGCTACGGTATTGGCTATGTTGGTGAGAACGATCCCGATCATCAGGTAGAAGGTCACCGCCGCGCCAAAGCGTTCCCGGATCAGGGCCGCCAGCCCCTTGCCTGCAACCACACCCATGCGGGCGCTCATTTCTTGAATCAGGATGAGAAAACCGGTGATCGGTACCATATACCAGAGCAGCCTGAGTCCGAACTCGGCCCCGGCCAGTGAATAGGTAGTGATGCCGCCGGCAGTTTCCTCGTCGTGAGTTAGGAGGCAGCGCACGTCCTCGGCCACTTCCGGCTCCATCTCCTTGAGAAGGATCTGGGCGTGAGGCTCTTCCAATTCCTGGAGGAGGTCGGTGGCTTTGCTGGGCGACATTTGCTCTAGGAGATCCGAGGCCTTGTCGGCCGGCAGGTTCTGGATCAACGAGACCTGAACCTTGGGGTTTGCCTCTTCAAGAACGTCGGCGGCCGTGTCGATATCCAGCGCGCGAAAGAGCCGGCTCCTTTCCGGCCGGTCAAGGTCCTCAATGATGTCAGCTAGGTCAGCCGGGTGCAGGTTGGCCAGACGAGACTGAGAGAACTTGAGCCGGAGGATATCGGAGGAACCCACCGGTTGGACCAGCCGCCAGTTGATCAGGATATTGGCCAGGGTGTAGCCGAAAAGCCACTTGAGCACGGCTACGGTCACTCGCTGAAGGCCTACCCGCCGCAGCAGACCCCTCAGACCCACATCGACCTTCGACAAAACCAGGGCACCGTTGCGCTGGCGGAACTGCAAATCGTTGACCCTGACCACTTTCGCGCCGGCTATGTCGACGATCTGCTTGTCCAGCAAAGCTTTGCGAATAAGAATTTCACCGGGCGGACGATCCACTTTCGAGAGCGACTCGCGGGCTCCCGGCCTAACCTTTACGGCGCCGGGCGGCAGGTCCTCGACCAAGTCCCAAGGTAAGAACTGACGGCTTTTGTGAGGGCCGGAGATGATTAGACCGGTTACGGGGGGTCATGTTCGCGGACGTCGGCTGCCAGGTCCAGTACCCGTCCGAGAATATGGTTCCCATGTTCGACCACCGGCCGGCCCAGGATTTCGCACAAGAACCAGACGGGGCTGCTCTGGACCGAAGCTCCGTTCATCATCAAACTCTCCCTTTTAAAGGTTGAGAACGGAAAGGATGCAAATTCAAATATCGAAGGCGGAATTGATTGTCAACAGCGATTTTTTTTCGTGCAGGTCCTCAAATTTTCAGCAAATCTTGGTAATGCTTAAGCCACGGATACAAGGGACGTTGTGACAATTTGTGCGATTTTATTAAAAATTAACAAAATCCTTTTTGGCGTCCATGACCTTGGCCAAATACCTGCGGGCTTCATCGTAGGGCAGTTTGCGGCGCAGGGTGTTGAATACTTCCAGCGGGTCTAAACGGTTGATGCGTTCCGGGGCCAGGTCGCGGTTGCGGTCGAAGGTTCGTAGGACGTTGCCGGCACCGGTGTTGTAAGCGGCGATGACGCAGTATTCCCGGGAAACCGGATTTTGGATGTCGTTTAAATATTTATGGTTCAAAAGATGTAAATAGGCCGTGCCGTATTGAATATTGTTGGCGGGATTGAACAGAAATTCCCTGTCGGGCAGATCGCTTTTGTTTAAAAATTTACTGACATCCTGGCCGGCCGTGGCAGGTACGATCTGCATCAGTCCGAAGGCCGGCGCATTGCTGACCGCATACGGGTTGAAATCGCTCTCGGTTTTCATGATGGCATAGACAAGATTTTTGCTGACGGAGAACTCTTTTGCAAAGCGTTCCACGACCGGTTTGTATTTTTGGGCTCGCACCTGAAGATGGTCTCTGACCATAGCGATGGTCACATAATGAATGGTTTGGGTCCTGCCGCCGTTTTCGATTGTCCGGGTTTGAAGGGTGTTTTCGACAAGATAGTCGGCAAAACGTTCGGCCCGCCAGGACCAGCGGATATCCTCACCTTCATGGTCTTTAACCTCGCCGTAAAGAAAGGGGACTTCTCCGAGCGTGATGGTTTTGGCGGAATAGAGGTCCACGGCCCTGGGATCGTCCGGCGTCAGCAGCGTGGTGGTGATAGCGGTCTTGAGACTTTCAACCGGTGCTTTCTGATCCAAGGTTTCAACCGTGATAACGCCCTGATCGAAATCCACCGAAGCACGGGAAAGATAGTTCTGGGTATATTTGACGTAAATCTTGGGTTTGGGTTCCTTGACTTCTTTTGTGCCCCAGACGACTTCCACGGCTTTTCTGAATGTTTCCATAAGCTTTTTAAAATCCTTCTCAAAGCGCAGGATGTCGCGCTGGAGCGCCTTGGGATCGGTGGCGTAACGGACGGCCCTTGCGGCAGCCATCTGCTGGGCTGAAGCAATATCACCGGTGGCAGCTATGCGGGCCACCCGGACCATGTCCCCCGTAGAGCAGGCCACCAGAAGAACTATAATCAAAAGCGTTGTAATTGTTTTATTCATGATATAAGGACTTCCGTCCCAAAAAGCGGCGTAGCCGCACTGTATAAAATCGTCTTACGATTTTATTATCATTATAGACAAGGCTAAATCAACATGTTAAAACCTGCAAAATTCAGGCTGAAAGCCGGTGATGCTGTAATTGTTTATCGCAACCATACCATTTTGGCGGGATTGATGGAACAATGAAAAATATTGACAAAACATACTTTGCTCCAACGGCCATCATCGACAGTGATCATCCCAGCATTATTGAATATGCCAACGCCAAGGTGAGCGGCGCAGGTCGAGATTCCGTCGCCATGGCCGTGAAACTCTATTATGCCGTGCGAGACGATATCTGGTATGATCCCTATTACCCGTTCTATCTTCCGGAACACTACCGTGCCAGCAATGTGCTCAAAAGCGGCAGGGGATATTGCGTCAGCAAAGCAGCGCTGCTTTGTGCGCTGGGAAGGGCCGGCGGCATCCCCTCGAGAATCGGTTTCGGCACGGTTCGAAACCATCTTGCCACTCCGAAGCTGATCGATTTTATCGGTTCCGACGTGTTCGTCTATCACGGATTCACGGAGTTTTTTCTTGAAGATAAATGGGTCAAGGCAACCCCCACTTTTAATGCCGAGCTGTGCCAAAAGCATCATGTGGCCCCGCTTGAATTCAACGGCCGGGACGATTCGATTTTCCATCCCTACAATATGGAAAAAAAACAGTTCATGGAGTATCTGGAATATCACGGGACTTATGCGGATATTCCTGTGGATACCATTCTGGCGGCATGGGAAAAGGCCTATGGAAAGGATCGGGTCCAAAAATGGATTCATGATTTGGAGAATGCCAAAACTGCAATCGACTCTTGACAAAAAGACTCGATTTGGGTAATTGGAATTAGTTTTTTTAATGCGTTCGACGCCCATAAATTTTACTTAACCGCTAAATTCGAAGTCGACCGGGCACTGAATGTCGGCGTTTTAAAGCGCGCACTCTAGAAACGACCATGATATCCATGTTTTGGCGGTGGTGGCAAAGGTCGTGAAGCTTGCTCACCACCCTGAATAATCAACCGTAACCATTCAGAGCTGTGAGAAGCTTCGGCAAAACGACGCAGAAGTGGCTCATGGCTCTTTTTTTAAAAAGGCCGGTGCTTCTGCTGAAACACTGGCTTTTTTTATACACTGGAGGCAATAGGTGACCAAGCGGCAATTAATGCTGGGGAATGAAGCCATTGCGCGCGGACTGGTGGAAAACGGCTGTGCCGTTGCGACTTCATATCCCGGCACCCCGGCGTCAGAAATTCTGTCTTCTCTGACACAGTGGCACAAAGACAGCCTGAATTCAATGCATCTTCAGTGGGCGGTAAACGAGAAGGTCGCTTTTGAGATTGCCTATGCGGGGAGTATGGCCGGTTTACGGGCGGCGGTCAGTATGAAGCAGGTCGGGCTCAATGTGGCCTCCGATCCCCTCATGAGTGCCGCCTATCTGGGCGTCAAAGGCGGTTTTATCGTCATCAGCGCCGACGACCCGGGACTGCATTCTTCACAGACCGAACAGGACAGTCGCCTGATGGCCATGATGGCCAAGATTCCGGTTCTTGATCCGGATTCCCCCTTGCAGGCCAAAGCGATGGTGGCCGCAGCCTATGAGCTTTCGGAAACCTTTGAGATTCCCGTTATGCTGCGGCCGACCACACGGGTTTGTCACGCCCGCCAGGATATTCCCACGGCGGATATTCAGGCCGTAAAAAGAAGCGCCGGCTTTGAAAAAGACCCCATGCGCTGGGCCGCAACCCCCAAATTCCGTTTTGTTTTGCACCAGGCGCTGGAGAAAAAGCTCAAAGCCATTTCAGCATACCCCAAGACGGCACCGCTTAGGCTCAATCAACAGGCAAATGCGCCCGGAGCTGTGGTTGCCTCCGGTGTTGCCGTGGCCCATGCCAAAGAAATCATGAAAGATCTGAACCTCTGGGACGCGCTTCCGTTTTACCAAGTGTTGCAGCCGTATCCGCTGCATGCGGAATTCATTTCGCACCTGATCGACAGCTACGATGAAATTCTGGTGCTGGAAGAGACCACGGCCGTTATTGAAATGCAACTGGCGGATCGCCATCGTGTCAGGGGCAAATTGACACATACGGTGCCGAATGTCGGAGAGCTTCTCCCTGAAATCATTCAAGACATCATAGCTGAATTTGCAGGTATGCCGAGCGCACGGGTGCATTTGCCGGCCGCCGCAGGAAAACGTCCAACGCTCTGTGCGGGTTGTCCCCATCGGGCCAGCTTTTTTGCAATCAAGAAGGCCGCACCCAAAGGCATCTATACCAGCGATATCGGCTGTTATACGCTGGGACTCAACCTTGGTGCGGTGGATACCGTACTCTGCATGGGAGCCGCCGTCAGTCAGGCGGCCGGCTTTTATCATGCCTACAAAGGTGAGAAAAAAAAGCCGGACATAGTGGCGACCATCGGGGATTCCACGTTTTTTCATGCCGGGGTTCCGGCCCTGATTGATGCGGTGGTTCAAAAGGTGCGTTTCGTGCTTGTGATTCTGGATAACCAGACCACGGCCATGACCGGCAACCAGCCGACGCCGGCGACAGGAATCGGTGCCGGGGGCGAGACCTTGGCGGCCGTCGACCTTGAAAGCCTTGTGCGCGGATGCGGTGTAAAATTCTGCCGCGCGGGTGATCCTTATCACCTGCCGGAATTTATCGGGTTGTTGAAAAAAGCCGTCAAATACAGCCGGCAGCACGGACCGGCGGTGGTTATCGCCCGCCATCCCTGCCTGATTGACAAACTCCGGAAAGATGCGTTCAAGCGGCAGTATCTCCGGGTTGCAGTCAGCGATGACTGCGACGGCTGCGGGTATTGCATCAACCATTTTGAATGCCCGGCACTCCTTTTGAATGCGGCCGAAAAACAGGTGCACATCGATCCGATATTGTGCAGCGGATGCGGCGTATGCCGATATGTTTGTCCGAAGGGGTCCATCAGGGAAGTTGAGCGTGATCTTTCAGCATAAAATTTAATCGTACCTGAAGCAAGCCATTTCCAAAAAGCTAAACTCTTACAGAATGGTTATGACGAAATCCTTAAAACAGCAGATCGTGATCAGCGGGGTGGGCGGCCAGGGCGTTCTCTTTGTTACACGACTTCTGGCGGAAGCGGCGATCATGAAAGGTTTTTCAGTGTTTACTTCTGAAACTCACGGGATGGCCCAGAGAGGCGGGACGGTTTTATCACACGTTAAAGTGGGGACATTTTCAAGCCCGCTGATACGCCCCTTGCAGGCTGACGGGTTATTGGCCCTGAAGGCAGACAGCCTGATTCAGCACGGCTTTTATCTAAAGCCGGGCGCCTGGGCCGCAGTGAACTGCAGCGGCGATTGCGTGCCTGATTTCAATGGTTCGGCCTTTGCCGTCGATGCCGATAAACTGGCGCAGGAAATAAAAAGTCCAAAGTCCGTCAATCTGATTCTGCTGGGTTTTGCCATTGCCGTAAGTTCGACAAGGTATGAAAGCAACCGGCTGTTCTGTTCCCTTAAGGACATCCGGACGGTGCTGAAAAATCGGATAGCCGCCGACAAAAAGATGATCGCTGCTGCCATGAAGGCGGTTGAAACCGGATATGGGAGTTTACCATGAGCTTTATACCCAAAATTTTAACCAAAGACAGCTTAAGAAAGATTCAACTTGAAGGTCTTAAATGGACGGTCGGCCACGCCTATACGAATTCGCCCGCTTACCGGCGGAAATTCGACAACGCGGGCGTTAAACCCGAAGATATTCAATCTCTTGATGATATCATTCATCTGCCGCTAACCGACAAAGAAGACCTGCAGGCAGAATACCCCTTTCCTTTGCGGGCCGTACCTTTTGAGAACATCGTTCGGATTCATGCGTCTTCAGGGACTACCGGAAAGCGCAAGGTGCTCTGCTACACCCAGAAGGATATTGACGCATGGGCGGACATGTTTGCCCGCTGTTATGAACTCGCGGGACTGACGCGCCAGGATCGTGTTCAGATTGCCGTGGGGTATGGTTTATGGACGGCCGGCGTCGGTTTTCAGGCCGGATGCGAGCGGTTCGGGGCCATGGCGGTTCCCATAGGACCGGCCAACGCTGAAATGCACTGTGAAATGATGGTTGATATGGAAACGACCGTTTTCTGTTCGACCGCATCCATGGCGCTCTTGATGGCAGAAGAGATCCATCATCGCGATCTGACTTCAAAAATAAAGGTCAAAAAGATTATTTTGGGCGCCGAACGGCACAGTGATGCCATGAGAGCCCGTATCAAGGAGCTTATGGATGTCGAGCACATTTTCGACATCTATGGATTAACCGAACTGTATGGTCCGGGGACCGGGCTCGATTGTATCTATCACAACGGGATCCATTACTGGGCCGATTATTTTATTTTCGAGATTCTCGATCCTGAAACCCTGCAAGCGGTTCCTGAGGGCCAGGCAGGCGAACTGGTAGTCACCACCTTGAAAAAGGAAGCGAGTCCGCTGATACGATACCGGACCCATGACGTCACCCGTATCGTAAACCAGGCCTGCAAATGCGGTGTTCCGCTGCCCAGGCATGACCGTATCCTCGGCCGCACGGATGATATGTTTACCTACCGCGCCGTAAACATTTACCCGAGCCAGATCGATCATGTGCTGAGCCGTGTGCACGGGATCGGCAGTGAGTATCAGATCCATCTTAAACAACGTGAAAGCGGCCGGGATATGATGCTGATCAAGGTGGAACGTGCTGTGGGTGCGGACCAGTCCGGCGATAAGGATTTGTCCGAAAGGGTAGCGACGGAAATCCGCCGCAAGATCCTGGTGCGGAGTCAGGTGGAAGTTGTCGATCACGGCAGCCTGCCCCGGACCGAGAGAAAGAGCAGGCGGGTGTTTGACCATCGCAACGGTTAACTAAGTACATGTATTCATAAATAGGCACTTCAAACTTTTAGAATTCAGTCGTTCTATTTTTAAAAGTATGAAACGTTTAGCATGAGCAGGACGGATTATATTCTTCAGGTAAAAGATATTTCAAAAAATTTTGGCGGTCTTCAAGCCATAAACCGACTCTCTTTCCAGGTAGAAAAGGGCCAGATATTTTCCGTTATCGGTCCCAACGGAGCAGGGAAAACCACAGCCATTAACTTGATTACCGGCGTATATGCGCCCACGTCCGGAGAAATGTATTTCGAGGGCCGCAAGCTATCCAAAAAAAGACCCTACCAGGTGGCTCTTATGGGGATTGCAAGAACATTCCAGAACGTCCAGATGTTCAATCATATGACCGTTCGCGAGAATGTAATGGTAGGGCTTCATACCAAGAGTCGCTGCGGATTTTTGCGCTGCCTGTTGCATACTCCCCTGGTGATGAAGGAAGAGAAGATCATACGGGAAAAAACCGAAGAGGTGCTGGGATTGTTGGGCCTTGCTTCCAAGGCCGATCAGTTGGCCGCCAGCCTTGCCTATGGCGATCAGAAACGTCTCGAGATTGCCCGCTCTCTGGCGACAGAACCGCGGCTTCTTTTCCTGGATGAGCCGGTGGCCGGTCTTAACTTGCAGGAAACCGAGCAGATGGCCCATACCATTTTAAACATCAGGGCAAGGGGCATAACCATTGTTTTGGTGGAACACGACATGAATCTGGTCATGGGAATTTCCAATACAATTACAGTCCTGAATTATGGAGAAAAGATCGCCGAAGGAAGTTCTGCCGAGATCCAGAATCATCCTAAAGTGATCGAGGCCTATCTGGGAAAGGAGTTTTAACTGGTTCTGCTGTCGGTAAATAACGTAAGTGCCCACTACGGAGGTGTTCAAGCGCTGCACCAAATCTCCCTGAAAGAAAAAGAGCAGGAGATTGTGGCGCTGATCGGAGCAAACGGTGCCGGCAAGACAACGCTCCTTAACCTTATTTCCGGCATTATCAGGCCGTCTGGTGGCAGGATTGTCTTTAACGGCAAAGATATTACATCTTTTCCGCCTGATAAAATCGTGGAACTGGGGATTATCCAGGTTCCGGAAGGCAGACTGCTGTTCGGACCTCTGACGGTTAAGGAAAATCTGGAACTGGGGGCTTTCCGCCGGAGAGGAAAACAAGAAAGAAAAAAAGTATCGGAAGATTTTGAATACATCATACGGCTTTTTCCTGTGCTCAAGAACAGGCTCCAGCAGCGGGCGCAAACACTCAGCGGCGGCGAGCAGCAAATGCTGGCCATCGGCCGGGGATTGATGGCAAAGCCGCGCCTTTTGCTCCTGGATGAACCTTCTCTCGGACTTGCGCCTCTGATCGTGCAGGAAATCCTTTCCGTGATTGTGAGGCTTAAACACGAGGGGACCACCGTTTTGCTGGTCGAACAAAATGCCAGGGCGGCCCTTAGAATATCCGACCGGGCGTATGTCATGGAAGCCGGGAGGATCCGGCTCCACGGAAACGCTCAGGATCTTCTTGAAAATGAAGAAGTAAAAAAAGCTTATCTGGGGCAGGATTTGCGTCGGAAATGATTGTAGCGCAACGGAAGGAGGTGCAGCCAAGAAATTTGAAACCAGTTCTAATGACACAAAAAAAATCACCGAAAATCGTAAGGAGGGAAACAATGAGGAAAAGATTATTGATGATCGTTGTAGCGGCATTGGCAGTCAGCTTGATGATCGGGGTGCCGGCCGGATATTGTGACGGGCCCATTAAGATTGCGGGTATTTTCGCCCTGACCGGCCGCGCCGCCCACATTGGAACGTCTCAGAGGGATGCGGTGTTGATTGCCATCGATGAGGTCAATGCCCAAGGAGGTATTAACGGACGCCAGCTTGAAATGGTGATAGGGGACACGGAAAGCGATCCCACCAAGGCTGTCATGGTACTGAAAAAGATTCTGGAATCGCAAGATATCGTTGCGATCATCGGGCCGACATCGACCGGTACGGCCATGGCCATGCGGGGATTCATCGAAGAGGCGCAGATCCCCACCTTCATGCACTCTGGCGGTGATGTCATCCTGACAGCCCCCCTGAAAAAAGACGATCCCAATTCACTGCCGAAATGGACGTTCAAGTCCCCCTATAAAGCTGCGGATGCCATGGGCAAGATCTGCCAGTACATGCGCAAACACGGTATCAAAAAAATTGGATTTCTCTATTCCAACGAGGGCTTCGGGAAAGACGGTTTGAAAAACGTGATGGTCCAGGCGCCGAAATATGGTATCGCGGTTGCGGCGGAAGAGGCCTTTGAGCCGGCAGACGTTGATATGACCGCCCAGTTGACCCGCATCAACGCCAAGGGGGTTGACGGGATCATCGCCTGGACCGTTGGACCGGCCATGGGAATCGTCGCCAAAAATGTCAAGCAACTGGGAATTAAAGCACCGTTGTTTGAATGCCACGGTGCCGGAGATCCCATTTTCTGGAAGGTCGCCGGAGAGGCCGGTGAAGGTGTGATGATGCCGTCAACCAAGATTGTGGTGGCGGATCAACTCCCCGACAGCGATATTCAGAAAAAGAAAATCGTGGACTTTGTGAAAGCCTATAAACAGAAATTCAACCAGGAGCCCGGCACCATGGTGGCTTATGGGGCGGACGCGGCCTTTATCGTGGTAGACGCTATCAAGAAAGCAGGTCCGGACAGGGCTAAAATCCGGGATGCTATCGAGAATACCAAGGGCTATGTAGGTATCAGCGGCATCTACAACATCAGTCCCGAAGATCACAACGGCCTGTCGATGAACGACATCGTCATGATCGAGGCCACCAAAGGGGGCTGGAAATTGCTCGAATAAACCAACGCCTGCGGCTCAACCCCTCCCATACCGGGAGGGGTTGAGTTTGCGGCTGTCCGCAAACGGCATCTTTTATGGATCTATCCCAGCAGATTGCCCAGTATATCATCACCGGGTTGACCATCGGCGCCATCTACGCCATCGTGGCCATCGGTTTTAATATCATTCACAACGCCACCGGCATCGTGAATTTCGCCCAGTGCGAGTTTATATCCCTTGGCGGCATGTTCATGTATACCTTGGTGGTGCGTTTAAACCTCAACATGATCCTATCTTTTTTCATCTCCATGGCCGCTGTCGCCTTGATCGGGGCCTTGATTGAAAGAGGACCGATTCGGCATGCGCGTTCAAAGGAGATTATTATCCTTATTTTCCTGACCATCGGCATTTCCGGAGTTCTGCGGGGCACCGCCCAGGAAGTCTGGGGCACCGATAACGTCGGGGTCCCCGCTTTTAGCGGAGACCATCCCATCCGGCTCCCGGGAGGCGCCATCATCGTGCCCCAGCATATCTGGGTATTTGCCATCACCGTCCTGGTGGTGCTGCTGTTGCATTATTTTTTTAAGAAAACATTGATGGGCAAGGCCATGCGGGCAACGGCGGTGAATCGCAAAGCGGCAATGCTGGCTGGAATTTCGGTGAATCGCATGATCCTTTTATCGTTCGCCTTCAGCGGCGGCCTGGGGGCGGTGGCTGGGATGATCATTGCACCGATTTCCACAACCTCCTACGATATCGGGATCATGCTGGGGTTGAAAGGCTTTGCGGCGGCGATACTGGGCGGCTACGGGAACTTTGCCGGCGCCATTTTAGGCGGGGCCATTCTCGGTATCATGGAATCGCTCGGTGCCGGGCTGATTTCCTCGCAATACAAGGATGCCATTGCCTTTTTCATTCTCCTTTTGGTGCTGTTTCTGAAACCCGAAGGAATTTTAGGGTATGGTGAGTCGGAAAGGGTCTGATATGAAGTCTCTTTTGAAGCAAAAGGACGTTATCGGTTTCGTAACCCTTGCCCTTGGCATTATCATCCTTCCTTTTTTTGTGGAAAGCAGCTACCACTACATCGTATTGAACGTGATCGGTCTGAACGCCATCGTGGTGGTCGGGCTGAATCTTCTGATCGGATTCGCCGGACAGATTTCGCTGGGGCACGCGGCCTTTTATGGGCTGGGGGCCTACTTTTCAGGCATCCTTACCGTCAACTACGGATTTCCGCTGTGGCCGGCCATGGCGGCGGGGATGCTGGCCACCGGTGCTGTTGCCTTTCTGATCGGATATCCCGCTTTGAAGCTAAGGGGGCACTATCTGGTGATGGCAACCCTGGGATTCGGCATTATTATCAAAATTCTCATGGGGGAGCTGGAGCAGTTCACCGGCGGACACGACGGCCTGATCGGGATCCCGGCCCTTTCCATCGGCAGTGTGACCTTCGACAGTGATCTGAAAAATTTTTATCTGATCTGGACGTTTGTTTTCTTGTGTATGCTGGCGGCCAGAAACCTTCTTAACTCCAGGGTGGGCAGGGCGCTGCGCGCCATCCACGGCAGTGAAGTGGCGGCAAATTCGCTGGGTGTGAATACTTCCAGTTATAAGGTTAAGGTTTTTGTCCTAAGCGCCGTATTCGCGTCCATTGCCGGCAGCCTGTACGCCCATTATATCACCTTTATCAGCCCCAGCACATATGATTTTTATTATTCCATCGAAGTGGTGACCATGGTTATCGTAGGGGGCATGGGAAGTCTGTGGGGCAGTCTTTTCGGGGCCGGCATCCTCACCATTATTTCCGAAGCACTTCAGGTTGCCAAACAATATCACGTCATCGCCTATGGCGTGTTTCTTTGCCTGGTGCTTATATTTTTGCCGGAAGGAATCCTGATCGGTTTTTATAATCTTTATGTTAAAAGAAAGCTGCAAAAGGCAATACTGAAAAAATCAGCAACAGGGAAGTAAAAAAAAATATAGATTTTTAAAAATAAGACTTGATTCGTTATAAAAACTTTGGTAGCAGACTCCCAAAAAGGCAAAAGGGGCTTGAATCATTTTTGGGTTCAAGCCGCTTCAATAGCCTGGGCCGTAAGCTGACGACTTGTGCGAGAAAATGTAGCCTCCCACTGATACGGCCCAGGCTTTTTTTTGCCCGTCAGCCGCCGATGGCGCACATTTGACCTGAGACCTTGCCGGGGTGACCGGCATTTAAATTGTGTTCGGAAGGCTTTTCACGAACGGCGCGGGCAAAGATCTCAGCCAGCCGTCTGTTGGAACAGCCCTTTCTCAGTACGGCTTTCAGATCGATCTGACGATCCGATAAAAGACACAGCCTGAGTTGGCCGTCGGCTGTTAATCTTAAGCGGTTACATGTATCGCAGAAATGCCGGCTGATCGGCTGTATAAATCCGATCTCTCCGAGGGCGCCTTCAAATTTAAACCGTTCGGCCGGACCGTCATTTTTGCTTTTTTCAACCGGGATCAACTTGCCGAGGGTGCTGATGCGGTTGATGATTTCAGGTGCAGGCAGGTGCCGGCCGGTAAGCATTTGCGCGTTTCCCATGGGCATATATTCGATAAAGCGGATGTGAAAGGGATGCGTAAATGACAGCCTGGCAAAATCAGTTATTTCATCAGCGTTGATTCCTTGCAAGGGAACCATGTTGAGTTTGATGGGATCAAAACCGATTTGCCGGGCCAGTTTGATGCCTTCCCAGATTTGATCAAAAAAATCGTGCCCGCTAATTTTTTGAAATTTATCTTTGCTTAAGGTATCCAGGCTGATATTTATTCTTTTGATGCCGGCGGATTTGATCTTGTGGATGTTGTCTTTCAGCAGAACACCGTTGGTCGTCAGCGATACGTCCAAAAGCCCGTCAATTTTCGTCAATTGCTCCAGAAAATCGTATACACCTTTTCTTAAAAGCGGTTCACCGCCGGTGATCCGAACCTTGGAAACGCCGAGGCTCACGCCGATCCGAACCAGGCGCAGAATTTCTTCGTACCTCAATATCTCTGCGTGCGGGATTTTCGGAATACGATCCGGGGGGACGCAGTAGATGCATCTCAGATTGCATCGATCGGTAATGGAAATGCGCAGGTAGTTCAGGTTGCGGTTGTATTGGTCGATTAATCTTGAATTCGGCAACGTGGGTATGTCCTTAAAGCGGAGTTTCGGGTTTCAGGTTTCGGGTTTCAGGTTTCGGGTTTCAGGTTTCGGGTTTTTGCGTTTCTCCTTCCTGACACCTGACACCTGAAACCAAAAACAGGATCAAAAATTATGTCCATAATGGGTAATTTCCCCCTGGTTTACTGTTTTTTATTGAACTTATCCCGGTATTCGGGAATTTCTATGATCGGCGGCCTTTCATGTCCTTGAATTTGAAAAATATCGGGCTTAATTTTGTTCTGGACCAGGCTGTATTGGATCATTTCGCGGTAAAGATCGTTTTTCAAATCGATCAGTCCGAGCTTTTTCTGGCGGTTGATAAACGTCATCATTATCACAAATGCCATTTTCCCTAAAGCCCTGGTATCCTGGTTTCTATGAATGCGCCTGTCCAGATCGACCTGTGCGAAAACATCAAGCCCCCATTTTTCATAAATATCCAGAATCATGCTGGTTTCAATGCCGTATCCGATCGGAAACGGTATCGCTTCAAATACCTCGCGAAATCCGGCATATTCACCGGAAAGGGGCTGGAGAATCTGGGTGAGCTCCGGAAAATATAAAGAGAACAAGGGCCTGATGACAAGCTCCGTGACTCGTCCGCCGCCGGTAGGCCTGATTTTGATTTTACCGACGGCAATCGGCCGGTCGTAAAAGGCCTTGACGTATTTAATGTTATCGTAAAAGAGCAAAGGACCGATCAGGGCATAGGCAAACCGGGGATGAATATTTTTGATATCGGCATCAAGATATACAATGATGTCGCCTTTCGTGATGTAAAGCGCTTTCCAGAGATTTTCACCTTTGCCTTTGAACTGCTCAAGATGAGGGAGGATATCGGCGGCTTCATACACGTCGGCGCCGAATACCCTGGCAATTTCTCTGGTTTTATCGGTGGATCCGGAATCTACCACCACAATTTCATCCAGCAGCGGGTAGCGGGTCATCAGCTCGGACTTCATGATCAGAATTTCTTTGGCGATGGTTTTTTCTTCATTCAACGTCGGCAGACACAAAGATATTTTAAGATTTTTCTTTTGTTTTTCATCCACCAGACGCCGCAGATCCTTAAAGGCGGAATAATGAAAAGTATTTTTTTCAAGCCAGTTGCTTTTCATCGCATACCCCGCTGTCAATGGCCATAATTACGCCGATGATCTGGGCGATGCCCTTGTAAATGGGTTCGATTTCCACGGTGGCATCGATTTGGTGCAGGTTTTCGCCGTGAGTGATTCCGAGGGTAACTGCCGGTATATTGTTGGCAAGAAAGATGGAAAGTTCTGATTCGCAGGGCTCGCTGATCGGTTCTATCCCCAGCTTTTTCATTACCGCTACGGTCGTTTTTACTAAAGGATGGTTGAATTTTAACCGGGAGGCGGTGAGGCTGCTGATGGTTTTCAGCTTCAGGTCGACCTCATATTCGTGGCTGATACCGTCGACGATATCTTTAATGTCGCTGAAAATCGATTTTACCATTTCGTCGGAGTCGCTTTGGATTTCAAAACCCAGCATGGCATCGTAGGCGATGAGGCCGTGCTTGATACCACCGAAAGTTTTGCCGAAGATGACCCGCGCGCGCGGTTTTTGAGGCAAACGCAGTTTCTGGATCTGATTGATCACTTCATGGATGATCAGGATGGCGTTCGGTTTGAATTTGTGCTCCCACCCGTTGGTTGTGGCAATGTGGCACTCCACTTCACATCGGATCATGCCGTCGGAGTAATAGCTGAGCCGGCCGAGTTCGGCACTTTCGATGCAGACAGCACCTCTGATCGGCGTGTTCCAGGTTTTTAAAAGATGACGGATGCCTCTCAAATTTCCCTTGCCGATGGATTGAATAACACCTGCCAGGACAATGTCCGATTCGAAACGCAGGTTTAATTTTCTGAATATTTCCGGCAATGAGACCAGGACACCGGCGGCAAGGGAGTTATCCAGGATGCCGGCACCGGTAATGGTGTTTTCTTTTATGGTATAATAGTGATCAATGTCTTTTGGAAAGACGGTATCAAGGTTGGCAACGACGAAAATCGGCGCCTTTGTTTCCGAAGCTCCCCTGATGATTCCGATGGGATTGCGATAGCCGTCGGTGGTGCATTCGTCGACCTGAAATTCGGCCAGTCTTTCCATGAACAACTGGGTGCGTCTTTTTTCCTTGAATGTCGGCGAAGGTACCTGGCCGATCAATACAATGTTGGTAATGACGGTTTCCCTGATGGCTTTAATGGCTTCGACAAAGTCGGGTAATTTATCGAGATAATGGTCCATGGCGGCTCCCTCAACCTGTAAAACAAGTGCATTGCCCATCGGTTGCGGCGGTGTCGGCGAGCGACGATCAAACTTTATAAGGATACACCGAAAGCAATAAGAAGGTCAATGGCTTACTGCTGATAATACTTCCGGATGGCTTCACATAACCCCGGGATGGTATACGATTCGGCAATGATGTCGACCTTGAAACCCAGCTTCTTTGCGGTTTCGGCGGTGATGGGTCCTATGGCGGCAACGGTGATGTCTTTCATCAAAAGTTTCGACGATCCGGGGGACAGGAGGGCCTGGAAATTTTTGACGGTCGATGAACTTGTAAAGGTTAAAAGATCGATGGTGCCTGCTTTAAGCCGGGATAAGAGGTGATCGGCATGGTCGCCGGCCGTTTGCGTCTCATAGGCCGTGACCTCGTCGACGACAGCTCCCATCTTTGTCAATTCTACCGGCAGAACCGGTCTGGCTTCCTTTGCCCGCGGCAGCAGGATCTTTTTCCCTTTGATGTCTTCAGCGGCAAAGGCCTCGACGACGGACTCGGCGCGATAGCTTTCAGGGACGATATCGCTGGTCAGCCCGAAAGCTAAGAGTCTGGCGCCGGTTGCCGGACCGATGACCGCTGTTCGCATGTTGTGCAGGGCGCGCACGTCTTTATTTTTGGCAAAGAGACGCTCAAAAAAGAAGTTGACTCCGTTGACACTGGTAAAGACCAGCCAGTCGTACGATGAAAGCCTTTCAATGGCCCTTTCCAGGGGTTCGGCGTCTTGCGGCGGAACCACTTTAATCGTCGGGAACTCCAGACACTCGGCACCTAATTCGGACAGCCGGTTCACCAGTTCGCTGGCCTGTTCCCGCGACCGGGTTACCACCACCGTTTTTCCCAGCAAGGGGCGCTTTTCAAACCACTTCATGCTTTCTCGCAGTTTGACGACATCGCCCACAACAATGATGGCAGGCGCCTTAAGACCGGCTGCGGCCACTTGCTCGACAATGGTAGCGAGTGTTCCGGTAACCGTAACTTGCCGGGGGGTTGTTCCCCAGCGAATCAGGGCCACAGGCGTATCGGGCCGCCGGCCGTGGTCAATGAGCTGACGGGCGATATGCGCCAGGTTTTTAACTCCCATCAAAAAAACGACGGTTCCGATCCCTCTGGCAAGGGCGGCCCAGTCGATATTCGATTCTTCCTTGGTCGGGTCTTCGTGGCCGGTCACAAAGGCGAGCGTGGAGGTATATTTTCGGTGGGTCAGGGGGATGCCGGCATAGGCCGGGGCGGCAATGGCCGAGGTGACACCGGGTACGATTTCAAAGGGAACTTGGGCCTTGATCAGTTCTTCGGCTTCTTCCCCACCGCGGCCGAAGATAAACGGGTCGCCGCCCTTGAGACGGGTTACCAATGCTCCCTGTCGGGCTTTTGTCACGATCAGGGCGTTGATTTTATCCTGGGAGAGGGTATGATCTCCCCCTTTTTTACCGACATAGATCACCTCGGCATGCTCCGGTGCGTGTTTCAGCAGGAGCGGTGATGCCAGAAAGTCGTATATTAAAACGTCGGCTTTTTGAATACACTCCAGCCCTTTTACGGTAATCAATCCCGGATCGCCGGGTCCGGCTCCCACCAGATAGACTTTTCCCTTCATATTATTGATTCGATACGACTTTAAGGGTTGCTATGATTTCTTGGGCACCCTTTGAAATCAGGCGCTCGGCAAGTTTTATGCCGATGGTTTCGGATGCATCTAAAGATCCTGAAAGCGTGTCTTTAATGACGGTTGTTCCGTCAAGGGACGCCACCAGCCCGCAAAGGGTGAACCTGGTGTTTTCAATCTTGCCGTGGGCAGCCACGGGAACCTGGCAGCCGCCTTCGAGGCGGTTTAAAAAGGCGCGTTCGCCCATAACCACGGCCCTTGTCCGGGGGTGTTCAAGCGCGCTGACGATCGATTCAACGGCCGGGTCGTTTTGTCTGATTTCAACACAGAGGGCGCCCTGGCCCACGGCCGGAAGCATGACGGTTTCGTCCAGGTATTGGGTTATTCTGTTTTCAAGACCCAGGCGCTTGACCCCGGCCGCCGCCAGCACCACGGCGTCGAAATTTTCCGTTTCGAGTTTTTTAAGACGTGTGTCGAGGTTGCCCCTCAAAGGTTTTATCACCAGATCCGGCCTTGCATGCAGAAGCTGGGCTGCCCGGCGGAGACTGCTGGTACCGATACAGGCTCCGGAACCAAGTTTAGCCAATGGCAGACCGTTTTTGGAAATCAGAACATCCTGCGGGGCTTCGCGCTCGGGAATTGCGCCGATACACAACCCTGCGGGTATTTCGGCCGGCATGTCCTTCATGCTGTGGACCGCCAGATCGATGCGGCCGTCTAAGAGCGCATCCTCGATCTCTTTGACAAAAAGCCCTTTGCCGCCGACCTTGGCAAGGGGTACGTCGAGAATCTTATCGCCTTTGGTCTTGATGATAACCAGTTCGGCCGTTAGCAAAGGGTGCTTGGCCTCAAGCGCCGACTTGACCCAGTTGGCCTGCCAGAGCGCCAGCTTGCTTCCCCTGGTTCCGATGTAAACGGTTTGATCCATCAGTGGCTACAACTCGTACAGCTGGTGGCTGCACATCCGCTGCAGGACGATGCGCCGGCAGAAGACCTTTCGGTCATACCACTGCTCCCTTTACTGAAAAAAGTGGGTGCAGACATCAATTTATTGACCTTTTTGCTTTGACAAGCAGGGCAATTCGGAACTTCACTGCTGCTCAAGACCAGATACTCAAATACTTTGTCACATTTACCACATCGATACTCATAAATCGGCATTAGAATTTTCTCCTTACTACATAAATGGACGATCTTTTATCCAAAAAGATGCGCGTATGTCAATCTTAATCGAGTCGTAAGTGTTTAGCCCTCTGAAACAAATCGATTTAAAAAAAAATAATCATCAAGACGTCTAAATCAAGGCGCTAATAACTAACCCGGATATTTCATGCCTCTGAGGTGTTCAATGGAATCATTTATTTCTTAATTATCGATGAAAAGATTTCATGAGATATTCGGGCTAAAGCTGTTCGATAAGCCCGGCGGCAATCAGCGGCAGCATGATTTCGTGATGGCCGGTCAGATTGAACCCTTGTCCTCCCTGGGCCGTGGGCCGGTCGACCACATTGGTTGCGGGGCGGTAATGCCGGATAAAATCCATGTTTACTGTCGTGAAGGTTGTCAGGGTATGCCCCAGGTTGCGGGCAACCGTCAGGGCCTTTAGAAAAACTTCCGGGAGTATGACCGCCGATCCCACGTTCAGGTAAACTCCTTGTTCCAGGGTGGCAATGATCGCTGCCAGTGTCCGAAAATCCCTGTGGGAGGCCCGGCCGGTGGCTTCGGCATCAAAACCGGGATGCATATGCAGGATGTCTGTTCCAATGGCGACATGGACCGTGACAGGTATTCCCAGGCGGGCGCCTGCTGCCAGGATGCTTTGGTTTGCATGCGGAAGGTTGTTGGCGATGATGGACGCACCGATGGTTTCGCCCAGGCCGGCCGATTGGTGTCCGGCCTGCTGAACGGCATCATTTAAAAAGGCGCAGGTTTCACGAACCATACCAAAGCTGCCGTTTTCGATGGATGCGGCGACATCTTCCGAGGTGTGTCCGATCATGGCAAGTTCAAGATCGTGAATAATACCGGCGCCGTTCATGGCAACAGCGGTAATAATGCCGCGCTCCATCAAGTCGATGACAATCGGGTTCAGGCCTACTTTGATGACATGGGCTCCCATTGCAAAAACAACGGTTTTTTTGTTTTGGAAGGCGGTGACAATGGCCGCTACAACCGCCTTGAGGTGGCTGCCGGCCAGTATGTCGGGCAGACTGTCAAAAAAGTCCGCAAAGCCGGCCCCCTTTTGCCAGACCCGGGCAAAGTCCGCCGTGGATACTTTGCTGCTCCGCTGGGAAAGCGGGTAGGTTTTGACGCGGCTGAGGTCAATGGGTTTAAAACGTTTCTTCATAATAATTCGGGAAACAGTATCCGTTCCAGAAGATCGCACAACAGATGCCCCAGGGTGATGTGCGCTTCCTGAATCCTGGCGGTTGTGTCTGATGGCACCCTGAATACCAGATCGGCACATTCGGCCAGCTTGCCGCCGCGGCCCGTCAGGCCGATGGTGAACATGCCGATATCCTGGGCGGCATGGACGGCCTCGAGGACGTTGCGGGAACCGCCGCTGGTACTGATGCCGATGGCGACATCGTCCTTTTGACCCAGGGCTCTGACCTGTTTTGAGAAAATTTGATCAAAATGATAGTCATTGGCGATGCTGGTGATGATCGATGTGTCGGTGGTCAAGGCGATCGCCGCCAGCGGCGGCCGTTCAATCTGGAACCGGTTAACAAATTCCGCGGCAATGTGCTGGGCATCTGCGGCACTGCCGCCGTTGCCGAAAAGCAGAACCTTGTGCCCGGAGGCGATGCAAGTCGCCAGCCTGTCGGCCGCTTTTTGGATAAGGTCGATATTGTCTTTTATGAATTTTTCTTTGACTTCGAGGCTTTCCCGAAGCACGTTCAAGATAATTTCTTTCATGGTTTATACTGCCTGCATCAGGTTTCGAACTTTTTTGATGATTTTTTTGGCGTCATGCCCCAACTCATCTGCCTTTTGAAACTGTTCCAGGGCTTCTTTGAGCAAATTTCGCTTTAAATAAAGGCTGCCGAGCCTGTACCTGAAAAGGCTGTTTTCAGGTGAAATATCTATGCTTTGCTGGCAAAATATCGTGGTAATTTCAGGATTTTCACCCTGAAGGTCGAACAGGTATCCTAAGGCCGAGAGCGAATCGGCATCGTTGGGATTTTGGCGGATGGCCGTTTTGTAGGCCGATACCGCTTCAGCGGTAAGATTCATGGCAGCGCAACATTCACCCAGAAAACGAAAGGCGAGCCCTGATTCCGGTTTGAGGCTGACGGCTTTTTCAAGGAATCGTTTGCCTTCTTCGGGTTTTCCCATTTCCAGATACAGTTTTCCGGTTTGAAAGGCAACCTCGAAGACATCCTCTGCCTGCTCCCGCGCTTTCAGAAAATATTCCAGTGCTTTTTTCTTGTTATTCGTCAGCAGGTATACGAGGCCGAGGTTGTATATTGCCATGGTCTCGGCGGGGTCCAGGCGGATGGTTTCTTCAAATTCTGCTTCGGCCCTTTTAAAATCACCCAGAACACCGTAACATACGCCCAGGCTGTTGTGGACGTTTACATTGGACGGGTCCAGTCGCAGGGCTGTCTTGAATTCTGCGATGGCCCCGTCAATGTCTTTTTTCTGGTAAAACGTATCGCCGCTGATGTTTAAGCTGACGGCATCGAATAAAGCCGAACTGCCCGGACCGAAGAACGCCGCATGATCAAGGGCTTTGCGGACGTTGTCTAAGACCTGAGCCTTGAGAAAGTCGATCAAGGGATATACGGCGATTCCGATTGAGACGGTCCGGCTGCCGCGTTCGGCCAGATAGGTTTTGATGCTTTTGACAAGTTCCAGGGCCTTGGATTCGTCGTTATCAGGAAAAAAGCATCCAAAGATGTCGCCGTCAAGCAGCCCCCAAATTCCGTTTGCGCTTTTACACACAGTGTCGATGGTTTTGGCGACTGCCATGCGAGCATCGGCGGCCGGCTTGCTTCTGCCGGCAGGGTCGGTTTGACCTGAACCGTCAATGCGAACCGCCAGGGCCACAAACTTTGAGGAACCGTCCAGTCCGGCCATGGCCTGATCGCGAAATGCTTTTCCGGCAAGAATATCCGGAAACGCTTTTGTCAGTTTGCCCAATTCAACCGGTGCCGCGTCCTCGGCCGGGCCGTCGGCAGGCTTTGCATCGGCTTTGCAAAACAAGAACTCCTGGCTGGTACTATGACTGCGGAACAAGCTTTTCTGATCTGGGGTCATGTTGCGGTCCTTTACCGTTTCAATGGTTTTTTAAAAGCTTTTCGAAGACATCCTTTATGATTGCAAGTTCATCATCCTGGACCGTTCTTAAATCCAGCATGAAGGTGTCTTCTTCGATCCGGCCGATAATGGGCGGCTCGTTTTCGCGCAAGGTCTTTTCAAGGGCATTCGGGGAAATTCCCTGCACGTTGATGCCCAGGCCTTTGCTGGGAAGATTCAGCAGCGGAAGCGCGCCGCCGCCGGCCGTTGAGGCCATGTCGAGGAGTTGAACCTGCAGGCGCCCGTCGCCGATATGTTCCAGCAGGGTCTTTAGTTGTCTGGCTTTGGTTTCGATATCAGCAAACGGCAGCGTTAACATGCGCAAGGTCGGAATGGAATCGACGGCCTTGTCCGGGTCTCTGTAGTGGCGCAGGGTGATCTCCAGGGCGGCCAGGGTCAGTTTGTCGATCCGCAGGGCGCGGGTTAGGGGATTTTTTTTGATGTTGTCCAGGATCTCCTGCTTGCCGACGATGATGCCGGCCTGGGGGCCGCCCAAAAGCTTGTCGCCGCTGAAGGTGATAACGTCGGCGCCTGCGGCTACGGACTCCTGCACGGTGGGCTCCTTTATCAGGCCGTATCTGGAAAAATCGATAAACGTTCCCGAACCGAGATCCTCCATCACCGGAATCTGATATTTTGCGCCCAGGTCCACCAGTTCCTTTAAAGAGACTTGGGCCGTAAACCCGACGATGCTGTAATTGCTGGTATGAACCTTCAAAAACAGGCCGGTATCGTTTTCAATGGCGCTTTCGTAGTCTTTAAGGTGGGTACGGTTGGTGGTGCCGACCTCTTTTAAAATGCCGCCGCTTTTGGCCATGACATCCGGAATTCTGAAGGCGCCGCCGATTTCGATCAGTTCTCCCCTGGACACGATGACCGTTTTGCCATTTGCTATGGTATTCAGACTCAGCAGGACGGCGCCGGCATTGTTGTTTACCACCATGGCGCTTTCAGCGCCGCTGACTTCGCACAAAATATCTTCAACGTTGCTGTAGCGCGAGCCGCGGGCCCCTTTGAGCAGGTCGAACTCCAGGTTCGAGTAACGGCCGGCGATGGTCACCAGATTTTCAATTGCATCGGCCGGGAGCAGCGACCGGCCCAGGTTGGTATGCACCACCACGCCGGTGGCGTTGATGAGCCGGCGCAGATTGGGTCTGATGGCTGCTTTGACGCTAGTTTTGACCTTTCCCAGGACCAGGGCGTCGGTCAGGTTGGTGGCGTCGATGTCCGGGCTGTTGTCCAGAATCGCCCGGCGCAGATCTTCAACCGCGGCGCGCACCGAGCGCACCAGGACCGATTTGGGGATATTTTCGAAAAAAGGGTCCGGTTTGGCCAGTTCCAGCACGCGATCCACGCCGGGAAGCATTCTAAGCAGGGCCTGCTGTTTTTGGTCTACTCCCATTTTGTTCTCGTATTTAAGGAGGTTGTCAAAGGTAAAGGCGATTTTAAAATGAACTCATACCATTTTAAATCCAAATATATCAATAAAAAAGAACATATTCTTTTGGTTATCCCGTTCAACGTTGAACCCTGAACCATGAACTCCTTGGTCATTTGCATTTTGCTTTATCGTAGTTCTCATAAATATGTTCCGATTGAACAAACCCTAAGGAACGAACAGACTATTGCATTATTATAACGGTTTACCCGTTTGCCCGTGTCCGGTTTGCCGGTTTTCATTTATGTACGGGCCAACTGGCCAACGGGCAAACCGGCCAACCGTTTTAGTGTGCCGAAACAATCTTTTGAATAACTCCGCATTGAATCGGAACGGAATTTTGAGAACCGATATAAACAGCATTTCACGAAAAATAACTTTATATATCAAGGGATATGGGATATATGGGATCTGAGATGAGACAAGCTAAAGACCATATCATTTTCCCGCTGGATGTCCCCTCGGTCGAGGCCGCCAAATACTACGTCGAGCTGCTTTCCGGCTCGGTGGGCCTGTTCAAGGTCGGCCTGGAGCTTTTTATCCGGTCCGGACCGGAAATCATCCATTTCATCAACGCCTCCGATGCCGCCGGTGTGTTTCTGGATTTAAAACTGCATGACATTCCGGCAACGGTTGCCCGCGCCATGGAGCGCATTGCGGAATTGGGGGTGGCCTTTGCCACGGTTCATTGCGGAGAAAGCCCGCGGATGCTGGAGGCGGCGGTTGCGGCCGGCCGCGGGCGGGTCGGCGTTTTAGGGATTACGGTGCTGACCAGTGTTGCGGGCCAGGACATTGCTGCGGCCGGATTTGTCAAAGAATTTTCCGCCGACCTGTCCAGCCTGGTGCTAAAGCGGGCTGCCATGGCCAAGGCTGCCGGCTGCACCGGCGTTGTCTGCTCCGGGCTGGAAGTCAGGATGATCAAAAACAACCTGGGAAAAGATTTTGTTGCGGTCACGCCGGGAATACGGCCCGATTGGGACGGTATGTCCAAAGACGACCAGCAGCGCGTGACAACCCCGGCCCAGGCCATTCAAAACGGCGCCGATTATCTGGTGATCGGACGTCCCATCCGGGACGCCGCCGACCCCAAAGAGGCCGCCCTTCGCATCGCCCGGGAGATCGAGACGGTTCTTTTTTAATACTTTTTGTTCGTGTGAGAAGCAAAAAAATGACGAAAAAAGAATTCTTAAAGGCCGTATCAAATGGAAAGGTCGATGTTTTGCAGATTTTTTTAGACGCAATATCTAAAATAGGCGCTGGTTATTGCGTTATCGGAGGTCTGGCAGTGAATGCTTATGCGGAACCGGTTGTCAGCCTTGATTTAGACGTCATCATCGCCGTCAAGGATATTGAACCGGTCTGCAAGGTAAGCGCAAAACATTTCAAGATTCAACATTTTGAGCATAGCATCAATTTAAGCTCCAGCGACTCGGATTTGAGAATCCAGCTTCGGACGGATTCAAGGTATCAAGCTTTTATTCCAAGAGCAAAAGCTCACAATGTGCTGGGCTACGATATGATGGTTGCGGATGTTAAGGATGTCCTCAAAGGCAAGATTTGGGCGTATTCCGACACCGAAAGGCGCATGAGCAAACGGCAGAAGGATCTGGCAGACATTCTGCGATTAATTGAATCCTTTCCAAATTTAACAAATCAACTGCCTGATACCATTCGAAAAAGGATTGAATTATAAACAAGGAAAGTGCGAACATGGCGCTGCACAAGACGGCTATTCCGCTGCGCTTCATAGCCGTCTTGTGAGCTTTTCGTTCGACCTCAAAACATCACTTCATATGTTGACATATGGCACACATCGTGCTTAAATATTTATTATGACATATTATAAATGGAATCATGAAAAAAATGAAAAACTTAAAGCTGAACGCGGCATAGGTTTTGAACAAGTAATCCTACACATTGAACGTGGTGACCTTCTCGATGTAGTTGAACACCCGAATCAATCTAACTATCCGAATCAGCAAATGCTGGTTGTCAAAATCAAAGACTATGCTTATCTGGTTCCATTTGTTGAGGATGAGGAAGGTAAATTTTTAAAAACAATAATTCCTAGTCGAAAAGCGACTCGTGAGTATTTGGGAGGATGAAATGGCTAAAATAAAGCTTGATAAAGAAGAAAAGGATATTCTTGATAGTTATGAACGGGGAGAATGGAAATCCGTAAAAAACCTTGAAGAAGAAATCGAAAAACATAGAGGGTACGCACGTCAGACTTTAAAAAAGGATAAGCGAGTAAATATTCGGATCTCATCCATGGTACTTGAAGAGCTTCAAACAAGGGCTGTTGAAGATGGCATGCCTTATCAAACACTAATATCCAGCATCCTGCATCGATTTGTAACAGGAAGGCTTATTGAAAAACCAAAGTCGAACAAGTCATTTGAGAATGACGCATAAATGCTGGCGCATTTCCACGCATCTCAATTCCACGTTCTGAACCAATAAAATATGCACGAGAATGAACTAAAAATTAGGCCACCATTATATTTAATCGGCAAAAAGATTTTATGTTGGCGATGTGAAACTAAAATGCCTGTGGTTGCTTTTTTAGCGCCTAAGGTCGAAGATGCAGATGATGATATATGTATCTTAACGGATATTGATGAGCTTCCTATTGAAATACTCTCATTTATTCAAAAGCGAGTTCCAACATTCAAGCTCAAGTATTCAAAAACGGCTGAACATAAATACTTTGCCAATACTTGTCCGAAATGTGGAGTTTTGTCTGGGGACTTTTTCTTGCACTCAGAGCCAGGTGCTCATTTTTTCCCGATGGATGACGAAGAGGCCAAAACCCTTTATATTACTGAAATCCCATTATCGAATTCGATAACAGTGAAGGCATCTTTTCATATAGGGATTGGTGATTTAATACTTAATCATGCAACAAAAGTTTAGCAGAACCAATCAGTTGAGCTGACGGCTTGTAAACAGCGGTTTTACGTAAAGGCCTTACAAACTTGGCATTCATGGGGGCCGCAGCTCACTTCAACCGTTATAAAGCTCATAGATAATTATTTCCTTTCAAATGTATAGTCGGAGAATTAAGGATGAGTAGCTGGTGGGAATTAGGGGAGTGGTCGGGCTATCGGGGCGGTGAATTAGCAACATATCAGATTCAATGCCCTTTCTGTTTTGAAAAAGGGAATTTTAGTACAGCTTTTCATGCAACGAAAAAGAAACCAAACTCTTCCAAGAAGCTCAATTTTGATACTCTCAAGTGTGAAAACTGTGCTGGCTATGTCATGGTTTTATGGTCTTCAAACGAACATGGCTTCGGTCCAGACGCCCACCATGATTACCGTGTCTTACCGTGGCCTCAGCGTATTGATTCTGCGCCTGAGCATTGGCCAGAAGAAGTGACATAGGGGACGTTGGTGAAAAGTTGAAATGTTTATGTGATCAGGAGAAATTTTGTCAATCTTTCACCAACGTCCCCAAAACACAAAACACGCAAAACCAGATGAGTATTGAAAATGGACATAAATTACAATTTCGAGTGGGATCCAAGAAAGGCCCATGACAATCGAGACAAACATGGTATAACCTTTGACGAAGCAGCAACGGTATTTAGAGATTCAAAGGCACTTTCCATATTTGATCCAGACCACAGTGAAAGTGAGGATAGATGGATAACTTTGGGTATTTCGGAGAAAGGAAGGTTACTGATTGTTATCCATACATTTCGAGAAGAAAGTGAACATGATGTCACGATCAGGATTATTTCAAGCCGGAAAGCTACAAAACAAGAAACCAAAAAATACGGTGAATGCTCATGAGAAAAGAATATGATTTTTCAAAAGGTGAAAGAGGCAAGTTTTATCGTCCAGATATGAAGCTGAACATTCCCATTTATCTTGATGAGGAAGTCTCAGCCTTTGTAGAGAAAATCGCTTCGAAGAAGGGGATTGATCGATCCTCAGTAGTGAACGAACTGCTCAGGGGTGACATAAAGATCGCCGAGGCTATGGAATAAATCACCTTCGGCGAACATATCATTTGAGCAGACGCCTAAAACCGGTGCGAATTAAGCAGGTCGAGCTTCAGGAAATATAATTCCTTCAGATAGGTATTTTAGCCCTTTTGCGGCGCTGCTCAATTCCAGCGTTCGCCATAGAAAACTTGACATGTGCATACGAGTGTGCATACTTATAGGATGCTATGTTTGAATGGGATAAATCGAAGGCCAAAGAGAATCAGTCCAAACACGGCATATCGTTCGCCGATACATTCGCGGTCTTCGAAGATCCAAACGCCGTGACGCTTTAGGATTTCCGGCGTGGCGAACAACGCTATGTCACCATTGGAATGGACGCCTTCGGCCGTATTCTAGTGGTGGTTTACACGTGGCGGGGGGACAACATCCGGATCATTTCCGCACGCAAGGCTGTGCACTATGAGGTGAAACAATATGAAGGCGAAATATGATTTTAGTAAAGGTGAACGTGGTGCCGTACTTCCTCCTTCTGGAAAGAAAGTTCGGATCACCATTCGACTTGACCGTGACATTGTCGATTGGTTCCGTTCCAAGGTAGAGGAACAAGGTGGGGGCAACTACCAGTCGATGCTTAACGACGCCCTCCGCACATACATGGAGCGTCAGGAGCAGCCCCTCGAAGAGGTCCTTCGTCGGGTCGTTCGAGAGGAGCTGCAAGCGACTCAATAGTGGAAGTGGGCGAACCTGTCACTGGGGGAAATGGGGTCAGACCTTGATTAGAATATCAATTTGAAATGCCGTTATTAAAATGCTGTCTAAATGGGATTGGCGTTAACCGCTGCGCATTGAATTCGAAAATGCTGTGTATCACATTCTCTCACGAGACAAGCAGGGACATGGTATGGTATTTCTTTACAGAAACAAATACAAAAGTTATCAGCACTACGTTAAATTCCTTATTAATTTGTAGTTACAATTTGTTTGACAAGGTTATTTATTGTGGTTACAATATAATTTCCGCGCATGAAATATGAATGGGACGAAAACAAAAGAGTTGCCAACCTTACTAAACACGACGTCGATTTTATAGATGCCGAACATTTTGACTGGTCATCGGCCATCGAAACTGTTGATGACCGCTTGAATTACAGCGAAAAACGTTGGGTTGCTCTTGGTTTTATCGGTAACCGTCTCCATGTTCTTACATATACTGTGCGCGCTGGAAATATCCGCCTGATTAGCCTTCGCAAGGCCAATAAACGCGAGAGAGAATGTTATGAAGAAAAAACCTGACCACATAAAACAAGAAGATTGGGATGCCGTGGAATCTCCACCGCTTTCTAATAAAATGTTATCTCAGATGCAGCCTGTTAGGAAGGCACATCCCAATATGCCGTCACGGGTGCGTGGGCCACAGAAAAAACCAACCAAGAAACAGC
>JACKQG010000942.1_pt1 | contig 41042 bp, 44 predicted proteins | sample 8237621 | NCBI WGS metagenome assembly JACKQG01 (sample SAMN15677084, study PRJNA649215) | marine metagenome | biome: marine; feature: Black Sea; material: saline water; isolation source: suspended particulate matter (SPM) from the Black Sea western gyre | collected 2013-06-09/2013-06-10 | depth... | reverse complement strand
CTCAACGCTATCTTGCTGAGGCCCAGTACCGATTCAATCGACGCTTCGACCTGAGGGTCATTCTGACCCGTTTACTAGGCGCCGCTGTCACTACAAGGCCTAAACCACTTCAAATCACAAGACTGGCGGAGATTTGTACGTAATCAGGAAATTTTTAGACGTGTCTAATTAATCTATATTAAAGGGATAAAGTATGAATAAATTAATTTCTATGACAGCTGCATTGGTTTTAACCGGTGCTTCTTTCGCGGCTCAAAGCGCTACCAATTCGAATACCGGTTGTGGACTGGGTTCTGAAGTCATTAAGGATCAGGATTCGGTAATAATGCAGGTATTTGCGGCGACTACCAACCAGACTTCAGGTAACCAGACCTTCGGTATTTCTTCCGGTACTCTGGGCTGTGAAAAGCCAGCCAGTTTTGTATCTAACGAAGCCAGTATTTTTTAGCCAAGAATATGGATTCACTGGCAACTGATATCGCCATGGGCAAAGGTGAGAAGCTGGATACTCTGGCAGCATTACTGGATATCCAGAACAAGTCTGTTTTTGCAGCCACTCTGCAGCAGAATTTTTCGGCTATCTATACCGATGACCAGGTAAGTTCTGCACAGGTTATCGATAATATTCTGACTATTATCGGCTAAACCTCGCTAGATCCTCGCCAGTTTTTTAATGCGTCTGATACTGGTATTAGCGCTGATCTGGCTGGGTAATTCTCCTCTGCAGGCGGCCATTCCGGTCGACCTGCAGCAGGAAATTGAATCCTCACAACTCTATCGCAGTAATCACTGGTTGAAGCTGCTGCATTTCCGCAATCATCAAAGCGAGATTGACGATCCTCGGTTTTTCCTGGCAAAAGATGGCAAAACCAACCCTCAGGCTGAGTTACTGGCCAGCGTAGAACAATTGATTGAAGACCGTAGTGATACGGCTGATAGCCGATTCTGTCTGTTCATTTCCCGTTCCAGCTGGTTGCTGGAACAGTTACCCTCCCTGCGAAAACACATTATTATCCCGGCATGTACGGCTTTAAATAAAGAGCTGGCGGATCTGAAGGCGCATCGGGTTACATTAATTCTGGCCTCGGCGCATATCAATTCTCCTGCGTCGGCTTTTGGGCATACCTTTTTGCGTATCGATTCCGCAGAAAGTACTCCATTGATTTCATATGCCGTCAGCTATGCGGCGGAAACGGATGAATCGAATGGTTTTATTTATGCCTTTCGTGGAATTTTCGGCGGCTATATCGGTAAATATTCGATTCTGCCTTACTATGAAAAGATTAAGGAATATAACGACCTGGAGCAACGAGACATCTGGGAGTATCCGCTTAATCTGACACCCGCTGAAATCCATACCATGGCTTTGCATATCCTGGAGATTCGAAATTTCACCGCCGACTATTTCTTTTTCCTCGAAAACTGTTCCTATAACATCCTGTGGCTGCTGGAAATAGCGCGAGATGGCCTCGATTTAACCGATCAATTTTCTTTCAACACTATTCCTATCGATACGCTGCGGGTAGTGAATGCGGCGGACTTGATCGCGCGCGAAGATTATCGCCCTTCGATGCGGAAAAATATCCAGGTCATGATTAAGCAATTGAGCGATCAGAAAGCGCTGCAGTTTGCCGCGAGTGATGATTACGATCTGGCCTTATTGCAGGATTTGTCGCTGCAACAAAAAATACTGGCTCTGGGACTATCCATAGAGTTGCTCAAAATTCGTCGTAACGATCATGCGATCCAGCCGGGCGAATATACCCGCTTACTACTCAAGTTATTACGTGAACGCAGCAAGCTGGGCTTACAGCCTTCGGTCGAGGTTCCTCGTCCGGTGTCTCCGCTGGATGGACATTTCTCCAATCGTTTATCGCTGGCCGTGCTGCACAGCCGTGATGAGGGAGACTCATTGCAAATCGGCCTAAAGCCGGCGTATCACGATTCGATCGATATTGAGTCCGGGTATCTGGAAGGCGCCTTTATCAGTTTCGTGGATACTACGTTATCGGTTTCGAGTGAGCGTACCCGGCTTGAGTCGATGAAGATCGTCGACATCCAGTCACTGGCGTTACCGGATAAAATATTCAGCCCGGTATCATGGCTGGCGGCTTTTGGTCTGGAAAGGCCTTTCAATAATGAGTTGCATACTTATTTACGTGCCGGAGTCGGTAAAGCCTGGGGTAAGCCGGAGCTTTACGGGTATGTAATGCTGGCACCGGGTGTGTATTACGAGCGTGACTGGATATCGAGTGTGAGTTACCGCGCAGGTTTGATGGCTAATGGGCGTAAACTAAAGCTGGGTCTGGAGTTAGAGCGAGAAAATTTTAACTCGGATCAGGATGTTACCGGTCTGCAACTATTCCTGACCTATGCCTTGAGTAAAAATCTGGCAGCGCATGTGAGCTGGTCAAGCGAGAGTATTGAGGACGATGCGATGGCTAGCCGTGATCAGGATGAAACCCTGTTAATCTCGACAATGTTTTATTTTTAATTCTTTCAGATAAGTCTTTTGTTAACGATCCTTTTACGCCTTTGTGCATCATGGGGAACAATAGCGGGCTGTTCTGCGTAATAACCAGTGCACGCAAATTTGAAAAGCCATTCGAGCTGGATAATCTGCGCGGATAAATCTGATCCACTTACTTCTGCTTATTTGCATACTTCCCCAATCGCAGGGGGCGTGCCCAATTGTCCAACACAATGACTATGCGTACAATAGCTTCAGGGGCTAGCGGTGGTAGTTTTCTTCTAGTGATTTTCAGCTACACCGTAACTTTTAAAGTTTAATCGTGGTCTACTATTTAATATGGTAAAACTACCTCTATTTTGTCTTCTCTTCAGCTAAGGAATACCCATGAGTAACCCAAAACACGCGCTTTTCTGGATGACGGCTTATCTGTGTATTGTCGGTGTCGTTTGTGCGCTAATCTATGCGCCTTTGCATTCGGCTTTTCAGGCAAACTGGGTTTTTAACTCCCTCATTGTCAGCGTGCTGATTATCGGTACCGGCATTTCCTATCGGCAGGTTGTAGTGCTAATCCCTGAAACTCAATGGATCGCCTACTTTCGTACCGGCAATATGGCGCTGTCGGTGCAGCGTGAGCCACGCCTGCTAAAACCGCTGACGCGTCAACTCGGTGGTGATCTGACCAAAGACCGTTTTCGGATGTCGGCGATGTCGCTACGTACGGTACTGGACGGTATTCGGGGCAGGCTGGATGAGTCGCGCGAAATCTCGCGCTATATGATCAGTCTGCTGATTTTCCTGGGCCTGCTGGGTACCTTCTGGGGGCTGCTCGGAACCATCAATTCGGTGGGCAGTGTGATCATCAATCTGTCGATCGACGGGGGTGATTTCAACAAGATTTTTGCCGAGCTTCAGGCTGGCCTGCTGGAGCCTTTGAAAGGCATGGGTACTGCTTTTAGCTCATCACTGTTTGGTCTGGGAGGGTCGCTGGTACTGGGGTTTCTGGATATTCAGGCGGGTCATGCGCAGAACCGGTTTTATGACGGACTGGAAGAGTGGCTGGCCGGCGTCACCAATCTGGTTGATAGTGATAAGCCAGCATGAATAAGCAGCACGTGAGGCGGTTTCTATGTTAGGGGGAAGGCGCCGTAGCGCCACGACGGTAAATGTCTGGCCAGGCTATGTGGATGCGTTATCCGCGTTGCTGATGCTGGTCATTTTTATGCTGCTAATCTTTACCGTGGCACAGGTGTTTCTGGCGCAAACCGTATCCAGTCGGGATGCGGAGCTGGATCGGCTGAATACGCAACTTTCCGAGATTTCTAATGCCCTGCAGCTACAGCGCCAGTCCAGTCAGGCATTAACCTTAAAGCTCTCTACCCTGCGCAATCAGTACGATCAGGGGGTGTTTTTTCAGGATGCATTGAAGCAGAAGATTGCCGACCTGGAGACCACGATCAGCACAGACCGGAAAACCCTTAGTGTCCAGTTAGGCGAGCTGGCCCAGCTCCAGCATGACATCATTGCGCTGCGACAGGTACGTGCCGAGCTGGAAGCGAATGTCGCAAACCTGGCGCTCAACCTGCAACAGCGGGATCAGAATATTCAGCAACTCGAAGCCAGTCTGGATAATCAACTGGCCCAGATCGGCAGTTTGCGTGATAACAGCAAGGCATTACAGGCCCAACTGGCAACCCAGCAGAACATGACCATGCTGGCGCAGCAGGACATCGCGCAGAAGGAGTTTCGCATCCAGGATCTGGTGGTTCTAATCAGGGAAGCTGAAGAGGCTATGGTCACCGAAAAAAGACTGTCTGCGGTTGCCTACGCCAACCAGAAACAGCTCAGTCAGCAAATCGATGAGCTGAAACAACAGCTCAGTACGATCGGCCAGGCGCTGCATCTGGAAGAGCAGAAAAGTGCTGGCCAGAAAGTGCAACTGGCAGACCTTGGTCAGCGCCTGAATATTCTGCTTGCCGAACGGGTGAATGAACTGGAGCAATACCGCTCAGAGTTTTTCGGTCGGCTGCGTCAGGTGCTGGTGGAAAACCCGGGAATCCGTATTGAAGGTGATCGTTTTCTGCTGCCGTCGGAGTTATTTTTTGCCTCTGCCTCGGCCACTCTCGGTGAACAGGGTAAGCTTGAGCTGAATAAACTGGCGCAGACGCTGCAGCAGATAACGCGGGCTATACCGGCCGATATCGACTGGATTTTACGTATCGACGGGCATACCGATCAGTTACCCATTAATACGCCACGCTTTCCTTCTAACTGGGAATTATCGACGGCACGTGCGGTGGCTGTCGTGCGCTATCTGGTGGAACAGGGTATCGCACCAAAACGCATGACAGCTGCGGGTTTCGGTGAGTTTCATCCGGTTGATAGCGCACGTAGCGCAGAGGCCTTTCAGCGCAATCGGCGGATTGAACTTAAACTGACCCGGCGCTAGAAATTGAGTTAGACCCGGCCTGTCCGGGGTTTGGATTTAAGTCGTTTTAACTTCTGTGACAGGTTTTAAAACGCTCTATTCATGACTAGCCGTTACGCACTCTATTTTACCTTTGCTGAAGCCGATCCGCTGTATCAGCAGGCTTCACGCTGGCTGGGATACGATATTTATCATGCTCGGGCAGTTGAATTCCAGTCGCCTGACCTGACGCAGTCACTGTTGCCATACCGAAGCCATTTATCGAGGGCATCGATTTATGGTTTTCATGCCACGCTGAAAGCGCCGTTTCGCTTACACCCCGATAAAACTCGAGCCGGGCTGATTGAGGCCGTCGAGCAACTGGCGAGCACTACCCGGATATTTGAGTGCGCGGCGCTTGGACTGCAGAAAATGAATGACTTTATTGCTCTGGTACCTTTGACGCCCTGCGCTCGACTTAACCTCCTGGCGCGTAATTGCGTACAGCTGCTGGAGCCATTCCGGGACGTACTGACCCGTAACGATATTCACCGGCGTGACCCGCATGAGCTGAGTAAGCGGCAGCGGCAATATCTGCAGCAATGGGGTTACCCCTATGTGCTGGATGAGTTTCTGTTTCATATGACGCTGACGGATCGCTTGCCGGCGGCCACGCTGGATAAAATACAGTTAGTTCTCGAGCCTGTTATCAGGCCGCTGCTACTCCGACCGCTACGGGTGGATCGAATTCTTTTGTTGCAGCAGGATAACCAGGGGCAGAATTTTCAGGTGATCTCGATCCATTATCTGCAGAAATCTGATGATTAAAGACAGGGCGGCTACATAATTACTGAGTTTTGCAGGCAAAAAAAAAAGCAGCGCCAGCAGGCTGCTGATCAAGCTTGATAGTTCTTATCATCCTGAATTTTTATTATTCTGCATCCTGTTTAATCCTGTATTTATGCTTCCTCGTTAGATCAATAATCAGGACAGCATTGCGTTAACTGCCCGGCAGGATTCTTATCAAATAAGCCGGGCAATATTATTAATTTCGAATGTTATGATTTGATTGAAAAGCAGGCGTTATTTAAAGTATGCACAAATTTGGCAGCGCTGCTGAATGCTAAGGCGCCTGTTGCGACAATATGCCACTTTTGCTTCAGGTGTCATTAGAGTAGCCTTGGCTGGTTTTGTTAAACCACTATGAGGGATTTGCTGATGAAACTTCTTTATGTACTGGCCACGTGCTCGCTGGCTTTCAATGCTGTTGCCGATGTGGCTAGCCAACTGGTGGTAGAAAACCCATTTGCGCGCGCAGCCATCATGCAGCAGCGCAACAGTGCCGCGTTTATGCAGTTGCGCAATCCGACTGAGACGGCTGCCGTAGTATCGGCCAGCAGTCCGGTTGCGGGCATCGTCGAGTTACATACCCATATCAATGATCAGGGGGTGATGCGGATGCGCAAAATCAGTCAGATTGAATTGCCTGCCGGGCAAACGGTGAGCTTACAGCCGGGTGGATTGCATGTGATGCTGCTGGGGCTGAAGCGTGATCTGAATCCTGGAGATGAGATAGAGCTAACCCTGATTTTATCCGATGGCAGTGAAAAGCAACTACTGATACCGGTACAGAGGGTGATGATGCATAAGATGAAGCAGATGCAGGGGCACCAGATAGATGGAAGCCTGCCGCCGATGATGAAGCATTGAGCCGACTGATGAACAATAAGAGAGCGGTTTATTTCTGGATCATCCTGGTTTGTTTTTTTGCGGCCCTGTGGCTGGGGCAGCTCGCGCTGAAGCAGCAGGGCAGTAGCCTGCTACCAGATAATGGCGGAGAGTTTACTCTGCAGTCCGCGCAGGGACCGGTTTCCTTGAGTGATTTTAAGGGCCGGGTGGTGGCCATTTATTTTGGCTACATGTCCTGCCCTGATATCTGTCCGACCTCGCTGTGGAATCTATCTTCGGCCATGCGTCTGTTAACGCCTGAACAGGCTGCTCAGGTACAGGGTGTTTTTGTTTCGCTGGACCCAGAGCGTGATTCCCCATCAGCAATGGCTTTATTTGTAAAAGGCTTTTATGAGAGTTTTATCGGGCTGACCGATAGCCAGGAGAGTCTGGATAAGGTCGCTCGTCAGTACAGTGTGGTGTATCAGAAAGTGGCGTTGAAAGATTCAGCGATGGGTTATGTGCTAGATCATAGCTCCGTCATTTATCTGGTTGATCGGCACGGTGTGCTACGTTATTTTTCGCCACATAATGCAACACCTGAAGAGATCGTAGTGGAGCTGGTCCGGTTGCTGAATGAAGCGGACTGAAGAGATATAACGGCCTGGCCTTATTCCATATCTGCGGGCAGAAAGGATCAGGGCCAGGCCGATATGAATTTATTGCATTTTTGAAATTTCTACAGCCAGTTCATCATGTGCTTTCTTGGCCTTGAACTCCTGCCACAGTGCCTGATCATTGTTCATGCTGGTCTGGATGCTGTCCTTCGCGGCCTGTTGTACATTTGCCGTATCCAGTCCAACCAGAACATACAGACCACCGCTGGGGCTGGTGCGGGTTCTGAACACTCGAGAGCCTACCAGGGTTTCATTGGTAATCAATTTAGAGACTGAAGTATTCACACGATTCACGGTTTCGCTATCGGCTGAACCAGTGGTTTCCGCGTATTGCTTGATCATATTCTGTACGCGAGTTTTGAAAGTGGCTGCCAGTTGAACTCTGGCGTCTGCTGTTGCCATCTGTTTCATAAACGAGTTACCCGCTTTGGAGGGTTGCGCAAAGCCTACTGCGCTCAGTTCTACACCCTCAATGGGTGAATCACAAACCCATAGTGGTGCACTTTCCGTAGGGGCATCCGGGAACACGCATTCTGCCAGATCGGCAGCAGGTTCTGGTGGAGATGCGCAGCCTGCCAGAGCCAGGCTGGCGGCGAGGAAAATGATTTTTGCATTAAGGGTGGGATTCATTATATATCTCCTTTTAATATTGTCTGTTATAGTCTAATCAAATTATAATGTTTTCGAACTGCTGTTCGGGTGTTGTTTAGAGCTACATCGGCAGGTTTAAAAACCATGGCTTATAGTCGCATTAAGTGTCTGCAAATTCAATCTGGATATATGATCCATTTTGCGGTGAGCTGATCTGTTGGGATTTTTCAGTTCGAAATGGTGAACAAGCGGACCGTATTATATACGGCCAGTTTTCGAGTACACATTTGATGTTTTAAAACAGTCGTTGAGTCGTGTTTTATCAGCGAGAGAAAATTAAAAGTGATCTCCAAGCGTAGAAAGATAGCGAATCCTTGATGTTTTATCGATTGATTGTGCGCTTCTGGGCCGAATATTTCGACTAATTTTTGTATTAGAAATACAGGGTTGTAAATAAAATGAAAGTCTTCTTGCCATTCAGTTTGACCTCCTCAGTAACGGCTTCGCGCCTGTTGAAATGTCTAATAGTCTCGACTATGTTGTTGCCTGCATTATCCGCCGCTCAGTCCATGGCTGAGTTTGAGCAATGGAAGCGACAGTACATGGGGGAGTTTAAACAATATAAGGATGAAATGGACCGGGAGTTTGCGGATTTCCTGAATCAGCAATGGAAGCCTTTCGACACGGAAAAGGGTGTTATTCGTGATGAAGCGCCAAAGCCCCCACGTATCCCCGTTGTCCGAATTGATGATAAAAAACCACCTGTAGTAGTGAAGCCAGCCAAACCCGAACCTCGAGTAGCAGAAATACCGCTGCCGCGTATCATCCCTGAACCGGTGATTATTATTCCGCCCGAGCCTCCTGTTCTGACCCAGAAAGGGGTCAATATTGAGTTTCTCGGTCATCAGCTTTCGATAGTTGATGGCATCTCTTCTTCCGTGAGTATGTCGGGACTGATCGTTTCCCAGTCCGGTATCCAGCTTAAGTTTAGCCAACTGGCCCAGTCTGATTATCCTCAAACTTTACAGCAATTGACTAAGCTTAAACGTCAGCTGAATCTGAATGACTGGGCTTATGTACGTCTGGTACAGCAATTTACCAAGCAATTAACGGCATCCGATAATATGGGGAGTGTTGTGAGCTGGTTTTTGCTGCTGAAATCCGATCTGGATGCGAGGATAGCGTATGATTCATCGCGTATTTACCTGCTGGTTCCTGCGAGTCAGAATCTGTATGACATTGCCTACTTTAAGTTTGGTGCTCAAAAGTATTATTCAGTCAGTCGCCAGAAAAAATTACCGCCAAATCTTTATTCCTATGACGGTAACTACCCGAAAAGCCTGAAGCTGTCCGATTTCGCGCTGACCCAGCCACTCAGTAGCAAGCCTGATACACAGACAAAACATCTGAGTTTTTCTTATCAGCAAAAAAAATATGAATTGAACGTCCCGTTTAACCGCTATACCGTCGATTTTTTGTCCAGTTATCCGCAGATGGACATTAATGAGTATTTTCAATCACCGCTGAATTCGTCTACCGCCACAGCACTGCTGTCTCAGTTAAGGCCGATGGTTAACGATATGTCGGAGACTGAGGCGGTCAATTTGCTGTTGCGCTTTGTGCAGAAAGCCTTTCGCTATGCCACCGATCAGGATCAGTTCGGGGAAGAGAATTATATGTTCGCCGAAGAGACAATTTTTTACCCTGCTTCAGACTGTGAAGATAGAGCCGTGTTTTTTGCCTGGCTGGTAAAGAATCTACTGGGCTTGAATGTAGTTGGCCTCGATTTCCCTGGCCACGTGGCGACCGCAGTTGAGCTCAAAAATCCACTGGGTGATGTGATCAGCTATCAGCATAAGCAGTATACGATTGCGGATCCAACTTATATCAATGCAAGCGCGGGCATGAAAATGCCACAGTTCAAGAATGTTACCCCTAAGGTTATATCAAACTTATGAATATGTTAATGCGCCTCCTCACGGGATTCAAACTGGGCTCTATATTTCTGCTGCTGACCCTGTTAACAGGGGTTGTACACGCGCAGAGCATGGGTGAAGTTATTCGCTCCGAAAATATGCCGGACTATCCTGCGGGGACCAGAATAGCCGAAGATAGTGAAATTAAAACCGGTGATGGACAACGAATAGCGATTAAAACGCAGCAGGGCGACGTGTTAATTGCGAATCAGAATGCGACCATTAAACTGGTAAAGCCGGGATTTTTTAGCCATCTGTTTGGCAAAATCTATTATTTTATTTCCAGCGGGAAGGATAGAAATGTAGCGGTCCAGACCTCTACCGCTACCCTCGGCATACGTGGAACCAAGTTTATTATTGATACAGACCAGGCCGATAACTCTAAAGAGCGTGTCTCTCTGGTGGAGGGAGCGCTGAACTTTGATTCCAATGATGATGAGTTGTTTCAGCTTTACCGGCAGCGTGAGTTAGACGAGTTTGAGCTTTATCGTAAGCAGCAGATGACTGAATTTCAGGAGTTTAAACAGCAGATGATGGAAGAGTTTGTGGCTTATAAGGCATCGATTCAGCTGGAAGCAGGATTTGCGCTTCAGTTTGATGGCAAAAAGGCTGTTAGAGCTCCGCTTGATCCGAGTGTAAACTCGGAAATTGAAGAGTTTGAGCAGTTTGTCGCTGCCAGTCGTATGCAATGATATAAGGAGTAAAACATGAAGCTATTTGCACTGGTTTTCATTTTATGTTCGAGTTTGGGTTGTGCCAGTTTCGCTTTGCAGGCGGATGACCCCAACTGGATTTATGGTGGAGGGATGGATGGCTATCGTGACAGCCGATACCTGACGGCAGTGGGAGAAGGCAGCAGTTCGGAAGATGCTCGTAAAAGTGCCTACTCAAGTCTGGCCGAGCAGTTAAAAGTCAGTATTTCCAGTCAGAGTAATATTGTAAAAGAATATCGTTCCACTGCTGATAAGTTTGAAAAGCAGGAAAATATGCATGTCCAGATTAGTACTCAGGTCAATCTGGATAATATCGAAGGCATCACGATTGCAGGCCAGCACTTTAAACCGGGTAATGGCAGTTACTATGCTTTTGCGGTACTGGATAAGATAAAAAATGCGGCCAGCATTTCGTTCCAGATTGAAAGTCAGTTTGATCAGCTGCGTGCTCAGCTTGAGCAGGTAAAAAAACTGTTTGCACGCTCCGATAGCTCTGAGGCAATGATTCTACTACTGAAGAGCAGTCAGTTGTTCAAGCAGATAACAGGTGATGTAGCGCTGCATCAGCTGTTTGCAGATGCGGGCTCAAATAGCCTGTTGAGAGACGAAGTGTTAAGTCTGATCAGTGAGTTTGACCAGTATCTGTCATCAACCTTTAAGCAGCTAAGTGTTTCTACCGTTGGTGAGCGTCAGCAGACCGGATCCTCGGAGCTGGGTGTGAGTGAACCGTTTAATGTGGTATTCAGTTATCGTGGACAACCGCTGAAGCGGGTTCCTGTTGCGGTTATTCCGGAGATTGAAGGCGCGGTTCTAGATCATGACTCGATGACCGATTTGCAGGGACGGCTGAGTGTGCGGGTAAGGTCTCTGCCCTATACCGGTAAGCCGGAAAATAAAATCAGGGTTAAGCTGGATCTGGATGAAGCGCTTTTTATCAATAACTCTCCGTTCACTGAACTGGTGGTATTGCTGGGGCAGAAATCCGATGTATCGGTTCAATTGCGCTCAAATATCAAAAGTAAAAGCAATGATTATCTTTACCTGAGCGTTAATGATGGACTGGCCAGTGTATTGTCTGAGCAGAATTATCAGGTGTATACGGAGCAGGATAACTTTTCAGGTAGGGCTGATTATTATATCGATGTGCAGGGTACTGTGATGGACTTCCCCGGTTACCAGGGCATGCACTTTGCCAAGATCAATGGTGTCATTAATATTAAGAGTGGAGCCAGCAATCGTACCTTAAAGACAATCCGGATCAATGCAGAAGCCACCAAGGCGGGGGCTTTAACCAGTGATAGTGCGGCAGAAAAATCAGCGGCACTGCTGATAAAAGCAGTAAAAGAGGATCTGTTAACGACGCTGGAAATGAACCTTGGCAGGAAATAAATAAACTTCAGGCGCTCAGGGGGAATGCCTGAAAGTTCAGGGCAAAAAAATGGGAAACTCAAAAAATAAGAGGAAATAAATAATGAATAAACGTTTTACAAAATGGGCCGTAGTACTTTTAATTACCGGATTTATCTCCGGCTGCATCAATATTCCAGTGCCGCAACCGGATTTGACCAATCCCATTCACACGGTTGTAATCCTGCCTTTTGCGAATGAGAGTAACAGTGTCGATGCGCCAAATCAGATTCGCGATTTACTGGAACAGAAGTTAACCACGAAATTTTATAAGGTAACACCACGAGCCGAAGTTGATCAGGTGATGCTCGACAGACTTGGAATAACCCTGGGTGAACAGTTATCTGAGGTTGAGTTCAGCGCGATTAAAAGCAGTATAGTTGCAGATGCCTATATTTACGGGAATGTGACCCATTATGATCAGACTACCTCAGGCGTATTGAATACGAATCGGGTGAGAGCAGAATTGAAAATGGTTCAGGCGCGTGATGATAGTGTATTCTGGAACAGCGATATCGGTATAAAAAGTGAATCCAGAAGTGATGATTTATTAGGCAATCTTGCATCTCTGGCGAGCTCCATATCGGATGGTCAGGATGAAGAAGTTACCTGGATTACGATTGAAAGAAAAACCGGTGGCGACGGCTCCGTTTTGGGCAATCTAATCAGCGGGCTGGTCGAAAAGGCTATCAGCAGTATGACCGATACGGTGCTTACTGATGAATCGATATCGATGGTTAACTATGCCACTAAAACTCTGCGCAATGGGCCAGGAATTTAAAATATAAAAGAGGGTGATAATAGTAATGAAAAAAATTCAAATGATTAAAAGTATTATGCTGGGTAGTGCCATCATACTGGCGGGCTGTACGCCCTCAACCAAAACTGTTCACAATGAAAGTTTAAATGTTCAGGTTGATGAAGTTGCGATCACTAAGGTTGATTATAAAGGGCCTAAACTTCGTGTGGGCGTGGTTAATTTTGAAAACAATACTCCTCGTCAGGTACGTGGGATAGAAACAGCCGCAACTAATATTCTGACCACCATGCTGCACGAAACCGGTAATTTTATCGTGATTCCACAGCAGGACATGGAGTCGATTATACAGCAGCAAAAACTGGGGGCTTCAGGTGTCATCAGTTCCAGCACTGCGGCTGAAATGGGCAAGGTACTGGGCCTGAATGCTATTCTGACAGGCTCTATCACCAGCTATGCTGAACTGGTTGAGGGCTCCAACACGCTGCTGTCGCAATCCAAAACTCAGGTCGCGAAAGTAGGTGTGGATTATCGTATTGTGGACACCACAACGGGTATACAGCTGTTTGCATCGCATGGCGAAGGGGAGTTCCGTAAAACCAGTGGTGGCTTGCTCGGTTTTGGCTCCAAGAGTTCGCATGATACCTCGCTAAAGGACGGTGCCTTGCGTGATGCACTTGGCAAGGCCATGAATAAAATTCTGGGCCAGTTGACCGGGAGTCTGTGGGCGGGTCGCATTGCACAGGTCAAAGGAAACACGATCTATATTAATGCAGGTCAATTAACCGGATTGAGTGTCGGTGATATGCTTACGGTTCAGGAACTCGGAGAAGAGATTATCGACCCTCAGACTGGTGTACCATTAGGTCGGGCACCCGGCGTTGTTCGAGGCCAGCTTAAAATCAGCGGATTTTTCGGCAAAGATGGTTCGGTTGCAACGGTTATTTCCGGCAGTGGCTTCAAGACCAATGATCTGGTTAAACTGCAGAACTAGTTTAATAAGAGAGCCTCTGCAAGGGTTTTGAGTAAAGCTACACTCTTGTTCGAGGCTTTTTATTGGACTTAAAATAATCCATGATTTAGTCTAAACACTTAATTTTTAACAGGTATAAATTTATGAAATACACGCAATTAACACTGGCAGCCTGCGCTGCGCTTCTGTTTTCTAACGTGGCTCTGGCTGCTCCGATCAAATTCAAGGCTGCTGATGTGAATGCCGATGGTTTTGTAGATGCTGCAGAGTTTGCCAAAAGTGGCGTCAAGAAAGAGCTCAAGTCACTCGATAAAGATAAGGATGGCAAACTGAGCAAGAAAGAATACTCTGTGATATTCGATGAAGAGTGTGAATAAGCCAAACTGAAATTTTCACTCTTTCGGCTTTAAAAAGCCCCTGAAATATTTCAGGGGCTTTTTTATGGGAGGAATGAAACTTGTGCCTGTTAATATGGCAGTGATACTAAGGCCTAAGGCTTAACTAATCGCACCGCGCATCAGCGTTGATTGATCACTTTACCGGCACTGAAAAAAAGATTACGCAGGAGGCGGGTTGCCGGTGCTCCACTTTTTGAAGCGTTTTTTACAGTAACTGAGCAGACTGCTGTAGTCTGGAAACCAGAGCTCGAATCCATCCTCGGCTGGCGCATCGTATTCACAGTAATCATTCTCATGGCTACGACAGATAGTTGGGCGGTCTTCATAAATGCCGCATTGCCCCTTGTCTGATAAGTGTTGGCATGTTGTTTCAAATAGCAGAAACCAGCCATCTTCATCTTTGTAAGCGCCAACCCGGTTGTGCGAGACCTGCCACAGCAATATTTCAAAATCGTATTTTGATTTTGGGGTATCGATCTGCTGAGTAATATAGGTGCAGCATTTGGAGTTGAGGCAAAGGTCGCACTTGTTAACGGCAGAGACTTCAATAGCAGGGATAAGTGCAGGACTAATCTTTTTCATTTATCCAGTCTTTTGGTTTGAGGTAGTAGTCATACAGTTCGGCTTCAGCGCTGCCTGCTTCGGGTTGATAATTATATTTCCAGTTTACGACTGGAGGCAAAGACATCAGGATAGACTCGGTTCTGCCCCCGGACTGCAGCCCAAACAGGGTGCCCCGGTCATACACCAGATTGAACTCAACATAACGTCCACGGCGATACAGCTGAAAGCTTCTGTGAGCTTCGCTATAGGGTGTGCTCTTGCGCCTTTCTACAATGGGTAAATAGGCTGGAAGATAGTGATCCCCAACGCTTTGCATGAAAGCAAATGCGGTGGCAAAATCAGGGCTGTTTAAATCATCAAAGAAGAGCCCTCCAATGCCGCGTGGTTCATTACGGTGCTTGATAAAAAAGTAATCATCACACCATTGTTTATATTTATCATAGGTGCCTTCGGCAAAAGGTTCACAGGCACTTTGTGCGGTCTGGTGCCAGTGACGACAGTCTTCAGTATTGCCATAATAAGGGGTCAGATCAAAGCCGCCACCAAACCACCACGCTGGCTCACTACCTTCCTTCTCTGCAATGAAGAAGCGAACATTGGCATGAGATGTTGGAATAAAGGGATTTAACGGATGTAATACCAGCGACACGCCCATGGCCCGAAAATTTCTGCCGGCAAGCTCAGGACGGTGTGCTGTGGCAGAGCCCGGCAGATTATCGCCATACACTTCAGAGAAATTAACGCCGGCCTGCTCGAAGATGGCGCCATTGGTTAAAACGCGGGTGCGTCCCCCGCCACCACTGTCGCGCTTCCAGTTATCAATCAGAAATTTTTGCTGGCCATCACACTGTTCAATCTGTGTGCAGATTCTGTCCTGCAGTCCAGTCAGGTAGTCGCGTACTGCGTCGATATCTATAGTCATCAGGGTAGTGTCTGTGGTTAGAAATAAAGAGGCAGAATTTTAGCATGTTATGAGCGAATAATTTTACCCGTTTGTAAATCTCTGATTTCGCTGGCCTGAGTTTTCGCGGTAGCAAAACCTTCGATAATATAATCAACTGAAGGCTGAAAGTGTTTGTGAGCCTGAAGGCTGTTTCGAATGGTTTTTCTGCCGGAGATATTGGCACTGGTGCTGACCAGAGGCGCCTGCATGGCCTTGCACAGCAAATCGATCTGGCAGCGATCTGTGAGGCGAACCGCGACTTTATCTGAGTTGCCGGTTAGCCAGTGCGGACAGTGTTTGCTGGCCTTGACCAGCCAGGTGACGGGCCTCACGGTGGGTGATGGGATGCTGAGAAGATGTAGGTGTCGGTTATCTGGCTCTATGTAAGGCAGTAACTGTTCTAGCTGAGAGGCAAGTAATATCAGTGCTTTACGGGTGCTGCGCCGTTTTATGCGTTGAATTTCCAACACCGATTGCTGTAACAGCGGGTGACAGCCCAGCCCCCAGATAGTATCGGTGGGATAGGCAATGATGGCCCCCTGAGTTATCTGCCGCGCAATTTGTCGAAGACGCCAGGGTGACATCTATTCAGGCTGTCATTTTTACCGATTTTTTAACGCTGGCCTTTTTCTTGACGGCTTTCTTAACAGATTTTTTCTTTGCGGCTGCCTTTTTCTTCGCAGGTGTTTTTTTAGTACTTGCGGCTTTCTTTTTAGTGACGGCCTTCTTTTTGACGGCTGCTTTCTTGCGTCGTGATTTTGGTAAAGGAGCTTTTTCGATTAATTCCTGGCAGGTTGCCAGATCCAGGGTTGCCGGGTCTTCAACATCTTTCGGGATTCTTGCGTTTTTAACGCCATCGGTAATATAGGGGCCGTAGCGACCACGCAATATTTTTATATCGGTGCCTTCGAAAAGCTTTATTTCACGATTAGCATCAAACTCTTTCTTTTCATGAATAAGCTCAAGAGCGCGCTCAAGGGTTACGGTATACGGGTCATCGCCTTCTTTAACTTTTAGTGAAACATACTTGCTGCCATATTTCACATAGGGGCCAAACCGCCCAAAGTTGGTAGAGATCGTCTCTCCATCTTCTGTTTCACCCAGTTCACGTGGAAGTTTGAATAGTTCCAGTGCTTCTTCAAGCGTGATCTTATCCATCTTCTGATCGGGGCGTAAGCCGGCAAAAGTCGGCTTTTCTTCGTCTTCTCGAGTACCAATCTGAACAAACGGGCCATACCGTCCCATGCGTACGGAAATCGGTTTGCCACTGACCTGATCGATGCCCAGTTCGCGCGCCTGAAGTGCTTCATCCCGACTGACATTCTCCATCTTATCGTCAATCAGGCTTTTGAAGGATGACCAGAACGTCTCCATCAGAGGCAACCATTCGGAGTCTCCGCGTGAGATATCATCCAGGCTATCTTCGAGCTGGGCGGTAAAATCGTAATCGACGTATTGAGTAAAATGCTGGGTCAGAAATTTGATTACCACACGTCCGACATCGGTTGGATGAAAGCGGCGGGTAATCAGCTCAACGTATTCTCGATCAAGCAGGGTAGTAATGATCGATGCATAGGTCGATGGCCGGCCGATACCGTATTCTTCCAGGGTTTTTACCAGGCTCGCTTCACTAAAACGTGGAGGTGGTTCGGTAAAGTGCTGTTCAAGACGGATTTCAAGTAGATTAACGATGTCACCTTCGGTCAGAATGGGCAGCATTTTTTCGTTCTGGTCATCCGGACCTTTATCATCCTGCCCTTCGGTATAAACCTGCATGAAACCGGGATTAAGGATGGTTGAGCCGGTCGCCCGGAACGTATTTTGAGCCCCGGCAGCGAGATCTACGGCGACCGTGTCCAGCGTGGCATGGATCATCTGACAGGCGATGCTGCGCTTCCAGATCAGGTCATATAGACGGAATTCATCGTGACCGAGATGGGATTTGACCAGCTCGGGTGTGTTCATGGCACTGGTGGGGCGAATCGCTTCGTGCGCTTCCTGAGCGTTTTTGGACTTGGTTTTAAAGGTACGTGGTGCCTCGGGTAAACACTCGGCGCCAAATTTCTGTAAAATCAATTCGCGTATATCCTTCAGTGCTTCATCGGAAAGGGTCACGGAATCTGTACGCATATAGGATATTAAACCGGTTTGACCGGAGCCTATGTCGATACCTTCATACAGACGTTGTGCCGTGCGCATGGTTTTCTGTGCACCGAAGCCAAGTTTACGCGAAGCTTCCTGCTGCAGGGTTGAGGTAGTAAAAGGAGCGGCCGGGTGGCGTTTACGCTGCTTTTTCTCGACACTGGAGACGGTCAGTTTTCCGCCCGCTGCCTTATTCAGTACCAGATGAGCCTGATTAGCCTGCTCAGCATTGGTAATGCTGAACTGTTTAATTTTGTCGCCCTCGAGCTGGGTCAGTCTGGCAACAAAAGGCTGACTGTCAAACTGGTTGTCGGCCTCAATGGACCAGTATTCCTGCGGGTCAAACGCTTCAATTTCCAGCTCTCGTTCGACAATCATGCGCAGTGCAGGGCTTTGTACTCGACCAGCTGAAAGACCGCGACGGATCTTGCGCCATAATAATGGGGATAGATTGAATCCGACCAGATAGTCCAGCGCTCTGCGTGCCTGCTGGGCATTCACCAGGTCCATGGTAATACTGCGTGGATTTGCCACGGCCTCGGTCACAGCCTGACGGGTAATTTCGTGGAACACGACCCGGTATGCCTTTTTGTCCTGCATCAGGTTTCGTTCCTGTAGCAGTTGGTACAGGTGCCAGGAAATGGCTTCACCTTCGCGATCCGGATCCGTTGCGAGATACAGGGTATCGGCTTTTTTGAGTAGTTTGGCGATGTTGTTGATGTGCTTTTCGTTACGCTCAACCACTTCGTAGTTCATCTTGAAGCCATTGTCCGGCTCCACCGCACCCTCTTTAGGGATCAGGTCCCTGACATGACCGTATGAAGCAAGGACCTTGAAATCCTTTCCCAGATATTTTTCGATAGTTTTGGCTTTTGCAGGCGACTCTACTATGACAAGGTTGCTACTCATAGATAACAGGATTTATAAAGGTGAATTAATGAAAAATGGCGGGCTGATCTGCAAATACGATATCTTCGTAATGCATCATGGTGCTTTCGTCCTGATCATTGGCGTTATTAAATAAAACCATCATCACAACCCATCTGAACTCTTCCATATCGACCATATTATCGCTATCCAGAGCCATGATACGGTTGATTACCAGCTCGCGTAACTCTGGTGTGAGTACTCCGGACTGCTCGAGGAAGTATAGAAAACCCTGTATCCGTGTGTCCAGACGTTGCTTTTCTCTGAGCGAGTACACGCGCATGGAGTTTTTGGATTGAGACAACGAAGGGATGTCGCCAGCCAGAGCCAGGCCGTCCAGCCAGTCAAATGCCTTATCGATCTCCTGTGACTCAAAGCCGGCTTCACGCAGATTAGCATCAATGCTCTCTCTGTCTTCAGGCAGGATATCGTCATTGTCAATATAACTGGAAAAAATGTACATCAGTACATCTATAACACCTTCTTTCATGCTGGCCTCTAATTTGTAAGCGCACGGTTAGCATCTAACATACTTACCGCCGGCTACCGTTTGAATATGATCGTTTAACTCTAATATTAGTAGCATGGATGAAAGCTGCTCGATGGTCAAGCCGCTGTGTTGAACTAGAGATTCAAACGATACCGGGTCATAGCCAATAGTTTCGAGTAGTTTATGGTAGTCAGTATCCATCTCTACAGCCTCGGTAGTCGGGTCATTCACGGGTTGCTGTGCCATAAAACCGAGTAAGCTGCCTATATCATCGATAATATCCGATGCCTGGTCAACCAGTTTAGCGCCCTGTCGGATCAGATGGTGACAACCTTTGGCCTGTGGATTATGAATCGAGCCGGGAATGGCGAACACTTCTCGTCCCTGTTCCAGACCGTAATGAGCGGTGATCAGCGAGCCGCTTTTACGTGTAGCCTCAACCACCAGGGTTGCTACGCTGAGTCCGCTGATGACTCTATTTCGGCGTGGAAAGTTTTCACTGTTGGGCGGTGTGCCCAGTGGAAATTCCGATAATAGCAGCCCTTTTTGTGCAATCTGATACGCCAGTTGACGATTTTTGGAAGGGTAGATGCGATCTATACCCGTGCCTATCACTGCAATGGTGTTGCCGCTGGCATCCAGCGCTCCCTGATGTGCCTGCTGGTCGATGCCGAGCGCCATACCACTGGTAATGGTCAATCCGGCACGGGCCAGATAGGCTGAAAAGTCACGCGCTGTGTTTGCGCCGCCTGGGGTGCAGTTGCGGCTGCCGATAATGGCAATCTGCGGGCTATTCAGTAAGTCTGTGTTACCGATAGCGTATAAAATAGACGGGGCATCACGAACTTCTTTGAGTAAGTCAGGGTATTCAGGGTCCTTGATAGTGAGTATGTGATGCTCAGAAGAAGAGTTCAGCCATTCAAGGGCCCGCTCAATCGACTCCTGATCAGGGTTTTTCAGGTGGTTAAGCTGATTACTATTTAATAATGACGGGTTGGCTTTTTGCAGCAGAGCAATGCTTGCTCGGGACGGGGTAAAACCGGCTGATTCAACTATTTTTCTAAAGTTAACCGGTCCGATTCCCGGGCACTGCTCCAGCGCCAGGTAAAAGGCAAGCTCATCCCTGTCCATTGCCTCTGTACGATTAGAATTACGGTGTATGTACGATTTCGTTTAAACGGATGGGTTCGTGGGCTTCCATGATCAGCGCAAAGCTCATCTTGTCATAAGCTCGGATCACCATGATCAGGCCAATCCGTTCATCGGGCAATTTTACCTGAAAGTCTTTCTCTTCTTCATTACGGTCGATGATGACCTTGCCGACGCGGTCAACCGCCAGAACATTACCGGTAGAGATGCCATCTCTTAAACCAAGATTAATTGCAACAGTCTGATACTGGCCCAGTTGAGAGATTCCATCTAGCAGGGAAATGATTGTACCTCTGACCTCCTGCTTCGGCGGTCTCGGGAAGAAATCACGCTCCAGATTCGAGTTGTCAATGGGTAGTACCCGGTCGTCACGCAGAATTTCACGACTGGACGAAGTGACGCGGACGGACGCTGGATCGCCACCACGTTCAAGTTTTGCCTCTGCGACGTATAAGGCTTCATAGCCCAGTACTTCACCGGTTACGGTATCAATCAATGGTTTATTCGGGCGGAAAATCTGGAACCGACCGTTACCTTTGGTATCCAGCTTTCTGACATAAAGCGTGTCGTTGATGGCATTCGCGAGATGGTTACTGCGGCTGTCCAGCACATAGGCTGCTTTTGCCAGATCCTCTTCATCAATGATGAGCGGTTTTTCCAGCAGCTGGCGGATCGACTCAATAGGGATGGAAGGTATGCTGGCGTCGATGGACTGCGCTCTGATGCGAGGCGAAAGTTTGACGATTTTCATGCCGGTGCTGGAAAGCGCCTGGCCGGTTTCACCGCGTCTGATTAACTGGATACGTTTTTCACCGCCGATATACACGATTGCCAGTTCATCACCCGGATAGATCAGGTGGGGATTATCAACCTGCGGGTTTTTGTACCAGATTTCAGGCCAGAACCAGGGGTCGCGTAAAAAATTTGCGGAAATATCCCATAAGGTATCGCCTTTCTGTACAATATAGGTCTCAGGGTGTTCCGGCTCATAGATGACCGTTTCACGAGGTTGCTGAGGAGTGATATTGGCCTCGATCGTGGTGTTGACAGATTGTTCCGAGTCAGTGCTCTCAACAACCGCATAGGGTTGCTTACTGGTCGAGCAGCCAGATAACAGCATTAAACCGGCGAAGATGAACAGTCCGTGTTTTAACAGTCGCTTGTTATGGTTAGACATAGAAACCCCTGCATTGGTATATTTTTGTATCGTTGTGTAATCAGCGATTGTAGATGAATTTTACTCAACTACAACCTTTTTTATGGTTAAGACTCTATTATAATCATAAGCTTGGAGCAAATACTTGTAAACTTTCTCGAAGTTTGAATTATGGCTTTATTAAATATTTTACATTTCCCTGATCCTCGATTGCGTACCAGGGCCGCAGAGGTCACTGAATTTGATGAAGAATTGAAGATTCTGATCAGTGATATGCTTGAAACCATGTATGAAGCGCCGGGTATTGGCCTGGCAGCTACCCAGGTAAATGTGCATAAACGTCTGCTGGTGATCGATATTAGCGAAGAAAAAAATGCTCCCCGAGTGTTGATTAATCCGCGTATTCTGTCAGCTCAGGGCGAAGAAGAGATGGATGAGGGCTGTCTATCGGTACCTGGCTATTATGAACCGGTACGGCGGGCGCAAAAAGTGCGTGTTCGCGCACAGGATGAAAATGGAAATTTTTTTGAAATCCGGGCAGATGAGCTTGAGGCAGTTTGCATCCAGCATGAAATGGATCACCTGGAGGGTAAGTTATTCGTTGATTATATCTCCAGTCTAAAGCGCGATAGAATTCGCAAGAAGCTGGAAAGACAAAAAAAACAGGATCAGTAACCATCTTCATCTGGTGTGGCGGGTATTATGTTAAAAATTATTTATGCCGGCACGCCGGAATTTGCAGTCCCAGCACTTGAGGCGCTACTGCAATCGAATCATCAGCTGGTCGCGGTGTATACCCAGCCGGATCGACCGGCCGGACGCGGGCGAAAACTTCAACCTGGTCCGGTAAAGGTGTGCGCACTGCAGCATGATATTCCGGTGCTACAACCGGAAAATTTTAAACAACAGCAGGATATTGGCGAATTTAAGGCTTTTGCTGCTGATCTTATGGTGGTCGCGGCCTATGGCATTTTACTGCCGGCAGTCATTCTCAACGCACCGCGCCTCGGTTGTGTCAATCTGCATGCTTCCTTGCTGCCACGCTGGCGTGGCGCGGCACCGATTCAGCGTGCGATCCTGGCCGGTGATGTTGAAACCGGTATTACCCTGATGCAGATGGATGCCGGACTGGATAGTGGAAACATGCTGGCGACAAGTCGAGTGAATATTCTGCCGCAGACAACGGCTGAAGCCCTGCATGATCAGCTTAGTTATTCTGGTGCCCACCTATTAATGGCGAAACTGTCTGCAATCGAAGATCAGTCCATTCCGTCCATGGCTCAGGACCCAGCTGCTGTAACCTATGCCTCCAAGCTGACGAAACAGGAAGCGTTGATCGACTGGAGCCAGCCGGCGCAGCAGATCCAGCGCGCGATTCGTGCTTACAACCCGTGGCCGGTGAGTTTTAGTTATCTGCAGGGGCAGAGTGTAAAACTCTGGTCTGCACAGTTTAGCCATCAACCCTGTACTGCAGCGGCAGGTAAAATTATTGCGCATACTCCGGAGGGTATACAGGTGTGCTGTGGTGAAGGAGTTCTGACTGTTACGGAAATGCAGTTTGCTGGAAAAAAGCGTGCCACAGCCGGACAGATCCTGAATGGTCGTAATCTGCTTGATGCAGTGTTTGCTGACGCATGAATCAGCCTCAGCCTAATGCCCGGCAGCTGGCGCTGGAAGTGTGCACACAGTTATTGCAGCATGGACTATCCCTGAATGATCTGCTTGAACAACAGCTGAAGTTATTGGCGTCAGATCGGGACAGGGGCTTTTGCAGTGAATTATGCTACGGGTTTTGCCGCTACTATTTTGTGCTGCAGGCGGAGCTGCAAAAACGCATCAAAAAACCCCTGAAAGCCCGTGATCTGGATGTTCAGGTGATATTATTGCTTGGGCTGTACCAGATTCGATTTATGCGGGTCGAGGATTACGCGGCGGTGAATGAGTCGGTGCTGTTACTTAAAAAGAGGCAAAAAATCTGGGCGAAAGGGCTGGTAAACGCGGTGTTAAGATCTTTTATCAGGGATCAGGCTGGTGCTATGACGAGCGCAGAAAAATCTGATTTGTCGGCATCCGAACATGAGCAGGCTTACCCGGACTGGATGCGTCAGAAAATCAGGCAGGACTGGGGTGAGCACGCGGCATCGATATTTGCGGCAGGCAATCAGCGCGCACCGATGGTGCTGCGGGTCGATCTGACGAAGGTTTCTCGTACTGATTATCAACTTCAGCTGCAAAATCAGGGGCTGGCAGCAACGGAGCACCCGCTAGTGGAGTCGGCGCTGATTTTGCAGCATCCGGTGGCGGTTGAATTGCTGCCCGGTTTTACGGCTGGTGAGGCCAGTGTACAGGATGCGTCGGCCCAGCTCGCGGCCGGCTTACTCGGCTGTGAAGCTGGCATGAGGGTGCTGGATGCCTGTGCGGCTCCAGGCGGTAAGACGCTGCATATTTTGCAGCAAACGCCTGAATTACATCTGCTCGCGCTAGATAAAGACCAGACCAGACTGCACAGAGTTGCAGAAAATTTACAGCGGGCAGCAGTTCAGGCCGAGTTGATCTGTGCCGATGCGGCTGAACCAGCGGAATGGTTTGAAGGAGCGCTGTTTGATCGAATCCTGCTCGATGCACCCTGTTCGGCGAGTGGCATTATGCGTCGTCATCCGGATATTCGTCTGTTGCGTAAGGCCTCCGATATTGGCGGACTGGTTGAGCAGCAAAAACGCTTGCTGAGCGCGATGTGGGCGCTGCTCAAGCCGGGTGGTCGACTGCTGTACAGTACCTGTTCATTGTTTAAGGATGAGAGTGAAGGGCAAATTCAGGTGTTTGTTAATGCTCAGGATAATTGTGTTGAACTCCCTTTAAACACAGTACAATGGGGTCTGTCGAGACCGGTAGGTCGTCAGATATTACCCGGGGCTGCAGAAATGGATGGTTTTTACTATGCAGTACTGGAAAAGCGAGGATAGTGATCTGAATCTAATGTTACAAACTAATTTAGCGCTGAAAAATGTGATCCAGTAAATGAACTTGCTTCACCTACACAGGAATCGGGTTTTATGGTTGATTCTGTTGCTGCTGATGCTACGTCCTGCGTATGTTAAGGCAGATAATGAATTTGTCATAAGCTCTGCATCAACCCGTCTTAACGGCAGTGTGTATTTTATGGATGCACGTTTCGAGATTAATCTTCCTTCGTATATAGCTTCCGCCTTTGAAAAGGGTTTTGATCTGCCCATCTCGATGGAGGTTGAAGTGATCAAATACCGTGATTACTGGTTTAATGAGACGTTTGTTACGATCCGTCAACAATACCTGCTGCAGTACCATGCGATCCTTGACTCGGTAACGCTGCTGAATGTGAATGCGGGTAGTCGCCAGCACTTTTCGTCGTTGAAGGATGCCCTGGCTTTTCTATCCGCGCTCCAGAATTACCCGCTGCTGGATAACAATGCACTTAAACAGGGGCAGCCATATCATGCCATTCTGCAGTTTGGAATCGATCTTGCTGAATTACCCATCCCACTGAAATCATCGTCCTGGTGGGAAAACGACTGGGACCTGGTGAGTGAGCCCATGGAGTGGAGTATTACCCCGTGAACAGTGCGTTACGTAATTCGGCTCCGGTTATCGCGCTAGTTATTCTGCTGTTCGTGTCGCTTTACTCGATTAGTGACGCAACCTCAAACTCGGCCAGCTTCGGCAAGTATTACAATTTACTGGTATTTTTTAATGCGGTAGGCCTGATTGTATTACTCGGACTGATCGCCTATAACGTTTTTAAACTGATACTCCAGTATCGCCTGAAAGCCATCGGTTCCCGCTTAACCACCCGGATGATTAGTATATTCGTGATATTGACGATTATTCCGGTCAGTATCGTGTACTACTTTTCGCTCACATTTCTGCATCGAAGCATTGATAGCTGGTTCGATGTGGGGGTGGAACAGGCACTGGAAGATTCGCTCAAGCTTGGGCGTAGTGCGCTGGATTTACGCAAACGTGAAGCGCTAAAGAAATCCCGCCTGATTGCCAGGGAAATTCCGACTGTGCCGGATGAATTCCTGATTGTATACCTGAATGATGCACTGTCTCTGCATCGGGCCAAGGAAATTACTCTGGTGGGCTTAAATGGTGTAATTCTGGGGTCCAGTAGTGAAAACTCTGCTGAAATGCCGAGCGCTCTGGGGCGTACCGAGTTTGGCAGTCTGGGGCAGGATGATCATTATCTGAAACTGGAACAGGACCCGGATAGTGGTCTGCAGATTCGAGTGGTGGTACCGGTGTTCGATCTGTCCACGATTGAGCAAAAGAAAATTCTACAAACCCTGTTTCCGATTACCGACCAGGTCAATGAGTTGACTCAGGTGGTGCAGAGGGCTTACGAAAAATACCGTGAATTATCGGTTTTACGTGATCCTCTTAAAACCAGCTTTACTATGGCGCTATCGCTGGTCTGGCTGCTGAGTGTGTTATCGGCAATCTGGATAGCGTTTATCGCTGCGCGCAAACTTGTGTCCCCGATCAATGATCTGGTTGAGGGTACTCAGGCCGTTGCAGCGGGTGATTATGCCAAACAGCTCCCCCTGTCGGGCGATGATGAGCTGGGCTTTCTGACACGTTCGTTTAATACCATGACACGTAAAATTTCACGTGCACGGGCGATAGCGGATCAGAGTCAGATGATGGAAGCGCTGCAGAAAAGCTATCTGCAGTCGGTATTGGAGCATATCAACTCAGGGGTCATGACGATCGATGAGGCCGGGGTAATCAAGCAGGGCAATCGTGCCGCGGAAATGATTTTTGGGCTGGACACAGGGACACTGAACGAAAGAACCACGGATCAGCTGATTCAGAGCTATCCGCAGTTAGGACGCTTCTTTGACGTCATCACCCAAAATGTGAAAAACAGGCAGGAATGGCATGAAGAAATTATTATTTTTGGCCAGAATGGACGCAAGGTTTTACGTGTTCGTGGTTCAGAGCTGGAGCAGAAGTTTCAGATAGTGCGGGAGCAGGTGATCGTGATCGATGATTTGACCGAGCTGATACAGGCGCAGAAAAACTCGGCCTGGAGTGAAATGGCGAGAAGGCTGGCGCATGAAATCAAAAACCCGTTAACGCCGATTCAGTTATCTGCCGAACGTTTGCAGGGCAAGCTGGCGGGGCAGGTCGATAAAGAAAAGCAGGAAATGCTTGATCGCTATACCCATACTATCGTGCAACAGGTCGAAGCGATGAAGCTGATGGTCAATAATTTTACCGATTTTGCACGAGCTCCCAGTCCCAATCTGCAGAATATGGATCTGAACCAGATGATCCGTGAAGTGGTGGAGCTGTATATCGAAAACAGGAAAAGTATCGATATACAGTTGAATCTGGATATGAAAATGCCCGAAATTCAGGCGGATGCGGTGAGGCTCAGACAGTTAATCCATAATTTGATGAAAAATGCTTCTGAGGCCATTAATGATAAAGGCTGGATCCGTTTATCGACCCAGTGCGTTGAAGAGTACGGCTGCCATTATGTTGAACTGACGGTGGCAGATAGTGGTAAAGGGATCAGTGCGGGCATAATGGATACGCTATTTGAACCTTATGTGACTGGAAAAAGTAGCGGGAGTGGGCTCGGGCTTGCAATAGTGAAGAAAATTGTGGATGAGCACAATGGACTGGTCTGGGCCGAAAACAGTGAAACCGGCGGTGCTAGATTTATTCTACGTCTACCGGTGATATCAGTTAAGGTGCCTGAGACGAATGCCTGATTTATCCAATACCGGGTTCAGCCAGGTATTTCCATATGAATTTGTTTAGAGTCTGTTCATGAGTACTAAAATTTTAGTCGTAGATGATGAGCCGGATATTCGCTTATTGCTGAAGGATATCCTTGAAGATGAAGGCTATGAGGTTAACGTTGCGGAAAATGCGATTCAGGCTGCTGAGCAGAAACAATTGTTTTCACCGGATCTGATTCTACTCGATATCTGGATGCCGGATATGGATGGGGTAACCCTGCTAAAACAGTGGAATGAACAGAAATCGCTAGTCTGTCCGGTGGTGATGATGTCGGGTCACGGCACGGTTGAAACCGCCGTTGAAGCGACCCGTTTTGGCGCTTTCGATTTTGTCGAAAAGCCACTTTCCACGGCAAAGCTGTTACGAACAGTAAATTCAGCCTTATCCAGCAGAGTCAATACCAGCGACCTGGAAAAGCCGGAGCAGATCGAGTTACCGGTCGGTAACAGTCATCAGATGCAGGTTTTACGTCAGACCATGAAGGCTCTCGCGCAGGATCTGAGTCCGGTTTACCTGACCGGGCAGCCCGGTTCCGGGATCCGGATCTGGGCTCGTTATTTGTATTCGCTGCAAAAGGTCAGGACCAATACAGCCTCATTTTATACTGGATTGAAAGCCTACCAGAACGGCCTGTCAGAGAACGTGTTCATACCCGAGGTCACCGACTTAAATCTGGAGCAGCAAAAACAGCTGCTGTCGCTGATTAATCATTTGAAAACAGTCGCGTCCAGAGGGCGCCTGATTGTAGCCAGTCAATCTACTTACGATGCGCTGATGAGTCATGACGGCGTGTTACCCGAGTTGGCAGAGCACTGGCGTCAGGCGATGTATATACCCTCTTTAAATGAGCGTATCGAAGATATTCCCGAGCTGGTTGAGTATTATGTAACCTGGTACAGCGAAAAAGAGTCCTTGCCTTACCGCCATTTTGGCGTAGCCGGTCAGAATATGTTTCGCAATCATTTCTGGCAGGGTGGGTTGACCGAGCTTAAGTCAGTGATTCGACAGATACTGGCAAATAGCACGGCTGATAATGTGGATCTGACTGAAATCCAGCAGTTTCTGAATATTTCGCGCCAGACGCTGGATCAAAAATCATTGAATTTTATGCAGCTATCGATCAACCTTGATCTGGATTTACGGGAAGCGCGCGAATTTTTTGAACGCAATTATCTGAGTAAGCAACTTGAATTGTGCCACTATAATATTACCGAGTTGTCGCGTAAAATTGGTCAGGAACGAACCAATTTATATCGAAAACTTAAGTCACTGGGACTTCAAACCAGAAAATAATAGTAAAGATCATCTGTGTTACGCTGGTGCCCATTCAGATTACTGGTTTGTATAGAACCTGTTTTGCTCTTCAATCCTGATCAGCCGAGTATTTCTAACCAATGAATATAATAATTTTAGGAGCCGGTCAGGTCGGTTTCTCAGTCGCTACTGAACTAGCCAGAGAAGAAAGTAACGAAATTACCGTTATTGATGTCGATCAGGATATTTTATCCGATCTGCAGGATCGTCTTGATTTAAGAACTATCTGTGGTAATGGCTCTTATCCCAGTGTGTTAAAGCAGGCGGGTGCTGATGACGCCGATATGCTGATTGCGCTGACCAATAGCGATGAGATCAATATGATTGCCTGTCAGGTCGCACACTCAATATTCCATACCCCAACCAAAATTTCACGTATCCGCTCACAGGAATACATGCAAAAAAAGGAATTGTTTGGTGAAAACTCCATACCGGTCGACGTGATTATCAGTCCGGAAAATCTGGTGACGGAGTATATCCATCGCCTGATCAAGCATCCCGGCTCCCTGCAGGTGCTTGACTTTGCACAGGGGAAGGTTCAGCTGGTTGCGGTCAAGGCATTTCATGGTGGGCCACTGGTGGGTCAGGAAATCCAGACCATTCGACAGCATATTCCCGGTGTCGATATGCGTGTTGCCGCCATTTTTCGACAGGGTAAGTCCCTCGCTGCGACGGCGGAACAGGTGATTGAGGCGGATGATGAAGTGTTTTTTATTGCGGCTAAAAAGCATATTCAAACGGTCATTGCCGAATTGCGTCGGCTGGATAAGCCCTATAAACGGGTGATGCTGGCAGGCGGCGGTAATATCGGTGGACAACTGGCGTTACTGCTGGAAAAAAACTATCAGGTGAAGGTGATCGAAACCGATCTGCGCCGGGCCAACCAGCTGTCTGGTGAATTATATTCCTCTATTGTTTTACATGGTGATGCGGCGAATCCTGACCTGTTACTGGAAGAAAATATCGAATCGATGGATGTGTTCTGTGCTTTAACCAATGATGATGAAGCCAATATTCTTTCAGCCATGCTGGCCAAACGACTGGGTGCACGTAAGGTGATGTCGCTGATTAATCGTCCGGCCTATGTTGAGCTGGTGGAGAGTGGACTGATCGATATTGCGGTATCGCCACATCAGGTCACCATTGGTGCGATGCTGGCACATATCCGGCGTGGTGATGTGGTTGCGGTGCATGCCTTACGTCGTGGTTCGGCCGAAGCGATTGAGGCGGTCGCACACGGCGATCACAAAACATCCAAAGTGGTGGGTCGACGGATTGATGAGCTTAAGCTGCCGAAAGGTACGATTATCGGTGCCATTGTGCGCGGTGATGATGTCATGATAGCGCACCATGACGTCGTGGTTGAGCCGGAAGATCATGTGATTCTGTTTATTACCAACAAGCGCGATATCTCTCAGGTTGAGAAACTGTTCTCCGTGCCACCGACCTTCTTTTAATTAAGCGCATAGCCCGTTTATTATGCAGATTCCTGTCATTATAAGAATACTTGGCCTGTTGCTGATGGTGTTCAGTATCACTATGTTGCCCCCAGTTCTGGTGGACATGATCTATCAGGAGCATTCGGCGCTGCCCTTCCTGGAAGCTTTTGTGTTGATATTAGTAGGCGGGCTGGGGTTATTTCTCCCTTTTCGCAAGCATAAAAAAGATCTGCGCTTACGTGATGGCTTTATGGTGGTGGTTATGTTCTGGGTGGTGCTGGGCTCCGCCGGCGGGCTTCCGTTCTATCTGTCCGATGCCAATGAGCTGTCGATTACCGATTCAGTTTTCGAGTCGATATCCGGATTGACTACAACCGGTGCTACGGTCATTGTAGGGCTGGATAGTCTGCCGCATTCCACCTTATTTTATCGTCAGGAGCTGCAGTGGCTGGGTGGTATGGGTATCATTGTGCTGGCGGTTGCCGTATTGCCGATGCTGGGTATTGGAGGAATGCAGCTGTATCGTGCCGAAACTCCGGGGCCGGTTAAGGACACCAAGCTGACCCCGCGCATTACCGAAACTGCGAAAGCACTCTGGTATATTTATCTGGGACTGACCGTGAGTTGCGGGGTGGCCTACTGGCTGGCAGGTATGGATCCCTTCGACGCTATTTCACATGCATTTTCGACCGTCGCAATCGGTGGCTTTTCGACCCATGATGCCAGTATGGGCTTTTTCAATAACCGTGGGATTGAGTTAATCGCCATCGTGTTCATGCTGCTTTCCGGGATTAATTTTGCCTTGCATTTTACCGCTTTGCGCTATCTGCGGCTGACGCCATATCTGAGAGATGCCGAGTTTAAGGCTTATATGACTGTGATGCTGGTCGTCAGCGTCATCACGATTAGCTATCTGTTACTGACCAAAACTTTTGATTCGCCACTGGATAATATTATCGAGGGCCTGTTTCATGTGGTTTCTATCGGCACCACCACCGGATTTACCACTTCCGAATATTATACCTGGCCGGGATTCCTGCCGGTGTTGTTACTGTATGTCAGCTTTATGGGCGGTTGCGCCGGATCCACCGGTGGCGGAATTAAGGTTATCCGTATCTTATTGCTGGTGAAACAGGGTGTGCGTGAACTGCACCGACTGATACATCCTTCGGCTCAGTTTGCGGTTAAGATCGGGCGTAAACCGGTTCCGGATAAAGTTATTGAAGCCGTGTGGGGCTTTTTTGCGGCTTATTTTGCAATTTCAGCGCTGATGATTGTGCTGTTGATGGCTTCCGGTCTGAATCAGGATACCGCGTTTTCCGCTGTGGCGGCCTGTCTCAATAATCTGGGTCCGGGGCTTGATCAGGTCGGGCAGAACTTTGCATCGATCAATGACTTTGCCAAGTGGGTGTTATGCCTTGCGATGCTGCTGGGTCGACTCGAAATCTTTACCCTGCTGGTGCTGTTTACCCCTGGTTTCTGGCGTAAATAGAGAATCGATACTGGGCAGGCCATCAGCGATCAGTGGCTTCATGGTTGACAGTAGAGTTTTAAAGGTTGTCGGGTAGTCAGCTTCCTGCGCGGCCAGTAATTCCTTCATATGCTGACGCTGGGTTGGCTTTGCAAAGCAGGCCGGACAGTTATCTTCAATCACCGGTAGTTCCGCATTATTCGCAAACTCGCGTAACTGACGTTCACGTATATACACAAATGGGCGAATGACTCTAAGATCGCCATCATCATTGATGTAGTGTGCCTTCATAGTTTTAAGCTGGCCTCCATGTAATGCTGACAGTAGAAAGCTTTCGGCGAGATCGTCCAGATGCTGTCCAAGGGCCAACACATTGTAGTGATGCTGGCGCATGGTTTTGTACATCAGGCCTCTACGCATACGCGAACAAAATGCACAGAAAGAATCTTTTTTCATATGTTCAGACGCCAGCCGAACAATGGGTTCACTCACGTAAAAATAATCCAGTCCGAGCTGTTGCATATGCTGTTTCAATGGGGATGGGTCAAAGTCTTCACTCTGCGGATCTATGGTTATGACCGCTACTTCAAAATGCACCGGAGCATGACGCTGAAAATGGAGCAATGCCTGTAGTAAGGTCAATGAATCCTTGCCCCCGGAGACTGCAACTAGAATTCGGTCGCCGGGCTGAATCATATTGAACTGAGCGATAGCCTTGCCAGCCAGATGTAGTAATTTTTTTGGGGGTTTAATAAACATATCGGCGTCATTCAGAGCAGGATCAGACATGATAGGGTGATGCGCGGATAAACACTACTTTTAAGCGCAAAGCGACTGTTATGAATACGGTTATTACGGGCAAAAAAAAGCCTCAATCAAATCCGTGATTGAGGCTGGGTTGACCGTCCTGGTCGATGATTGACTTAATTTTACATCCCTGAGATAGTGCCTTCCTGATAAAGCGACCCTGCTTAAGCGGTAACATCCTTTTTGGGCTCAATCCTTAGAACGTAGACATATAGTCTCATGCTGAAGGCAATTGGAATAGGTCTTTAGTCGCTAGTAAATGTAGGCTTATATTAACTAAAAATGTAGGGCAAATCCTACAAGGATCAGTAAATATGTTATTCCCTGTTATTCAGCCATCACGCACATATTATCTTCAGGTTTCTCCTGAGCACGAGCTGTATATCGAAGAAAGTGGCAGTCTTGATGGAATTCCGGTGATTTTCCTGCATGGCGGCCCCGGTGCCAGTTGTGAGCCGTACCATCGACGCTATTTTGATCCGGAGCGCTATCGAATTGTGTTGTTTGATCAGCGCGGTTGCGGTAAGTCTCGGCCACATGCGAGCCTGAAAGATAATACGACACAGGATCTGGTCGATGACCTGGAGCAGATCCGTGAATATCTCAACATTGATAAATGGGTGTTATTTGGTGGTTCCTGGGGATCAACGCTGGCGCTGGCGTATGCGGAGACTCATCCGGAAAAGGTACTCGGGCTTATTTTACGTGGAATTTTTTTATGCCGGCAGCAGGATATTGACTGGTTCTATCAGGGCGGAACGGCACGCCTGTTTCCTGATGCCTGGCAGCACTTTTTAGCCCCGATTCCGCAAGCGGAGCAGAGTAATCTGGTGCGGGCTTATTATAAAAGGCTGACTGGAGATAATGAAATTGAGCGTATGTCTGCGGCCAAGGCCTGGTCTATCTGGGAGGGCAGTACGGCAACCCTGACGCCAAATAGTGCGGTGATCGATTATTTTTCTGACCCCCATCTTGCGTTAAGCATCGCGCGTATTGAAAGCCATTATTTTAGCCATAACAGTTTTTTTGAACCGAATCAGTTGCTCGCTAATGCGCATAAATTAAAGGGCATTCCCGGCTATATTGTGCATGGTCGATACGACGTGATCTGTCCTCTCGATCAGGCCTATGCGCTGCATCAGGCGTGGCCCGGGAGCGAGTTAAGGATTATTGCGGATGCCGGTCATGCGGTTTCAGAGCAGGGGACGACGCGAGCGCTGGTCGAGTGTACGAACGCGATGCTGGAGTGTCTGTGATCGTATTGTTGCAACGCGTGCGCCAGGCCAGAGTTGAGATTGATCGGCAGATTGTCGGGCAGATAGAACAGGGGTTACTGGTATTTGTCGGTTTCGAACCGAATGATGATGAAGACATTGTGTCGAAGCAGTTGGAGCGTTTGTTGAATTACCGGGTTTTTGCCGATTCAGAGGATAAGATGAACCTGTCGTTACGGGATGTAGCCGGTGGTTTGTTGCTGGTGCCTCAATTTACCCTGGCAGCGGATACCAATCGGGGGCGACGCCCGAGCTTTACCACTGCAGCGACTCCGCAACGAGGAATAAAGTTATTTGACTACCTGATGAGTAGCGCGGCAATGTCCTATGCTAGGGTTGCCAGTGGCCAGTTTGGTGCCGATATGCAGGTGTATCTGCAAAATGATGGCCCGGTGACTTTTTTACTGAAATAGCGAATTCGGAAGGTAGATGACGTGGTGCAGAATTAAGCAGGGGCTGGCAGTTATCTGCCCTGGCCAATGTGAAATCAATCGAGCCATTCATCGTTAAGTTGAAGCAGGTGAAAGAAGGCAGTAATTATCGATAGTGAAATGATTGTGTCCCTGATGAGCCGGGAAAATTTCCCGGATCGGGGCAAATATCTTTTCTATTGATTATTCTAATGCTGTATTTTTTAGGCTCAGCAGATTATTATCGGCAGCCTGTTTTTTTAGTTACTTGAAATATGTCAGAACGTACTGCCACCGTTACTCGAAATACGCTCGAAACACAGATTAATGTGACGTTGAATCTGGATGGATCGGGGCGCTCAAAATTTAATACAGGCATCCCCTTTCTGGAGCATATGCTGGATCAGATAGCACGCCATGGTCTGGTGGATATTGAGATTAGCGCCATCGGTGATTTACATATCGATGATCATCATACGGTGGAAGATATCGGAATTACCCTGGGCCAGGCTTTTGCCAAAGCGCTGGGGGATAAAAAAGGCATTCAACGTTATGGGCATGCGTATGTGCCACTGGACGAGGCCCTGTCGCGTGTGGTGATCGATTTCTCTGGGCGTCCCGGCATCGAGTATCGAGTGCAATACCCGCGCGCCAGTATCGGTAATTTCGATGTGGACCTGTTTCATGAGTTCTTTCAGGGCTTTGCCAATCACGCACTGGTGACTTTGCATATCGATAATCTTCACGGTAAAAATGCGCACCACATTGCGGAAACCATTTTCAAGGCCTTCGGTCGCGCGATACGTATGGCGATAACGCCAGATACACGTATGGCCGGTATTATTCCATCAACCAAAGGCAGTCTGTAGTCTGATGCAAACCATTGCAGTGATCGATTATGGCATGGGCAATCTGCGCTCAGTCACCAAGGCGTTGGAGCATGTGGTTGATAAAAATCAGAAAGTCATCCTCACTTCCTCTCAAAAAGAAGTAGCCGCCGCCGATAAGGTGGTTTTCCCCGGGCAGGGTGCTGCACGCGACTGTATGCTGGCGATCGATGAGTATGAATTGCGCGAAACCATACTGGATGCCGCGCGCAATAAACCTTTTCTGGGCATCTGCATGGGTATGCAGGTGCTGGTGCATTCCAGTGAAGAGAATGGTGGTACCGCCTGTCTGGGCCTGTATCCAGGACAGGTCAAATATTTTGGTGGTCAGCTTAAAGATGCGAAGGGAGAGCGCCTGAAGGTGCCGCATATGGGGTGGAATCAGGTGACTCAAACGCGCCCGCACCCGCTCTGGTCAAAAATCGACAATAACAGCCGATTTTATTTCGTCCATAGTTATTATCTTGAGACGGAAAGTCCAGATCTTGAAGTTGGGCATTGTGTGTATGGAAAGTCCTTTACCTGTGCGCTGGCCCAGGACAATGTTTTTGCGATGCAATGTCATCCAGAAAAAAGTGCTGACGCAGGTTTGCAGTTGTTAACTAATTTTGTTCAATGGGATGGCAGTTTATGATCTTAATTCCGGCTATTGATTTAAAACAGGGGCAGTGCGTTCGACTGCGCCAGGGCAGAATGGAAGAAAGTACGGTTTTTTCCGACGATCCTGTGGCAATGGCCGGAAAGTGGCTCGCCCAGGGTGCGAAAAGGCTACACATTGTGGATCTGGATGGCGCCTTTCAGGGCGAGCCGGTGAATGCTGATGTGATCGAAAATATTTCTGCCGCCTACCCGAATTTGCCGATCCAGATAGGTGGTGGAATTCGTACCATTGAAACGGTCGAAGCCTACCTTGAGGCCGGCGTAAAGTACGTCATCATAGGTACCCAGGCGGTCAAGCAGCCGGAGTTTGTGACAGAACTCTGTGTCGAATTTCCGGGTAGCGTTATCGTCGGTATCGATGCCAAAAATGGCATGGTCGCGGTACAGGGCTGGGCAGAGTCTTCCGATCAGTCGGCCGAACATCTGGCGCAGAAATTTGAAGATCAGGGGGTGTCGGCTATTGTCTATACCGATATCAGCCGCGATGGCATGATGCAGGGTGTGAATGTTGAAGCGACGCGCCTGCTGGCAGAGTCGGTCTCAATTCCGGTTATTGCCTCCGGCGGTGTCACCAACATTGAAGACATTAAAAAGCTGAACAAGGTTAAAGGCTCCGGTATTGAGGGGGTGATTATCGGTCGTGCGCTGTACGAAGGTACGATCGACCTTGCCGAAGCTCAGTCCTATATTGACGGGCATTAGGCATGGGACTGGCCAAACGGATCATTCCGTGTCTGGATGTTGATAATGGGCGTGTCGTAAAAGGCGTTAAGTTTGTAGAAATTCGTGATGCTGGTGATCCGGTCGAAAATGCGCGGCGTTATAATCTGGAGGGTGCCGACGAGATCACTTTTCTGGATATTACGGCCAGCTCAGATAATCGTGACACGATCGTGCATATGGTGGAAGCTGTTGCCAGTGAAGTGTTTATTCCTTTAACGGTTGGCGGTGGAATTCGCGAAATCGCCGATGTGCGGCGTATGCTAAATGCCGGCGCTGACAAGGTTGGCATCAATACCGCAGCGGTATTTAATCCTGAGTTTGTCAAACAGGCGGCCGATCGCTTCGGTTCACAATGTATCGTGGTCGCGGTCGATGCCAAAAAAGTCAGCCAGTCGGGAGAAGAGAATCGTTGGGAGATATTTACCCATGGTGGCCGCAAAGGTACCGGTATCGATGCGCTGGAATGGGTGGCAAGGATGGATCAGTATGGTGCCGGTGAAATCCTGCTAACCAGTATGGACAGAGATGGCACCAAACAGGGGTTTGATAACGAGTTAAATCGTCTGGTCTCTGAAACCGTCAAAATTCCGGTGATCGCCTCCGGTGGCGTTGGCACCCTCGAACATATGGCCGATGGCGTATTAATCGGCAAGGCGGATGCGGTATTGGCTGCGAGTATTTTCCATTTTGGCGAATATCGCATCAGTGAAGTTAAGCGCTACATGAAAAGTCGTGGCATCGAGGTGCGTGACTGATGGTAGCGCTGCTCGATGAGATCAAGTGGGATGCCGATGGACTGGTGCCTGCAATCGCTCAGGATGTCGATTCCGGAGAAGTGCTGATGATGGCCTGGATGAACCGACAGTCTCTGGGTTTAACGCTGGAGCAAAAGCAGGCGGTGTACTGGTCTCGCTCAAGACAGAAGATCTGGTTTAAGGGCGAAGAATCGGGCCATGTTCAGCAGGTGCAGGAAGTTCGCATTGACTGTGATGCCGATGTTATTCTGCTGCAGGTTAAGCAACTGGGCGGGATTGCCTGTCATACCGGACGTCGGCGCTGTTTTTATCGGGTGTATAAGGACGGAGCATGGCAAAGCGATGAGCCCGTGTTAAAAGACCCTGCTCAAATATATCAATGAAGATAAGCCGATGAGTGATGATATACTTGCACGCCTGATGGATGTGCTGGAAGCTCGAAAGCAGGCGGACCCCGACTCTTCTTATGTCGCCAGCTTATATGCGAAAGGACTGGATACCATCCTGAAGAAAATCGGTGAAGAGTCGGCAGAGACGATCATTGCCGGGAAGGGCGGTGATGAGTCGCAGATTATTTATGAAATGGCGGACCTGTGGTTTCATAGTCTGGTTTTACTGGCGCATAAGGGACTTAAGGCTGAACAGGTTTTGCAGGAGCTGGATCGACGCTTCGGCTTATCCGGGCACGATGAAAAAGCGTCCCGCAAATAAATTAGAACATAATCAAATTAGAGGTGAGTTATGGGTTTTGGTGGAATAAGTATCTGGTCATTATTATTGATTTTGGCCATCGTCATTTTATTATTTGGAACCAAAAAACTGCGCAATGTAGGTGCTGATCTGGGTGGTGCAATTCGTAGTTTCAAAAAGTCAGTAAAAGATGAAGATGACAGTAACAAGCCGGGAACCGGTGGGTCTGTGATCGAAGGCAAGTCCACTGAGGAAAAGGATAAAGTTTAGACGCTATGTTTGATATGGGGTTCGCTGAGATGCTGGTGATCGGCATCGTAGCGCTATTGGTGATAGGTCCTGAACGTTTGCCGGCTGTAGCAAAAAAGGCGGGCAGCTATATTGCGCGGATTAGACGTTTCGTTGCTAATGTGAAGTCTGATGTGGAGCGAGAGTTTCGTACCGATGAGCTTCAGCAGATGCTCAGACAGCAACAGGATGAACTGAAATCCCTTAAAGATATCGTCAATGAAACCCGTCACGATGTCGACCTTGAATCTCTGCAGCGATCTATTAAGGAGCCGGAAAAGGACGACAGCAAAAAGGATGAGTCCGTTCAGCAGAACGTATCCCTGACCGAAAAATAACCCACCATGGCAACACAACAAAATGATCAGGAACAGGATGCTGTAGAGTCCTCCTCAATGGGGCTGATGTCGCATCTTATCGAATTACGTGACCGTTTATTACGCGTTGTCATCGCTATTCTGCTTATTTTTCTAAGCCTGTTTTACTGGGCGAATGATATCTATACCTATCTGGCCGGGCCGCTGACCAGGCATATGCCGGAAGGATCGCAGATGATTGCGATCGATGTTGCTTCACCGTTTTTAACTCCGTTTAAACTGGTATTGATGCTATCGGTTTTTCTCGGCATGCCGTATATCCTGTATCAGATCTGGTCCTTCGTGGCTCCCGGCCTGTATAAGCATGAAAAGCGACTGGCGATGCCATTGCTTGCGTCCAGTATTGTACTGTTTTACTGCGGGATACTGTTCGCGTTTTATGTTGTTTTCCCACTGGTGTTTGGTTTTTTTACCTCAGTAGGGCCTGAAATTGTTAGTGTTTCTACCGATATCGGGCGCTATCTTGATTTTGTGATATCCCTCTTTTTTGGCTTTGGACTGGCCTTTGAAATTCCGATAGCAACCATCATTCTGGTTGCAATGGGCATGATGACACCGGTACAGATGGCTGAAAAACGCCCCTATGTGATTGTGGGTGCTTTTGTGCTCGGCATGCTGCTGACTCCACCGGATGTGATTTCACAGGTATTGCTGGCGATTCCGGTATGGCTGCTATTTGAAACTGGTGTGCTTGCGTCCAGTTATATCTTCGCAGACAAGTTAAGGAAACAGGCTGAAGAAGAGGCTGAGCAGGAGCAGGCAAACAGTGCGTCAGGCTATGATAAAGATTACGATGTGGTCGATGATCCGGTTGACTCGAATAATAGTGCTCATTCGGAGTACAGGCCGCTGACCGATGAAGAAATGGATGCCGAAATGAAGCGGATTGAAGAGGCTGAGTATTATGAGGACAAAGAGCCTGATCCGAAATCTGATAGTTCGTCCAGCGCCGAAGGTGCGGACAACGACAAAAAAACTGAGTCTGCATCAGATCAGAAAAATAAGAAAATAATTCCGCCTGCACCGGATGATATAGGTCCCTGATTTAGGTTTCACCGGGTGTATGGTGAAAAAACCTTAAGAATTTAACGCATTTGCCGATAGCAGGTTGATTCATATCTACCTGCTGGGATGGCGAATGAAAACTGTTTACCTGCTCTTTATAATCACCTTTTTAAATCCACTGTATGCCGTTGAACTGTTTGGAGTTGAGCTGACGACTGCTACTCGCGATCAATTTCGTGTAGCTTTAAAAAAGTCAGGAGCGAAGGTCCTTAAGCAGACTGGCGTAGCTGGTTTGTATGATACTTATCTGGCGGGCTCGCTATTACACAATGCTCAGCAGTTGCATGTTGGTTTTACTAAAGGAAGTAAAAAATTTGCCTTTGCTGAGTACGAATTCTACGGGCTGAAGCAGCCTGAGTTGCTGTTCAGGTTACAGGCCAAATATGGGCTGGCAGACACGACTAAGGGCAAGTTTTTATCGGATTACACCTATCGTTGGCAAAATGGAGACGTGGCTATAGCGCTGTATCAGGACTGGGCTGCGCATAAAACCAGGCTGACTTATTACATCCAGGATGCTCTGGTTCTGTTGCGACAGGAACGAGTACAGAACGGGCGGTCACTTCAGGGACAGGCTTCAGGTTTTATGGAGCAGGCCTATTAAGGTTTGAGCGGGTGGCAACGGGTAGTAAAATCTGTTTATGCCGAAACTTTAGACCGTTGGTCTGATTTATTGCTGCTTATGGTCCGAGAAACTGGTCAACGATGCCGATTTGTGTACGGATTTGCTATAGTTAGCGGTAACTAAATAGAGTGTTTAATTAAAGTGGAAATCTCAAGCGCTATCTCCAGTGTATATGCGGGGTTTCAGAATCAACAGCAGAGACTCGAGCGCAATGTTGCCGAAGTCGCTAGCAGTGAAGCTGCCTCCGGACGCGATACCCGAACTCAGGATCGTGCGTTGGTTGAGCAAACCGAAATTGTATCCAGTTTACAGGCCAATGCGCGCTCATTGCAGGCGGCCGGTGAACGCGTTGGTACGTTGATTGATATCAAAGTGTAATATGAAGCGGTGTCTGTGTGATGATCATCAGCAGCCTGCCTTTATCCCTCCCTTCCCAGTTAAAAGCATCTGATCTTAACGCTAACGCGCAGCCGCTTTCGGCTACCAAATCAAAACAGTCAGAGGAGTCGTCTACGACTTCTGCCAGTCAAGAGCGCAATCAGGAGCTATCGGATCAGCGTGAATTACAGAAATTAAAAAATCGCGATACTGAAGTCAGGGCGCATGAACTGGCGCATGTTGCAGTGGGGTCGCGCTATATCACTTCAGGCGCTCAGTTTCAGTATCAGAAAGGTTCCGATGGACGTCTGTATGCAGTTGCGGGAGAAGTCAGTATCGATACTTCCCCTGTTCCTGACGATCCCAGAGCAACGTTGATGAAGGCGCAGGTTATAGCCCGTGCGGCGATGGCCCCTGCGGTTCCTTCTGCGCAGGATCGGGCGGTTGCAGCTCAGGCTTCGGCGATGATTCAACAGGCCAGGGCTGAGCTGGCTTTAGTGGTTTCTGCAGGTCAATTAGATGGGTCTGAACAGGGGCTGGATGTTTTCGCCTGAGCTATTGATTTAGACTCCGTTTATTGATGCGAATTGTGGCTATAATTACGCATGGTTTAGCTTTCAAGGGACAGTATTTTCCAATTAACAAATGAGTCTGAAATAACCAAAATCATTCAAGCGGTTT
>JACKQG010000941.1_pt1 | contig 41048 bp, 33 predicted proteins | sample 8237621 | NCBI WGS metagenome assembly JACKQG01 (sample SAMN15677084, study PRJNA649215) | marine metagenome | biome: marine; feature: Black Sea; material: saline water; isolation source: suspended particulate matter (SPM) from the Black Sea western gyre | collected 2013-06-09/2013-06-10 | depth... | reverse complement strand
TCAGGCGAGGCGTGTGTTAGGGCACGAGTTACACACGACGAATAAAAAATAAACTTGCAGGTTATATTTTCTCAATCACAACGGCTGTGCCATAACAAAGTACTTCGGTCGAAGAATCTTTTAAATCGGAAGAGTCATATCGAAAACCAACGATTGCGTTTGCGCCGAGTTCTTCTGCATGCTTGAGTAATTCTGCATACGCATCTTGGCGGGTCTGTTCACACATTTCGGTGTAGGCCCCAATTTTCCCGCCTACTATGTTCTTAAGCCCACCAAGAATACCCTGCACAATGGTGGGTGAGCGTACAACGATTCCCCTCACAATCCCCTTATACTCAGTTATTGTGTGTCCATCGAATTCAAATGTAGTTGTTACAGGTATTGACATTCTAAAATCCTACCATAGATTACAATTCAACAATGACGAACAATCAAGACAAGTTTACTGATCCTGATGCAGAGACCTTAGAATCTTTACCAGAACAATCTCGCAGCGGTATGCCACGAGAAATAGGTCAGTACAAAGTGAGAAGAGTGATTGGTTCTGGTGGCATGGGGACAGTGTATGAGGCGATTCAGGAAAGTCCTCGCAGGAAAGTCGCAATTAAGGTTATGCGTTCGGGAGTGACGTCTCGAAGTGCGATGCGCCGTTTTGAGTATGAATCACAAATTCTAGGACGACTTAGTCATCCTTGCATCGCGCAGGTCTACGAAGCAGGGACGCATGATGATGGCACTGGCGGAGTTCCCTACTTTGCGATGGAATACATTGTTGGAGCGAAGACACTGCTTGAATATGCAAAACAAAAAGATTTGAACGTCAGTGACCGCTTGATTCTTTTTGAGCAGGTCTGCGATGCTGTTCATCATGGGCACCTAAAAGGCATTATTCATCGCGACTTAAAACCAGATAACATTTTAGTAGACAGTTCAGGCAACCCTAAAATTATCGATTTCGGTGTTGCTCGAGCAACGGATTCCGACATGGCGGTGACAACGTTGCAAACAAATGTCGGGCAGTTAATTGGCACTGTGCAATACATGAGCCCTGAGCAATGCGAAGCAGATCCAGACTTGATTGATGCTCGCAGTGATGTCTACTCTCTTGGCGTGATTTTGTATGAATTGCTCACTGGGCAACCTCCATACAATTTGTCTTCGATTCCCATTTATGAAGCAACGCGTTTAATCCGCGAACAACAACCGACCAAGATGACAACCATCTCTGATGGTATTGGCGGAGACCTTGAAACAGTTGTCAGCAAGTCAATGGAGAAGGATCGAGATCGACGATACCAATCTGCCTATGAACTTGGTCAGGACATCACACGCTTCCTTGAGAACGAGCCTATTCATGCAAGACGTGCGAGCATGGTCTACCAACTCAAAATGTTTGCACGCCGTAACCGAGGAATTGTTGCGACAGTGATGACGATTGCAGTTGCACTTGTGCTCGCAACTGTCGTGAGTGTGTATTCAAGTATTCGCGCCTCGCAAGCTGAGACAAAAGCAATCGTTGATAGGGATCGTGCTGTTGCTGCTGAAGAAAAAGTTTCTAAAGCCTTGCTTGAGCTTGAGATTGCACACGAAGAATTAGAGGAGACATATGAAGATATATACGTTGCTTCAAAAATGTTAAAGGAACTCGCCGCGTTTACGGGCAACCTCCTCTCACTGGGTGTCCCTCGAAATGCTCAAGGCAAAATGCTCACCACTCACGAACTTGCACTGGTAGCAACGAAGGAAATCACGAAACGATTTAAAGATTTGCCTTATTTGGAATACGGATCTCGGTACACGATTGGAAAATTACTATGGGAAATTGGTGATTTAGAAACTGCGAAAATACAACTTGAACGATCCTTAGAGATTAATAGTTCTTTGCAGAATGATAGTGCCATGCGAAATTCGGATTGGCTCCAGACTTCGTTGGCGTATGCAAAGGTGCTTTTAGATCTGGGTGACTCTTCTAAAGCAAGGGAAATTATAGATCAGGTTATCGAAGGGTTGACTTCTGAGTATGGTGCACTTTCAGATAAAACCCTAGAAGCAAAAAATGTTCTCTCGAAAATCATGGGCTTTACCAATGATCATAAAAATGCGTTAGCACTGTTGCGTGAAATTGTGGAAGAAATCGACGGCGGTGCTTCTGTCTCTCGAGAATTCGAACTTGACACGAAAGTAGGTCTGGCAGGTGCGCTTTTTACTAGTCACATGCTTTCTGGTGCTGGCGAAGAGACCCGTCCACTTTTAGAAGAGAGTTTGAAATCAATTGAAACGTTATTACCTCTTGTCAATGAAGAACTTGGTGCACTTCATCCGACATCGATTGATGCACGATTGGTTTTGGCGAGTTGCTTGTATCAAGTAATGCGGATTGAGGAATCCGTCCCTATTCTTGAACAGGTGTATGAAGATGCTGCACTGATTTATGGACCCAATCACTATAGAACAGCAGAAGCTGCCGGTGCGCTAGGGGCCATATACTTCTATAGGGGTATTCCTGAAGCAGAGTCACTGCTCAAAGAGGCAATCGAGATATACACTGAAGTACTTGGCAGCAACCACCTAAGTGGAATCAAATATAGATCAACACTTGGGCAGTTGTTTGTAAGTCAAAATAGGTTTGAAGAAGCAGTCACTTTATTGCAACAGAATATGCAAGATTTGCCAGAAGGACCATCACTTTCAAGAACGAATACGGTCGGGTCATTGGCGTACGCCCTGATGATGCAAGGAAAGTTTGAAGAAGGCGAGCCACTCTGGCAAGAAGCCGTTGATGACCTTCTCACTTCGCAAGCTGGAGAGTTGTCACAAGGGGTAGATGGCATGAGATTCATCAAGGCGCAGGCATACATTCTTAATTCTCACCCAGATGCTGCTGAGGTTGCTGACGATTTTATTTCACGTCATATCCAATTGCATGGCTCAAGTGCCCCGCAACTCTTTATATGGACCTATCACCTTGCAAGTTCCTATTTTCAAGTAGATGACACTGAACACGGGTTAGCGCTGTTCAATATCTTGTTTGATGCAATTCGAACTGATATAGAAATGAATGAAGCCGATCCATTTACTATCGTACGTTATGAATCACACCTTGCGTTGCTCTGTTCCGAGAATGGGTTGCATTCTGAAGCGTTGGAAATTTTGGACAAAATTATTCCACTCGTTATTGCAGAAATGGGTGATACACATGAAAAGGTGATTGAACTGCAATCACTACGAGATGAAGCACTGGCACAACTTGAGAATACTTCGCAGTGACATCTCCGCTGCTCATTTCCACGTGGTCGTTTTCGCTTCCCATTATTGAAGCCGAATATCCGAAACTTGCTACAGTTGGTTCCGCATTGGACGTTGTTGAAGCATGCGCGATTGCTGCAGAGACAGACGAGTCGATTGACTCGGTCGGTTTTGGCGGGTTGCCCGACCGCGAAGGCCGTTGTACATTTGACGCTGCAGTGATGCTTTCACCACCGCAAAGCGGAGCGGTATGTGCAATGGAACGCCATCTCCACCCAGTAACTGCTGCTCGTCTCGTGATGGAGCAAACTGAGCACAAGATGCTTGTTGGTTCGCTTGCTGATGATTTTGCGAATTCTCACGGATTGCCATCAGAAAACATTTGCTCAGACCGCGCAAAAGCAAAGTGGGAACATTGGAAAAAATCAAATGCACAGGCGACGCCCCCTGCTCCTTTTGATCATGGGCACGGCGAACTCTTCGGAAGTCATGACACAATAGGAACTCTTGCCCTTGATGCCGGTGGAACAATGGCGGGCTCCTGTAGCACAAGCGGTATGGCGTGGAAAGTGCCGGGGCGAGTTGGTGATTCGCCAATCATCGGTCACGGACTGTACGTTGATCCACTTCGGGGTGCAGCAACCGCAACTGGTCACGGAGAACTTATTAGTGGTATCTCTGGCGCTTTTCTCGTTGTGGAATTGATGGGTCGTGGTGCATCACCAGAAGAAGCAATTCACGATACCCTCGCTCGACTGGTTGAGTGTTGGCCCCTGAAAAAAGAACACCAAGTCGCCTTTATAGCGATGACCCCCGACGGAAATTTTGCTGGTGGTGCCCTGCGCCCCGGATTCAAATATGCAGTGTGCAATGAACACGAACAAACAGTTCGAGAACCCGACATCGTTTTGCATCAATTATTGGAGTGAAGAATCACGCGACCTTGGTAATTTGTTCTAGTGGCGGGAATTTACACAGTTGGAGTATTTCAGAGACTGCTTTTGAGCCAATTATATAGACCTGTACTCCGACTTCATATGCTCGTTTCATAATAGCAATGATGCACGCGGCGAGTTTCGTATCTGCAAAGTCGACAGTAGTAAAGTTAATCCAAAGTGCTGGTGGATTACTATTGATAGCTTCAATCGATGCCTGCCAGAATTCTCGAATCACCTCTATTTGTCTTAAGTCTCCACCTATAACTAGAGCGCAACTTTGGTCTTGCATTGTTAAAGTAATAGAGGTTTCGCGATTCGAGTCGTCAGTATTGTTCATTGCAATCAACCTCTACCTCCATTGAATACTTAGGGTTTCAAAGATAAGCGCCAACTGCATCAATCTTTTCAGAAGGCATTAAAAAAACCCGCCCACTGAGTTGCGGGCGGGTGTATCTAAAGTTTAAAAGGTTAATTTTCTACTACAGGATGAGTGCTTAAAAGTGATGGCTTATCGAGCAATAAGAGCCGTACAGCGTCATCATCGAGCATGCGAGAGTTCGCATTATTAGTCACTGCAATTCCAGCTTCGTTTTCAGCGTAAGTATCTGAAAGCCCACGGAGATTTGGAGTAATTGAGGCCATAATAGCGTCAGATGAATATTGCAAATCAAAAAAGGCTTCATTCAAGCTCTCTTTCGTTGCCTTAATCTCTTCTACAACTTCTGGACGAAGATGCCCGTAAAAAGAGTAGTAGCGACCATTACGTTCTTCAACTAACTTGGCTCGTAAATTAATAAGATCATTTTGACTTTGTTCAGGAAGTTCCCTAAATTGCCAAGCTGTCGCCTTTACGGTAAGCCAATTATCAGGCAAATACATAGGGTTGCCTAATCGTGCGGTAGTTTGTTTAGTACACCCCGCAATGGAAAGTGATGTGGTCAGAAGCAGTAAAAGAACCAGTTTCATTGTAGAAAACTCCCTGCATGTGCAGGAATTTCAACATTCTCTAACATGCCAATAGTTCTAGGTCCAAGAGGTATGCTGTAACTCACTGCTGCAACAACGGTGTTGAAATCTACATTGATAAGTTGAAGGTTCAAATAAACCTTGTCAGGAGCAACGGAATAGGTACTAACCAGCACAGCCCCTGCGTTGTAGTCTGAAGTTAATTCGCGAATATCCCTAGATAACAGGAATTCACCTTCTTGAGGGATAATTGGAATTGAACTTTGCCTTAACGTCATCTTCACTAAATCATTTTGCCAGTGTTGAATCAGAGCAGCCGAAAAGAGTTCGGCATGCAATCTGCCAAAGTTTGTTGTGTTTGAATAGTCATTTAAATCTACAGTTGTCGAGTAAAGGACTGGACGATCGGGATTAAACACCTCGAAGAACCCTGCAGGTGGGTGTGCTGTTGAAAGCATATGGCTGACAGCGTTGTACGCAGACTTTTCATAATTCGCATCGAAGGTAGGTAAGTAAGTTGGGGTGTCGTCCAACTCCATGATGTGATCTTGAGCATCACGGTCATTGTTCACCTTCCAGTGAGCAGCCCCTGGGGTGCCTTGTTCCCAGTGAATTCTTTTGCTGTGATTCCAGCCTTCACATCCAATTACGCTAGAAGCAAGCACGGCAGTTCCAATTAGTAACAAACTCTTATTCATTATGTTTTTCCTAGAATTAAGGTACATCAATCTGTATTTCTACTCTACTGTATATGTTCGACCAGGACGAACTGCTCGTCTTGTCTGTATTTCAACTATTCGAGTGACCGCGTCAATATCCTTTTCGCGGGCTGTTGCTCTTTCGTCTTCATGACGCTGAAGAATTATTCTGCGATTATCATCTTCGACTTCCATCCGCCTTGAGAGTTCGAGTTCTCTGCGGCCAACTGTGACTCTTTCGGCTGAGTGAGATTCATCGTAGTAGTCAGGATCCCAAGCGTAGTATCTACCTTCAGCACCTCTGTACTGGTCGTTATACCTTGGATACCGAGTATCTTCCCAAGTGCCAGAATTGTAATAATTGTAGTTACCCTCATTTGGGCTTCTACCAAGCAAGTATGCTGATGGAACAGGTCCACGTACCCATTGTGGATTATTAACATTAAGGACTGGGGCGACTCTGAATTCGCTCCTATACCTATACGGACGAGTTTGCTGGTTACACCCCATTGCTGAGAGTACAACTATGAATAGCCCTATTGTTGTACAAAGTTTGAACATCTTTAATCTCCTGTAGAGTCCTCGTGTGCAGTTATACAAGTACTTATTTCGGAGTTTAGAAGAAAAGACCAACAGAATTAAAGTCCAATTTGTACCGTAAAGTATAACTTAGACATAAGTATAGTAATTTCATTGGGTTTTGGAAGGGAATGCCCTTGATATTGCTTGATTAATATAAAGAACAATGAAACTTCAAGGACCTGCTATCCTTCCCATATATGGCTCAGGAGATGACAATACGCGAGTTTCAACAACTCATCCGTAAAAAGTACTTTGCGACTGACGACGCTCGGGGCATAGCTAAGACGTTCTTGTGGCTGTCTGAAGAATTTGGCGAATTAGCCCATGCTTTGGGTAAATATGAACGCGGAGACCCCGATCTGGATAATTTGAAAGAAGAATTTGCTGATGTTTGTGCTTGGCTTGCGACTTTAGCAAATATCACAAATATCGATCTCACACTAGCGATTGAAGAGAAATACATCAAAAACGGCGGTCCTAAAGGTGTGAAATGAACAGAATCAAAACTATTTTTGATACGAAGTCAAAAAAGCTTATGCCCTTTCTAGTGGCGGGCGACCCCTCGATTGAGACAAGTGAAGGCGCAATTGTTGCGATGGCTGAAGCAGGCGCCGATATCATTGAGATTGGAATCCCGTTTAGTGACCCCATTGCTGATGGCCCAGTAATTGCGAAAGCTATGCACAGAGCCCTTGGCAAAGGAGTAACTCCTGCCCACGCAATTGGAATGATTTCCAGAGTTCGATCCAAGGTTGATGTTGGTCTGATTGCGATGGTTAGTTATTCCATCGTCCGCAGAAGTGGAGGGACTGCATGTCTTGATCGCTTTGCTGAAGCCGGTGCAGATGGTTTTATAATTCCTGATATTGATGATATTGATGCTGCGACACTATCAGCTCACTGCGAAGCCATAGGCACTTCTTTTTCAATGCTAGTTGCCCCTACGACCCCTCTATGCCGTGTAGAACAACTTTCTAATCTTTCCAGTGGATTCCTTTACATTCTTGCTCGAACTGGACTCACAGGAGAGCAAAACGAAATGCCCGAACTTAGTACTCGTATCGCTGAAATTAGATCCGTTACAGATTTGCCACTAGCGGTTGGGTTTGGTATTTCAACTTCAAAACACGTGGAGCAAGTGCACGCTTCAGCAGACGCTGCGATTGTAGGGTCTGCTCTTGTTCGGAGAATGGATGAGTCCAAGGACGCGGCACTAGCTGCGAAGCAATTTGTTTCAGATATTTCTTAGATAGACCTTGCTTGCACGCCAATCAGATTAGATACTACAGATGATTGGCAGGAGGCCCTCAAAATGGAACATATAACTATGTCAAATGTAACGGATTTGCAAACTAACGACTACTGCAATAATTATGGGTGTCGAACATTTTCCGGTGACATCATGCTTAGATACCTTCAGCCAGATGTCTATGATTCTTTACTGGAAACGATGGGAAAAGCAAAACCACTTGATTCCGCTATTGCCAATAGCGTTGCTCACGGCATGATGGAGTGGGCAATCGATAATGGGTGTACCCACTACACGCATTGGTTTCAACCACTTACCGGGGCCACTGCAGAAAAGCATGACGCTTTTCTTGAGCCCACCGAAAAAGGTGCAATTGCCGAATTTGCTGGAGACATGTTGATACGTGGCGAACCAGACGCATCAAGTTTTCCATCTGGTGGCATTCGCGACACATGGGAAGCTCGCGGATATACGGCTTGGGATGCTACTAGCCCTGCATTTATTATGCCAAACGAAGAGGGCGGCACTTTATGCATCCCCACTGCTTTCGTGTCGTGGACTGGAGAAGCGCTCGACAAGAAAACACCATTGCTTCGTTCAATTGATGTAGTAAATGTACAAGCAATGCGAATAATAGAAATATTTGGCAAGGACCCCTCTGTTTCTCGAGTAATTACAACTCTTGGTTTAGAACAAGAGTATTTTCTAGTTGATGAATCTTTTGTTGCTAACCGAGAAGACCTACTTCTATGTGGGCGAACACTTATCGGCACTCCTCCACCTAAAGGTCACCAACTAGATGACCACTACTTTGGCAAAATTCCAGAGCGTGTCTTGTCATTTATGGATGATGCGGAACAACAATTGTACGAGCTGGGAATCCCTGTAAAAACTCGTCATAATGAAGTTGCACCAGGGCAGTACGAAATCGCTCCTTCATATGAAAATGCAAATGTCGCTTCTGATCATCAAATGCTCTTGATGAGCATTTTAAAGACTACTGCCGAAGCACATGGCTTTGTATGCTTACTACACGAAAAACCTTTTGCAGGCGTTAATGGCTCTGGAAAACATAACAACTGGTCAATTGCTACAGATACTGGAAAGAACTTACTAAGTCCAGGCAAAGATCCTTATAACAACGTGCCTTTCCTCCTCTTTTTATGTGCTGTCATTAGAGCAGTTGATATGCACGCCGATCTTCTTCGTGCATCCATTGCATCTGCTGCAAATGATCACAGACTAGGCGCAAATGAAGCTCCCCCTGCAATCATGTCTATTTACCTTGGAAAGATGCTCAACGGAATTCTTGACCAAATTGAAAATGATTCACCAAATGAAGCATACGAAGAAGGTACTCTGAATCTTGGCGCCGAAACTATGCCTTCTGTGGACAAGCACAGTGATGATCGAAACCGGACAAGCCCATTCGCGTTCACAGGGAACAAATTTGAGTTTAGAGCCGTTGGCTCAACGTCAACTATTGCTTGGCCAAACACTATTCTTAACACAATTATCGCCGAGTCGTTGGATTACTTCGCAACCTCACTTGAATCGACACTTGCTGGGAGCGAATCAGAGGAACAAAAGGACAGCGCTGCTCGAGCACTATTGCGAGAAGTTCTACGTGATCACCGAAAAGTTATCTTCGATGGTGATAACTATTCAAGTGAGTGGCATGAAGAGGCCGCCAGAAGAGGTCTTCCAAATTTGATAACTACTGCAGATGCAATCCCAGCACTTGCAACACAAAAAGCATTGGACCTGTTTGATCGGTATAACGTTTTAAGTAACCGTGAACTAACTGCACGTAGTGAAGTGTTGCTAGAACAGTATTACAAAATTATCAGAATTGAAGCTCGTATTCTTATGATGATGCTCTCCACAAAGGTCCTTCCAGCAGCGTTACGGTATCAAGGAGAACTTGCTTTGATAGTGCAGTCGTCACACGAAGCTTCAGTCGAATGTAGTCGTTCTGCTGCTAAATTAGGAGACTTGGCAAGGTTGGCTGAACAGTTGCAAGGTGTCATGGAAAGTTTGCAAACTATGATTCAAAGCACACAGAAAAACAATCTTCAAGGCGCAGAATATGTTTGCAACACTATTCTTCCTGAGATGTCCCAAGCCAGACTAATTTCCGATCAGATTGAAGAAACTATACCAAGCGATATTTGGCCTCTGCCTACCTATACCGATATGCTTTTTATTCGATAGCGATTTCAATTTAATCTACTTTTAGCATGAGACACGATCTGATTGCCCAAGTATCATTAAATCAGAGATGGGCACGATATTCGCATTATTGCTACGTTTCGGCTAATATATACGGTTCGAAAGAAGGTTCACCAATATGACAACTACAGCGACATCCCCGTATGATTTATCAATTGAAGATGCTGGTCCAGCTCGAAAGCGAGTCAGCATTACAGTACCGGTTGATATGATCACCTCAAAGCTCAAAGAATCAATGGGCTCTTTGATGAATCAAACAGTCTTACCCGGTTTTCGGAAAGGCAAGGTGCCTTCACACATCATCGAAAAGCGGTTTGGCGAATCACTTCGTACCGAAGCTAGAAATGAGATAATTGCTGATGCTTGGAAAAGTGCAATTGACACCTTTGAATTGAAGACCTTAGGTGAGCCAGAACCAGTAGGGAACTCAGAAGATGTTGTTCTTGAAGAAGGTAAACCCCTCTCCTTTGCTCTTGAAGTTGAAGTTATGCCCGAGTTCGAACTTCCTGAATTTGATGACATCAAACTTACGCGACCAGTTATAGATGTCACTGAAGATCACATTTCTGATGAAATTGACCGTCAAAAAATCCGCAATGGCAAACTTGAAGAAATTGATGGTAAGGCAACCCAAGGCGAATTCCTTATAGGCCCCGCAGTTGTCCACCTAGATGGAAACGAGGAGCCATTTTACAAAACTGAACAAACCCGTCTAACAGTTCCAACGAGTAACGAAGGAGGAGAAATCCTCGGACTCTTTGTCGATGATCTTGGCAAACTTCTCGATGGAGCTTCTGTTGGCGAGGAATTAACAATAAAAACAACTGGACCTGAAGAGCACGAACTTAAAGAAGTTCGTGGGGCGAAAGTTGTAATTACATTCAATGTTGTACAGGCAGTTCGCATTCTTCCTATTAGTGACGAGGAACTGGCTGATGCATTTGGCTTGGAGTCTTACGATATTGTTAGGGAACAGGTAAAACTAGCTCTGGAACAGCGAAGAGACAATGATCAAGCTTCAGTATTGCGTCAACAGGCAACAACGGAAATTGCTACAAGAGTAGAAATGGAACTTCCGGAAAAGACCAGTGTCATGCAAGCGGAAAGAGATTTGCAACGCATGCGTACTGAATTGCAATCCTCTGGGCGAATGTCAATGGATGAGGTTGAAGCAGAAGTGGCAAGAGTCCGCAGTGGCTCAGCTGAAGACTCAAAGAAGCGTCTGAAGACATACTTTATTTTGACGAAACTTGCAGAGCACTTCCATGTCACGGTAAATGAAATGGAAGTAAATGCAAGAGTTGCTGAAATAGCAATGCAAAACGGAACACGTCCTGAAGAGATGAGAAATAAACTTGCTCAGCAAGGCCAATTGCAACAAATTCAAGCTGTCGTCAAAGAAGAAAAAGCAGCGGATCAACTTGTTGCCGCCTGCACAGTGACAGACATGCCCGTTGACGAGTGGAAAGCACAACAAGCCGGTGATTCAAAACCTGCAAGCAAGCCCACTGCAAAGAAAAAAACGACTAAAAAGAAGAGTTCTTCAAAGAAGAAGACGAAGAAAAAAACGACTAAGAAATCATCAAATAAAACGTAATGATTCTTGGAAGCTCATTTGCAGCGATTTTTCCAGCACTGCTAGTCCTTCTTATATTTACGATTGCAGGTGGAGTGCTTATTCTTGTCCTTCGAAAAAAGTTAAAAACTGATTTTAAAGAGACGACAACATTTACTCTTTCAGAACTTAAAAATTTACGTGATGAAGGCAAAATGAGTGATGAAGAATACAAACGCGCAAGGCGATCGATAATCGACCAAACGTTATGAACTTCACTTCATCGACGACCGATATCTGAAAAACAGCTATCTAAACCGGATAAAGAGCGAAAAGCGTAGCAAATTAGGTAGTCAAACGCGTATTTTATGCCATAATTAACGGAAGCCGGCGCAGAGCCGCTACTTGAATTGAGAAGCAGGAACAACATGAGTAAGAAATCAGACCAAAAAAACGTCCCAGTTTCAAAGATGGGACAAGACACTCCATTTGATGGAACACTTGGTGATGGCGATGGAACAGCTGGCGGGTCCGGGGGTTCTGGGGCTGGTGGTGGCGGCGGAGACGATAACGGGTTTCGTGGCCGAAAAGTCACAACGTGCTCCTTCTGTGGTAAAACTTCAAGGGAAGTTGGTCCAATGGTTGAAGGGCCAAATGAAATCTATGTATGTTCTAATTGCACTGATCTCTGCCAAAATATTTTCAAACAAGAGCGACGTCGAATTACTTCAACCTCCCCTGCCTTCACGTCTATTTTAACACCGCGACAAATTAATGAATATTTGGACCAATACATCATTGGTCAGGAGCGTGCGAAACGATCTTTGTCAGTGGCTGTTCATAACCATTACAAACGTTTATCACAACTTGACAATGCAGATCGTGATGTAGAGCTAGATAAATCAAATGTTCTTTTGCTAGGCCCAACTGGTACTGGAAAAACTTTGATTGCGAAGACTCTTTCAAGAATATTGAATGTTCCCTTTGCTATTGCAGATGCAACAACGTTAACTGAAGCCGGATATGTTGGTGAAGACGTTGAGAACCTCTTGCTTAAATTGCTCCAAGCTGCAGACTTTGATTTAGATGCGGCTCAGCACGGAATTATCTACATTGATGAAATAGACAAGATTGGCCGAACAACACAAAATGTCTCAATTACCCGAGATGTTTCTGGCGAGGGTGTCCAGCAATCATTGCTTAAGATGCTTGAAGGTGTCGTAGCAAACGTCCCACCTCAGGGCGGCCGAAAACATCCTGAACAGCAGTATATTCAGATGGATACTTCAAACATTTTGTTTATCTGTGGTGGTTCTTTTGATGGTATTTGCGACATAATTGCCAAACGTGTAGGAAAATCAAGAATTGGTTTTGGTGGATCTGCAGGAGAAGATATTTCTGATGACGAACGCCAATCCAAATTGCTCGACCAAGTCGTAACTGAAGACATCTTGCACTTCGGGCTCATTCCAGAATTGCTAGGCCGCTTACCAATCTCAACTCCACTCATGCCTCTTACTAAGGATGCCATGGTACGTATTCTCACAGAACCTAGAAACGCCATTGTGAAGCAATACCAACACCTATTTTCATTGGAGTCCGCAACATTGGAATTCACTTCGGATGCACTCCACCTTATTGCCAAGCGAGCGATGGAACGTGGAACAGGCGCCCGTGCTCTTCGAGCAGTCATTGATAACATCATGATTGATGTGATGTACGAGCTTCCAGACCGAGATAATCAAAATTCGGTTTATCTCATTGATGCGGCAGGAATTGAAAAAGGCTTAGACCTAAATGAAATGCAACAACTTCCAAAAGCTGCGAAGGAATCCGCCTGATAACCACGCAGTATTGGCTAAAGGCCATTTCTAAGGCAAAAAAACTGCTTTTTTCTATATACACGGAGTTCTTTGAAATGCTATAATCTCCAATTCGCCTGAAATGTCTGAAGGAGACTATCAATGCCACGTGTTTGTTTTTTTACTGGTCGCAAAACTAAAGTCGGTCGCAAGATTCGTTACCGCGGTAAACCTAAATACCAAGGTGGTATCGGGCTAAAGATTACTGCGAATGACAAACGTAGATTTAAGCCAAATCTACATAATGTTCGAGCACTTGTTGATGGAAAACCCGTTCGCGTTAAAGTCTCAACCAAAGCAATCAAACAGGGTTTAGTTGTGAAACCACTAAAACGTAAATTTGGATATACACGTCAACAAAAACTCCAAACAGCTAGTTAAGTAGTCGTATAAAATTAATCAGCCCACTATTTGAAAAAATATTTAAAAAAAAGCACTATTTTTGTGCAAACGTCCGAAAAAACAACGCATTAAGTTGACTGCAAGAGTTTCTTGCGTATTCTTAGTGAGGTAAAAAACGGCAATAATCACGCCCCCAAGGGACTTCAACCCTATCATTCTTAGTTTTGATAGCATTACGAGTCCAAACATAATTACTCGTGAGCACCGCCATAAAATAGATAATAACGGTTTGTGTAATACAGGAACACTGTTTTTGGTATGCACCCATATTTTGGGTGAAATATCTAAGGAAAATTTACATGCAAGGAAGCATGTATGAGACGCACATGAGCATGTCAAACACGATAGGAATGAATAACAATTCAGATAAAGAACGCGTGCGCGAGGCAGTAGACCTTGTTGCACTTATTCATGATTTTGTGCCTTTACAACAAAGTGGGGCTGAGTGGATCGGAGTTTGTCCATTTCACGATGATCACAAACCATCGATGCATGTTGTCACACATAAAGATCAAGCGTTTTACAAGTGTTTTTCATGTGGGGCATATGGCGATTGCTTCAAATTTATCGAGCAATATCTGAAAAAAAGCTTCGTCGAAGCACTTCACTTTCTAGCTGAACGTGAAGGCATTGAACTCTCTGGGAGAGTGTCTGACGAGGGTTCTTCAACAAGAACCAAAATGACACGGGCAATGAATTGGGTGTCTTCACTCTATGTTGAAGCGATGCGCTCTACCCCTGAAGGTGCGAATGCACTTGAACAATTACATGCTCGCGGGTTTACCGACGAGTCAATCGAAAAGTTTTCTATTGGTGTCGCTCCAGATAGCTGGACTTTCCTGACAGATATGTTGCAAAATAATAAGAATCGTATCGAATTTGCAATCGAAGCAGGCTTGCTTAAAAGAAATGAAGAAAAAAATAGAACTTATGATACCTTTCGGCATCGAATCATGTTCCCGATTCATGATGAATCAAACACAACTATAGCTTTTGGCGGACGTCGTCTTCGAGAAGAAGATGAGCCAAAATACATCAATAGCCCAGAGACGGTTTTGTTCAATAAGTCAAAAACTTTATATGGATACAAACATGCAAGTCCAGCAATACGAGAACTGAAGAAAGTTATAGTTGTCGAGGGGTACACTGATGTTATTGCATGCCACCAATCAGGAATCACTAATGTAGTTGCGACACTCGGAACTTCGTTAACTTCTCAACACGCTGAAAAATTGTCTCGTCTTTGCAACGAAGTAGTTTTAGTTTTTGATGGAGACAATGCTGGTCAACTCGCTGCAGACCGCGCAATAGATGTCTTTTTTCGAAAAAATATCGATGTTCAGATTTGCGTGTTGCCTGAAGGTAAAGACCCTGCGGACTTGGCAAAAAACGCGTCAGAATTTAACACATGTGTTTCTAATGCTATCGATGCTTTAACGTTTAAGTTTAATCGCCTCGATTCTTCTCTACAGAACGAAACCACAATTGCAGGGAAATCTAATGTCATTGAATCTTTCTTAAATGAAATGGCACGTCTGGGCATTGAGCATCTAAGTAGTACAAGAAAACCTTTTGTTTATGAACGGATTTCATCACTTCTAAACATGCCAATGAAAGATGTTAGCAAGGAATTGCAATCAAGGCGGCCAGCTAAAGCAAAGCAACAGCAGACGCAGGAAGACCCAACGGTACAATCTGGTACTATCGGAACCATTTCACGAGCAAGGCAACTTGCTGAACAAGAATTTCTTTCTATCTTATTGTTTAACCCTACAGAATCATCAGCAGCGTTGCGGGAGTCCAACACGACAATCACTGCCGATGATTTTATTGACCCAACTTCTGCTGCAATTGCAGCATACATTTTCCCAAAACTCAAAGCAGGCACACTGTTCGCCATGAACGACCTTATCGCAGACATTGACGACAATAGTTCCAATGTTGCTACTACTTTGTACTTTGTAGGGCAGAGAATAAGTGAAACCTATGAAAGCGTAAGCCTTGCATTACAAATGACCAGAAATGCGTTAGTCAATGCGATTGAAAAACAGGCAATTCTTAACGAAATTAAAAATGTAAGAAACGAATCTAATTCTGAAAAGAAAACACTAGCTGCGGAACGAGCAATTGAGACTATACGCCGCCAGCAATCAACGGGGCAATCACCATGATTACTTCGCATCAACATGTACTTCTAAGCAACCTCTATGTTGCGTTCAATTGTGATTACAAAGGAGCTATGCCGTGACCACAACAGTTAAAAAGACCATGAAAATTCAAATCCCAACAATGCATCCAAGCATGGAACGTCTTCTCCATGAGAGCTCTGACCGCGGCTGGGTTTGTTATGAAGAACTAAATGCCGCGCTGCCAGACGAATTTCTGACAGCTGAAAAAATAGATGACCTTTTAGTTTTGCTAAGCAAGCTGAATATTGACTTGATTGGAGAAGATTTTAGAATGCGTCGTGGCTGGGATCAATTTTTCATCCCTCTCCAAACTAATTTACGATTTAAGAGGGATACGCCTTGGAAGGATAAAGCTCAGAAATTAGCTGAAATTGCTGAAGATGAGTTGTCTGATTCAAAAAGCTCAGTCCACATAGATGCAAGTGACGACCTTCTAGATGAAGAGGAAGCGCAAGCCGTTATAGCACAAGCTCTAGCAGAAGCATCTTCAAGGAGAATAGATGATCCAATTCGTATGTACCTAACTCAAATGGGCAGTATCTCCCTACTAACTCGAGAAGAAGAAATTCGCCTTGCGAAGAAAATAGAATCAACTCGTTTCGTATTCCGAAGACTTATTCTTGAATCAGATTACGCGGCCGTACAAGCAATTGACATTCTAGACTTAGTACATGCCGGCAAATTGCCTTTTGATCGCACAATGAGGATATCCACCGCCGAAGAGAACGCAAAACAAAAAGTTGCGAGCAGAATTCCAGTCAATACAACGACGGCAAGACTTCTTCTTGCAGCCAATTCCGAGGATTGGGCACGCTGTGAAGAAGGTGGTCTTAAAAAGAACGAACTTGAAGAAGTACATTTACGAATGCAAGTGCGTCGAAGAAAGATTGCCTCCCTTCTTGAAGAATGTTGCTTACGTACAGCTAAAATTCAGCCTCTACTGCGTAAACTTCAATCGATTGCGAAAAAATTCAGGGAAATCAATCGTGAACTCCAAGATTCTAAGAAACGAAACAGCAAATTTGATCCCGATGACGTCATTGTTATGGAAGAAGAAATGTCCGGCTTGAGGGGGCTCATTTTGGAATCCCCTGAGCAACTCGAAGCTCGTCTTAAGAACATCGATATTGTCTTTGAAGAATACGACCAAGCTAAGCGTGATCTTTCGGGAGGCAACTTACGCCTTGTTGTTTCAATTGCAAAGAAATATAGAAACCGCGGGCTCCCATTTCTTGACATTATTCAAGAAGGGAATACAGGGCTCATGCGTGCGGTAGATAAGTATGAATATCGTCGTGGATATAAATTCTCTACTTACGCAACTTGGTGGATTCGACAAGCAATCACTCGAGCCATAGCTGATCATGCACGGACGATTCGAGTCCCTGTACACATGATTGAAACTATGTCAAAACTTCGAGGAATCCAGAAGCGCCTCCTTCAAGAAATTGGCAGGGAACCAACTCTTGAAGAAATCGCAGAAGCTGCAGATATGTCTCATGAAGAGACAAAACGTGTCATGAAAATTTCACGTCATCCGATTAGCCTTGATCGCCCAGTAGGAGAATCTGAAGATTCACAGTTTGGCGATTTCATTGAAGATGAACGTCAGCAAGCTCCTTATGAAACCGCTACTAGCGAAATGTTACGTTCAAGAATTAATGATGTTTTAAAGACACTTACATATCGTGAACGAGAAATTCTAAAATTACGTTACGGCGTTGGCGACGGATACACATACACACTTGAAGAAGTTGGGCGAATCTTTAAGGTAACCCGCGAACGAGTTCGTCAAGTAGAATCAAAAGCTATTCGGAAGCTACAACATCCCGTTCGTAAACGTCGATTATCAAGTTTTATTGATCAAGTAGATGAAGGCGAGGAGTAACCACCCGCTTACTAGCGATTGTCACTGCTGACTAGGGTCTTAAAATTGAGACAAAACCGAAGCGACATGCTCTTTCTCTGTCCATAGCACCCAGCCAGTTTTGCCTGCAAGCGAAACGGCTTCGATAGCGTCGATATTAATATTTACGCCTGCTACCTTTTCTAGAACACGAACAAAATCCCCACCGCCATCGTCGGCAGTAACGTGAATTGCAACTTCCTCGATTGCAGAAAGTTCCGCAGATTTAGCAAAATCTCTAAATTGCGAATCGCGTTCGGCGATACATCGCATAGTTGCACTACCATCTTCATTCGAACGTGCCCAGAAAGCTAAAAGTGTAATATCAGCTGTTCGCAACCGATGTGTAAATTGCAACAAAACTCCTGGTTTGTCGGAAAGGTCAAATCGAAAAACTGTGCATTGCGTTGCTTTTGGCATAAAAGGTAGATTAACCGCAATCGCCCCAAGCAGCAATCACTGCGAGTAAATCGGCTGTATCGACTGTACCACTACCATCAAGATCAAGCAGTGGGTCGTTGGTAGCCCATCCGCCTACAACTTCAAGCAAATCAGAGACGTTTATAACTCCATCGCCATTAAAATCTTCGGGACAGGGAGCCTCACAGATGGAGGTATCGCTACAAGCAGAATCCATCCCTTGCCACCCACCAGCAACAGCTGAACAATCTGACTCTGTCAAGTCAAGGCACCAATCCGATCCACAACAGGCACCTACTGGTTGTGGACAATTAGTCGAAGCACACGATGAGCCATCACCCTGGAATGTTCCAGCAACAGCATCACAATCTGCCAATGCAACAGGACCAATACATGCTCCGTCTGCTAGACAACAAGCACCCTCGGGGAAACACGTAGTTGAAGAGCAGTCAGTTCCTTCGCCCATATGAATACCGCCAACGACTTGACAAGTCGCAAGATCGAAATCCACACAATTACCTGTTGATTCAACGCAACAAGCGCCAGTGCCTGACCCGCAAATATAGGTTGCACAAGTTGTTCCTGCATTTTGAGAACTACCGCCATACAACTCACACTCAGAAGGAGAGAGGTCAAAACATGAATTGTCTGACAAACAACACGCAGCAGGTTCAACAGTGCAATTTACAGAAGTGTATGAGGCTCGAATCACCCAATCACCGCTTGGTGTACAGAATGATGGGAACTGTTGAAAAGTCATCCAGCCTGATCCGCAAACACACCATGGTCCATCAACAGCATCAATCCAATTTAGTGAAGGAAACTGAAGACCACTGGTATCAGTACACGGGAAAGCATTGCTGTTAGTAGGAGGCGAAGTAGTGCAGGGGATCCCTGGATTATTATGCTGATCAATTCGGAAAGCGACTGTGAAAGAATTCATTCCACTATCGTTATAAATATAAATTTGATCTGGATCGTTAGAATCAACTGATAAGGAAATAATTGTTCCATTTGTTCCAGGACCCATCACCAAGTGTGGAAGAATAATCCCATCACTTGAAAATGTTGCTACTTGAATACCATTTGTCGGTGTGCCATCCCATACCGTTGCAGACCAATGCGTTGTCGTTTGAACAGTTGCGTTGCTCGTGCCAAAAATTGTTTCCATGACGTCAATTCTAATTGGAAAATCTTCAGCAGCTACAGCGTAAGTCGCTCCAAGAGATTCACCTTGAGCAAAACCAGCCTGCAGGGTATAAGCTCCTGGTTCAAAGTCACTGTCAGTTAGTGAAACATTAACTTGAGGGCAACTTCCTCTATTGGCTCTCTGGCTTCCTTTTTGGGAACTTTTGAAAGTAACATCCATCGCCTTAGGAGTTGGAATAGAGATTGGAACTTGTTCAAATCGACTCGAACTTCCCCAGCTCTCTTGAGAGTTTTCAGTTGCGAAAGCAAGTAGAAGAGTAACTGTTAGACTTGTGAGCATGTACTAATTATGAGTCAATTAAGTTGAATTGTCAATAAAAAACAATAGTATTAGGAAATTGCTGTTTCTAATGCGTCAACTAGGGTTGTTAAATCTGGCAATCGACCAGCCCCATGTGCCCTGCAAGCCTGCCACCCCGCTTCTGGAGGAACTAATCTATAGCCGTCTTCTTTCAAAATGGTTAAATTTCTTTGAGTAGATGGTTGATTGAGCATCGTTACGTTCATCGATGGCGCGAGCAGAACTGGAGTTTCTGAAAGATCAATAGCAGAAATTACGAGACTTACAGGATCGTTTGTAAAGCCAACTGCAAGTTTTGCAAGCATATCCATCGTGCATGGAACAACAAGCATTGCATCTGCGCATTGAGAAATTTTGATATGTTGTGGAGCATGCCCATCGATGTGCTTCCACTGTGAATCAAATACCCCTCTTCCGGAAAGTGATTCAAATGTGAGAGGTGTAACAAATCGAGTCGCTGCTTCAGTCATTACCACATCAACAATCACGCCTAATTGCACAAGCTTGCTCACAAGTTCAGCGGTTTTATAACATGCTATGCCACCACTAACACCTATGAGTATGTGTTTTCCTTGAAGGATAGATTTTTCAGTGGTCATTGGTCAAGAACCAATAGGGTGTTCCATCTCGTAGCCAGATTCGGAATAATCTGATGTAATTTTATCTTCCATGATTTCTGCGATTACTACTTCCAGATCAGTTCGGCCATCACGTTCGACTAGTGGGCGAGCACCATCTACAATGATTTCGCGAAGTCTGTGCTGAATTAGGGCTGCTAACTTAAAGCGCCCACCACATTTACGTACTATTTCATCGCTACGAAGTGCTTCAATCATTTGGATTCTCCATTTAGGTCCCTATGCGTTAATAAGTAGTCCACAGATGGACGAATTGTAGATTATAGCCAATATCTCGCCTCTTGTCACTTTCTCCCGTCGCCCCCTCTTGCTACACTCTTCGATTCCCCAATTGGAATAGGATGCCCTAAGTGATGAAGCGTATCGTTACCCCTTATTTACGAAGATTTGGACTTCGCCTTGGTTTTGAGCGAGACTGGTATTTGTATCTCGTTGCTTCTGTCATTGGGGTGTTCATGGGGCTCGCTGCAGTTGGATTTATACTACCCCTTCGTCAGACTGAACATATTGCAGAAATGCTACAGGGCTCAGAATATCTGTGGATATTAATTCTTCTAGGTCCAGCTATCGGCGGGCTTATTACGGGAATTCTGATTACTTTACTCACGCATGATGGTGTAGGCCCAGGAGTAACTTCAGTTATTTACGCTGTCCAACGCAGAAAAGGCATCATGTCTTGGAAGATTGGTGTACGAAAATGGCTCGCATCTACAGCAACAATTGCCTCAGGTGGATCAGCGGGTGCTGAAGGTCCAATTGTTACTATTGGCGCGGTTATTGGGTCAAACATTGCAAAATTACTTGGAACTGGCTCGCAGCACACGGGGACCCTTCTTGGATGTGGCGCAGCAGCAGGGTTAGCTTCAGTATTCAATGCCCCGATTGCTGGCATATTCTTTGTGATGGAAATCTTGCTGCGTGATTTTTCACTCAAAACTTTTACTCCAATCGTTATTGCTGCTGTAGTGTCATCTGCAACAACGCAAGGTATTCTTGGGGACGCGGCTCTGTTCCAAGTCGGGGAGGGCTTTTTCCGTGATGGACTCGCCTTTAGTGTTTCGCAAATTCCTACCTATCTCATACTCGGTCTCGCTTGCGGTCTCCTAGGAGCAGCATTTGTTCGCACTCTTGAATTCTCTGAACGTTCATTTGCAGCAACAAGATTACCAATTTTTGCGCGGCCAGTAGCAGGCGCCCTTCTTCTGGGTGTACTTGGTTTTACCATTTTCTGGCTAACTTCAAGCGAGTCAGTACCTAAGTTCTACGGCAATGGATATCCGATGATTGAATCGATTATCAATCCGAGCTCCTATTTCTCTGATAACGATGGAACTATGCTCAAAGAGGCCGCGCCTCTTTTATTCGGACTCGCTGGACTTGCACTCATCAAATTAGTTGCCACAAGCATTACGGTAGGATCTGGCGGTGCAGGCGGACTTTTTGCCCCTTCACTATTTATCGGCGCAGCAACTGGAGGATGTATTGGGTATGCAGTTCACTATTTTGGATGGTTCCCAAACACATCTCCTGCTTACTTTGCACTTGTTGGAATGGCGGCTATGGTTGCTGCAACAACTCACGCTCCTTTGACGGCTATTTTAATCGTATATGAAGTTACTCAAAGTTACGATGTGATCTTGCCACTTATGTTCGCAGCTGTAGTCAGCACCGTTGTTGCTCGGTTCATCTGCAAAGACAGTGTATACACATTCAAACTTTCAAAACTGGGTGTTCGAATGGGAGCATTAAGTGATTTGACTGTACTTCGCAGACTGACCCCAGAAGATGTACAAATAAAAACTGCAACCGTTGTTAAAAGCACAGACTCTGCTCAAAAGCTAGTAGACTTAATGGAATCTACGGGGACATCTGAATTTGTCGTAACTGACGAACACGATAAATATTGTGGGATGATTACCTCAGATGATTTACGTTCCGCATTAGTTTACAGAGAAGCCATCCCTCTATTACAGGTATCTGAATTGCAACGATCAGATTTGCCTACTATTACTAATGAAGAAACGTTAGATTTAGTACTAGATAAATTCTCAAGATCAGATGTTCAGTCCCTTGTATTGATTGACCCTTTAGGAGAAATACTAGGGCTAGTCACACGGTCACGCTTAATGAATCGGTATCAAAAAGCCTTAGATCAGGATGCAAGCCAGTGAAAGTGGAGCAACTTACATTTTCTCGGAAACACCGGATCACAAAGAAAAAAGAGTTTGAATCGATGTACTTAACGGCGCATAAGCGCACAGTTGGCCCATTGCTTATACACACAAAAAATAATGGGCTGGAATTTTCTAGACTCGGTCTTTCTGTACCAAAACGTGTTGGGAATGCGATTAAAAGAAATTCTTTAAAACGATTGTGCCGGGAAGCTTTTCGTTCTCTGCAACCGGGCTTCCCAGAGAACATAGATGTACTCATTACAGTACGACCTCACGATCGAATGCATTTAGATGATTACGTTGCAACGATTTCTAAAGGGGCAACAAATTGAAAGGAATACTCTTAGCGCCCACGTATCTCTGCATACTTCTGGTTCGAGGATATCAAATCTCATTGAGACCTTTTATTGGTGGTTTCTGCCGTTTTCAACCTACTTGTTCCGACTATGCAATTGAAGCTCTTCATAAATATGGTGCCATAAAGGGGTGTGGCAAAGCCTTGTGGCGAATATTTAGATGTCATCCTTGGGGCGGGAGTGGGCACGATCCGCCATAAGCGGGTACATCGACAGAACACCAGCACAGAAATCATGATCTGTAGCTATTTACGATCAACACTCTTCGATGCATTTTTATCTTCTGCAACAGAGCTTGCTTTTCTTGCCTCTTTTGCCATCTTCAGTCGCCATGCTTCAAGTCCAGGTGGCTCTGGGAATGCTTCAGCGAATGATCTCACATTATGCAGCGGGTGCCTGGAATATTGTGTTTGCAATTCTGAAACTATCCGATCATAAACTCTTGGGCGAAGTCCACGTTCAAGGCGATCAACACCAGCCCAGATAGCCATTCGCTCTTCAATGGGGACTGTTGTATCTATCATCAATTGTTCAAAAGTAATTTGAGCACTTGACTCAAGAACACCAATGATATCCTTAATGCGACCTGTACCAAACTTTGTGGTGTAGTCGTTGTATTCATTCGTTTTAAATTCAGCAGTGACTTGCTTAGCAAATTTCAGTGCTTCTTTAAAGATGTCCGGATTATTCTGACCAATTCCTACTCTAAACGCATAACGAAGAGCAGAAGTAACATCGCTAATTGCAATTGCTGGCAACCGCTCATATTGCCCTTTTGTCTGATCACGGACCCAAACATCAAGTGGTACCTTATAAGCAGTGTTCGGCGGTGTCGCTCCAGTGCCAAACAGATCATCAAGTTGATTAAGAATTGCTTGCGCTCTTTCTAGTTCACCTTGTCGATACCATTCTCGAACTGCTGAACCTAAAAAGTTTCTCAAGAAGGTTGTAAATGTATCGCTACCTGCACCACGAACAAAATAATGCTTTTTATAGAGTTCCTTCCAAAGACCTTCTCTATTTTCGTCGCCAATCACAGAATCAATAAAACGCGGGTCAGGAAATCTTCCTGGTACTTCTTTTGAGAATGGATCAAAAGCAATACGTCCAGTTCTTGCTAATCCCTGAAGTGATTGGAGCTGAATACGATCTGTATTCATGACTCTGTAAATTTCATCTGCTTTTAAACGCCCTTTACCAACCTCGCCACCTCTTCGCGCCCAGTAAAAAGCATGAGCTTGTGGGTGACGCCAATCAAGAGGCCCAGCATCTCTTGTGTATTCGTACATCAACTGTGGATCCATGTTGTACTCTTCCTTAAGTACTTCCTTTCTAAGAGTCGAAAGGAGCGTCTTCCAAGATTGAGAATACTCTGGGCTAAAGTAAAGCTTTTCGAGTTGATTGAAATATGGTGATTCAGAACGAAGTTTTTGCTGCATGCCAATCTCACGGGCAACCATAGAATGCTTAGTAATTGTGAGTAATTGAGAAATTTGGTTAAGTAAAATTTCAGGAGTAAGCTTAGAGCCATCACCGACGAATTCCTCAAAGTCTTGCTCAAGAGTTTCAAGAAGTTGCTTTACCTTGGGTGTTTTAGTGATGGCTTCTTGAATGGTTCTAGGGGCATCTGCAATTTCTTTAATCCACTCGGTTCGGTCTGCCCAAGAAACTGGGGGCTCTCCTAGTAAGTAATGCCACCGCTCAGCTATTTTTCGTTTGTAGTACAAATGAGCGTCGTCAGAATTGCCATTAAGTTTGTGCATAAAAAAGAAAGCTAATTCCTTATGCAAAACCATATCATCTGGATTTGCTCGAAGCCCTTTTTCTCTTAAGAGTCGGATTCCTTCATTCACCCACTCCCATCTTTCTTCAATGGTATGGGTAGCCACTGAAATGTTATAAGCCATGTTGTGAGCATGAAATACCCAGACTTGAGGGAAGCGAGGTTGCAATTTTGTAATTAGTTCAGCATCAGCCATGACTTCAAAATAAAGACCATCCCTCTGCATTTGATGGATTTTTATCCAGAGATAATCAACTACCAATCCTCTCAAGGCTCCCAGTGACATCCCAATTGTATTAATCCAATCTGGAACACCTTCAACAACATTGTTTGTATACCGAAGGGTGTTATCTTCTGCTTCCTCAATAATATTGGGGAGCAAAATGCCACCAGCAGTTACGCAAGTAGCAGCAACGCCTGTCGAAATGAGTTGTTTAATTCTATCGTGAAGCATGGCTGTAAATCAACAACGCAAGTTTTCTGCGTCAACCCTCCCCACTGTAGATTGCAAGTTGTCTTTTGCGAAGAACAAAAGTTCCCAGTGCTAGGACGCTTCCTGACCAAACGATACCAATTGTCAAAAAACCTTTAAGGATAGTTCCCCAAGAAACTAGCATTCCATTTACAAGTTGATTGGTAGGTCTTTGCGACCCAAAACCATCTAGGCAGAACACCATCGCGGCGGCAATCGCTTGCACCGAATGTTCAAACGCCCACTGAATAGTAACACCAATATTTGAAAATTCGAGCTCAGAAGCAGAAGGTGGAATATAGTAGTCAAGAGATTGTGCTAGATAAGGTGAGAGAGTTGCACTCGCAAATACTGTCAAAGTAATCATGCAAGAGACAGGAAAACTTAAAAATGTTGCCGCTGAAATAGCCAAAGCAGCAAGGAAAGACAATTTGATAAGGAGGACCAATATTGCTCGGAAGAAATTACTTTCGAAGTTCCCGACTCTGTACAAGAGCTGAATACCATCTTTGTCAAATCTAAGAGTCCCTTTATAGTAATACTCTGGGTCCGGCTTAAGCAAGTTATATATTGTAATGGTCAAATCCCCATCATCTGTGATTAAATAAGCAGGCACCATTGAGACATGTGTCATCGTTGGAACATAAGTAACCATTTGCCTTGTATCAGGGTCATTGTTATAAACGAATCCTGCTTCATACGTTTCCTGTTCATCAGCTGCCCCGATAAAGAATTTATATCTAAATGTTAATGGAGTGCCAACTTCTTTAGCGCTTTTAAGACCTTTGAAAGTATAAGAGTGAGAATAGATAGTGCCATCTCGATTTGCAGGAATCGATCTTTGTTGAGCTAAAAATTGTTCCTGCACTTCTTCACGAAGCTTCTGTCTCAATTGAACTTTAATCTGCTCTTCGTCCCTGAGCTCTGGATCTGCTTCGATTAAAGCATCCACTCGTAAAGCAATTTGTTCGTTTGACAATTGTCCGTAGACAGGAAGGGCCTCCTCGCGAGCTGTCAATATTTCTTCTTCAACAGCGAGTCGATCAAACTCTCCTTGAAGACCATCTGCGACAGGAGTTGTTCGTAAATATTGCATGTACAGAAATACAGACAACCCTGCGATAGTGAGTATGGCAAAGTTCAAAGAAACAATGCCAAGCCATTTGCCAAACAAGTACCCAAACTTACTCACTGGTTTAGTAAGAACTTGCCAAATTTGCCGATCTCTAATTTCAAAAGCAACTGTTGCACTACCTAAAAATACTGTAAGGAATGCAGCGATAATGAAAGTTGTCCCTAAACTTCTGCTCAACAATGTTTGGACTCGGTGGCGAAGCGGCGATTCAGGATCAAGGAGTATTGGTATTAACGGCAGAGCAAATAAAAGTATTGACAAGAAAGCAAGTGACATTTTTGTGCGCGTTGCTTCAAGCAATACACCCCGAGCAATAGCGAAAGATTGTCTAGGAGAACTAAACAAGAAATTGAATGTCTGCAGAATTAAGTGGTAGCTATAAGCAAGCGTGCACATTCCAACACTAGCTAATGCAAATTTTGGCAACCCGACTGAGGTAAAAATAAACCAACTACAAGTTCCCAGCACAATGGAATATATAAATGGAAGGAACAAACCAAGCCACACAGAAATAAGGCACCAACTGAGGGTAACTGTACCCGCAATCCAAATCATATTTGGATCTCGCAATAACCAAGCTGGAATCCACCTAGGTATTGAACTGCTCAACACCAAAGAAGTAGCATCTGCAGGGTTTATGACAGTTCCTTCTTGAGTAAGAATTGTGAACCCTTGCAATCGTTCGTCACCGAAGGTTCTTCCATGCACTTCTATGAACCCCGTTTCTTCTAACTGTTCAGCAACGATTCTTTGATCTGGTCCTACAAGTAGAGAGAATATTTCTTCACGGTCTTCATAGAGCTGATAAGTCGAAAACAGCATTGGCACGACAAGGAGAAGTACTAGAACAGATAGAAGTAACGAAAGAAAATATCTGGAACTTTTCTTACGTTGCCATTGGTGAACTTTTCGATGTAACAAGAGAAGAGATGTCACTTTGTGTCCTGTGGATCATCTTCGACATTACCTTGGCCTTCAACCAAAGAATCAATGACTGATGAGTCAGCTTCTTTAGAAACGCGTTGTTCAGTGTTTGCTTCTTTCGCTCTCACTTCAATTACTTCTTCGTTTTCTAATGAGTCTAATACTTCCTTGTGGGATATAACTTCTTGCACAACTTCTTCTTTTGAGACCTTGCTACCTTCTGCCATATTTTCAGTATCAATGAGTTTCTCAATCAAGGCATCGCCCTTTTGATCACTTCTAAGGAATGGGGCAGTCGTACCACCCTTCACTCCACTAGTTTCTACTTTTGCTTCTCTTGCACGATCGACTATTTGAATGAAAAACGACTCAAGATTCTGCCTTGGCTGTGTTACAGATTCAATTGCTGTACCTTCAGTATCCTGTAAGATTTGATCTATCTTCTCAATTGTTCCATCGTTATGAAGACGAGGTATTCGAATCATGGTGTGATCAGATTCAACAAGCAATTCGTCTACTGTACCTTCAGCGTGAATTTTACCGCCATACAAAATTGTCATCCTGTCGCATACATCCTCAACATCCGCCAAAAGATGAGAACTGAGAAGAATAGTTTTACCTCTTCGTTTTAACTCGATGAGTAAATCTTTCACTTGTCGAGTTCCAATTGGGTCCAGACCACTAGTTGGCTCATCGAGTATGAGAAATTCTGGGTCGTTCATAAGTGCTTGCGCTAGACCTATGCGACGCATCATCCCCTTTGAGAACTCACCTACATGTCTATGAGCAACTTGGGTCAAACCGACCATGTCAAGTAGCTCTTCTGCTCTGCGCTTTCTTATTTTGCGAGTTATTCCATAAAGTCGACCATAGTAATCAAGGGTTTCGTTGCAGTTCAAATATGGATACAAATATGATTCTTCGGGCAAAAAACCAATGAAACGTTTCACTGCTACATCATGAGGTTCACGACCAAAAACAGACAATCTACCCTTCGTAATATTCAATAATCCGAGAATCAATTTTATTGTTGTACTCTTACCCGAACCGTTTGGACCAAGGAGCCCAAATAATTCGCCTTTATGGATTTGAAAAGTAATACCATCAACTGCACTGGCTTTCGTTCGCATCCAAAAGTCACGAAAAATTTTCGTTAGTCCTGCTGCTTCAACAACTGTCTCTAGATTGGAATTCGATATTGCCATGAGAATTAACTGCTATTTCTGTCGTCCTTGTACTACGCCACTTGATATTGAAAGTTCTCTAGAAGGACCTTCTAAATCAATTTCACGTGCTCGCAAAATCCAAGGGTTTAACATTACTCCCTCAAGAAGGGTCTCTGCTTCTTTCATTTTCAAAGCGTTCCTATGTCGAAGCTGAGCAATTGAATCTGATCCAGAGATACCGAGTTTGATTGATTGTACAAATTCAGGAACGAAAAAAGTTTCTGCGTCTGCATTGCCAAGAACAGCGGCATACATTTCAAGCCATCTACTACGAATAACTAATTCAGGATGCTCGCGGTAAGTTGGCAATAAACTTTGGAAGCGTTTAAAGTCTTGCCCAAGCGTGGTTTCAATTTGAGCGCGATATCCTTGCGCTGCAGCAATTCTTTTTGCAACTTTTCCTGAAATATTATCAGCATGAAGCATTGAAGTAATTTGTGATAAAGAATTGCGCTTAACAGTTTCGTCATTTGTTTCTGCAGCCTGTTCGTATTCATTAATTAAATCAAGCAGAACATCATATTTACTGCCAGCGGCTTCAATAAGCGTTTCATGCGCTTCTGAAATTGCACGTTCAACATTCGTCTCCGCAATAATTCGTGCGCTATCAAATGCTTCGTATGAACGTTGAATATACAGGGGTGGTTCCGGCTCGCTTGGAATAGAAACATCTGAAATGCGTATTCCGCAATTAAGCTTAGTAATCGAACTTTGTGCCTCTATTTGTATAAGTGACCTGAGTTCTTCAATCGGCTGATCAAGAAGGTCTTCCAAAGTAAGTTGACTCACAATGTGTACCATAGAGTTTTCAAGAACAGCAGTAACAATTTCATCCCCAAAGTCGTCTGGCAATTGTGTGGCGTATTGAATCGGATCTATGATTTCCCATTCTGCTTCAACTTCGATATGTGCTAAGTCTCCATCACCAGTAAGCAAAGAACCATCTCGCCCAGGTATAAGGCCATCACTCGCTCTGGCTTTGCTAATTCGTTGGTCTGGACTCAATCTTGCATCGACTAATGGCTTAAAAACACCGCCAATATCAGATTCACGGTTTTGAGCTTGATAAATTTCAAAACCGCCAATTGGGGGTGGCCAGTTTAATTGAAGACCAGGAGATAATCCTTCGTTCTCTACAATTGCACCAAAGAAAGTGCTTACCCCTGTTTGGGAATCTTCTACTGTTCTAAATCCTGAAATTAAATAAAGAACAACGAGAATAATCATGACAAATTGCAAAGCGCGAAAACTAAGTCGTAATGAATCTGCCAAGGAGCGATGGGCTGTTTCCATCGCATCCCTTAAATCAAGAGAAGAATCCGCTTCTACGTTTTGAATTACAAATTTCGCAGATGCTTCTCTACGTTTCTCGTGTTCAGAATTATTTTGTTGATCAGTCATTCACTACCCTTGCCTTTGGAATTAGGTTGAGGGATCCCTGATGAAACCGATTTGTTAATCTCAAGTAAGTGCCATGGTGCAACATCCGATTCAAGGACGAGGGTAGTATTTTTGGAGAGTGCAGTTTCAACAGCATCTAGCCAAGCGAGGAAGATTGCAAGATCTTCATCCTTGCCCATTTCCTTTAAGTACTCAGCTGCCTGAACTTCACCTTCTGCACGAATATCTTCTGCTCTTTGAGAAGCGAACGCCATAATTTTGTCGTGCTTCGCTCTTGCTTCTGCACGAATAGCTTCAGCATCAGCAGTCCCCTTTGCTCGACGCTGTTCTGCGAGAGTATCTCTTCGGGCTTGCATACGCTGAAGAACTGCTGTTGTAGTTTTTGGCGGAAGGAGCAGACGGTTTATACCCACCGAGACCGGAATAATTCCTGTTTCTTTTAGCAAATTTAACTTCTGCAAAATCGCATTCTCTGCTTTTACAAGTTGATTCGTTTCACCAGTAAGCTCATCGAATCCAAAGGAGCTTAGAACAGTTAAGGCATCTCTAAACTGTCCGTCGATTGCGTTCTTTGCACTATCAGTATTGCCATAAGCTCGATAAAAGTTGAGCGGTGAACTTCCTTCGCTGTCAACTTGCCAGAGCAAGTACGCTTTGACAACAATTTGTTGGCCATCTGATGTCTGCAACATCTCAAGAGGTGACTGATGAATCTTCAATCGAGTGTCAAGAATTGCAACCGAGTCTGCGAAGAACGGGAGCCTTACGTGAAGACCGGGTTCGCGAACAATACTTTTCTCAGAAGTTTCACCAAATCTACTGTGAATACCTACTTCATGAAAAGAGACTGTGTATGTCATGCTGAACAAAAGTAAGATAAATAGGATTGCAAATCCAGCGGCTATTACGAGTGGCTTCCTCATGTTACTGAGCTCCTTCTTCGTTGTTTTCTAGAGTGTCTGCAAAGTTCAAAAGTGGGTTAATTTCGCGAAGTTCAACGTCTACACTAAGTCGAGACGGGTCAATTCCAGTTACATATTTACGGATATTCGGCAGCTTTCGTGCTAGGACTGACATGTACATGCGTTGCATATACAGTTTCGGAGCAGATTTGTACGCTTCCATTTGGCCCCTAACACGGCTTGATTTAGCCCATGTATCCATTAGTGTTGTCCAGCGCTCTACTTTTGCACTTCGAATTTGTGCTGCTGCTCGACCATTTCCATTTTCGACAAGAGCAAGCGCGTGACTCTCTGATTGCATCATGATCTCTTTTGCGGTTGCGATGCTTTGAGCACTTGAAGCATCATTCCTTCTAACTTCATCCCATTCATCGCGTGCGTTGTTATATCGTTTCACAGCTTGGACAGTATCATCAACAAGAGCAGGGTCGCCAACTGTTCGTGTGAGTAACGATTGAGCATGCCCAGTCGCAGCGGAGATAAGTCTTGCTTCTCCTTGTTTTGCGACTGATAATTCCTCGAAGCTTTGTGCTGATTTTCCTGCTGGAGAAATTAGAGGGAGGTCTACTGATATTACTTCAATTCCACTATGTTGTTTATCCAAAGATGCCTGAAGTCTTTCCTTAGCTATCGATGAGAGCTTGCTTCTGTCTGTCCCTAAGACTTCGTCAAGTTGCAGGTTTTGAAACATTTGAGTCAGAGTATCTTGACTTATCGCAAGAATCGCCATTTCTCGATAGGTTATACGAGAACGCCGATGGACCTCGTCTGATCCAAAGAGCAACCAATCCATCAAGCCATCCTTTGCGATTCGGTATTGCAACACCGAACGAATGTCAACAAGCGAGAGTAAATCATCACTAATTGATTCTGTTGTTCCTTGAGAATCGTTAACAATAAATGGGGTTGGTTTTACCAATGCATGATTGTTATAGTCATCAGTCCAAAGAATAACGGGACGATCTTTCTTCCAAGTAAAGGTCAAAGGAAGCGTACGAATATGAGTAACATCTTCTACAATTGATACTTCAAGAGGCCACGGCAACTTGAACATTGGCCCAGGATTATGAACCTCTCCAATTATAGCTCCTTGTCGTACTCGAACCGCTTGCTGCGTTGGCTCGACAATCACTATAGTGCTCATGGCGAAAAGTACAAATACGCCTAGTCCAATAAGCCAGATGACAGATCGAAGAAAAAGTTGGTAACCCCAAGAACTTGTAATATCAAATCCAAACTGATAATTAATAGCTTCGTTTATAGATCGTACGAGTGAGTCTGGAGAAGCAAACAAACTTAATGTTTTTGAATCAAATGCGGGACGAGGCGATTCGCCGTGTAATCGTGGTCGATATAAATTAAGAATAAAGTTTATTAAAATTTCTGCTGCAACTGCAAGCATGAAAATTGGGATGCCCCAAGTGACCGCTAGAAGGACTTCTTCGTTATCAAAAAATCTAAACAACAATCCAACAGACAATGCAAACAACACGACAGTATTGCCAACCATCCACGCAGAGCCTCCGCGTAAATTAGTCCAGACTGAGACTCTAGACATTCCAGCTATAAATCTAGAATAAATGAAACTCGTCAATGCGAATGCCATCGACACCGCAAGCGCCCAGCCAACGTGTTTAGTGTGCTGCAAAAAAGTTTGGAGCGAATCATCCTGGTGCAGTAGCCTGCCTAGATGTTTTAGCACAAGCACGCTTACAAGAATGAGCGAGCAAGCGGTGAACAAACTGAAAGCTGGCATGACCCAGCGATGGATTAATTTCAATCTTGAAGCTGCTGGACGAATTTCATCTCCAGAACTTTCAAACATTGTTGCGTGTTCATCACCTACTAATTCTGATTCTTCTAGTTCCTCAAGAAGTTTCATCTTTTCTTGATAGAAAAGAATTATGAGACCAAGCCAAACCAGAATTCCAACCCAGGCAAATAATGAGGCAAAGACAAAAGCCGAACTGTCAGAAAATAGCCCGAAGACAAGCAGGGTCGTCGCGATTAAAAGCTGTAAAATAAGCCCTGTTAAAGCAGTTGTCGCCGCCCTCTGGCAGGCCTGATGGTCAACTCTCATGGTGTATGAATCTACCTTTTTGTAAGTTCAAATTCACTAATATGATTCGAAAAAGCTCGGTGAGGGGTAAAATCTTAAAGGTCTACGAACCTAAGTCTAATTTCGTTCGTTCAAGGTTCGGCAGATTATCATGATTTGGTCTACCCTGCCCTCTTTTACCCCAAAATCACATGTTTGCACAAATTACAACTATTGCCAGAAACGCCTTTTTTGAGAGCATTCGACAGCCCATTGTCCTTGTTTTAGTCATTGCTTCAACATTGCTTCTTCTCCTTGCGAGCCCACTCTCCGCTTTCACGATGGAAAATGATCAAAGAATGCTTATCGATATTGGGCTCGCCACCGTTTTCATGACTGGAATGCTCCTTTCAATTTTTGTGGCAAGCAACGTCCTAGGGCAAGAAATTCGGAACAAAACCACAGTGACTGTCATCTCAAAACCATTGGGACGCCCACAGTTCGTGATTGGAAAATTCTTAGGCGCTGCTCTGGCAATTTCGCTCTCCACCCTTTATGTCGCACTAATCTTTATGCTAGTTGATCAACAAGATGTTTTGCAAACGGTAAGAACCCCTATACATCTTCCAGTGCTTCTCTTTGGAATATTAAGCATTGCAATCGGAACTGCAATTGCAATTTGGTGCAACTATTTTTACGGGTTTGTTTTTTCTAGCACTTGGATTTGTGTCACTACCCCACTTCTGTGCATTGCGTATTTACTAGTATTAAACTTTGGACCTGATTTTTCTACACACCCTATTTGGGTCTCATTCAAGCCTGACCTTTGGAAAGCTATCATTTCGATAATGGTGTCAGTTCTTATTCTTGGAAGTGTTGCCATCGCAGTTTCAACTCGCTTCAATCAACTTGGCACATTGGTGGCGACATTTCTTTTGTTCTTTGTAGGGATGATGTCTGATGCTTGGTTTGGAAAGCCTGCGTACCATATTGAACAACTCTGGCTAGACCGAGCAGCTTTAGAGGGCGCAGCAGAAATTGTTGAACATGAACGAACTATGCTTAAAACAAACGGGGATACTGAGGTTGTAATTACCGAAAGGTTAGAACCACTTGAGGGTGTTTCTTTATCTAAATACACCACAGCAATGGAATACCCAACATGGGCAGCGTGTAAAATTGGGAGTGCAGTATTTCCTAATTTTCAGGTACTCTGGCTTACAGACGCACTGACTCAAGAAAATGTTATTCCAACAAGATATGTCGTAAAAACTACATTGTATGGGGGACTTTATATTATCGCTGCTGTTTCGGTAGGCATTGTGCTTTTCCAACGCAGAGAAGTTTCTTAAATGGCTTCGCCCATAAAAACTATCGAAATTCTTGGCGCAAACGAACACAACCTAAAGAATATAGATGTTTCGATTCCAAGAGATCAATTTGTAGTTATAACAGGAGTTTCTGGATCGGGAAAAAGTTCCTTAGCATTTGACACGATTTTCGCAGAGGGCCAACGAAAATATATGGAATCGTTGAGTTCATATGCAAGACAATTTCTTAATCAACTTGATAAGCCAGATGTAGAGTCAGTCGAGGGGCTCCCCCCTACTATCGCAATTGCTCAACGTTCAAGTAGCCACAACCCAAGATCCACAGTCGCGACAACAACTGAAATTTATGATTATTTGCGTCTTCTAATGGCAAGATGTGGAACTCCTCGGTGCTGGCATACAAATAAAGATGGCTCGCATTGCGCTTTGCCAATTACATCAACTACAAGCACACAAATTATCAATTCAATCATGGAGGAACCCAAAGGTAAGAAGTGCATGATTTGCTCACCAGTTGTTGTTGGCAAGAAAGGCTACCACCGAGATATTTTAGAAAACTTAAGGTCTGAGGGATTCGTTCGCGCGAGAGTCAATGGAGCAATTGTTGACTTAAGAGATGTCTTACTGAAAGAGAGCGACAACCCACTCGAACTAGGCAGATATGAACTACACACGATAGAGGCAATTGTTGATCGTATTGTTTTAGATACTTCGCAACGGGAACGAATTGCAGACTCTGTAGAAGTGGCAGTTCAATTGAGTGGGGGATCTGTGCTACTCCTTGTTGAAGATGGAGACACTTGGTCTGAGTCACGTTTCAGTGAGCAATTTGCTTGTTCGGAGCATCCCGCTTGCAGTCTCCAAGAACTTGAGCCACGCATGTTTTCGTTCAATTCGCACTTCGGCGCCTGCAAAAATTGTGACGGGCTTGGGACAGTACACGAGTTTGACCCAAATCTTATTATTCCTGACGGTTCGCAAACCTTGCAACGAAAAGCCATCGCACCCTGGAATCATTCGATGCCTTCAATGCGACGTCGTTACAAACGTGCACTTAAACGCTTCTGCGATAGTGCTGGAATCGACCAAACAAAACCATTTGATTCGCTCTCAAAAACCCAACAAAACGTAATTTTACATGGTGGTTCCGTAAAAGGTTCACGAGCAAAATATGTAGGAGTAATTACTGAATTGCAAAAACGTTTTAAGCAAACTGAGTCAGACAATGTTCGACAGTGGCTAATGACGTATATGACTAAAATGTGCTGTGAATCGTGCCATGGCCATCGATTACGACCTGAAGCACAATCCGTAACCGTGACCTCTTGCGGCAAAGAGTATTCCATAGCTCAGCTCACTCAATTGACCATTACAGAGGTGCTTCAAGTAATGCAATCTCTCGACTTCTCCTCGGAATTGGATACCGTTGCGGAACCAATCCAAAAAGAAATCATAAGTCGACTTACTTTCCTTGTTTCTGTAGGACTTGATTATTTGTCTCTAGATCGAACTAGTTCGACTCTCTCGGGTGGAGAAGCGCAACGAATTCGGCTCGCTACTCAAGTAGGATCTGGCCTTGTTGGAGTTTGCTATGTACTAGACGAACCAACGATTGGGCTTCATGCTAGAGACAATGATAGACTTTTAAAAACCCTGCGACATTTAACTGAGATTGGAAACACAGTAATCGTCGTTGAACATGATGAAATGGTCATCGAACATGCAGACCATGTCATTGACGTAGGTCCTGCAGCAGGTATCCACGGCGGGTCAATTGTTGCTCAAGGCACTTCCGATTCCATAAAGGAAAATAAACATTCTATTACCGGAGACTATCTTGCCAGAAGAAAAACCATCCCAGTTCCTCCAAATCGACGCAATCTAGATTCTGTTCAACTTGCGACAATTCAAGGCGCCTCTCACAATAATCTAAAAAATATTAATATCGCCTTCCCGCTTGCGTCTTTGGTTTGTGTTACAGGTGTTTCGGGCAGTGGCAAATCATCACTTGTAAATCACACACTTCTTGAAAGTGCAATCAACACATTACACAAAAAAAAGTCTTCCAACAAACGTTGCAAAAAAATAACCGGGCTACAAAATATTGACCGAGTGATTGAAGTGGACCAATCTCCAATCGGCAGAACACCTCGATCAAACCCAGCAACCTACACAAACATCTTTGACGGTATTCGCGCACTCTTTACTCAAACCAGAGAAGCTAAAATCCGTGGCTATAAACCAGGACGTTTCAGTTTCAATGTAAAGGGTGGCCGTTGTGAAGCATGTCAGGGACAAGGCGTAAAGAAAATTGAGATGCATTTTTTACCAGACACTTATGTGACTTGCGAGGAGTGTGATGGCGCCCGATACAACGTTGAAACCCTTCAAGTCAAATGGCGAGGGTACACAATCAGCGACATCTTAAATACAACCATTGAAAACGCCCTCTCAATCTTTGAAAGCCATGGACGAATTGAACGAATGCTCCGCTGTCTGATTGATGTTGGCTTGGGATACTTAACTCTAGGGCAACCTTCAACGACACTTTCGGGCGGAGAAGCACAACGAGTTAAACTTGCTAGTGAACTTGGGGTACGCTCAAACAACCACACACTGTATGTTCTCGATGAACCAACAACAGGGCTTCATTTTGCTGACGTAGACAAATTGCTCCAGGTATTGCAGCGTCTTGTAGATGCAGGGAACAGTGTTGTAGTGATTGAACACAACTTAGAAGTTATTAAATGCGCTGACTGGGTAATAGACCTTGGCCCGGAAGGTGGCGATGGCGGAGGGCAAGTTATTGCAGAAGGCACTCCCGAACAAGTCGCCACTTCAAAAAATAGTTTTACGGGGAAAGAACTTTTAGCAATTTTACCCAAAAAGAAAACTACTTCCGGAAGACGCAGAGCCGAGTCATCAAAAAGTTAAAAATAATTCCGATTGTTGAACCAATACTAACTCCAATTAGACCCGCGAAAGGCATAGATTCAGACTTTGAAAGCGACAGTGTCACAAAAAAGTTTACCAGCACGCCAACAGAGCAAACAAGCACAAAACCGATGTATTGAGTGCCAATAGATCGTTCTCGAGAGTTCCAAAAGGCATACTTTCGATCCCAAATAAAATTCCAAGTCATCGTAAGCCACACTGCAAGTCCGATTGCAAGAGGAGTTGATGTAAACAAAGCACTTGTTGCCATAAGGAGCAACAAATACAAGCCCGCACCACTAAGTCCAACCATTGCAAAGGACCAAAAACTTACAAGAGCCGGCTTGGTATGTCGAAGCAATCGAATGACATGTTGGAGATATTGCCACTGCACGCTTAGGGTCAACTTGCTCTCGCCTAACTGCCTAGTGCTAAAATGGATTGGCACTTCAATTACATTTTGACATTGGCACTTCACTATTAGTTCTAGTCCAATCTTATATCCAACGGGATTTAATTCCTTCGCTTGTACGAAAGTAGATTTGCTTAAAGCTATGAAACCGCTCATTGGATCAAGCACTCTTGTAAATGGCCTGGCCATAACTGTTGCTATTTTAGAGTTGAGCCAGCGAAGAACTCCCCACCCATCTTCCGTAGAACCTCCTTTGACATACCTAGAACCAACAGCAAAATCTGCTCCTTCTTGCAACGCATGAATCATGGCAGGTATAGCAGATGCTGGATGAGAACCATCTGCATCCATAACAACGCAATATTCACCAACGGCTGAATGCAATCCTGCAACTACTGAAGGGCTAAGCCCTTTGTCTTGCGTTCTTACAATTAATTTTATCCAATCCTTGTGAAGTGAAGTGATAAGTTGTTCAGTACCGTCCTGAGAATTGTCATCGACAATAATCAAATCTAAATTAGGAAGAGAATCACAACGTACTTTTTCTATGGACTCAATCAGTGAAGGCAAACTAGCAAACTCTTCATAAGTTGGAACAACAACTGTTACTGTCGCTTGATTCATACAGTGTAATTAGAAGCGCTTGTGGGCGGGTCGCTCCTGCTCCCCTCTAATCCCTAGAATGGAACGAATAAGTTTTAAGTCTGGAGGGGTTGTCACTTTGATATTTCGGCTATCCCCTTCGATAATGTGTACAGGTTCTCCAAGTTTCTCAATGACTTGAGCATCATCGGTACATCCTTGAAGATCTGATTGCAAATACCCTTGCTTTAATAGTGAGGGCTCAAAAATTTGAGGCGTTTGTATTTCCCAAAGATTACTTCTATCTATAGTTTCAAGAACTAGGTGCGATGAAAGTTTAGTTTGTGTGGACGCACCAAGAATAGAATCTGCAATAGCATCTTCATCAGCGATGGTCGTTGCTGCAGTTTCAACTCGTTTTATTGTTCCAGTTATTGGCAACGCTGCAGCAACGGCTAAAAATTCTTTGCTTGCCAGTAACAAAGAGTCGAATAAATTGTTGAACAATGCGGGCCGAGCTGCATCATGAATCACAACGCGATCAATATCATCCGAAACTTCTTGCAAGGCATTGGTTACAGAAGCACAGCGGGTTGCTCCGCCTTGAACAATTGAAACTCCATGAAATGAGAGAGCTGGCCCAAAACGATCTTGAAAATCAGCAAAATTTTCCTCAGGGCCTGTAACGAGTATCTCATTTACTTCTTCTCGTTTCGTAAAAAATTCGACTGTACGAAGCAAGAGTGGTCGACCACCAATATCTTCAGCGAGTTTATCACGTGTGCCAAAGCGTGAACTGCTTCCTGATGCTGGGATAATGACTGCCAATTTCATGAGTGGTGCATGGTACCGTGGTTTTAAAATAACCCTAGAGGGTGACTATTTTGGACACAATACCGAAGATGGGACTCGAACCCATACTCCCTTAACGGGAACCGGATTTTGAATCCGGCGCGTCTGCCAATTCCGCCACTCCGGCATTAGTGATAAGAAGGGTATTTTAGCAAGGAAAAAGCACAAGATTGTCCTGCATTCTTTGTTTTTTCGTATTGCATGTAGGCAATTTGACTCTACTATATATAGAAGTATGTGCGCAATTGCTGTGTACAACGTGTAGAGAGAAAGACAAGAAGGAGATTATTTGATGTTTTCATATCGAACGATTTGTACAAGTATCGTGACTATTGGTTTGTTCGCTGGTATTGCAGCAACCGCTCCACGACAATTCAAACCTACTAAACGAACAACCATGCGAATTGGTTCTCCAAATGACGGAGCTTCATATCGAGGTGGTGGCTTCATCAACTGCGACACTGCTAATTTTCTTGTGTCTGAAAATCTTGACACCGTAACTATTACTCCTGGCAATTCTGTTAATTGCTTCGGTGGCAGCGGGACACCTGAACACAGTTACGGACGGAGCCATGATTTATCTGTTGGCTCAACTGCTGGTCTTCCCTTAGATATCAGTTGTATTCATTTTGCAATGGCGCAGAATTCCACTCCTGGAATAGCAACTGTCAATGTCTTTATGGATACTGATGGTAATGCTGGCCCACTTGCAGATGGAAGTGACCTTTGGCCAATCGGGAGCAGTACGGTTTCACTACCTTCTGTGAGTACTCCTGAAATAATTACAACACTTTTTAATCCACCAATTTCCGTTCTTGCGGATGCTCTACTTTTTGTTGAGATAGTTATTCCTGAATCTTTCCCAGGCACACATGAAATCGGGAGTAACCCAAACGGTGAACTTTCATCTTCTTGGCTCAAAACAACAAATGGAGATTGTGGTATTGGCTCTTGGGTAAACCCTTCCATTCTTGGTTTCCCAAACATGCATATATTAGAAGCAATAGAAGTTGGCGAAGCACAAATTCCTGACCCATGCAATGACGCACTAGGCGATTGCGCTGAAGATGTAGATAGCGATGGCATTGTTGCAGTATCTGACGTACTAGCAATTATTGGTTCATGGGGCGTTTGCGGTGACGGAACGTTCCGACCAACTGGAGATATTGCTCCGCTTCCAAATGGCGATTGCTGTGTAGACGTTGCTGACGTGCTTGCAGTAATTGGTTCTTGGGGCGTTGAATGCGACCCAGGCGGTGGCATTGAAGGACTTGGCATTAATGAACTACGAATCGATATGCCTGGTTCAGATATAGATGAATTTGCTGAAATAATTGGTGACCCTGGAGCAGCGCTTGACGGATATTCTTATATCGTCATTGGTGATTCTTCAACTGGCGGCTCTGGAGTATTAGAAACGCTCATTGACTTGACTGGTGCCGTAATCGGCGATGATGGTCTACTTTCAATCGCTGGCGCGAACGCAACGTTCATACCAGACTTAGTTGTTGATGGTCTCAGTTTTGAAGGTAGTGACAACCTTACGCACATGCTAGTGGGTGGCTTAACAGCCGTATTAGATCAAGACCTTGATGCTGACGATGACGGTGTCTTTGACGACATATACTGGGCTGAACTAGTTGATGCAGTTGGCTTGCAGGAAGTCGGATACGAGGGCGAAACTGTTGAGCTTATCTACGCAGATACGATTCTTGGCCCAGTTGGTATCTATCCACCTGCACACGTTTTCCGTTGTCCAGATGGTGGCGACTGGAATTTGGGCGTCTTTGGCGACCTAGCCATGGACACTCCTGGCGATCCTAATATGTGCGATGTTCCTGACTTAGATGGCGACGGAGTCTTCGACCTTGTCGACAACTGTTACCTTCCCAACCCAGACCAAGCTGACTGTAATGGCAATGAAGTTGGCGACACCTGTGACATTGCAGAAGGTTTTTCCAACGACTGCAATGGAAATGGCATTGCTGATGAATGCGAAGAAGATTGCGATGGCAACGGCATCCCTGATGAATGCGACATTGCTAATGGCGATGCAGATTGCGATGGCAACGG
>JACKQG010000940.1_pt1 | contig 41100 bp, 33 predicted proteins | sample 8237621 | NCBI WGS metagenome assembly JACKQG01 (sample SAMN15677084, study PRJNA649215) | marine metagenome | biome: marine; feature: Black Sea; material: saline water; isolation source: suspended particulate matter (SPM) from the Black Sea western gyre | collected 2013-06-09/2013-06-10 | depth... | reverse complement strand
GGCGCAGGACGCTGCCCCCAACCTGCAGCGTGTCGAGCGCCAGGTCTTGGCGATCAACAACGAGTTACAGGACGTCTTCAATGGCGATGGTCACTATCGCGAGGCGGGTAAATTGAACGGCGAGGGCGCTGCCATGGTACGCACCCCCATCGACTCCTATGCCGATGTTATCCCGCAACTCGAACTCGCGGCCACCTGCGACGAGTACGATCCCAAGTATGACTTTTCGGCCACACGGTTAGCCGTGATGGATGCGGTCCTCCAGCGCGCAGGTCTATCCCGAGCGCCCGCGCGAGTGTTGATCCAACAGTCCGACTTGTTGCTGTTCGAGGGCAGTCGCGACGAAGCGTTGCGAATGAGCGTAATCGCGTTGCAACTCGGACGTCAGCTTGAACAAGAACCTTTCGTCGTCGGCTACCTCATGTCGCTTGGGGTACGAACTGGAGCGTTGGACACGATCAATCGGATCTTGATCGACGGCCCGATCTCTGCCGAAAGCAGCATGCTGTTAAAAGATGAACTCGCCCGGAACGACGACATGCAAGGCTTCGTTCAATGCCTCAAGGCGGAAAGCGTGTTAGGCATCGCGAGTTTTGGTGACTTGCCGCTGGGGAAACTGCCGCTCTGGTACTTCAAGAACTGGGAGAGCGATTACCTAGACATGATGGCCGCCGAAGTGACGATGGGTGCTGCACCGAAGTACTCAATTGCAAGTGAATTAGCGGCGCAAAGCAAGAAGGTTGCTTCCTATGGCGCGATGGTTCGCCTCACTTATCCTGCGTTGCAGGCGAGTCGCGAAGCGATCGATCGTGTCCGCGCTCAGGTGCGATGTCTGTACGTCGTCTGTGAGCTTCAACGCACGGTAGCGGATCGCGACGACGCTGGCTTCAACATCGATCAACTCGGCCTCGATAAGAGATTTATAACGGACCCATACACCGGGGACTCCCTGTTGACGAAGAAAACTCCGCAGGGATGGACCGTCTATTCTGTCGGCCGCAATGGCAAAGACGACGGCGGCAACATCGGTTCTCCCTTCAACGACGTCGGCGCTGGTCCCGTTAGCATTCAGTAGCCATTGATGGCGTTATTCAACGAAACGAGGCCGCGCCTTGACGATTGCATTGCGCCCCGAGCGTGGTCTGCTTCAATCAAGTCCCGGCGGGAGTAAAGTGCCGTCGCGAAGCTTGTTGGCGCGGCCTTGTGTCCAGCGGATGAGGCCTTCCAGCCGCTGTTTTCCCTTTGCGTAATAGGGCGTGTCCAGCGAGGCGAGGTGTTCAAGATATCGCTCGTCGCGTATCGCCTTCCAGTCATCTAGTGGGCGACAGAAACCTGCTGCGACGAGATGGTCCAGTAGCAGTTGAGCAATTGCTTGATGGTTGTTGATCGAAGGATGAATGTGATCCAAAAAAACGTTGTCACCGGGAATCCCATCAGGAACTCGTAACTCGAAGTCGCGACGGACGTCGATTAGCGGTGTCCCACTTGAACTCGCCACGGCGCTAAGGGCATCGTGAAGTGGCTCGATCATTCGCAAGGGGCAGACGTCCTCATCCTTAGCTCGGACAAACTGTTCGCGGGCCTCGTCGGGCTGATTCTGCGTGAGGTAGGCGTGAGCAAGCAGAAACCTTGCACCCGCATGCCGTCCGTCGATGGCAACCGCCTTTTCTAGTAGTTCGACCTTTTCGCCAATATCGCTGGCGGCTCGCGATTGCTCACACAGTGTATCGAATTCGGCAGCATCTCGTTCAGTCAACTGGGAACGCGGCTCGACCTTAAACGGTGGAGTGTCTTTAAGATTAGAAGCTGGATTCAATAGAACGATCGGCACGCTCTCCGAACTCGCGAGATCGATCATTCGCGAAAGATTCTCCGCATACTGCTTAACCACCACGCTTCGATTGGAGTCGTCACGGTGGTAATCGGCGAGGCCGTCGCGATAGTCCAGTAAGGCATCCACTTCAGTGGCCAGAATCTCTCGCGGTTGGCCTTGCCCTTCCAATCGCGATTCACCGGACCACGCGTCTCGAATCAGATTGAATGTTCGCACGCGGGAAAGAGGAACGGTTGATTGAAGGTCTTGGAACGTTCTCGCTTCCAAGAATTCATTGTGGCCTGTGTAAAGAACGATCGCGTCCGCTTCGTGTGCCAAGACTTCTTCCAGGATGGGGACGAGTCGGTAACTCGCGTACGAGATGCCTCCGCAGTTAATCACTTCCCAGTTACGTGTCGAGTCGGTCGCGTTCAAACTTAGTTCAAGCCACGTCGTAAACGATGTTTCGATGCTGTAAGGGCGGCCCTGAACTGTTGAACCGCCCAGGCAGAAGATTCGAAATTCGGAGGCGTCTTTCTCGGCGGCGAAGGAGTCGGGGTAAAAGTATGCTTGCCGTGACTTAGCAATCTCGTAACGATCGCTCGTGTCGTTTAGCGCAAAGAGCGGATGAACCGCTTCAAAGCCAATCGCCGGGTAAGCCGCTTCGGTCGCCTCGCCGACGCCAAGACCGCGGAGTGTTACCTCAAACAAAACGAATGGTAGTAGCCCGACGATGACGGCCGCCGTTCGAAACGCGACGATCTTTCCACGTGACTTGTCACCGCGGTTGTTTCGAGTCACTTTGCCGCTCCGCCACCTTTCGACTTCTCGAGCGTCGTATGATACGCGACAAAATCGGGAACGTTGATCGCACCACTCCACATCTTAAGCGCCAATCGGCGACGATTCGGCGGAAGGTGCCTCGGCTTGGTGGCTCACGGGCGTTTGTTGCCAAGTCGCGCCAAGCATCAGACAATTGATGCCAGATCCAATTCCAAGCATCCCGACGTTGTCGCCACTTTGAACATGGCCTGCTTCTAAGCCGACAGCCATCGTGATCGGCAAAGCCACTGAGCCTGTATTGCCGAGCCACTCGAGCGTCGCAAAGTCGCGTTCCCGCCGCAAACCAAGAGAATCGAGCATCAGCTTTCGATGCGCGGACCCAACCTGATGACAGAACGTCTTGTCGATTTCTTCGGGAGTCCATTCGGTTTCGTTCATGAAGCGCGTGAACGTATCGACACCTGTCGCGATTCCTTCCTGCATCAGTCGTTCCGAGTCGGTTTGCATCAGCGGCTTCATGCTTGAGCCGGCTTCGTCTTGGCCACTGTGACAGAGTTCATGATACGCCGTGTTCGTTCGAGCCGTCGCCACGCGTAGACGGTTGTCGGTTTGGCTAAGCTCGCGATCAGTCAACAAGATCGCACAACTTCCGGACCCAATCGTCAACGAAGCCACGGCCATCTTCAGCTGGCTGCGCGAGAGAGTCTCGTCACGATTCAGAGTGTCGATCGTTGTCTCGACCAGCTGTCTCCCGCTTTCCGTACCAACAACCAGTCCCGCGCGGATCTGCCCTAGCTCGATCATGTTTGCGACTTGAATCATGCCATTCAGCAAACCGAGACATGCATTCGATACGTCATAAATAACGCAGTTGCTAGGCAGGCCAAGACCGTGATGCACGCGGCAAGCCGTCGCCGGTTCGAGATGATCGCGACAGACCGAACCATGGATCAAAGCACCGATGTAGTTTGGGTCGATTCCGGGGGCCGCGATCGCCTTCGTACCGCTTTCTACACTCTTGTCGCTCGGCAACGTGTTCGGTTCCCAAAATCGACGCTCGCGAATGCCCGTCATTAACTCCAACCGACCTTCTGGCAGCCGCAATCGCTGATAAAGCGGCTGGAGTTGCTGTTCGATGTCGTCGGACGTCACAATTTCGCTGGGCAACGTGTAACCAAATGACTCAATACAAACGTTGCGATATTGCATGGTTGGAGCCTGAGGGTCGATCGTGGTGCGCCAGCGCGGGAACTTCGGAGAAGATTAAAGAATAGTGGGCTTTATGCGCGCCGTAAAGCACTCAGTCGGTGGCGGACGGTTGCCCGTCGTAATGCGAGGCGGTCGCTCGTGTTGCGAGATGGTTAGAGCGCGTTGAATTGCAACTCAAGTGCTAGCAACGAGTAGTGCTTGCACACAATCTTGTATCTAAGCCCGTTCATCGCCCAAGATACAGCTTGACCGTTGCGAAGCTTTGCCGGAGACGTAGACTTTGCGACCACGTTAACGACGACGTTGCCGCTAACGAAAGTGTCACGGAGACACTCAACACGAATCAGGGAGGTTCACACGATGCAGTCGAAACCACTTATCGGTCTTAACGCGGATTTTCGCAACGTCCAGAAGGACTCGCCCGCCTTCTCCTATGTTTGTGCCGGCTACTACGACAGCATCACGGCGGTTGGCGGCATTCCCATCATCCTTCCACCACTCGAAGAAGAGTCGGATATCGAGCCAATTCTCGATCGACTTGATGGCTTCGTCATGATCGGCGGCCAAGACCTCGACCCGCGCCGCGATGGTTTCATGTTGCATCCGACGGTTCGCCCGTTGGAGACGCGCCGCGAGGCATTCGATCGCAAACTGATTCGCTTGATCGCGGATCGGCGGTTGCCCGTGTTCGGTATTGGAGTTGGGATGCAGTTGCTGAATGTATCGCAAGGCGGCAACTTGTTCCTGCACATCGCCGAAGATCTAGAGACTGCGATCCCGCATAAGGATTTACAAGATCCGGCTCACCGCCACAGCCTCGAAGTTGTCCCAGGAAGCTTGATGGAGCGAGTTTATGGCGATGGTGAAATTCGCGTGAACAGTATGCACCACATGGCCATCGACGAGGTCGCTCCTGGCTTTGTCGTGACGGCGCGTTGCCCAGATGGCGTGATTGAAGCCATCGAGAGCGTCACGGAAGATTGGCTTGCGCTTGGTACACAGTTCCATCCCGAAGCAGGTTCGGCTTCGGCACTTGACGTACGCATCTTCGAAGAATTTGTCGATGGCGTGAGGGAGCGGCAGTCGGCGTTCCGTTTGGTGGCGTAGTCCTCCTCGCCCGCAAGAGAGAAGGACTTCGGCCGATACCTTCATTGAGATGGATCTCGTAGCCAACGACAAGAGCGACCGTGCCTGCAGGATGTTGGCACGGTCGCTCGTTTTCAAATCGTCGCTTTTTGCTCTGCGAACAAGGCAATGGTTCGCGGAGAGAATCACCGCCATGTGCGACTCCTATCGCACTCCTTCATTCAGCATCATGCTATTCGGAACGGAGTGGCGGTTCATTAGACCGTCTTCGTCTGTTTCAACGATCGTCGAAACAGGACCTACTTCGCGAACGGTACCTTGATATCCGGCGACGGACACTCGGTCGCCAGATTGAAATCGTTGTCGCAAGTAGTAACCGCAGAGGATGCCTGCCATCACGTCACGTCCGCCGAGTCCGAAGCTCAACCCAAGCGCGATTGCGACCGCCGCAAACGCAATGAGAATCGCGTAGTTCAGCAACTCAAAGGTAATCTCCAACTGCTCGAACGCCGCGATGAACGTCATCAGCGCTAAGATGTAGTAGCAGCCGCTCGCCAGTTGCTGTGCATAAGAAACGCCGACCCGATCGGCACTAGTCGCGATAACGCCTCGTAAGAACGCGGCCAGGAGCAAACCGATCACTACCAAGACTGTCGCCACAAGAACCTTCGGGATGTAGGCGACAACTTTCTCGATTGCGCCGGTCACGCCCGGCAGATCGAGAATGTCGAACGAGGCGACAAGGAACACGGAAAGCAACAGCCAGAACATAATCGTGCCGACGATTTGTGGCACAGTCCGAGTGACTCCGGCTTGCTCCATCGACTTTGACAACCCACTTCGCTCAGCGGCCCGCTGAAGTCCAAGCTTTTCGGACAATGCAGACACCGCATTGGCGACGAGGCGCGCGACGATGTATCCGATCGCAAGCACGACGACCGCGGCGAGCACTTTTGGCGCAAGATCGATCACTTGCGCGAAAGCTGAGGTGAAGCTGTCGACCAGCGCACTCGTCGACTGCGAGGCAGCCTGAGAGATCTCGTTTGCGGCGAATTCGCCAACTTCAGTCACTGGATTCGTTTCATTTTGCATGATCTTCTCCTTTACCGCGGCACTCACCAGTCAGACTGAACCGGCAAGCACCAAGCAGTGCTGTTAAAAAGTGAAAGAACGCATACGGCAGAGTTTGCAGGACAAACTCCACCATGTGCAGGGTTACTAACAACGGATTCAACCGATGATGAACTTGATGGGTCAGTTCGTCCGGTCGATCCGGTACATCGTCATTTGAGAGAGACTGCAGTAGGTCGCTCGCCATGATCAGTCCTCATCGTTACCAAAGGTGTGTTCTGGGAATCGCTGCTTCAATCGATCGCGAGCCCGGCTGAGTCGCATCTTGCATCCACTCACTGACAGGTCGAACATCTCCGACAGTTCTTCATAGTTGTGGCCTTCCGCATACTTCAAGATCAACATCGCCCGGTCCTCTTCTTCCAGTGTGTCGAGCATTTGAGCCAAGTCGAGCGAGGTCTCTGCGGTGTCTCGTTGGGATCGTTCATGGCGTTCCGTTCCATGTCGTTGAGCGACCTCTTCGTGTTTTCGCCGACGCCCTCGACCGCGCCGCATCATCAAGCATGTTCGAATTGCGATTCCGTGAACCCACGTCGAATACTTACTCCGTCCTTCAAATTGTGCTCGCTGAAGGAACAAGCGAACGAAGACTTCCTGCGCAGCGTCGCTAGCATCTTCCGCGTTGCTCATCAGTCGATAGCAAACCCGCCAAACGCGGTCTTGGAATCGGTCAACGAGCGCCACAAATGCGGGTCCATCCGAACCTTCACGTGCGGCTTCGGCAGCCAATTGCTCGTCGCTGAGGTCAAGTTTTGCCACAACCAATTCCACATGGACCACCCGGAGGACTGTTGTTTTAGTTTCCGACTAGTCCGTTGCCCGTGACGTGTGATCCGTCACAGTGGTCTTTCTAGACGCTTCTATTCGACTGCCAATGAACGCATTACGTACGGGCTGGTCGGTGAATAGATTCATTGAGCACCGCCGTCGCGGGCAGTACAACCGGAACTACATAGTCCGGTCAAGGCCGAATTTCAGGCCGGAAAACTCCCCGATTGGTGGGTCGCGGCGTACGATTGAGAAGTTGGCGTGTTCAGGAACTGGCAACAAGAGTGCCTTGATTCGGGGGAAATTATGTCTGTTTCTCGTAAGACAACCGTGGTGTTGGTGGATGATGAACCTTGTGTTGTTCGCGTCGCCCAGGCCGTACTCTCCCGCCACTTTGGCAGCGTGCTCGAAATCTACCCCACCACCGACCCGATCGAAGCACGCGACTACATCAGCAAGCGTCGCTGTGACATTCTACTCTCCGACATTGAGATGCCCGGTGTGCATGGGATCGAGATGCTGAAGCTCGCTCGCAAATACAACGCGTGGACCCGCGTCATTTTCATGACAGCACACTCGACGTGGGACGTTATCGCGGAAGCCATTGAGAACGGTGCGGCGGACTATCTCTTGAAGCCCGTTGATCACGACGAGCTAACCAGTGTCGTCCAGCAAGAATGCGAGCGGTTGGAACGCTGGAATGGCGCTGTTCGTGGCACTCTCAAGGTAGCGGCGAGCTAGCGGACAACAGCTTACGGATTCGTGTCGGAATGTGCTTTTAATCGTCGGTACTCGTGCCACGCTGCAATCGCCTGCACTCGGCTCTGCTCGTCCCGGAACCCAAGCGACTTCAAGCTGAAGACCACTCGTCGATCAGGAAGGATTCGATCGAATCCGAAGTCCTTTGGCGATTGTTCAGTGAGGTGAACCAGCGCAGCGAGCGCCAAATCTCGAATCTCCGTGACGACGACAACCCCATTTATCTGGTCCTGTGCACAAATGTTGACGTCGTCGAGGTACGCTTCGAGAAGCGGGACGTCCGATGCGTCTCCGAATTTGGCAAGACACAAGCAAGCGTAGATTCGATCAGAGATGGAAGCCACTGGTGATGCAAATACCTCGCGGGCGCGCGGCAAGCATCCTTTCAATCCGTGCGAAAGCCCTAGGTGCAGCGCGTAGGTGATCCCCTGCAACGGCTCGCGAGCTATCCATCGCTCTGCCAACGTTACCAGGACTTCTCGACCTGGTCCGCTACCAATCGCGGCTTCGAAGCCCGAGCCGCCACACGCCATGTAGACGACCGTCTGGACCAAAGGCGATAATTCGACATCATCGCTAGTGGCAACAAACAATAACGTTGCAGTTGTGCCAATTCGAACTTGAAACCTCCCGAACGACGCTTGCTCCCTCAGTTCATCGCACCTCGCCGCGAGGGCCAACGTTAATTGTTTCGGATGCTTTCCGCTCTCGCCTAACAGACGCGACTCGCTCTCGTGCATCGAAACGAACATCGATCGAGCGGCAGCGTTATCGCCAACCAATTCACGGTACGAGTCCCAACCTGGCAATCCGTAATCCTGGTCCGGCTTCGTATCGTTCTTAAATCGCTCGAAGCGTTGCTGGAGATCGATCTCCGAGATCAGGGCAAGAAGCTTTGCGCTCCGGTGCCGGATTTCGCGATCTTGATGTTGTTGCCCGTTCTTGAGTGCCGCCATCGCGTCGAGTTCCAAGGCGATCAACGCGGTGGCTGCTCGTTCGCGCATCGCGAACTCCTCATGTCCCAGCTGAGCCACGAGCGCTCTCGCGGACGGACTGTCGCTGGTTTCCGCGCCGGCTAGATTGTTTGCCCGACACACCAAGCACGAGACGCAGACTGTGACAACCAAGATGGCCGAGGTTCGCGAAAGCGCGTGGGATTGCTTTGTAGTCCAGATCATTGCTCCATTCTAAGACGGCATGCAGACGAACGTCTACGGAGATGCCTGAGTTGACCAAACTCAGGCGTACCTTTATAGTTAGGAACGCTTTGAGGTTGTGTTTCGCGGACTCTTTTAAAGACGATTACATGAGTATTGGCGACGGCGCTGGCCTCGATTTCGCAACGATTCGTGGCCGAGATTACCCAACGATCCGCCAATTTACCGTGTTCTTAGAGAACCGCGTCGGGCAATTGTTAGAGGTCGTGCGACGATTCGAGGGCAGCAAGGTTCGAATTGTTGCGCTCTCGATCAACGATGCCACAGAATGTGCCTTTGTGCGATTTTTGCTCAGCCACCCCGAGCAAGGGCGTGAGATATTGGAGCGTGCTGGACTGGCGATGATCGAGTCGGATTTAATCGGGATTGAGCTTCCCGAGGGCAGACAGCCGCTGTTGCAAGTTTGTACTGCGCTCCTGCAGGCAGAGATTAACATTGTCCAGGCTTACCCGCTGATCGTCCGCCCACATGGTAAGGCCGCTGTCGCCTTGATGGTTGATAATCCAGATTTGGCCCTGGAGACGTTAAACGCCAAAGGCTTTACCATGATCACCGAGGGAGATTTAGCCCACGAAGACTAACATCATTTATCCACGCGAGAGTGGCGGAATTGGCAGACGCGCTAGATTTAGGATCTAGTGGGGAGACCCGTGCAGGTTCAAGTCCTGTCTCTCGTACTTCGACTTTCCAACAAGGACTTGGAGCTTTCAGCTTTAAGTCCTTTGGTAGTTCTTGACCGAAATCTTGGAAATCTTTGGTGTAATGATTCAGTGTCGTCGCCGTCATCGACTTTGCTATCGATCGGCACGGCGATGAAAGCGTTCCAAGGCAAGCTCATGATCGATTGAGCTTTCTGGGCTTGTCTCGTAAACGAGAAGTCCAAATCGCAAGCGAAGTGCTTCGTCTGATTTAACCGTAGTTGGTGTGCCGCGATTTTCTTTGACGTCAACGGGAAACGGATTGGCGACGAGTAACCCATAGTCGCGGCTGTGCGACCAGATCGGCGGGTTGTCGGGAGCCGACATCAACATCATCCCGACTCGCCGATCATTGATGGTTCCAGAATAGTCCCACCAGTGATCGTGTTTGCCCCATGTTCCTTTCTCGTCTTTGCCGCCAGCTGCACTCAATATCGCCCCGCTGCCTGCTTTGACCGAAATCGGAGTGGCGACACGCATTCCGAGCCCCATCTCTTCCTTCACGACGAAGACTAATTCGTCGTTCGATTCAATCGAGATATCGATCGAAAGCGTCCAACCTTTCGGTGCCTTGGTAATCTCGTAACGAGTCACCGATCGGCAGATATCCCTGGCACTTGCATCGACGTACCGCTCGCGCGTTGCGAAACGAACGGCCTGGCCAGCTTTTGGCTTCGACTCGAAACCGTCATGCAGAACTTTGCCATCGTTGTTGTGCCAATAGTTCACGCCGTTGATATTGGCGAAGGCCAGCCAGATTCCCGGGTGCATTGTCGGGTGATCAGTCGGGTCGGTTCCTTCGATCGGCGGGAAATTGCGTGTGACTTGAATTCCAGAGGGCGTCCTGACGTGAGCAAAGAATGGTCGGGCAACTTCGTCGTGGTGAAAGTAGTAGGTCGCGATCGATTGTTCATCGAATTTGACATGCAGCGAGTCGTTGTTGGATTCGATACTAAACCGCGGTGACTGGCCACGTATCTCGCGAGTGGCAATCGCACTCGCAACGAGCAAAGCTAGTAGTACGATCATTCGCATCGAACGGAGACGCGTTGATCGCTGCAAGAATGGGTCGCTATTACTCATTCGTTATGCGTCCTTGTGCAGTCCTCTAAAGTGTTGGCGGCTCCCAGGCCGGAATGCCGCGCTCTGCGAGTTGCTTTTCGTAGCGGACAGCTTGAGGCTGATGCGGCGCGTATGGAGCATCTTCGTTCACCATGAAAGGAACGGTCTCCGCCCACCAAGTGTCGTAGGCTTTGCGAAACATCGCGATGACTTCGGGATGGTCCGCCGAGACGTCAGTCTTTTCGTACGGATCGACCGAGATATCGTACAGCTCTTTATTGTTAACAAACCGCCAACGAGTGTTTCGCACAGCGCAGTTTTTGAACTTGCTGCCGTTCGGATCACCGCCTTTCTCCCAACGACCTTGATGGACGAACAGGTTTCGATCCTTCCACGCAGCCTTGGGATTCGCTAACAAAGGCAACATCGAGCGGCCATCGATCGCTTGAATGTCCTCAGGAAGTTTTGCCCCGGCAAGTTGCGTAAAAGTTTTGATCAGATCGACGTGTGCGGTCAGTGCCGAGATGTCGACGCCTTCGCCGAGAACGCCTTTCCATCGCCAAAAGGCTGGAACGTGCGTGCCGCCTTCGTACGGCGATCCTTTGCCGGTCTTGAATCCAGCGGTATGTAGCCGAACTGGCTTGCCGTTCAGCTTCGCGCGGGACCCGGCTTGGCCGTTGTCAGTCATGAAGATCACAAGTGTGTTTTCCCAAGCTTTCCACTGGTCGAGTTTCTTTACGAGCAATCCGAAGTTGTCATCGATGTTCTCGATCATGCCGTAGCGACCTGCTGTGTTGGCGTCGTATCCCAACTCGAGAAAACGCTTCTTGGATTTCTCTGGCGCGATCATTGGGCCGTGCGGGGCGTTCGTACTGATATAGGCGAAGAAGGGCGTCTCTGATTCGTGCTGCTGTTTGATCCATCCGAGGGCCGCTTGGAAGAAGACGTCCGTGCAGAATCCTTTGGTCTGCTTGATGGTGTCGTTGTGTAAAGCCACGATGTCGAAGTACTTGTCGGTACGATTCGGCGGGAAATCTGCGCAGCTGCCTTCGTAAGCCTGCCCAATTCCACCAGCACCGTGGATGAAGACTTCGCTGAACCCGCGGTTGTACGGCTGATAGGCGTCTTCATCGCCGAGATGCCACTTACCGAAGATCCCGGTTTGATAGCCCGCCTTCCGCAACAACTGAGGCATCGTTGTCGTCGAAAGAGCCATCCGTTCGCGTTCTTTGATCGTGTGTGTCACACCATTACGAAACTCGTGACGCCCGCTCATGATCGCTGATCGCGTTGGTGCGCAGGTTGGGCTGACGTGAAACTCGGTGAATCGAGTTGACATCGAATAGAAACGGTCGAGGTTCGGCGTTCTTAGGACTTCGTTGCCGAGACAGGACAAATCACCTTTGCCCTGGTCGTCCGTCATCACAAGGATAATGTTCGGGCGAGTGCCCGCGAGTTCTTTAGCATGCGTTACATTCCCGATTGTGAGAACGATCAGCGTGATTCCTATTGTCGTGAAGCAACATCGCATCGGTTTGAACCTTTCGGTTTTGTAAAGCTAAAGTTTCCTCGTTACTTTTGGTTTACGTTCTCTCTTGCTTGCAAGTACTGATGCGAGATCGCAACCGCCTTCGCTCGATCTGCATCATCATAGTCCCAAAACTCACGGAGGATCGCTTCGCACTCAGGAAAATCCTCGCCGGTATCACCCACTCGCTTGCGAAGTTTGGCAAAACGAGCCTTCAAGTCGATCACCACTTTCGCATACTCCGGATTGTCGTATTGATTGACAACCTCGGACGGATCACTCCGAAGATCATACAACTCCCAACCCGGCGGTGTTCGTTGTTCCCCTTTGTAATTGCAGCCGTAGTAGAACAGCAGCTTATGCTCTTTCGTGCGGATGCCCACGTGACCCGGGTTGTCATGATGAGCCATGTGCATCCAGTAGCGATAGTAAGCTTCCTGCTTCCACCCATCCGGCTCGTTGCCCGTCTCACAGATCTCACGAAAGCTGCGACCTTGCATGACGTTTGGCGTATCGACTCCGGCAAATGCGAGCATCGTCGGACCATAGTCGACGTTCTCGACGATCGCGTTTGATCGCGAGCCAGCTTTCACCGTCTTCGGATAGCGGACGATGAACGGCATTCGATGACACTCCTCGTACATCCACCGTTTGTCCATGTAGTCATGTTCGCCCAGCATAAACCCCTGGTCGCCGGTATAGATGATAACTGTGTTGTCCATTTGACCTGTCTCTTCCAGATGGCCGAACAGCCGCGCCAAGTTGTCATCGACGCCTTTGACGCATCGCAAGTAGTGCTTGAGATAGATGTTGTAAGCTGCTCGTTTCGCGTCGTCGTCGTTCAGGCTCTCGTCAATCTTATAGTGCTTCACATAATTACGACGTGGATTGCGGCGACCGATCGAAGTTCCGATGTGTGGCAAGAGCTCATCGTTCGCACCGCGAGTCGCGATGGACCCGAACTTTGGTTGCTGCCATAGATTCGCCGGTTCCGGAATCTCAACGTCGGCCAGGTAGTCTTCGTAGCGAGGAGCGTACTCGAAGAAGTCGTGTGGCGCCTTGTAGTGATGCATTAAGAAGAAAGGCTTCTCCTTATCCCAGCCTTCGCTCAACCACTTCAGTGTCACATCAGTAACCGCGTCGGAAGAATGCATGCCGTCGAATTTGATAACATTCTTAGGCCAGGGCTTCTCGCCTTGAACGCGGAACTCGGGGTTAAAGTACTTTCCCTGCCCAGGCAGAACGCAGTAGTAATCGAATGCGCCGGGTTCCACCTTCAAGTGCCACTTGCCGATCATCGCCGTGTGATAACCAGCCTTGCCCATTTCGAGAGCGAGATACTGTCGCTCGGTTTCAATCCGCCCGCCGAGGTCATAAACGCCGTTCACGTGATTGTATTGACCAGTCAAGATGCAAGCGCGACTTGGCGTGCAGATCGAATTGGTGCAGTAGGCGTTCTCGAAGACCATTCCTTCCTTCGCCAACCGATCGATCGTCGGAGTCGGATTCAACTTGGCAAGTCGACTGCCATAGACCCCCACTGCCTGCGTCGTATGATCGTCCGACATGATGAAGAGTATGTTCGGTCGGTCGGCAGCATTCAGGTAGCTGCCGAGTAGAAGTAACACAATTGCAACTGTGGTTGGGCGGAGCATTGGTTTCCTGTCGCTTTAGGCGGTCGAGTAACAGTCCGACGAGGTCGCAGCCGATTCCTTAGAACGGCCCAAGTCGCGGCGGTTCGGGGTCCATGCTGAGCACACTGGCGTCAAAACAACGCTGCATCAGTCGCAGCTTCATCGCTTGATGCTCGCCAGAATCCCAAAGGTTTGTGAATTCTTCTGGGTCAGCGACCAAGTCATATAATTCGCCTTGGTCCGTCCCATGATAGACGACGATTTTCTCGGTTGCAGAGCGGAGCATCGTGCCGTAAGCATCATGATGCGTCCAGCTGTTGTAGTATTCGCAATAGACGTGATCGCGATGTTGGCTCGGATCCGCCTGTCCCGTCAGAAGCGGAACGAGCGATTGGCCCTGAACGAGGTTAGGAATCGGAAGGTCGCATGCATCGAGCAAAGTCGGGACGATGTCGACAAGCTCCGTCAGCCCGTCAACGCGACTCCCACTTTGAAATCGCTCTGGGCAGGAGATCACCAGCGGCACGCGTATCGCTTCATCATAAAAGTGCGGGCCCTTAAAGTAGAGGCCATGATCGCCCAGCATCTCGCCGTGGTCCGACATAAAGATCACGATCGTGTTGTCTCGCTGGCCCGTCTCGTCAAGTGTTCGCACGATTCGCCCAACTTGATCGTCGATCAATTCACACATCGCGTAGTAAGCCGCCGTGACTTGCTGGCGATCGTTATCCGTCATCGCACCAGCGTGAAACTCGCCGGGGCTGTTGTGAGCCCACTCGGCGTCGAGCTGTTGAAAAGTTGGCTTGGTTGCCAATTCGCCGTCGCGAGACTTGGGTAAAGGCATTCCCGACGGCTCGTACCGCGACATGTATTCCGGAGGCGGATCAAACGCGTGATGTGGGTCGAAGCAATTGAAACTGAACAGCCACGGTCGCCCTTGATTGCCGCGAATGAAATCCGTCGTCATCTCGGCGCACCACGTCGTCTGATGGAATTCTGCGGGGACACCTTCCTTGATGTAGTTCGTGGCGGGACCAGAATACAGATCCTCCCAGCGTTGCCCTTTGGCATCCAGCCACTGCGTATAGGCATTCTCCGGCCAGTCCGGTTGCGGGTGATGAGACCAATGAAAGTCGTGATAGCCGTCATTGATTCGCGATTCGACTTTGCCAGCTGAACAGGAAGACAAATGCAGCTTGCCAGCCAAACCACATCGATATCCAGCATCGGCGAACATCTTGCTCACCAAGACTTCATCGTTTGGGATCTTTTGTCCGTTCTGCCGACAACGCGTCGTTCGCGGATAGCGGCCCGTGAGGAACGACGCGCGGCTCGGTGTGCAAACCGGACTCTGGCAATATGCCTGCGTGAACGCGACGCCCTCGTCGACCAATCGATCGATGTTCGGCGTCTGCACCAGATCGTTCCCCAATGCGCCGATCGTGTCAAAACGCTGCTGATCGGTGCAGAGCCAGAGAATGTTCGGTGGTGCGTCGTTGTTCGTCATGATGCGAGGCGTCAAGCGTCGATATTGGCTACTATTCTAGAACTCGCATCGTCTCGTCGAGCGTATATTGAAGATAGTCGTCGATGTCGTGATCCAGGACACCAAGCGCAGCTTCGATCGCTTCGTCGCCTTCCAAAAAGCTTAACGCTCGAACTGCCTCTAATCGCACGCGAGGATGAGAATCGCTGATTCGATCGCTCAGCAGGGCAACAGGATCCTTGACGCGATCAAGCCAAAACGAAAGCACTCGAGTCGCAGCGGCGCGTGCTCGGTGGTCCTTCGCCACTAGCAAGTCGCCCAACAGGTCACGTTGGACAATATTGTGTGTTTGGAACATCCACAGTGCTTCGAGCAGGTGATGCTCGTAGTTGGAATCTGAACTATCCAGCGCGGCGAGCCACTGATTTAGCCCTGCGACTACTTTATCCGTATCTCGTTCTGCCAGTTCGCGACGCACTCGATAGCGAGTTCGATCTTCCGGTTCCTTCAATAGGTTCAGCAACGCCGGAATCGGCTCGCCGGCGATCTTAGCGGGTTGCAGTAACGGTCGATCTTTGTAAGTCACTCGCCAGATCCGACCGTGGCTGTGATCACGACTCGGATCGCGAAGGTTGTGCTGCAAATGACCGATCAAGGCGTTGTGCCAATCGACGATATACAACGAACCGTCGGGAGCAATCTGTATGTCGACAGGGCGAAAGTTGCCATCCTCGCATGAAACGATCGGGGCAACTTCCTTACCGACGAAACCAGATCCTTTTTCGCGGACTTCATGGTTCAAGACCATGCGATCGCCAATGCAGTTCGTCACCAGAAAATTGCCTTGTGCTTCTGGTGGGAAGTGCCTACTGGAAACCATGGCACATCCGCCGAGCGGTCGCGTCCGTTTCGGATAGAATCGCGGGAACTGATACTTGGGGTCGCCGCCCGTTTCGCTCGCAATACGTCGGTGTTGCGAACCACCAGGATGCTTCAACGGATATTCGATGTGACCCGTGATCGGCGCGGCCCAATAGCTGTACCCGGGCGAAGCATCGCCGATAAAGTTCTGGCCCCACGGGTCAAAGACATGTCCCCACGGATTCGAGAAGGCCATCGAGGCATGCACGCCGAACTTGGCCGTTTTGGGTTCGTATCGCCAGATGCCCGCTTCGTGAAGCCGCGTCAAACCGTAAGGACTTTCAACTTGCGAGAACTTGAATGTCCCTTCCTGGAAGTACAGGCCTCCGTCCGGTCCCCACTCGAAGGCACAAATGCCGTGATGCGAGTCGGCCGTGTCGAAGCCGACAAGCTGTCGCACGCGGGTATCGGCTTCGTCATCGCCGTCCGTATCTTGAACAAACAGGATGTCAGGTTGCTGAGCGATGTAAGCTCCGCCGTTTCCGATCTCGAAACCGGTTGGCTGGTGCAACCCATCGGCAAAGATCTTGCATTCATCCGCACGACCATCGTTGTCTTCGTCTTCAAAGATCAAGACCTTGTCATTCATCGGTGACTTCGGCTTCCAGTGTGGATACGAGGCCATCGTCGCTACCCACAAGCGGCCTTTGTTATCAAAGTTGAGTGCGACGGGATTGGCGAGTTCCGGGAAGTCTTCTTCTGAAGCGAACAGATTGATTTCGTAACCGGGTGCAAGCTTGAAGAGCTTCTGCTGAGCTTCGGCATTCAAGTAGTCCAGCGAGCCAAGCTTGCCCCTCTTTGCGTTTGGATCGTCCGGCACACCGACGTTCGTCTTCGTCGTGATGAACGGCAGCGTGTTCGAGTCGTCAACCTCGTCCGGTACTTGCTTGCCTTGAGCCAGTGCCCAGATGCGTTGGTCGCGGTTAGCCGTCATCTCGTCCAGAATCGCTCGCTCGCGTTCCATGACGTCGCGGTTATTGTAAGTACCATCAGAACCCGCCAATCCACGATCGCCATAAATCGAGAAGCCATTAACCGCTCGATAGCGGTGCCACCAGTGAAAGTTCTTGTCGTCGATCTCAACTCGCAACATTTCGTTGTCTGAATCGTTCCCAGCACCAAACAAACCACTCATCAGAATTGGAGCCAACTCACGATAACCGGCGTCGTTCAGATGCGCCCCATTCAATGTCAAGCGTCCGCTATGGCTAGAAAACAACGCTCGGGTTGGATGAAACAGATCGACAAAGCTCACGCCAGTATCGCTCGCGACATCTCTCAAGGCTTGAGTATACAGTTCCAAGTTTTTGTTTTGATCGGCTCCGTTCGATAGGTTGGGATCGCCAGTTTCTTCGAATGCGATGGGTGAGATGAGAACAACTTTCGGCGAACCTTGGCCGCTGTAGTCTTTATCCTTTGTGTCTGCGACGAGCTTTCGCATTTCGTCGCTGAAGCCTTTCAGGCCAGCCTCGCCGTCGAACGACTCGTTGAAGCCGAAGAAGTACATCACGACCGAAGCTTTGCTGTGCGCCAGATGCGAATCGGGGTCGCCAAAATTCTTCGACCGAATCCGCTCAAAGGGCTCGTCGCCGGGGAAACACAAATTACGAACGGCCAGATCTTTTCCGGCGAATCGCTGGTGTAGCAAAGTCTCCCAGTAGTTGTGATGCTGCATTCGCTCGCCCAGTTCGTTTCCGACCAGACAAATGCGATCGCCCTTCTCTAACTCAATTGCATCGGCAGCAAGGTGACTGGTTGATATAAGAAGCGAGGCCGCGACTACGAAGCATTGTTTCATCATGGTTAGTTCATCTCGATATGTTGGAACGTCACGTGGCTGGATTTGAATGAATTCAGCAAGATAGGTCGGGAGAGCTGAATTATCGCAAATCCAGCTACGACTACGACAGGTCGACCCTCCAAGCTAATCATTGTCCCACAGAACAATCAACCACGATTGTACTTTTCGGTCGCGTTTTGTTAACAATCAGACATGCCGCCGGCCAAAAGAAACAAATCACCCGCAACGCGTCCAGCCGTTGATCGATCTGCGATGCAGCGAGATTTCTATGCGCGCATGGGAGAGCGGCAGCAATTTCAACAATTGTTCGAGCATCTCCCCGGGGTCTACTTTTTCGTCAAGGACGACCAGAGTCGCATGATGGGAGCGAGTCGTTCGATTCTCGAGCGTTTTGGTCTAACTACGGAAGACGAGATCATTGGCACCACGGACTACGAATACTTCCCGCCTCACATCGCGGACAGTTTCGTACGCGACGATCAAATGGTTCTGGATACCGGCGAACCGCTGACCGGTCGTGTGGAGATCTGGTACACCGAACAACGCTTGCTCGATTGGTTCGTCACGGACAAGCTTCCCGTTCGTGACAGTGGCGGAAAGATCCTAGGTGTGATGGGAACGGTTCGCAGCTATGAGGGGAGCCGCCGTTCGTTGCTGACTTATACTCAGATCGATCAAGTCGTGGAGTACATCCGAGGGAACCATCGCGGCAAAATCACGGTCACCGATCTCGCGCGGAGAGCGAATCTGTCCCCGCGACAACTCCACCGCAAGTTCATGGAAGTCTTCAACATGAGCGTCCAGGAATTCCTCACCAAGACGCGAATACAAGCCGCCAGCGATGATTTGCTCAACACGGATCGCTCGATCACCGAAATCGCCCACGACTTTGGCTTCTGCGATCAGAGCGCATTCACGCAACAATTCAAGAAACACATCGGCAAGACGCCGCTTAAGTTCCGGCGGCAACATCAAGTGTGAAACTCAACCACATCTTTGTCCCTCGGCACGTAATCCGCTTTGACGATCGTGCCGCTGTGCGTGGGCTCGCTCCAGACTTTCGCATACTTCAGATTCTGGGCAAAGTCTTGGTGAACTTGCTCGGCGACTTCCAGCAGCGTTTGGCCTCGACCTATCGTGTAGGGATTGCTGTAGTCGGGAGTCTTTTCGCGGGGCGTCTTGGTATAGACACGAACCAGGTCGAGCGAACAGAAGATCGCTTGCCGAAGAACGTCTAGTGTATTGGGGTCTTGAGCCGAAACAAGATACTCCGGCATCTCACACGGGCAAAAGTCGTGCAGCATCTCAGTGCGTTCGACCGCGTCACTAAGATCACTTTTATTGAGCGCCAGAATCGTCCGAGTGTAAGAGACGCCAACGTCATTTTCGTCCAAGTGCGAGTTACTGGCGAGTCGCGTCTTCGTGGCGGCGAGGGGAGGGAGTACCTCTTGTGGGTGGTGGGGGGCGTCGTCGGGGCGGAGAGCGACGACCGGCGCGACAAGATGGGCCGCGGGAATGAGGGTGTGGGTGATGGAGTCGAACAGATGGGCGGTGAGCGGCGGGGGGTCGACGATTTGAACCGCCACGTCTTCCCATGGCATCATGCCCGGTGTGTACTCGCGTGTTGTGAACGGGTACGGCGCAATCTCCGGTGTCGCTCGTGTTAGGCTGGCGAGCAGTTGGCTCTTGCCTGCGTTGGGTCCGCCAATCAGCAAGACGCGGCCGGCTCCCTGCCTCGCGAGACGAAAGACCGCTGGCTTGCCGACGCCTCGCTGACGCTGTTGCTCGATATCTTGTTTTGCCCGAGAGATCTTTTGCTTTAGATCGGCTTGCAGCTTGTCCGTACCTTTGTGCTTCGGGAGTTCACGAAACATCTCTTGCAGGCAAGCCAGTTCGTCGTCCAACGTCGCGGCACGCCGATACGCACGTTCGGCCTTCAAGTACTTGTGCGTCAGATTCGCAGGCATGTCGAATCGCGAGGGCGCGGGAAGGGACGATAAAACCAAGTCGCTGAGTCTATCCAACGCGTCTTCGTTCGGCCAGCGTATCCGTCGATTAGTAGATGGCATTTCAAAACCCCGTGGCTGGGGCTTCCAGCCGCAGCAGGAGTCACGGTCGCTGCGGCAGGATGCCCCAGCCACTTGTTCGATTCCGGATTTGCGATTCCTTCGAGAAACTTCGCAACGTTATCGAACCGACTGCCACCCTGTGTCGTCCCAGACCTCGTCCGTCGGAATCTTGGTGTCTTGCGATTGGTTCGGCGTCGACCAGCTAACGGGAAGCAACTCGCGAGACGACATTGCGGCGGACGCCATCTTGGCGTCAGACCTTTGATCGAGTAGCGGAGGGACGTCCGGCAGCTCTTCGGAGCCATCCGTATTTGGATCAATCGCCGCCGGAGTGACGAGCGGCGGCACGAGTTCGAGCGATGTATCGGAACGGTCAATCGTTCGCACGAAGACTTCCGTATCCGGTGGCGATAACCACGCGTCAGCTCCTTCACCGCCTGACCGTATGTCGCGAGGATCAAGTTGAGGCGCGCTGTCCGCTGGCGTGGGCGATGATGGCGACACGCCTGAAGGAACAGGAACCAAGCGACCGTTGGTTGATGGTGCGTTGCTCGACGGCGAATAGTAGGGCATATCAGTCGGAGTGGAATTGTCGACGATCCATTCGCCGGTCCGATCGCATTGCGCCACAGCTAGTGACGCTGCTGTGCGACCGAAGCAAGTGCACCGCGATTGCCACCAAGAAACGAACCGATGCCAGAGCGAACAGCCTGCCGTTCGCCGCATTTGCCACTCGTACGTCTTGCATGGTTGAATCGATGTGAAGTTATTTCCGGACAGTGGATCGTTCATGATCTGAGGCCGATAGTTCGTCACCGGAACTCGCGCCCAGGATGAATTGTAAGGCGGCGTTGGTCGCATCCAGAACGATCGAGTCAAGCAAGAGGGTGATAGAGGCTGACTCCAACTTGTTGCCGAAACCTGATTGCTGCAACTACAGCCGTTAAAAGCATTCCACACGTCGGCTCGCGTCACGTTCTCGGTAGCAAGGAGCGTTGCTACGAAAAACATCAACGATGCAAGCGATTTGCCTAATACTGGTGGGAACATCTTTCGCTCCGGTTGTCACGGTTGTGCCGGCTTTTGACCCGATCGATTGGAGCACGACGCATCCGGCTCGAACAGACTTTCTGCTCAAACGTAGATCATGAAATCGACGTTCGTTGCCCCAAAATTGGCTTAACGCAGCAATTATCGCGGACGACGCTGCTCGTACAGGTCGTACATCTCGAACAGCAACTCGCGAACGTTTTGACCGTGCCGTGCAAAACTATCTCGAACGTCAACCGGTCCAACGAACTCGCAGCCGTCAGGGACGAGTTGTTCCACCAGCGAGATTGCCAACTCGACAGTGATCACCGTGTGGAGGAGTACCGGCAAACCTTGTGACGCGTGGCACGTGATGAGCAAGCCCGCTCGCTTCTCGCGACACGCTCGCGCCAGTTTGTTTTGATCGCGTCGACTGAGCAACTCGTACCCTTCCACAACCACCAACGTCGAGTCCGTCCAAGCGGTTTGATCCGACGTAGACATGGGGAGTCCTGAATCATTCGCTTTCGCGACGTAGTAACACACCTCACGCCCGGTCGCCTTGATGACGGGAAACAATGATTGAAGCAAGGTCGATTTGCCGGAACCATGCGGCCCGACAATCTCGCCTCGCCATCGGTTTCGACGGAGCTGGGCAACGAGCGTTGCAGCGCTGGTGCCACCATGGAATTGAAACGCGATCGCACCTGGCTTGACGGCCGAAGTCGAGAACGGGTTGTGGTCGTGACATAACCGCCGACCGTCGTCGCTCACGATGGATCGTCTCGCGGCGTAACTGCGTTGCCAAGGGCGAAGGGCTGTTCGAAGTAGAGCTCTTTGCCCTTCTTCAGAAACAATCGAATTCGCGCACACCAACGAACCTTGACGATCGCTCCTGAATAACTGAGCGGGGTGTTTGGCAAGATCGTTGCGAAGCGATGCATGGGACGAAGATCACAGTCTTCGGCATCGCTGGGCACACGACGATTGAAGTAATGGACGCCCAGATCTTCGTCGCCCTTGCCTTCGGTATACCACAGGACCGCCGTTTCCACGGCCTGAATCTCCTTCGCGTCCACCGCATCGATCTGGCATTCACATTCCAGCTGGTCTCCCGGTTGGTAAATGCGATGCGGCTCGGCGATTTGTAGACTGAGCAACGGTTCCATGAGGCTTCCGACGGGTTTCCAGGTTCCGCTGAAACGCGTTCTCGACAAAGTTGCGAGCGTGGCGTTCGGGCTATCTTCCATGATTGTCGTTGTTCGTTTGCTGGTTCTGGGCCGGGTATACGATAACAGGAAAGCTGCGTTTCATGGTGCCCGATCGCTCGGATTTTCCCTTAATCACCAGCTTCCATCGAATCGCATTGTGGCCTGACTGCAGTGAATGCATCGCACCACTCGGCACACGAACTGTGCCGTGGCATTCGAGCGGTGCGCCGTCTTCGATTCGAGTCGACTCCTCGCGCAGGATCTCTTGGCGTGACACCACTCTCGTTTCTGTGCGAATATCCGTCCCTTGCGAATACGTCGCTTCTTCTTCGCACACTAGCGAAATAACCAACGACCTGAGTGACAGTCGGCCCGCCTGCGACACGAAAATCTCACAGTCGATGTCCGGACGCAAGGGGTGGTCGCTGATCTCAACACAAGTCGGCCCGAAGCGAGTCTGGGTCCGAAGCTCGCTAAAAAAATACCGGACGACCCAAAGATTCGCGACGAGCAACGGGGCGGCGAACAGCGTTAAGAACCAATCCGGTGTCCCCGCCAGATGCTGGTTCACGACGATCACACCTAACACGGACGTCAGGCCAGTCGATATTAGAAAGATCAACGCCGACAGGCCAAGCCGCCAGACAGGAGCCTGTTCCGTCGGCAATCGATACTTCAACTGAACACCAGGACTGTTTGTAAGATAGGCGTCTCGCGGCACGTTGGGATATTCGGTCGAAGACGGCATCGCATCGCTGATTAGATCCATTCCGGCAGCCTGCTTGACGAATGCCGAGCGACGTTCCGCGGAAGTGCCGGCTTGAAGGGCCGTCCTCACCACGCCGATGCCTCCAATTAACGCAAAGGAAGCCATCACCAACACCATCAGCCAGAATCCGAACCCGGGACGATAGATCTCAGGAGTCGGATTCATCGCCTGGGACGTAATCACTGCGGTCAGGGAGAGTGCACCGAGCAGAAAGAGAACGCCGAAAAACACCGCTTCGCCGACATTCCCAGCCAACCGGGAGCCTGTTCGGCGACCGCCACGTTTCTTTTGCCAAAGCCGGAAAGTACGAGCCACGAATGCTTCTGCTGCTACGACGAGGGTGCTGCGGTATGAGACGACAAGTTTGACGCCAAAACTTGACGGCAGTGCGGTATTGTACTCCAATCGCGAGGAATTGTAGGGGCCTTGCAACTCGTTTCTCCCTCCCACAAGTCAGGCAACCCGTGATGTCACTCGTTCGATCTCTGCGATTCACGTCGTACACCGCCACCTTAAACGCTCTTCTCGGCTCAGTTCTGTTTCTCGCCCTGTCAGCCGACTGCCAATCCGGCGATTGGCCTCAGATTCTTGGACCTGCACGAAACGGCGAGGCGCAGAATGAACCCGTCATCCCGAAGTGGCCGTCTTCTGGGCCGAAGACCTTGTGGAGTTACGCGATTGGTCAAGGATATGCAGGACCTGCCGTCGCGGGCAATCGCGTCGTTGTGTTTCATCGGGTCGAAGACGCGGAGCGAGTGGAAGCACTCGACGCCGCGACCGGCAAATCGCTTTGGAAGGCTAATTTCGAAGCGAACTATCGCGGCGGAATCAATCCCGATCTTGGGCCTCGCTGCGTTCCGTTGATTCACAAAGATCGTGTGTACGTCTTTGGTGCCGCAGGCGATTTGCATTGCGTCAGTTTGAGCGATGGTGCAAAACGCTGGACGCGTGCTGCATACCAGGACTTTAAGGGGCAGGAAGGCTATTTTGGGGCGGGCAGTACTCCGATCGTCGCCGCTGAAAAGTTGATTGTGAACATTGGTGGCCGCGGTGCCGGGCTCGTTGCCTTTGATCTTGCTACCGGTAAAACTGCGTGGCAGGTAACCGACGAAGGGGCGAGTTACTCTTCGCCTACACTCGCGAAAGTCGGCGGTCAGTCGCACGCCATCTTTGTCACACGCCTGAACACGGTCTCAATTAACCCCGAGGACGGAGAAGTGCGATTCCGCTTCCCTTTCGGCAGTCGAGGCCCAACGGTTAACGGGGCGACGCCACTTGTCTTCGGTAATCAATTGTTTGTTTCGTCCAGCTACGGTGTTGGAGCGAATGCCTCACTAATCAGCGCTGATGGCGTGAAGAAGCTTTGGGCGAACGATAATGTCATGTCGAGCCAGTACTCGACTTGCGTCTATCGCGACGGATTTCTCTACGGGACACACGGTCGCGAGGACTATGCGAACGGCGTGCTGCGTTGCTTCGAAGCAAAGACGGGTGAAGTAAGGTGGACCGAACCAGGCTTTGGAGTTGCGCACACGATTCTCGTTGGCGATCAGCTTTTACTGTTTGGTGTGGAGGGCAGGTTGCGGCTCGCCCAAGTCAATCCAAAGGCCTACGTCGAAGTTGCGTCGGCTAGGATCAATGAAGGCACGGCGCGATCGCTACCGGCATTATCCAACGGAAAATTCTATTTTCGAGACAACGGATCGCCGGGCAGCAAGTTAATCTGTCTGCGATTGGCCAAGTGACAAGAGCATCTCGATGTAAGCCTCAGCGAGGCGACAAGCAGAACTCAAGGCCCGCGATCGCGATCATCAAGGCAGCAGTCGTGTAGGCCAGTCGCGGCGTCACCATTTCTGGGTGGTTAGAGAACTCGCCAACCGATCCTATCTTGTGCCAGACAAATAGACCGAGAGGAATCGTGGCGGCACCAAACGCCAGCAGCGACCAATAGGGTGATCCAGTTGCGAGCATCACGCCGCAATCCCCGACACGATCAAACGCCCCGATCGAGATATAGACGCCATTCGCAACTAGGCAGAATCCCGCGAAGAATTTAGCGATATTGCGAAACTCGATCCGGTTGCTGGGTAAGATCGTCGCGACCAAGAGCGGCAACACGCAACCCACAATTGGTCCCAGCCACACGACCAGCGAGGGATGAGGATTCGGCAAAACGTCTGTTCTTGAGATCGCCAACGGATGAAGCACGATCCGCTCGACGGAGCCCCCTGTCACGATCGCGCCCAACACATGACCGAACTCATGGACGGCCATCATCAAGAGCCAGCTGAGCGCTACAAGTGATGACGTGAACACGAACTGATGCCATCTATCGACCATGAGCGTGACCTTATCCAGCGCGCAAAAACGTCAACGCCATCCGCGAGCGGGATAGCGGCGAATTCGTCACAACCGGAACATTTCGTTACCGAGCGAGCAATGCCGATCAGAAACTAGGGCTCAACGATTGAACAACGAACTCGCCCAAACATACTGGCACTTCGGGCAAGAGATCATTCCGCAGACTAGCCGTGATTGTAGCAGGGGAGTTTAAGTGCGAGTAAACGGTGTTGGGCCTTCGATCGTCACAGCGGTGAAAATTCAGCAGCTCACGCGGCGACAACCGACCGTCGCCCCACCGCGCTCTAGCGCGATCCGTGATGTTCTTGATCTCAGTCCGGCGGCTCGCGTTTCAACGGGCAGCGCGTTTCGAGCGCCAGCAGTGAGCAGTTCACGATTGCGCAGCTTCCTCCGTTCCGCGATGAGCATCGCTCGCCGCCTCTGATCTGCCCGAGTCAAGCAATGTGGCTCGCCGGTCGCCAGCGGTCTATCAAAACGGCACGCGTAATGCCTGATGGTGAAGTTTTGTGCGCTACTGCACTGGCACTCTCGGAGGATTTGGGAAGCGTCCTTTTGCCGTAATTACAATGGAAGCCGGTGTTAACGCTCGTCTCGCCGCGCCGATAGTTTCGAGAAAGAGTTGAACGTGTCCTCCATAACTCAATTTACTTCTTCCGAGCAAAAGGCGATCGCGAACAAGACGACTCTGCCGCGGTTCATCACAGTCCCGATCGGAATCGGCGCCATGGTGGTTGCGGGAGAAGTCAGCGGCTACGCATGGCTCTCGGTCAGCATGATTGTGATAGCCGCCTATATGGTCTTCTGCTGGCAGAGCATTCTGCACGAGGCCGTGCACCAGATGGCCTGCTCATCCCGATTCATGAACGTCTGGGGTGGTCGTTTGCTTGCGATGATGGGATTTACGTCATACACGTTGTATCGAGAAGTTCATAAGTCGCATCACGCGTATATGAACCGCTTCACCGACGTTGAGCTTTGGCCTTATGTCGACCCCAAAGTACCGCTCTGGTTCCGACGTTGTTTCGTATGGTTTGATCTGTTGTTTGGGGTTCTTGCGACTCCTCTTATCTTTGCTCGTGCTTATCTTTCCAGAAACTCTCCCATCAAAGACCACTCGATCCGATGCACGATTCGCACCGAGTTGTTGTGCATGATCGCATTCTGGGCGCTGGTTTGGTCGGTCACAACTTACTTGGGAACTTGGCGGAATCATGCGTTCGGCGTGCTGTTGCCACTGTTCCTCGCGGGTGTGATTCAAACCACTCGCAAATTGACTGAGCACCTTGGAATGAAAAGTTACGATCCACTGCTCGGGACACGAACGGTTGTGCCGGGCAACCTGCTGATCAAGACCGCGTCATTCCTCAATTTTGATTTGTTCGTCCACGGTCCGCACCATCGCCATCCGCGACTGGCCAATGACGGTCTTGCTCCGAAAATGTGCGAGTACGTCGAGCAGCATAGGGACATCAACTATCCCGTCTTCCCAACCTACTGGCGCGCTAGCTTTGCGATGCTGCCATATCTATTCAATCCAGGCAGCGGCATGAACGCCGGTGCTCCGCCACCAGGAAGGTTAAAGAAAAGCGGCCAATTAGACTTTGTGGGCGATGTGGTCGAGGAGATTCTAGCCGATGAGTCGCCCTCGGTAACTGACGACGTGACCAAGGACGCACGCGAGTCCGCTCACTAATCGACCACACCGAATTGACCTAGATTTCTGAATTCTTCGCGTGGGGCTGAGTGCTGACGATGAGTCAACTGAAGAAGCAAGTCGTATTGATCACGGGGTGTTCGACTGGAATCGGTCGAGCGTTGGCGAACGAGTTCGCAAGACTTGGACACCCTACCTTTGCAACCGCTCGGAACCGAAATGCTCTCGCGGGGTTAGAGGATTGCGAAACGTTGCAGCTCGACGTGACTGATCGCGATTCGATTGATAACGCGGTGAATGAAGTGATTGACCGAGCCGGTCGTATTGATGTTCTAGTCAACAACGCAGGAATCAATGTCTTTGGGCCGCTGACCGAGGTTCCGATTGATGACGTTCGACAGCTGTTAGAGACCAACGTCACGGGACTCCTTGCCGTCACGCAAGCAGTCTTCCCATTCATGGCCAAACAACGCCGTGGTCGGATCGTCAATATCGGAAGTGTCGTCGGCATCTTTCCGACGCCCTATACCGGGGCTTACAGCGCGACGAAATCGGCGGTTCACACGATGAGCGACATTCTGCGCGTTGAAGCGGCTCCGTTCGGAATCGAGGTCGTCACCGTTCAACCCGGTGGCGTCAGATCCCAGATCGGCAACAAGGGACTCGTTGGACTCGAAAGATACTCACAAGAGACATCGTTTTATCGAAAGGTGTACGATCGCATTGTCGAACGAGCCAACTTGTCACAGCAGGATCCGATGGAAACGGATCAATTCGCCCGTAAGATCGTCAAAGCCGTCATGCGCACGAACGCTCCTCGCGTGGCACGCGCCGGTAATGGCGCAACGCTTCTGCCGATTCTTCGCTGGCTCCCCAGCGGGTTGATTGACAGAATCCTGGCGAAGCGGTTTGGGCTTGCAGCGTTGAATGACTAGCCCGGTCATGCGCGTGCGCGAGCCGTTCTACCTACTTGACATCTCGGCGCATCAACCAATCGCAATGGACTATCGAGTCGTCATCTTGGGTTCGTGTTCTGCCGCGTTGGCCGGTAGAATCCCACGCTCTCCAAAGCGGCGAACACTTCGTCAAGAGTCTTCTCGCCGAAGTTCGAGATGCTCAACAAGTCTTCTCGCGTGCAGTTCAGAAGATCTTGTACGGTGAAAATGCCGCGTTCTTCGAGGCAGTTCGTGGTCCGGACCGAGAGGCCGATTTCGGCGGTACTCATCTCAAGACGACTCTGTTGGCTGCGGGACTGTTCGTCGGCGGAGCTAAGAGGAATGCGGGTCATGGTTCCCTCCACGATAGTGAATTGTCGTTCGAGTCCGTTCTCGGCGGCCGCTGTCGTTGCGAGAGGGCCCGTAAAGTCTGCGGCAGTATAACGAGTCGGCAGTTTCTTGCATACAGTTCGCTAGCACAAAGACGGGGGCTGCGTCTGTGCTTCGCCTCGCCCTATAATTCGAGATTCGTCAACTCGAGCGATGATTCATGGCAAACTTCGGTCCAACGAGCCAAGACGAGATCCTCCAACCGCTGACTTCGACTCAGCAGGAGGCGGTACGCCACGTCGACGGGCCGCTGATGATCCTGGCTGGGCCCGGAAGCGGCAAGACGCGGGTCGTCACACACCGAATCGCGTTCTTACTGGCGGAAGGCATTCCGGCTCGACAAGTTCTTGCGCTCACTTTCACGAATAAAGCCGCCGATGAAATGCGGCTGCGACTCGATCGCCTCGCGCCTCGACAACCCGTATGGATGGGGACGTTTCATCGCTTCTGTGCGCGAATGCTCCGCCAGCATGCAGCTCTAGTTGGGTTGAGCGAGAACTTCTCGATCTACGACACGAAGGACAGCGAGAAACTATTGAGCGAAGCACTAGCAGAAGCTTCGGTCGAATTGAGTCACGTGACGCCCGGACAAATCGCCCATGAAATCAGCTGGGCGAAGAGCCAACTGATCACGCATGAAAAGTATGTCGCGCGACCAGGTCGCTCGCTGGGCGTGATCGTCCAGCAGGCGTATCCGGTCTACCAGCGACGACTACTCAGTGCCAACGCGGTCGACTTCGATGATCTACTGCTGCACGTCGCCACGATGCTTCGTGAGAACCCTGAATTGCGTCGGACTCTTGACGATCGTTATCGCTACATTTTGGTGGACGAGTACCAGGACACGAACTTCGCTCAGTACGCGATCGTCCGAGCGCTGTCGCAAGATCATCCGAACCTTGCAGTCACGGGGGATCCGGACCAATCGATTTATGGTTGGCGAGGTGCCGATCTAAACAACATCCTCGATTTCGAGCAAGACTTCCCCGCAGTCGCTGTCGTTCGGCTTGAGCAGAACTATCGTAGCACTCGCTGCATCTTGCGTGTCGCCGATCAGTTGATCTCGAACAATGTGCGCCGCAAGCACAAAGAACTGTTCACGGAAAACCCCGAAGGCAAACCCGTACGACTGGTAGTCTATCCGACCAGCCGTGACGAGGCTGACAACATTGCCAGCCAGATCGCCGAAGAGATTTATCACGGTCGTCGACGTGCGCGCGACTTCGCCATCTTCTATCGCGTCAACTCGCTGTCGCGGTCCTTCGAGAATGCGCTGCGTAGTTCCGCGGTCCCGTATCAGATCATCAAGGGACTCGAGTTCTATCAGCGCAAAGAGATCAAAGACGTTCTTGGCTACTTGCATCTCGTCAACAATCCAAAGAATGACGTCGCCTTCCTTCGTGTGATCAACACGCCGCCACGACGAATCGGGAAAACCACCGTCACGCGGTTGGCCCAACATGCCCGGCGATACGGCTTAACGATGCTGGAAGCAGCCCGCGAGGCGGGGTTGATTGAAACACTGAACAAGCGTGCCGCCGCGAATGTTGCCGCCTTTGTATCAATGCATGATCGGCTCAGTCTGCTCGTCCATCGTCCGTTGGAGGAGATAGTCGGATATGTGCTACGCGAAGCTGGCTATAACGAATGGTTAACGAATTCAGGTAACGAAGACGATATCGAGCGATTGGCGAACGTTCAGGAACTTCTGACGGACGCTCGCGAGTTTGATGAACAGCATCCTGGTGAATCTCAGCTGGAAGAGTTCTTGGAACAAGTCTCACTCGTCAGCGACACGGACGACTGGGAGACGGAAAGCGACAAAGTCTCGTTGATGACGCTGCACGCGGCAAAAGGGCTCGAGTTTCCAGTCGTCTTTCTGATCGCGGTCGAAGAAGGGATGTTGCCTCACGAGCGAAGTCGCGAAGATTCCGAGCAACTTGAAGAAGAGCGGCGGCTTCTGTTTGTCGGCATCACGCGGGCCGAAGAAGAGCTGCAATTGAGCTATTCGGCGTACCGATTCCTGCGCGGTAGCCAGCGTATGTCGATTCCGAGTTCATTCTTGATGGAACTGCCGCGAGACGAAATGGAAGTTCACGAGCCGCGAACCTACCGTTCGGCCGAGGTCGACGAATACGCACACGATGAAGACGAACAATTTGACGAGTACGACCAGCGTCAAGGCTATGAAGACGAGCCTGAATATGTCGAGCAAAACGTTGCGGTCACGAGCGAAGCCGCCGCGCGAGTCGTAACAGCGGCAGACATGTTGAGTGATTCTACTTACTCGACAATCAAAGCAGCGCCGGAACAGTTTGAGATAGGAATGCTCGTTAATCATCCCGAACATGGGCTCGGCAGGGTTCTGGCGCTAAGCGGCAGCGGAACCAAACGCAGTGGCACCGTCCAGTTCTTCGATTCAACCCGCGAACGGCGATTCATTCTCGTTCACAGCCAATTGCAACCTGTAAAGTCGAACGACTGATGAGCGAACTGTATCCGAAGATTGCGCAGCTAAAGACGGTCGAAGCGTTGCGTGGGCGACTTGACGAGCTAGGACTTGAGCTTCCGGTCGACAACGAGATTGAGTCATCTGCCGATGGCTCGCCGATGGCGCAGCCAATCGCGATCGGACGTCACCAAGTCGCAAATCGTTGGTGCATTCATCCGATGGAAGGATGGGACGCGAATCACGATGGCTCGCCGACCAAGTTGACGCTGAGGCGCTGGCGCAACTTTGGCTTAAGCGGTGCGAAGTTCATTTGGGGCGGCGAGGCCGCAGCGGTGCAACCCGACGGTCGCGCAAACCCGAATCAAACTTTGGCGATTCCCGAGAATTTGGGCGGCTTGAAACAGTTGCTCAATGCGTTGCTCGACGCTCACGTCGAGAGCTTCGGCGATACGGAAGGTCTATTTGTCGGATTGCAGCTAACGCACTCTGGTCGCTTTTGCCGCCCCAACTCAAAGGAACTCGAGCCCCGAATTGCGTATCATCATCCGCTGCTCGATGAGAAATTCGGAATCGATCCTGCTGATGCATCGGTCATCTGGACCGACGCCGATTTGGAGCGGCTGATCGACAACTATGTCGTTGCGGCTGGCTTGGCTTTGCAAGCTGGATATCAATTCGTTGATATCAAATCATGTCACGGGTATTTGCTGCATGAGTTTCTGAGCGCGCGTCCGCGCGAAGGTAAGTTCGGTGGAGACTTCGAGGGGCGAACGCGTCTGTTGCGAACGATCGTCGCAAGGATTCGAGATGCTTATCCCGCGTTGACTGTCGTCGTACGATTGAGCGTCTTTGACATGCCACCTTTCAAGACAAGCCGTGAGATTGGCGAGCCGATGGATTACGCGAGGCTGCTGCCGTACGACCTGGGGTTTGGCATCAATGCTGATGATCCGATGGAGGCCGATCTCGACGAACCTCTTCAGTTGATTGGCGAATTGCAGAAACTGGGCGTTGCCGCGATCAACCTTTCGGCTGGAAGCCCTTATTACAATCCACACATGCAACGCCCGGCGATCTTTCCGCCAAGCGACGGCTACTTCCCTCCGGAAGATCCGCTGGTCGGAGTCGTGCGACAGATCCAGGCGGCTCGCCATTGCCAAGAGGCGTTCCCCGAACTGCCGATGGTCGGAAGCGGCTACTCGTATCTGCAAGACTATTTGCCGCACGTCGCGCAAGCCGTCGTGCGTCGTGGCTGGATCAACATGGTGGGCTTAGGCCGCATGGTTCTATCGTATCCCGAGTTACCGGCCGATTCGCTCGCCGGTCGCGAGATGCGGCGCAAGCTCGTCTGCCGCACGTTCAGCGATTGCACGACAGCACCACGCAATGGCATTGTCTCCGGGTGCTTCCCGCTTGATTCGTACTACAAGTCCATGCCGGAGGCCGCCAAACTGCGAGAGTTGAAGCAGGATTTGAAATGATTGCGGAAAGGTGAGCCCTGTTCCCCAGCCCACTTCATCGCTCGCTTGACCGAACGAACGTAGTTGCGTTTGGTGCCACTCTTGATAACCAGAAAGGAAACCCTCCAAACCTATCGTTTACTCGTAACACTTCGGGTTCACTAACCTCGTAAGACTTCGGGTCCCTTGACAGCTATTGCTGTTCCTGGTTCACGGCCTCATTAATGCGCCCGATCCGTTTCCCTCTGGGCAACCTAAACCGCATTTTCTGCTCACCGCGTTGGATGAGGAGCGAGATGTCGTGCGTCACCATCAATTGAAAGTAGCGCATTAGCTTTGTTCCTGCCATCGTGTTGGTGGCGAGTCCGTCAACCTCCAAGAGTAAATCGTAGTTCCGTATTCCCGCCCTAGCTGCTGGCGACTTATCAAACACGCCGAGCTTATGTCCTCTCCTTTCGTCTTCTTGCGAAAACACCATCAATCCGTCGTGTGAGTAATCGTACTCAAAAAAATGTTTGCTTGGCTTTAAGTAGAGTGTCCTTCTTGGAAAGTCGAACGTCGCCTTATAGCGTCTCAGGTAGTGAAGCCCCAACCGAGACCCATCGCTCTGAATAAAGACAAGATTTGCATGAACATAAGGTCCCACCGTAAAAGAGGTAGCCCTGACAGCAATTTCCTGAACCGTCGTCGTCAAGCGCGCGCGCGCCACTAGGCCAATGGATTTGAGCGAGTCCTGATCTCGTGCAATTAGCTTGTCGACTTCTGCCAACGCGAGGTCAGCCGTGTTTGCGTCGCCAAGGTCGATCACGAACTTGATCACATTATCGTTGTTTACGCGAGCCTCAATCGTTGGTCGTTGGGACTCATCCAAATCGATTTCCAACTCTGTGCCCCAATCTGTTTGTGGTGTGGTCCCAGCTTTCAGTAATGAAATGGTCGTGTGATCGGGGTCCAGTTGAAGAATGAATTCCCGTAACAGGTCCATGCCAATAACTCCACGTACTTGTTTTATTCCGGGACCGTGAAAACTCTCAAGACTTGCGCAACCGATCGCTTGGTCACTACGAATGGCGAACTCACCGATTTCGAAAAGCGGTGAAGCATAGAGCGCAACCGGAACGTTCCCATTTACCATCCGTGTTCCTAAAACTGGTCCGAGCTTGTGTCGCAAAGATGCGTCGATAAAGGTCCCTGACGAGCCCGTGTCAACTACAAACCAACATGCTTCACCAACCACCCTGACGGGCACAGTGATCACATCGTCCCACACGTCATACCGAAGAGCCGCGAGTTCCTTCCCGTTGGATGGTGGGATTGAGACGAGGACGGCGACGCAGAAAAACACTCCCCTCATCGCTGACGCTACCATTCAGGAATCCTTTCATTCACGAGATGCCAATAGTTCCATACAGCTCCAGGGCGGACCGACATCACGGCACCTGCAATTATTCGATATCAGCGTCCTCGATCGCCTTCTTCATTTGCTCTTTCGCAATCTTTATCGCTTCGGATTGCAATGCACTTAACGGCAACTGCAGATTCGCGCCTGTGTCCCAAGGCTTCTGGATATTTTGCAACTTCGGCAATGGACCTGAGCCGGGAGGTATGATTTCAAATGTTACACCTCCAGCACCTATCGTCGGTATCGGGAACGTCCCTGCATTTAGATTCTGCATCAGCACGCCCGCAGAAGGCATGGATATCGGCGACGCAACGTTAATCGTTGCCGTTTGTGGTCCTGGTAAAGGTATCTGAACGGACTTTCCCTTCGCTAGCTGCAACAGCCATGATGGGGAGAACGGGGCAGCTGGCGTGGGTGTCGTCGGAAGATACAGATTGTTGGTATTAATGGGTTGCAAAGGTGGTCCGGGAATATTCGTTGGAAGAAGCACCGTACTGTTTGGAATTACCATTTGAATCGGTTTGACCGGAGCAAAAAAGATGTTTGACGAGTTCTTCGGCGGCGCGAACGAAGGAGAGGTAACTGGCGGGAGCGGTGTCATTTTTGGGTTCACATAAGTGATCGAACCATCCGGAAATAGAATACCGACAAACTTCCCGTTCGCGTCGAATAAGCTAGTACCACCTCCTGGAATTGGAGCGACACTCTGCAGGCCGCTCGGATCGACTTGGTTCGCGACTCCGTTGCCAACATAGCGCACGAGGTTCGTGTCTCCACCTTCGAAGCCGAGTGGATCTTCACTGATCCACTGACCCGAGTTTGCATCATACCATCGGGCCCGATTGTACTGGAGGCCAGTGTCGGGGTCGTACTCTCGGCTGGTGTAGAGATAACGCGTAACACTCGTATCGCCGGCTGCGATTTGGCCGTAACTGTCGTACTTGTAGTGCTCGCCGAGCGTGCCGTCATTCTTAGCGAGGTCACGAACGGTGCCGAGATTGTCAGCCAAATGCCAGAGGACACGGTCTGCACTCGTCGACGCGGTTGTATCGTCTTCTTGAGCGAGAATCTGATCAACAGCATTACCGTACAGGTAGCGATGTTCAAGTGCTATCGATGTGCTCCCAGTTCCGTCGGGATCAACGAAGTCGAGTACAACATTGCCACCATCGAAAGAAGTGACGCCGTTTAGATCATCATAGACGTACCGCTCAATCGCAGCGTCCGTCATCGTGAATGGCGAAGTCGAATCAACCGCTTTTGCGATGCGACGGCTGAAGACGTCGTATGTGAATTCGACGACTTTCGTCGTGCTGCCCATGTCATCCTTCTCGGTCACCTTGGTCAACCGATTACGGAAGTCCCATTCATAGTGGGTCTCCTCGAATGTCGTGTCGTCGGTTCGCTTCGTGCGGTTGCCTTCGTCATCGTATTCGTAGCTGTACGTACTATCGTTTGTAAGTTGGTTGTTATCGCCAGTCGTGTAACCGGTCATGGTCCGATTGCCATTGGCGTCGTAGGTGTAAGTTTCGTCCGATTGAAAGGTGTGACCTGCGTCAGTCAGCTGACTCGTCTTGTCGTAGGTGTAATCAGTTGTCCCATCGGCACCGATGAACTGCGTGACGCGATTCATATTGTCAAACGACCATTCGTACGGAGTGAACAGATCCGTACCGCCGTTTTCGTATTCGAGATCTGTTAGGTGACCGAGTGTATCGTAGGTGTACGTCGACGTTGCGATCTCGTCGCCGCTGTTGCCGTCCGTGTCGTTGAACCGGGCGATCTCGGTAAACAGCCCGATGCTGTTGTAGGAGAAGTCGACGCGTTTCTCTACGACCGTGTTGCCTCCAGTCTGTTCGTCTTGGTCCAGTCGCGTCAAACGGTTCAGAGCATCGTAGGTGTAGCTATTGAGGAAATCATCCGTGCTGTCGATCTCGGCAGACAAGCTCGTCCGGTTGCTATTAGCGTCATAGGCTGAAGTAAGAATGACGTTTGGAACGCCGGAGGTGTCGTAGTTATCCACGGTCAGCAGACGGCCCAGATCATCGTAAGTGTATGCATAGGTACTGTCAGGGTCGGACACATCGGTTAACTGGCTGCCCGCATCATACGTGTACGTGATCTCCCGAACCTCCGTGCCGGAAGTCAACGCAGCTGCGTCGCCATTCATTTGCGCAAGATCGTTGCCGGAATGAGTTCCCACGAAGGTTACTGTCCAGGGACCGCCGGCAGAGCCCGTCACCGTCACATTATTAACGCTATTCAAATCCTCCAAAGCGGTTTCTACCTGGGCAGCCGTTGCATCATCCGCTAACTCCGCTGCTGTTTCGCCCTCAAACGCCAGTCGAAATGTACCGTTGTCGGCATTGGAGAGCGTGACCGTTTGCACTTCGTCGTTCGTGCTGCCGCCAGCCGTGTCGGTTGCTTCGATGTCGCTGATGGTGCCCATGCCCATGACGCTCGTCGAATCTACGGTCGTCTGTGCAACGTTTGTCCCGGCCAGATCGCCGCTGAACGTCAGTTTCCATTCTTGCGTTCCCGTGCCATCTTGTGTCTTTGTCACGACGACTTCACCGGCATCAATATTGGAAAGTGCTTCTAGCGAGGTTTGCACTGTCGCCGCAGTCGCATTGTAGCTAATCGAACTCGTCGTTTGGCTATCGAACGTCAGCGTGAACGTTCCACTCATCAGAAAGCTCATGTCGTCAGTAAAGCCGACCCGTTGCACTTCATCGGTTAGGTGTGCCTGCTCCGACCGGGGCACTGTAATCAGACCTGTCTCGAATGCCATTCAGACCTGTCCCGTAATCCTCGCCTCCTACGTCGTGAACACGGGAACGACACCGTGTACTGCCCGGCTGGGCCTGGATTTGAAGAGCCTCGGACTCACGGCCGCGACACTGGTCGACGCCGAGACCGGCACTCCGATCGCGCCGGGACAAAAAGGCTACCCGCTCATGATCGCAGCACACGACTTCAGAGTGCTGCGTCTGGACCCGGCGGCCCAAACGCACTAACCGGGTCGCGGCCGCTCGACAAACTGCACTTGGGCACCCCGCTCCGCTACCCCCGCCTGGAGCGGATCATCTCGAGGTTCATCTCTATCTGTTGCGCGAGTCCGACGACTCCATACTTGCGAGCGACACGGAGGGCCTCTTCGGCCAGCGGTTCGGCCGTATCCGGCTGGCCCATTTCCTGGCACAATACGAGGGCGTGGGTGTCAAGAGTCGCAGCCAGCTGCTCGGCGTCGCCGGACTGGCGACTCAGTTCCTCGCTTTCGACGAATAGAGCAAGTGCGTCTTCCGGATCGGCCAGCGTGGCGAGGGCAAAACCCATACCCGTGAGACCATCAGCCAGACCCCGGGCGTCATTCCGTTCGCGACAGAGGGCAACCTGCTCCTCCAGAACGTCGAGTGCCTCAATCAGGTCCCCTGTGCCAAGTAGGATTCGAGACTTGGTGTTAAGAGCGTAAGAGAGTCCTTTGCGGTTGTCAGTTTCGCGGCAGATGCTTTCTTGCTGCTGCAAAAGGGCCAAGGCGTCGCCGGCGTTCCCATCGGCCCACAGCATGGATGCCTGGTTGCCGAGCGTTGCCTGGAGACCATTTGAATCGCCCAACTCACGGCACAGCGCTTCGATCTCTTCTTCCTGTGCCAATGCCTGACGGAGGTCGCCGCGCATGAACAGTATCCGGCCCTGGCTATTCAGGATCTCACATAGGCCGCGCAGGTCGCCGGTGCCCCGGCATTCCTGCTCCTGCTGTTCCAGGATCGACGCGGCGGCATCAAGCTGCCCCCTGGAGATCAGCGCTTGTGCCTCGCGGCTGACGGCAGTCGCGCGTGATGGAGCGTCCGGTGATATGGCTAGGGTATCGGGCAGCGGCTCATCGGGCTCTTCCCAGTCGCCATCCGGGCCTCCAAACAGCCCGAACTCCGCCATGATCTCTTCGTCGTCTTCGTCGGACATGCAGGCCTCGAACAGCTCCGAAAGCCCCATGTCTTCTACCATATCGAGCATGGACGCGGATGAGGTACTCAGCTCCCGCATGGTCTCGATCTTGCCGTCAAGTTCAGACGCATACTCGTGCATCCCCAAGTTGGCAAACAGCGCGCTGGCCTCTTCCGCTTTTGGAATGCCTTCGGCCTCAAATACTCTCACGTCTTCCGGCGTGAGAGCAGCCTGCCCGGGACCAGCGTGAATGCGCAAGAGGTTAGCCACTTGATAGCGGAGGGCATTGGCAATTCCCAGGCCCTTTCCGAGCCTCCTGTAGATATCTTCCGCGTCTCGCAACAGAGGCAGCCGGTCGAGGAACTGCTCCTCTGCCAATCCCCTGCCCATCAGACTGCGGGCAACGCTGTCGAGGTCGCCCTGTCCGCGAGCGATGGCTTCCGCTTCTCTGTAGGTCTCTCTGGCTCCCTGACCGTCGCCGAGTCGCGCCAGTGCGGCACCAACATTGTGAAGATCAGTTGCGAGTTCCCATTCCGGCACGCCTGCACCGCGCAGTATGCTCAGCGTCTCGCGCCGGACTTCCAATAAATCCTCCGGACTCCCCCCGGTGTGAACCAGTACTGTGCCACGGAGATTGAGGCAACGGGCGCTGACGCGTGGGTCTCGGAGCCTGTGCGCAAGCGGCTCGGCCTCATCCAGCACGGCCGAAACACGGTCGTACTGGTCGTCGGACATCAGCAAGGCGGACGCTTTCGACAGGAGCGCTGCAGATAGGGCTGCCTCGTCCCCCTGAGTGCGAGCGGCATTCGCCTGCTCGTCTGACAGAGCCACAACTTCAATGTAGTGTCCCCTCATGCGCAACAACGAGAGCAAGGTGGGCAGGAACGGCAAGAAATCCGTCGGGGATTGGAGTACGTGCGCATAGACATCGACGACCCGAGAATCGGAGTTCTCACTCAGCTTTCGCCAGCATTCAAACGCATCGTTCTGGCCCGATTGAGATTGCCACATCTCATGCACAAACTCGATGTTGGCAAGCAGTGAACGCAGGCGGTCCCAGCACTGCGCCGCTGCCAGTTGCCATGGGAACTCGTCCAAGGTTCGCTGGCTCAACGGTAGCGATTCGAAGTAGTTCGCCAGTCGCCTGTGTGCCACCAATTGCTCGGCGTTCGGAACGTATTTACGCGCCACTGCCTCGCGCAGGTGATCGTGTGAAAACGTAATCAGCCCCGACCGACTGACCAGACCATGCTCAACCGCCAAGTGCAATGGTGACCAGTAGAGATGTGGCAGCGGCTCACCGCCCGTGCCCAGGAGCTCGAGCAGCTCGGTTTCGGACAGCCCGCGCCTGGCCGCCCACAGATGTGTCATAGTGTCACGCACCAGTCCCGGGCGCCCGCGCTCATAGTCCCGTTCATACCGACTGAGCATTTGCGCGTAGAGAGCCGGAATGTCCTCTGCGGCCAAGTAGTGGTCGATCTGCTCGTCCAGACGTTCGTGTTCGCCGCACAGGCGGAGCTCCTCCAGCAACCCTCGCAGGTAAAGGGGGTTGCCAGCTTGATCCGATTCTGCGATGCGCTGAGCGCGTTTGGGGCTCAGCTCTTTAGTGTATTGCCCGAGGTACTCTTGGATGAGCTCGGCGCGCTCCTCAACTGCCAGCCGCTCGACCTCCAGCGTCGGCCACGCTCGTCGCTTGAGGGCCTCAAGCGGCCGGCCGGGAAGCGTGGAGACGATCAGCCGGATGTTTTCGGGCATAGCAGGCGGGAGCCAAACCAGGTCACGTGCACCACCGCGGTCCTCGAGTTGATCCAGGGCATCGATGATCAGGACGATACGGCAACCTTGGCGCGAAGCCTGGGTCCCGGCCATGTGCAGCCAGTTGGCAAACTCCGAGCTCAATTCGTCCGGCTCGTCGGTGATGTCCTGGTGGATGCCGAATCGGTGTCCAAGCTCGCCCATGATCCGCTGCAGCATGGCAACCCAGTCGCTGCTCTGGGCACTCGCGCCAATCAAATGGAGTATCACTTCGTCGTGGGCGGGGGCGTCGCAGTCTCGAGCCGCCCAGTTGGCCAGAAGCGCGCTCTTACCTGAGCCGGACTCTCCCACCACGACCAGTGGCGGGCCCTCCCCGGCAGCATGCTCATCGAGGCGGTCCATATACGCCTGCCGGCCCACGTACACATTTGTCCGGCTCTGTGCGAAGGCCGCGTGCTCGGCACGGTCTCGGACCAGGGGCTCAGGTCTGGATTCCAGAGGGAATGTCCGGTCGATCGCTGCAGTGAGATCGTGCAGAACGCGATCGCCGAGCGTCTCAGGATCGGTATACCCTTCACACACGGTTGCGTCGCTCCGGCGGATGCGCTCCTTGAGCGACTCGAGTTTCTGCGCGCGTTCCCGAGCTCGACGCTCGGCCTCCTCGAGGCCATGCTTCTCGATGTCCCGCGTGTCCGGTACCTCGAGGTAGCCGTCGCGCTCGGCGGCAGGCAGAGACTCCACGTAGGCGGGGTCGCGGAAGTAGAAGAAGGCCCGATCGGTCATGTCCGGGTTGTTCAACACGCCGTGCAGGATCTCCAACTCGGTGATGCTGCGCTCGAGGTGCTCCTCGAGCCAGGGCTCCTGGCTCAACAATTCCGCATCGACTGCGTCCGGCACCCACCCGTACCGGCTGCCCAGCAAACCGATGAAAAACGGCCGGCAGCGCTCAATCTCGGCCAGGCAGATGGGTAACACTTGACCCTCGGCCGCCTGCTGGTCCGTTATGCCCCAGCGTAAATCTACTTCGCCCCAAACAACGCCGCGCTGTTCACAGAGCTTGCGCAGTTTCGGAAACACGCGTTTGACGAGCTCTTCCCGCTCGGCATTCATGTCGCGAAAGGTGGACGATACGAAGACGCGGCCGACGCGCTGCTCCACGGACTCGTGGGCCGGGCCGGAAGGTCCGGAAGGGGTGTGCCCCGACACCGTGCTGCTTGCCTGGTCTGAGGACACTGAGAAGCCGGCACCACACTTGGGGCATTCGTCGAGCCGCCCGAAAAGATTCACCGACCGACGACCGCACTTCGGGCACTTGTTGAACATCGCAAAGTTCCTTCCGTGAGCTCGCCGCGAGCGGCAGGCGTATCTTCAGACGATTGCATACGAGGATGTCGGACTCTGGAAAAGCCGCGCAACACCGGCGTGTTCCCGAAGATGACTAACTTTGTTGATGGGAAATTGCTTCCCTGACATAGGCAGGAAGGTAGCGTATGGTAAGGTAGTCTGGGGTGCAAGAATCTGGTCAGAGGAATACAGATAGTGATTGCTGATCTGCCAAGACTCGAATCGCGGTGGCAACGCTTGGCGAAGTCGCCCGTGTCATCCGCATCCCTGTCGCTTCTTGACGTTGGTGGGTGAAGTTGAGGTCTATCTGAGTGTAAATCGCACGTCGATGAGCGCAATATTCGCATCAAGCACGTAGCTCGCGGAAGAAACGGGGTCAGGGAAAGCGCCGGGGTGAAACCGGTTTGGAATAGGGAATGAAAGAGTCC
>JACKQG010000939.1_pt1 | contig 41109 bp, 45 predicted proteins | sample 8237621 | NCBI WGS metagenome assembly JACKQG01 (sample SAMN15677084, study PRJNA649215) | marine metagenome | biome: marine; feature: Black Sea; material: saline water; isolation source: suspended particulate matter (SPM) from the Black Sea western gyre | collected 2013-06-09/2013-06-10 | depth... | reverse complement strand
ACATCAGCTGCAGGAGAAGTCACTGAGATTGACTGGTTCTGTGCTGTTATTGCGGGATATCAGTACCCTCCGAATTACGTAGATCGCGTCCAGATTCCTTCCCCGGACCCTGCGCCACCTTCAATCGCCTCCAGAATCCACCTTAAAAGTGTTGCCGAACACGTTTTCGTCAATTACAATTTGCCACGGTGACAGAAGGTGACAAATCCTTATGTTGCGTTACAAGTGCCAGAACTAGTCGGGTTGATTCAGACCCATTTTGTCTTGTCATTCGTTTGAGTGGCAGCAGTTCCCCCCACTTAAGCACACAATTTCAAACCACCTGTTTTCCTAGATTTTTTTCTTTCAAGGAGAGACCTGATGAAAAAGTCGGTAGATAGAAGACAAGGATTTACCCTTGTCGAGTTGCTTGTTGTCATTGCGATCATTGGAATCTTAGTGGCCTTGTTGTTGCCTGCGGTACAAGCAGCGCGCGAGGCGGCTCGCCGAATGTCCTGTGGTAACAACATGAAGCAGATCGGAATCGCTCTGCACAATTACCACGACACTTACAAGATTTTTCCGCCTGCACACCTTTCTCAAATGGCATTGCGAAAGAATGCCGCTGGAACACTCGGTGGCGCTCCGACGGTCGAACCTGTCCAAGGATGGCCGGGCCAAAACGGTAACAACGGAAACGCTCGATCAGCCGAATACGGCCCTTCTTGGGCGCAGTTCATACTGCCATTCGCGGAGCAGCAGACAACCGCCGACTTATACCATCCCGAGCAAATATTGGCAGACGGGAGCGCGGACCATCTGAAGCTCACGAATACGTTCATTCCCAGCTATGCTTGTCCCTCAGATAACTTTGCGAGAGAGAATGCACCAGCGAACGTGGGTGGACATGACTGGGCTCGTGGCAGTTACATGATCAATGGTGGGCGACAAGTTGCTGGCGCAAGATTGTATGCGCATAATTATAACAAGCACACGGATTTGCAGGGACGACGGAAGGGGTTTGCTGGACAAAATGGCGGTGCGTCGATCGCGACAATCACCGATGGAACATCAAACAGCGTCGCTGTTTGGGAAACGCGATCTGGCCCTACCCGAGGTGACGTCCGTGGTTGCTGGGCGATGGGACGTGCGGTGATTCAAGGTGGTTGTGACCAAGGTGATTGCGTCGGGATCAACTATCAACCTAGCGCTCCAGATGACATGCATGGCTGCGTCGGTACTGGAGCTGAGTGGCGAAAGATAAAGATTCATTGCTGGAGTGGTGGCGATGGTCAACATGGCCCCAAGAGTTTACATCCTGGTGGATGCCAAGCGACGCTGGCCGACGCTTCAGTACGTTTCATTTCAGAAACGACTCAGGCACGCAGCAATTCGACGGGTGTCTTCAGTGATATCAACGGAGTTCAAGACGGCGAACTCTCGCAAGTCCCCTAATGTGCAGCCGTCACTAGTTAGGAATGTCTGACGATTCATCTGACCAACAGGTGCCACTTGGCACCTGTTGGTTTTTTCTTTTTTGCACCATCTCTAGGGGAGACGGTTATGCCCCGCCCCCGAACATTATTGTCGGTTGCGATCGCAACTGCTGTGTTCGCAACGGTAGCGTCCACTGTGCTGTTTTGGCCCCAGCAATCGAATCTTCCCGAAGGTGTTTTGCGCCAACAGTACGAACGCTATGCTGACCGATGGCGAGTCGAAAACCGCAAGGAGCCAGAACGAACTGATGTACTTGCCGCGCTGGCCGACTCGTTCTTTCTCGACGGCCAACTAAATGAAGCGCTGGCCTGTTACGAGGAGATCCCCAGCGACCACCCCGTTTACGGTCCGTCAGCCCGACTCGAACAAGCGAAGGTCCTAATTCAGCTGAACCACGCCGGCGAAGCCGAACGAAACATTAGAACTTTCATCACTCTCATCGACTCGGGACAACAGTATACCGCCGAGCAGGCGGCACAAGCTTTAGATTTGCTGCGATTCCTACTCGAAGTGGAATTGCGATTTGAAGAGCGTCAAGAGATCCTTCGAGTCATGCACAAGCTCGAGGTCAATGGCACTTTCGACTCACTAGCATACTGTTTTCCGACGGCCCTCCGCTGGAATGGTCAACAAGCGGTGCTTTGGCTGGAGAACTTTTGGAAAGAGGATTCGAGTAATCTATGGCTTCGAATAGCACTTGGTCGATATCGCACCGGGCAGGGAAGGCTCGTCGAAGCGCAAGCCCTCTTAGAAGAGTGTTGTCTCGAGCTACCAGAAAGCCGCTGGGCACACGCTGCGCTGGCTGCCTGTTATTATGAAAAGGGCGATTGGAAAAACGTGGGCGATACTCTTGGGCGGCTTCCCACACGAGGGCGTTCCGAACCGTGGCTGCTACTTCGAATGAGAGGTCACTTCCACAACCACGCCGGTGAGTACGATGAAGCCGCAAAGTGTTTCGAACTGGCGATTCAAGAGGACCCAGCGAACGCCGAATCGTTAAGAGGTGTCGCCATGGCGTACGCGGGACTTGGGCAGCCAGAAGAACGGCGTGAAGCACTGCGAAAGGCAGGTGTCGTCGCGCGTATCCAGAATCGTCTTGGCTGGATTCAGGCAAAGGAAGGCGACCTTGAACCAATGCACGAGATCATCGATCTCTGCGAGGAAATCGAACTGCGTGAGCAAGCGCTGATTATGGCGAAGCTCGCCCTCAAACTGGAACCCGAGAACCAAGACGTGCGGAGCATCGTTGAGCGGTTGGCGGCGGCGAACCCCGAAAAGTCAGAAAACCTCGCATCTCATTCACGAACCTCCAATGATTGAAATACACACACGTCGCATGCAACCGCGCTCGACTCATTTGCACTCGACACATCTATGGTGTCTTACTGCCTTCGCAACCGTCGCGATTTCAATCGGTTGCGCCGACCGTAAACCCGCAAGTCGCACCGAGGCAGTACCAAAGCAGCCGCAGGTAACCGACACTCGACCGAAAGAACGGACGAGACCATCCGGCTTGCTACCGAAGTTTCGAGAAGTGGGTCCGGCGATCGGCATCGACTTTAAACGATACGACGACATGCAAGGCAAGCACCGGATTATGGAGTCGAATGGCGGGGGCGTTGGCTTAATCGATTATGACAGAGACGGCCAGTTAGACGTCTTCTATACAGATGGATGCAGAATGCCGTTAAGGGAATCCACGCCTGAGAGATCAAGCCGACTCTACCGCCAGTCGAGCCATGATCAGTTCAAGGATATTACGAGTATCGCAGGTCTCCACTCGACGAACTATTGCTACGGTTGCGCTGTGGGTGACATCGACAGTGATGGCTTTGACGATTTATATGTGACCGGATTCGGCATGAATCATCTATGGCACAACAACGGTGACGGAACGTTCAGCGACATCACCACGACGGCGAACACACAGAGTGACGTATGGAGTTCCAGCGCTGCGTTCGCCGATATCAACCGCGACGGTCACCTCGATTTGTACGTCACGAACTATGTTAAGTCGTCGGTGAATGATCCGGAATTGTGTCCGGACACTCAGAGCCCAGACGGATTCGTCACTTGCTCGCCGACGGTTTTTCGCGCCGAAGATGACGACTTATTCGTGGCTGACGGAAGCGGGGCATTTATGAACATCACACAGGCGGCTGGAGTAACCGGTTTAGATGGCAAGGGATTGGGAGTCGTCATCTGTGATGTCAATCAAGACGGTTGGCCCGATATCTATGTTGCCAACGACGGCATGCCTAACTTCCTTTACATCAACCAAGGAGGCGACGTGAGTGGCGCGTTAGCGCAAGAGAGTGGGCAAGCACGCGTTCCCCAATTTATTGACGAAGCCAATTTCTACGGCGCGGCAGTCAATCAGCAGGGAACGGCCGAAGCGAGCATGGGTGTCGCACATGGCGACATCGACGCTGACGGATGGATCGATTTACTAGTGACCCATTTCTACACCGAAACGAATACCCTCTATCGCAATCTGGCTGGTGAAGGTTTTCTCGACGAAACCCCTGCCAGCGGCCTCGGAGCAGCGAGCCGTCTGCAGCTGGGATTCGGAACCGAGTTTTTCGATTTCGACAATGACGGCTCGTTGGACCTGTTCGTGGCCAATGGACACGTCGACGATCTTCAGTGGCAACCGACTCACCCGCCCTACGGAATGACTCCGCAGTTTTTCAGAAACGATGGGTATGGCCGCTTCGAGGATGTTTCCGAGTGGTCCGGAGACTATTTCAGAAAGCCTTGGATAGGTCGTGGTGTCGCGACAGGCGATATCGATAGTGATGGTGACATCGATCTCATGATTTCCCATCAAAGGACGCGATCTGCCGTCCTCAGAAATGATACGGCCTCGAGTCAAAGTAGCGTGTTGTTACGGCTGGTGGGTACCGGGTCGAATCGATCGGCGATCAACGCGCGGATCGAAGCCACACTAGACGACCGGCGCGTCGTACGTGAAATCGTGGGTGGAGGATCTTATCAATCCGCCTCTGACCAACGGCTTCATATCGGGCTTGGCGACGCCGAACTGATCGACGAATTGAAAATTCATTGGCCCTCGGGAGGAAGCGATCACCACAAACACATCGCGCCTGGTTCCTACTTGATCCGCGAAGGCACGCAAACGCCATGGACTATGAATAAAATCAAGTTGAATCTGGAATAAGATGGGCCGATCCGGGATCAAGATTTGTGAAGCCCTCGGGCGGCTTGTACCCTTGACTCTCGGGACGTCGCCCCGTTCAATAACGCTTTGACCATTCCACATTTGGAGACCAATCATGAAATCGTTTGCAAGAGTCCTTATCGTATCATCCCTCCTGGCATTCTCGTTTGGCTGCCAAGCAGAGGTGGGATCAGGAAACACGAACGAAGGAACCACAGAGAACTACGACGACGCCAATTACACTCCCTCCTACGAAACCGAGGGTGGAGATTCAGGTGGTGGAGATTCATCTGGTGGAGCGGCAGAAGGCGGCGAGGGTTCGAGTTCGGAGTAACTAGCGTCTTTCTTAGATTGACAAGCATGGGTCAGAGCCGTTTCACGCGGCGCTGGCCCAGTTTTTTTGACCATTCGTTCCTATTGCATGCTCATGACCAGCCAGCAGGCAATGCAACGCAGAATGTAAGATGAGGATCTCGATGGCATCTTCCCTTAATAAGTTCAGCAGCCGAGTTACTCAACCGAAGAGCCAAGGGGCGTCGCAAGCGATGCTTTATGGCACGGGGATGACGCGGGAGGACATGAACAAGGCGCAGGTGGGGATTGCCAGCGTTTGGTACGAAGGTAATACGTGCAACATGCACTTGCTGGATCTGGCGGCCAAGGTGAAGGAAGGTGTGACGCAGGCCGATTGTGTAGGGATGCGATTCAACACGATCGGCGTGAGTGACGGCATCTCGATGGGAACTGAAGGGATGAGCTTCTCACTCCAATCTCGCGATCTGATCGCCGACTCGATCGAAACGGTAATGGGTGGACAGTGGTACGACGCGCTCGTCGCGCTGCCGGGCTGTGACAAGAATATGCCGGGCTGCTTGATCGCCATGGGCCGATTGAACCGCCCTGCCCTGATGGTCTACGGCGGCACAATCAAGCCAGGGTGTACCGCGTTCAAAGATCACGAACATCAAGGCAAGACACCGCGGGACATCGTCTCCGCCTTTCAATCGTACGGCGAGTATCTGGCAGGTACGATCACCGAAGAAGAGCGTGAAGCCATTGTCAAAGTGAGTTGCCCCGGCGCGGGTGCGTGCGGCGGAATGTACACGGCGAACACGATGGCGTGTGCGATCGAAGCGATGGGGATGTCGCTCCCTTATAGCTCGTCGATTCCAGCCGAGGATCCCGGGAAGCTGGAAGAGTGCGTCCAAGCAGGTGCCGCGATTCGATTGCTGCTAGAACGAGACATCAAGCCGCGTGACATCATGACGCGCGACGCGTTCGAGAACGCGATGGTGGTTGTGATGGCATTGGGCGGATCGACGAACGCCGTCCTTCACTTGCTCGCCATGGCGCGCAGCGTTGATGTGCCGTTGACCATTGACGACTTCCAAGCGGTCAGCGATCGCGTTCCGTTTCTCGCGGACTTGAAACCCAGTGGCAAGTACGTCCAAGAAGATTTGCATAACGTTGGCGGAACACCTGGCGTCATGAAGTACTTGCTAGGCGAAGGATTCCTGAAAGGTGCTTGCCTCACCGTCACCGGCAAGACCGTCGCCGAGAACCTTGCAGATCTGCCCGGCTTGAACGAAGGGCAAGACATCGTCCATGCTCTCGATCAGCCGATCAAGCAGACGGGACACATTCAGATCCTGAAAGGGAACCTCGCACCAGAAGGATCGGTCGCCAAGATCACCGGTAAGGAAGGGCTTGTCTTCACCGGGACGGCAAACGTCTTTGATTCCGAAGAAGAGATGCTTGTCGCGTTGGAAGAAAAGAAGATTCAAAAGGGTGATGTCATCATCATCCGCTATGAAGGTCCCAAAGGTGGCCCTGGCATGCCGGAAATGTTGACCCCAACGTCCGCGATCATGGGTGCTGGACTCGGCAGCGACGTCGCGCTGATGACCGATGGTCGCTTCTCGGGCGGTTCGCATGGCTTTATCGTCGGCCACATCACTCCCGAGGCACAAGAAGGCGGACCAATCGCCTTAGTCAAAACCGGCGACAAGATTACCGTCGACGCCGAGAACCGCGTCATCGATGCAGACATCACGGAAGAGGAGTTTGCAGAACGTCGCTCCGCTTGGAAGGCACCAGCCTACAAAGCAACGCGAGGCACGCTGTATAAGTACATCAAGAACGTGAAGTCAGCTTCCGAGGGTTGCGTGACGGACGAATAACGTGCAAGCAAAGAGAGCTATCTCCGCCATGAGTCTTTTCAATACCTACCAGCAACAATTCGAATTCAACCGCGGGCGAACGCTGGGGTTACTCGACCGCATTGAACAGATGCCCGAGCTACAAGCAGTACTCGGCTGGCGACCTGGCCCCGGGCGAGCGCATATCGGCTGGCAGCTGATGCATATTGGCGTGACCGAAGAGATATTCGCGGTCGAACGACTTGCGACGAAGGAAGGCCGATTCCAGCAGCTATGGGATCGCTTCAAAGGCGGAAGCACACCAGACGACGATGTCCCGACGATCGCGCAGATTCGCGATGTCCTGGCCGCAGGCCGGGACGCTTTGCTGACGACATTGAGCGAGGTAGACGAGGCAAAACTCGATGAGATCGCTTGGGAAGCTCGCGATGGGCGACGCCTGACACTCCGCGCCACGCTGCAAATCCTCAACTGGCACGAAGCCCACCACCAGGGGCAGGCGCACATCACGCTCAACCTTTACGATGCTGCGATTGGCGGCTACAACGAATGAACCGTCAGAGAATTGAGTCCGTACATTGGAGTGGTTCGAAGGTTCTACGAACGTGAACACAGATTGACGTTGCACGATTCGAGACAGCGCGGTAAAGGCCCGCACTACAGGTAGTCACAACATGAGCCGCAACCGCTTCGTACCGATCCTGCTCGTCGCCGCGCTGTTCGCGCAGGCGGTGGTCGCCGGTTGGGGGCGCTCTCACGCGCATGTCGCGACCGGTTCGCACGGCCATGTTGGGGTTGTTGGACACTCGCATCACCATGACGCGAAACTCTCGCACGAGCATCCGCCACTTCCAGACCAGCCGACGGACAAGGATGATTGTTCCGTTTGTCGGCACTTGGCCCTCGCCGCGATTCTGACGCTCGAACTCGAATCACTGGCCATAGGCGATGCTGTCGAACTCGCACAACACGGCGAGTCACTTCTTGTTTCAACGACTGCGATTGGCCTGCACCGGCCACGTTCTCCTCCTGAGTTGAGTTAGCAACAGGCGCCTTCCAGGCTTTCGGCTCCACCGCCGCAAAGCTATTGTTCGGCCGCTCAACTTTCATATTCCCGCTGTCATTAGCGACTGTCATGCGCGCATTTCGAATGCGCGATCTAGGAGAACTCAAGATCATGAACCGTTTCAGAAAAGCATTTACACTGGTCGAATTACTCGTTGTCATTGCGGTCATCGGCATTCTGGTCGCGCTGTTGCTTCCGGCTGTGCAGGCCGCACGCGAGGCTGCGCGCCGCATGTCTTGTAACAACAACATGAAGCAAGTTGGCTTGGCACTGCACAACTACCACGACACTTACCTGTCACTGCCAATGGGTTGGATTGGGTTAGAGACACCGAACGGGCGGGTCTTGTCAGAAGGCGAGCCGGGTTGGGGTTGGGCGGCCCGTGTATTGCCATTCATCGAGCAGAACACGGTGACGGATATCGTCCGAGATACGCTGCCGATTACCGACCCGCAAAACCAATCGGCGCGGAATACACACCTCCCGATTTATCGCTGTCCGTCAGATGCCAACTCGCAGCAGTTCTTCGATCTCCAAGATGCCGGCGGCGCGGTCTTGGCGACTGTGCCGACGGCGAACTATGTGGGCATGTTTGGAACATTGGAACTGGAAGATTGCGAGCTCTTGCCACCGGGAGTGCAGTGCCGCAGCGATGGTCCGTTCTTTCACAGTAGCTCTTCCCGTTTCCGGGATTTCATCGACGGCATGAGCAGCACGCTGCTGGTGGCTGAACGCTCTTCCAAGTACGGAGGATCGACATGGCTCGGTGCCGTTCCGGGTGCTGATGAATCGTTCGCGAGGATTCTTGCAATCGCCGATGAGCCACCAAACTCCGGCGGCGGACATTTAGACGATCCGGGGAGCTACCATCCGGGCGGAACAAACTTTGTTTTCGCCGATGGTTCGGTCCACATCATCGTCGAAACCATCGACTTGAATGTTTATTTCGCACTGGCGACGATGCAAGGTGGCGAAGCGGTGAGCTTTCCGTAGTGTTCGTCGGCTCAGTGCGCTCGTTGGCTTGGAATCGATGGCAGCAGCCCTATAATGCGATCGAGTTAAATCCATCACTTTCGCATCAAGAATGCTATGCCTTCGCAGCCAACTAATCTGCGAGAACTCCGCGCCAGCGGCTGGATCTCAAAGACCGTCAAGCAAGAACTTCACGACAACTTCATTCGCACGCTTGCCAGCGGAGAAGAACTTTTCCCCGGCGTTATCGGTTATGAAGACACAGTCGTTCCCGAGATGAACATCGCGATCTTGGCCGAGCACGACATGTTGTTCCTCGGCGAGAAAGGGCAAGCAAAAAGCCGCCTGATGCGAGGTTTGGTTCGATTTCTGGATGAAGCGATTCCGTTCGTCGATGTCCCGGAAGCTCCACTGCATGACGATCCGTACGCACCAATCAGCCGAGCGTGCCGCGATTTTGTCGCGGCCCATGCGGAGGAAGAAGTTCCGATCGGATGGTGGTCGCGAGACGATCGCTATGCGGAGCGGTTGGCACCCGGCACCAAGTTCGCTGACATCATCGGAGAGATCGATCCCGGCAAGCTGGCTGGTGGCGTCAGCATGTCGGCGGAGCAGGCACTGCACTTTGGACTCATCCCACGGATGCATCGAGGTATTTTTGCGATGAACGAATTGCCCGAGTTGGACGAACTCGTGCAAGTCGGCTTGTTCAACATCCTGGAGGAACGGGATGTCCAGATCCGCGGGTATCCCATCCGCTTTGACATCGACGTGTTGATCTTGTTCTCGGCAAACCCATCGACCTACAACCGAAGTGGCAAGGTCATTCCGCAGCTAAAGGATCGCATCGGCTCGGTCGTTCACACACACTACCCGCGTGATCGCGATCTCGGCATCCAGATCATGGAACAGGAAGCCCACATCCGACCGGGAGACATTCCGGTGGTCGTGCCTTACTTCATGCGAGAGGTCATCGAGCAGGTTACGATTCAGGCTCGTAAGTCAAAATATATTGATCAACAGTCGGGCGTCAGTGCTCGCTTCAGCATCGCTAACTATCGAACAATGATCGCATCGGCTCGGCAGCGCGGCATTGTGTTGGGCGAAGAACCCGTCGTGCCTCGCATCAGCGACCTTGGTCATTTGTACGCCTCATCGCTCGGCAAGCTTGAACTCGACTTGATGGGCAGCCATCAGATGTCAGAACGCCAAGTTCTCGACGCCGTCGTTGCTGAAGCAATACAGATCGTGTTCGAAGAATATGTCGACAAGCATGGACTGGCCGAGATCTCTGAAATCTTTGGACGCGGCGTCAAGCTCGAAGTCGGTGACATGCTGCCTTCGCAGCAGTACGCCGAACTACTGAAGCGAGTTCCGCCTGTGTGGGATAAGGCGTTTGAAGTCAACGCCGGAGAGAGTCCCGCCATCCGTGCGTCGTGTGTCGAGTTCGTTTTGGCCGGGCTCTACGCGATGGATCGCATCTCGCGTTCGCAACACCGCGGTCGCATGACTTACGAAGTGGAGTAGCGAGTGGCGTTGGTCGAAATCGAAATGTCTGAGACAACGTCGCCATTACCAAGCGACGTCGCCGCATTCCTCACGGAAGTCGATGATCGCATCGATCAGTTTATGCGGGAGCATCCCACTTGGGGTAGCGGCTTCGTTCCCAGTGACTTTGTAACGGTCTACTACGCGTTGAGAGCGATCACCGCGACGAACTTAACAACAGGGCGGCACTTCTGCGAATGGGGTAGTGGCTTTGGTGTCGTCGCTATTCTCGCCGAGATGGCAGGATTTCAAGCTTATGGCATCGAGATTGATCGAGATCTCGTCGACGAAGCACACAAATTAGTCAGCGACTTCGAGTTGGAAGCCGATTTCGTTCACGGCAGCTTCATCCCACAAGGGAGTGAGGCGTGTGCGGAGGAAGCCTATGCAGACAACGACGCGGGCGTTGTGTGGTTAGTGACCGAGACGGACGACGCCTACGAAGAACTCGGTCTCGATCCAGACGACTTCGACATTATCTTCGCCTATCCATGGCCGGGCGAAGAAGATGTCATTGACCGCTTGTTTGATCGCTGCGCCGCCGATGGTGCCTTATTGTTGACCTACGGTCAACAGAACTCGGTCCGCCTGCAGCGGAAGCGCTCTGGTCGTCTGCGAACCGTATAATGAGTCGATCAATCAGACTCGTCAGGACAACTCAATGCCAGATCGCAAGCCGCTGGGCGGTGTCATTCACACATACCAGAAGTTCGATCCCAAGAGCTTCCCGAGCCCGACCCAACCTCCACCAGATGCGGTCTCGCCCGCCTTCGAACACGCGCTGATGTACGGGAACATGCGGCGTCTGACCGATGAAGAGTTGGCCCGCGCGATCAAGATCGATCCGACGCAGATTGCTGGTCTCGGTCCAAGTATCGACGCCCTGATCGCGATGCTATTGGAACGTAAGCGAAAAATACTAGAAAAGTACGAGACGGATACCGTTCGGCATCGAGCAAGGAAAGAGTACCGCGCAGTCGGGCAACAACTCGATCCGCCGAAGAAGCTGCAACCGCGTTTTGAACTTGCGTTTGAGAGCGAACAGATCTACGAACTCGAACGACTGTGGTACGCCACTGGCAACGACCGGCATCCATTCGCGCGCGGGCTGGTCCAAGTGCTTGAATCGCTCGGCAACAAGTATCAAGTCGACGAACTCGTCGCCAAGTACGAGTTTACGGGGCAAACTTCGATGACCATCCCCGAGGCATTAGAGATCAAGGCCGAATTAGAGAAGATCGACGAGTTGTTGAAACAGCTGGAAGAGGCCCGCGACAACGCCCAGATTGCAGTCATCGACATGGAGGCGCTGGCTGAGTTCGCTGATCCCGGTGATCTCGATCGATTGGCAGAGCTTCAGCAAATGGTCGAAGATTACATTCGAGAACTTGCGGAACGCCAAGGACTAGAGCGTGATGGTGACGCATTTCAGTTGACGCCGCAGGCTTATCGAATCTTCCAAGGACAACTCCTCGGAAGAATCTTCAGTAACCTCCAAGCTTCGCGCAGCGGCCGGCATCAAGGACCGATTATTGGCGAAGGCGCCGTCGAGATGCAACAGACCAAACCGTATGAATTCGGCGATTCGCTCGCGCATCTCGACATACCCCAAACGTTCATCAACGCGATGCTGCGGCAAGGGAACGCGAAGCCGCTGCGTTTGAAGACGGAAGACATCGAGGTCCATCGCACTCGCAATTCACCGAAGGCGGCAACCGTCGTCATCATGGATATGAGTGGCTCGATGCGCTACGACGGCCAGTATATTAACGTCAAACGAATGGGTCTCGCGTTGGACGGATTGATCCGCACGGAGTACCCCGGCGACTACGTCCACTTCGTCGAGATGTTCACGTTCGCTCGGCCGTGTCGAAGCGGAGAGATTATCGATTTGCTCCCGAAGCCGGTCACCGTTCACGACCCCATCGTTCGCTTCAAGGCCGATATGAGTAGCGAAGATGTCAGTGAATATCAGTTGCCACCGCACTTCACAAACATCCAACACTCGCTGCAGATGGCCCGCCAATTATTGGTCGCTCAAGACACGCCAAATCGCCAGATCATTCTGATCACCGACGGGCTGCCGACGGCTCACTTCGAAGGCGAGTGGCTCTACATGCTCTATCCGCCCGATCCACAAACGGAAGAGGCAACGATGCGCGAAGGGCTGCTTTGCCATCGCGAAAGTATCACGATCAACATGTTCCTGGTGCCTAGTTGGTCGCAGTCCGAGGAGGACATTCGATTCGCTTATCGATTGGCGGAATCGACGCAAGGCCGCGTTTTCTTCACCGCCGGAAATGACCTCGACCGCTACGTCGTTTGGGATTACCTAAATCGCAAACGCGAAATCATCGCGTAGAGCGTGATCATTCGAAAAAAAGAGGCCGCCTAAAGTTCACATAACTCAAGGCGGCCAGGCTCGATGATTTTAATCCCAGCTATACCGGCGTGAAGCCGGTTATATGAGCTATGGAGTAAAGTTCACGTCTCCGCCATCAGCTTTCGCAATCAATCGTTCCCAGACTGTGTCAACTTCCGTCGTCCGCTCGAGAAACGTTAAGTTGGGCATGACCTGTCCGTTGTTGTGGTCGGCGTTAATTGCCTCGGGAAGAAAGTGAACGCTTGCATCGCAGAACAGGAACTGCGCGCCACCAGGATGTTGGCTGCTGAACCCGCGTCGCGCCCACCCTCGGTTAAAATGGTCAGTAAGATTAATGCGGGGCCGCCCGATTCCGATTACGGAAGTTCGCGTATCGGAGCCCTGCGGCACGCTCGAGTCCGAACCTCCCGAAATGCTAGGGTTCGCACCATTACTTCCATTGCGACGCGGAATTCCGAATACATTTCCGGCCCCAGCTCGAAAAATAATGCTGGTGCCACCACCCGTCAATAGATTCGGACGCGTCTTGAATTGCCAAACTCGTTCGCCAACCGCAATCGTGCTGCTGGTGCCATCCTGAATCGACGCGAAGTTGTTGCCCTTGTTCTCGACAAAGACCCCCCGCTCGACAGGCAGGCCACCCTCGGCGTCCGTTGCATAGGTTGAACTTGCTGCAATGTAATTGGATGTCGACGTGTAGTGAATCGGAAGATTTGGCACCAGAACAGGGCCGATACCAATCCGTCTCGCGACATGATCATTCAGTGGTAACGCAACGGATGATGGACACAAGAAGTCCGACATCGTGGGCTTCAGAATATTCGTAGTATTCGCTACCGACAAAGCCCGAACCTGCTCCAGATGTAACGGAGATCCAACCGTCAATTGCGAGTGCAGCGGTTGCTGCTCCATAAACGGTAAGATCAAAGCTCCCCATGACCATTGCGGCCAATCGTTTGTCGCGAATAACGGATTCGTGACGCTGACCGTTATATTCGGGGGAGCCGCCGTAATCCAAGCGGGAGGGAACGTCTTAAAAGTATCGTGATAGTTGTGGAGCGCAATGCCCATCTGCTTCAGCTTGTTGCTGCATTGAATTCGATTTGCGGACTCACGTGCCGCTTGTACGGCAGGCAGTAACAAAGCAACCAAAATGCCAATGATCGCAATGACGACCAACAGCTCAACAAGTGTAAATCCGGTTCGACGACCATTGAAACGGTCCATACCATGTCCTCCGCAATTGAGAATGAATAGGAATTAGTGCAGGATCTAACGCGGAATTGGATCTAGTAGCCAGCCGAATCACGACCCTTATAACGAAGCGTCCCGTCGTGCGATCACGGACGACAACTTGACTGTAATTGACGAACCAAAAGCTTACTCGGGAGTATCGGCCTCGGGAGTACTGGCCTCGGCCGCTTCCGCTTCCGGTGCCGGCTCGGTCGTAACCTCTGCTGATGGAGCTGTTTCGGCTTCGGAACTTTCACCCTCTGTTGGAGCTGCCTCCTGCTCGCCACCGCCTTCTGGGGCAAGAGCTGCGTCGGCAGCTTCCATCACCGGATCGGAACTACTGGAAACCGGTGCGCCAGGCCCACCACAGCCAACAACAAATGCTGACACAGCGACGATCGAAAACAAAGCGATTGCCCGTTTGAACGATTGCATCACGATAACAACTCCTGAATGAGGAAGATAAACCAGGCGGCTTCACGAAACAAAGCCACGCGACACCGCTGGCCAGCTTAGCGAGACCGCTTCCAATAAGCAAGGATTTTATCCTCGTTTGCCTGGTACGAAAGAGGTACCGCCTACTGTCAAATCACAGGAGACGTTTTCTCAACTGCGAATCGCCGAATCCTCAGTACAGAACCCCGTGATCCATGGTACGGACCCGCGCTCGGTCAATCGCACCCCTCTCATGAGCCACCATTTTCTTCCTCAGGCTTCGCGACTGGGTGAAGTTTGAAAAAGAAACGCATCCCACGTGTAAAGAAGCTGCATTCTTCTGTGTTGCCCAGCGATCCCGAAGCGAGCGTAATAGCGCATGGCTGAGGCGGACCTAGAACTCAGCCTGCAAGAAGAGTAACGTGAAGAATTCGCTACCCGCATCAGCCACGTCAGGGGTACCAAAATGGGTCGCCGCGCTCTCAAGGCAGTGGATCCTTCGATCGATCTTTCATCATTCCTCTATACGTTGGAAGAGCTGCCAGAACCATTGGTCGCTTCGGATCTGTTCGGACGTGAAGCTCCGTTCGAAGTCGAACTCGGCAGCGGCAAGGGGCTGTTCATGCAAACTGCTTCTGCGGCGCATCCAGAGCGGAACTACCTTGGCATCGAGATGGCTCACAAGTATGCCCGTCATGCGGCGGGGCGGCTCGCGAAACACGGCCTCGACAACGGCAAGATGATCAGCGGAGACGGCTTGCGGTTGTTCCGCGAGTTCTTGCCAAACGAGAGCGTTGATGCCGTGCATGTCTACTTCCCAGACCCTTGGTGGAAAGATCGACATCGCAAACGTCGAGTCATGAAGCCCGAGTTTCTCCGTGACATACAGCGCGTTCTGGTCGCCGGAGGATCCTTGCACTTCTGGACGGACGTGGAAGAGTATTATCAGGCGACACTCGAGATGATCGCCTCGGAAGTCTCCTTCGAAGGGCCGCTCAAAGTCGCCCAGCGTCCCGCCGAACACGACCTTGATTACCGCACACACTTCGAGCGTCGAATGCGAATGAATAACGAACCGGTCTATCGCTCCGAATTTCGCAAACCTGTTACGAACTCGTTACCCAATTGCGAGGTCCCGTCGTGTGATAGTAATCCGCCGACCTTCGAGTGTTGATGGTTGCCGGACTTCTATCGTCGAGCATCTCCTCTTGAGTGCTTACTGATGAGCAGGCGACGTGAAACAACTAGCAAATGCGAGGCAGCGGTGCACCGGTGGGATCATCGAGAGGTTGATCTGGGCCGAGCGTGCGACGGATCGTTACCGGCGCGAACCCGCGCTGTTCGACGCGACCGATTCGGGCTGCACCGACCGATTCCGGGCAGGAATGCAGTGCGCGAAGCGCGAGATCCGCGAATCCTTGTTCCACTGCCGCAACCAACGTCCCTTCATTGGCTACGTGCAGCGGGTCGAGTCCCAAGAGTTCGCACGCTCCGCGAACAGACGGCGAGATTGGGATGTCGGCTTGACTGATAGTTAGCGTGTGCTGGCTCGCCTCCGCCCACTCGTGTAACACCGCGGTCACGCCACCGCGTGTTGCGTCGCGCATGGTGCGGAGACGAGTGCCAAGTTGTTCACGCAGCAACACTGCTACACGAACAAGCGATCCCGAGTCACTTTGTGGTGGCGGTTCCAGTGACAGTTCTTCGCGTGCGCACATCACCGCGATACCATGTTGGCCAATCGGGCCGGTAACGATTAACTCGTCGCCTTCGCAAAGCGAACTTGGTCCGGGAGGCACTGGGCCAATAAGCTGACCGACTCCCGTCGTGTTGATAAAGAGGCCGTCGGCCATACCGCGTGGAACGACTTTCGTGTCACCGGTCACGATTCGAGCACTGGTCGCCACCGCAGCTTGCGCCACACTTTCCAGGACGCGGTCGACGATCGCAAGCGGCAAGCCCTCCTCAAGAATCAAGGATAACGCAAGATACAACGGCCTCGCGCCGCTGACGGCCAGGTCATTGACCGTTCCGTAAACAGAGAGCGATCCGATATTACCGCCCGGAAAGAACAGTGGCGAAACAACGAAGCTGTCTGTCGTGAAGGCCAGTCGCCCATCGATTTGCGGCAGATGAGTTGCGTCCCCCATTGAATGGAGCACTTCATCTCCCAACGATGACACGATGCTCTCTCGAATAAACTTCCGCATGACGCGACCGCCCTCGCCATGAGCGAGCGTGATCCGTTCGCCGTCCAAGGGAACTGGGACGGGGCAATGTCGCTGCCAAGTTGCTTGTTCGTCGTGATTCATTCGATCTATGTTGTCTGCGGTTGCCGGCGAGGGCGGTAGCTCATATAAGCCGCGCAGGCACCTTCCGACGAAACCATCGGAGCGCCCAGCGGCGATTCCGGTGTACAACTCGTACCAAAGGCTGAACACTCTGTGGGCTTGATGCGACCAGCCAGCACATCCGCACTGCGACAGAGCGTGGATTCCACGATTGGCAAAGCGATCCCAGCTGGAAACCGCTGGCGTGCATCAAAGCGCCCCCATTCGTCTCGCAGGCGAAGTCCTCCGCGCGGGATGACTCCAAATCCTCGCCATTCACGATCGCTGCATTCGTACACTTCATGCACGATGTCCTGAGCCGCGATATTCCCTTCGCGACGAGCGCTGCGCCCGTATTGATTCTCGACGCGTGCCTCTCCCGATTCGAGTTGCCTGACAGCCGCCAAAATTCCGTCGAGTAAATCCAACGGCTCGAAGCCAGTTACTACGACAGGGAGTTTATGCGTGTCGACAAATGGCTCGTACGATTCGTAGCCCATCACGGTGCATACGTGGCCAGCGGCAAGGAACGCCTGCACGCGATTGTCCGGCAACTGCACGATTGCTTCCATCGCCGGCTGCACGCGCACATGAGCGACTAGCAGACTGAAGTTGTCGACGCCATCACGCGCTGCCTGCTTTACCGCCAAAGCCGTGGCGGGCGCCGTCGTTTCGAATCCGACGGCGAAGAACACAACTTCCTCCTGCGGATGACGCTTTGCCAAGTCGACGGCATCCAATGGCGAGTAAACGGTGCGGACTCGGCCTCCACTGGCTCGAACATCCAGCAGCGAGCGGCCACTGCCGGGGACGCGCAACATGTCGCCGAAACTCGTTAGGATCACGTCATCCGTCATCGCCAATTGTTGAGCGAAATCGATCGCTTCAGACGGTGTCACGCAAACCGGGCATCCCGGCCCGTGGATCAACTCGACCGTGTCTTCTAATTCAACGTCGATCCCGTGCCGCAACAAACCGTGGGTTTGCCCGCCGCACACTTCCATTAGTGTCCACGGTCGAGTCGCGCAGCGCCGAATTTCGGCCAATAGTTTTCGTGCCGCGATTGGATCGCGATATTCGTCGAGGTATTTCATGATTGCCCACGCTTCCAGCCGTCGTCGCCGCCGAGTGCCGCCAAATCCTCAAAGATCCGTTTCGCTTCCTCAGGATCAACGCGACTAATCGCCACTCCAGCATGGACGATCACGTAGTCCCCCTCTTGCGCTTCTGTCACACAGGCCATGTGGCACACCCGCCGCACCCCGTCGAATTCGACTTCGGCGCGGGCCAGCGGGTCTTCACGCTCAATCCAGCGAACAATTCGTCCTGGGATGCCTAGACACATGAACTCGTTCTCCCTTGTCTCGCCCGTGCTGCGGCGACAGCCAACTGTCCTGCGGCAAGTCCACCATCGTTGGGCGGGATCAATCCGGGAAGACCAAGTAGCTGAGCGGTCCCGGCAAATCGCTCGGCCAAGAGTTCTAGCAGCACTCGATTCTGAAACACTCCGCCTCCCAGTACGACGGGCAGCGGTGAATAATTGCCGCAAAAGTCAAAGATCGCATTCGCGAGTCCCCGATGAAATCGCATCGCCATGACGCATGACGACACGCCGGCCGCTCGATCTCGCAACACTTGCCGCACGAGCCGACGCCAATCCAGCTGTTTCGGCTGGGTTTCGTGAATTGGAATGCTATATCCGTCCGACCCGTTCTGGCGCTTCAGCATAGGAGACGAGTCACCAATCCGCTCATCGCAAGCGGCTTCAAGAAACATCGCGGCTTGGCCTTCGAATTGCGATTCTTCGATCCCTAGAATCAACGCTGCTACGCCGTCGAATAATCGACCGGCGCTGGTCGTGACGGGCGATAAGTGGGGCCGGTTCAAGAAGGGCACGAGCGATTTAGCATCGCCCGAATCAAACCTAAGACGCGAGGCTTCTTCATTGCCGAGAGCGTCACGGACCAGGGCCACTGCGACTCGCCATGGTTGGCGCACGGCTCGCTCTCCGCCCGCTAGCGCGAAGGGTCGTAGACAGCCGACGCGCTCGAAGCCAGTTGTTGTGGCAAGTAAGAACTCCCCGCCCCAGATTGTCCCGTCCGTGCCATAGCCGGTTCCGTCAAACGAGACACCGAGCACTTGTCGATCTTGCCAGCCTTGTTCACACACACCTGCCGCGATGTGTGCATGATGATGTTGGACTGGTGCGACGGAATTCAACTGATCGCCCTGCCATTGAGAAGTGAAATACTCAGGATGCATGTCGCCAACAAATTTGCAGTCGTCGATGCCATACAATTCAGATAGACCGCTCACTTGTTCCACAAACCGCTGGCGAGAGTTCAACGAATCGAGATCGCCCAAATGCGGCCCCAGCACAGATTGAACGCCGTTGCTCAGCGCAAGCGAGGTCTTCTGATGCCCGCCGAGTGCGATCAACGGTTCGTCAGTTGTAATGTCGAGCGGCAGCGGTACGTAGCCTCGTGCTAAACGAATCGAGACGCGCCGCCCAGCCATCACGCGCACGACGCTGTCATCAATCGGTTGTGCGATTGGACGATCATGCTCGAACCACACGTCGGCGATCTGACTCAGTTGTGTCAAGGCAGCATCGGGTTCGTAAACCAGCGGATCGCCCTCGACATTCCCACTGGTGCAAACGAGAGGTCGCTTTATCGCGTCGAGCAGCAACCAGTGCAGTGGCGTGGATGGCAACATGATTCCGATGGTATTCAGCCCCGACGTCACCGATGCTGCCAAGCGCGCGCCACAACGAGTCTCAACAACGACGATCGGATTTGAAGGCTCGCACAACAAGTTCCGTTCAATTTCGCCAAGGCGTGCGAGCTTCGTTGCCTCCCCAATCGCCTTGACCATCACGGCTAGCGGCTTACCTCGGCGGCGTTTCCGAAGACGAAGCCTCTCGACGGCCTCGTCCGATGTCGCGTCGACAAGCAACTGGTATCCACCGACTCCTCGCAAAGCGACGATTTGGCCATCGAGAATGGCGGCGGTTGCGGCTCGTAACGCGTTGTCACCGCGAGCCGAGATTCGATTGTCGGTGTCACGTAGCCAGATCTGTGGGCCGCAATCTGGGCAAGCATTGATTTGCGAGTGAAAACGTCGGTTATCAACGGACCCGTATTCACCTCGACAATAAACGCACAACGGAAACGAGGCCATAGTTGTCTGTGCCCGTTCATACGGCATGCGCTCGATGATGGAAAATCGCGGGCCGCAGTTTGTACAACTCGTAAACGGATATCCGCAGCGGAGATCCACTCGGTCCTGAACTTCCGTTAGGCATTCGTTACAAACGGCGACGTCGGGCGGGACGTGAACAGACAAGGTCGAATTGGTTTCTACACCAACTTGTTCTTCGCGGCTGCTCGGCAGATCAGAATTCTTCGCCACCACAAACGTGTCGAATCCCTCGTGGTCGACGATAACTTTCCGTAGCGTAGTTACATTGGCGGCGGCGGGGAACGTCTGCGGCAACTCTTGCTCAAACCGCTCAACGTCACGAGTAGATCCTTCGACATGAACTTCAACCCCATCATGCGTGTTGCTGACGTAGCCGACAAGCGATCTCTGCTGGGCGAGGCGGGCAATCGCTGGGCGCATACCGATTCCCTGGACGCGGCCCATTAAAGTCAACCTTGCCGCGACTCTTCCAGGAGATTCGGTGAAGATGCGCGTGGCGGTCATTCGTACTTAGCGAGTCGTTTAGCTCGCTCCTCGTTCAAATACTCGCACCACTCTTCGATGCCAGTGCCGTCGAGTGCATCGACTTGCATGACATCCAAGTCGGGTTGAATACGGCTGGCATCTTCTGTGACCGCTGCGACAGAAAACGGAACGTGAGGCAACAGGTCTAATTTGGTGACGATCATGGCATGGCTTGTACGAAACATTTTTGGGTATTTGCCCGGCTTGTCGTCGCCCTCGGTGGTGCTGACGAGCACGACTCGCAAGTGTTCGCCCAGGTCATGCGATGCGGGGCAGACCAAATTGCCCACGTTCTCGATAAACAAGAAGTCCACCTGCGGATCACCGAGCGCCTCGAGACCACGACGGACCAATGGCAATTCCAGATGGCAGGCTCCTCCGGTAGTGAGTTGCGCAGTCGGCACCAGTGGACGGAGCCGGCGGGCGTCGCGGTCGGTTTCCAAGTCGCCGACCAGCACCGCCATGCTGTGCTGGCTGGCAAAACGGCGCGCGGTCGCTTCTAACAGTGTCGTTTTTCCGCTGCCGGGCGAAGAGAGGAGGTTGACGACCAATGTGCCACGCCGGGCAAGTCGTGCGCGTTCGACGGCTGCGTCCGCCTTTGATTTGGCTGTGACGTCGCGACGAATCGTAATCGTTTTCGTTGTGCCAGTCATGACGCGGTCTCGTGAGTGTCGCTGCAATTGTGAGAACTCGGATCGAGGCTGTCGCGAAACTCAGCGTTCGCCTCGGACAGCGAGACGCTGAGTAAATGAAACTCGTCGCCACTGATCGTTTTGACATTTCCACGACAAGTGGGGCATCGAAAAACGAAGCCGTTCACTTCGAACTCCTTGTCGCATGCTTCGCAATGAGCGAGCAACGGTACTTTGTCAATGACGAGGCGGGCACCGGCCACCGTCTGCTCGGATGCCAGTAGTGCAAACGCGCTACTCAATAACATCGGCTCTACCCCTGAGAGCGGACCGACTTCGACACGCACTTCGGTCACGCGATCCGCATTGTGTTCGCAGCGAATCGAGTCTACTTGGCGCAGCAACGTCTTCATTAACGACTGTTCGTGCATGTGTTAGTTTCTAACAGAGGAGGCTCGTTCAGTTCGCCAACGATTTGGCTGACCAGTTCTGGCAGCGCTTGGGTGAGTTCTGTTGACAAGAGTCCGGAAGTACCTCTTCCTGCACCTTCAATGGCCCAGACGACAACGACTTCGGGTAGACGCCCAAGGCGATCGGCCAGTTTTAGTACTGTTGGGACAGAGAGACCATGCGTGCCGGACAGGCCGATCGCAGATAACTCAGTCGTCGGCCACTCCCAGCGACGCATCTCGCCAACGCGACCCAGACCGCGGCACGCGTCGCATATCACCAATCGTTCGACACCTGCAAGCCAATCGAGCAAGTCGATGGGTGATTTCGCGTGCCGCACTTCGACGTTCTCCGATTCCACCATCGCAACAAGGCGATCTGCAACCAGCCAACCGATTCGATCGTCGCCGTGAGCGCTACCGATACCGACGATGAGTATTCGTTTGACGCTCATGTTCGTTCGATCTTTACTTTCAAGAAGTGCGTCGAGCAACTGATGCAGGGGTCGTAACAACGAACTAGGTTTTCGAGTCGACGCGATGTTGCCGCTTCGTCATCACTTAGAGCGTAGGGCACCCAGTCTCGCAGGTCGGATTCGATCTGCGCTTGGTTTTGCGACGTGGGTGGAATGATTGTAGCGTCGCCGACTTTGCCGTCCGCATCGACGACGTAGCGGTGATAGAGCAATCCTCGAGGCGCTTCGGTTGCGGCGCAACTCTCGCCAGCCTGATACGAGTATTCAATGCGAGGCGGCCGAGGGGGGCTATAGTCTCGCATGATATCGAGCGCCTCTTCATACACGTGTATCAATTCCAAACCACGAGCGATGATACTTTGGAACGGGTTGAAGCATGGCCAAGCCATGTCAATTTCAGCAGCAATCGCTCGCGCTGTCGAGGAGAGACGATCGAAGTTTAAGCTGACGCGCGCCAGTGGACCCGTGAGATACGTTTCGCCTGTTTTCTTTCGCAATGAATGCAAAGCCGTTGAATGTTCGACGTGCCGCTCTTCAAACTCGCTCTCATAGTCGGCCACTGCGATCGACTCGCCGATGCTAGTCGCGATGCGACCTTCGTTCATCGGATATTCTTCGTCGTGAGAGAGAGAAACAAGTTGGTAGTCACACGTAAAATCCGGATAATTGAATCCGGCAACCCAACGTGTCGTTTCAATTGCCGCTTCTAGGCCCCACTCGAAATCGGCGATCAGCGTCTGCAGATTGTCGCGGCGCGGCGCACGATAGAAGCCACCAACGGCAACGTTAATGGGATGTATTGCACGACCGCCGAGTACCTCCAAAAGCTGGTTGCCGTGTTTTTTCATGCGGAGGCCACGGTTGACTTCGTCGGGGAACTGCTCGGCCATCTCCAAGCCGCTTTCAAAACCCAAGAAGTCGGGAGCATTTAGCAGATACACGTGAAGTGCATGACTCTCGATCCATTCGCCACAATAGAGCAGCCGCCGCAACTGACGAATCTCTGGAGTGATCGTGACGTCTAACGCGGCTTCGAGCGCATGAACGCTGCTCATCTGGTACGCGACGGGGCAGATACCGCAGATTCGAGCGGTGATATCAGGTACTTCCTCCAAAGCCCGCCCGCGGAGCAACGCTTCGAACAGCCTCGGCGGCTCATAGATCTCCAACCGGATATCTTCCACAGCGTCGCCCTGCATCTTTATGTAGAGGCCGCCTTCGCCTTCAACACGAGTCAGAGCGGTGACTTTGATGGTACGCTCGGTCACGTTGTCGACTCCCTGGATGCCTCAAGGCGTTCACTCTCCGCACGAAATTCTGGTGCGTATCCGTTGAAGTTGCGGAGACTATCGACGACTTGCTCACGCGGTACGCCGCTCGATTCGAACTGGCCGGTAAGGCTCACGAGATTCGGTTGTGCCGCCGGTCCGTAACACCCGTAACAGCCTCGATTGTATGTCGGACAAATCGCACCGCAGCCTGCCTGCGTCACCGGTCCTAAACATGTAGTGCCTTGCGCAACCATCACGCAGACGGTGCCGCGTCGTTTGCAGTCGAGACAAACGCTGTGAACGGGCGTTCGTGGACGGCGCCCAGCCAAAACCGACTGAATCACTTCAATCAATTGATACTGGTTGATCGGGCAGCCACGCAATTCAAAGTCCACTTGAACATGGTCGGCAATCGCCGTTGACGTAGCCAGTGTCGAGATATAATCCGGAGTCGCGTAGACTGACCGCACAAACTCGTTACAGTCCGCCCAGTTACGCAGCGCCTGGATACCGCCCGAAGTGGCACACGCACCAATCGTGATCAGAAACTTGGAGTCACGGCGAATCTGCTGGATGCGTTCAGCGTCGTGGCTTGTAATGATCGAGCCTTCGATTAAGGCAATGTCATAGGGCCCTGGCTGGATGTGGCTTGTTGCCTCGAGAAAGTAAGCGATCTCAACCTCGGCGGCGACGCCCAGCAGATGATCTTCCGCAGCCAGCAGCGAAAGTTGGCAACCGTCGCACGAAGCGAACTTGAACACGCCAAGCGTTGGTTTGCTGCTCATCACAGTCCCTCGACGTCAATGAACGGAGCGATCTTGTCGTAGCGAAACACGGGCCCGTCCTTGCAAATGAACGTCGGGCCTAATTGACAGTGTCCGCACAAGCCGACTGCACATTGCATGTTGCGCTCCATCGAAACCCAAATCTGCTGCTCTGACAAGCCACTATTTAGCGCCGCCATGACGGTGAACTTCATCATCACTTCCGGACCGCAGCACATTAACACGGTGTTGTGAGGGTCGAATGAAGGCAGCTGATCCAACAACAGCGTGACGACGCCGACGTTTCCCAACCAGCCCGGCGAAGACCGATCGACGGTCGTTTGGACATCCATACCTTGCCGCGACCAGTCGTCGTACTCGCGTTCAAAAAGCAAAGTGTCGGATGAACGGGCACCGTACAGTAGATTGAGCCGCCCGAATTGCTGGCGATCTTGCAACAGCGTACAAATTGCGGGCCGCAAAGGGGCTAGTCCGATGCCGCCACAAACGATGACGACATCGCGGCCAATGCATTCCGACAATGGCCAACTTGTACCGAACGGCCCGCGCAAACCGAGCGTTTCGCCAACTCCTAGCCCGGCTAATGTTCGCGTTACGTTTCCAGCGACGCGGATGGTGTGTCCGTAGGCTTCGGTGTTCCTTGGGTCATCGCTGACCGAGATGGCAATTTCGCCCGCGCCCGGCAAGTACAACATGTTGAATTGACCAGGAGCGAAACGGTACGCCTCGCGCACTGTGTCATCGAGAAAGGCCAAATCGTACGTCGAGACACCCTCGACTTCGCGACGGACGTCGCGGATCGCCACGGTGTGCGTTTGCCAAGGGCGCGCTGCAGCCTCAGGCGTGGGCATTCGAGAGGCATACCCATCACTCATGTCGCGTCCCCTCGGATGGCAGCCACCTCTTCCGTCAGGTCGATTCCAACCGGACACCACGTGATACAGCGACCACAGCCGACGCATCCTGAGCTGCCGAATTGATCAATCCACGATGCTAGTTTGTGAGTCAGCCATTGGCGATAGCGTGAACGAGTGTTGTCTCGGACGTTGCCACCGTTCATGTAACTGAAATCGACGTTAAAGCACGAGTCCCATTGCCGCTGCCGCTCGACGTGGTCGCCCGTGAGATCACTGACTTCTTCCACGGAACTGCAAAAACACGTTGGGCAGACCATCGTGCAATTGGTGCAGGACAAACAGCGGGAGGCAACATCGTCCCAACGTGGATGTTCTAAGTTAGACAGGAACAGATCACGGATGTCGGTCGTGTCCATCCGCCGTTCGATCTGGTCAACAGCTTGTTGTCTAGCCGTTTGTCCAGCTTGTCGCTGCTGGATCGAAGCATCATCGCTTTCCAATGCCGACAGTATTTCCGCTCCCTCGGCGGTGGCCGCTTCGATGATGAAGCCGTTGGCGATTTCTGTCAGGGCTAGGTCATACCCACTCGTACACTTCGGTCCCGTTTCCATCGACGTGCAGAAGCAAGTCCGTGCCGCTTGTGTGCAGTTCACGGCAATAAGCAACGCGTTATCGCGCCGCTGTTGATAGATCGGATCGACGTACGGTCCGGGCATAAAAACGCGATCCTGCACTCGAATCGCTGCCAACTCGCAAGCTCTCACACCTAAGAATGCAAACTTTGCTGGTTCAGGTTCGACTGCCTGAAACTGCCAACCAGTTTCTGTTTTGTCTGCTTTGGATACCGTCGCCTGAGGAGGAAACAAAAATCGCTTCCACGAATGCGGCCCAACGACGTAGCCAAACAACGCCTCGTCGTCGCGGCGCTGAAGCCGATACTGACCGGGTGCCTGCTCGTCCGTCCAACCTCGTGGCAGGTCATCGACGGAGCGAATTCGATCATAGACAATCGCTTCCTGGTCGATAGTCGGGCCCACCACGGTGAAGCCTTGTGACTCTAGTACTTCGAAGATACGTGCGAATGCTGCCTCGGTGAGAAACCGCTCGTTCGTTCCCATTTCGGTTGCCGTGGCCATGCTTCTCAATCCGCTTGTTGGGTCGGAATTAATGACGGAGCATCGGCGAACAGATCCAAAAGTTGCAATCGTGTCGCAACGAGTCGTTTGGAGAGTGCGTCCGCCATTTGTCGCATGAGAAGGAATCCGAAATCGCGATCCGCTTCGCACAGTTCCCGGAGTCGATCTGCAGACGCTACAACGACGTCAGAATCTTCAATGGCAATTGCACCGGCTGTCATCTTGCCCTGACCTAACAAGGCCGACCAGCCAACCATTTCGCCTGCGCCGAGTGTGAGAATCCGAACGGCACCACGCCCAGGCACGTTCATCTCCAATGCCAAGCGACCGCTCCGAATGAGATAAAGATTGTTGTTCGTACTGCCGTCGCGAAAAACGACTTCGCCAGCAGCCACGCGTCTGACGGTCGATTCCTCGGCCAAGCGACCAAGTCCTTCCACCGGCAAGACCGCGGAAAAACGCAGTTCTTGCAGAATGAATCTGAGTTGGTCGGCTTCCATGATCTTCGTTCCTGCGATGACTGCACAAACTCAAGGTGACCAATCGTGGCGTCTACCGCGTCGCTAATCAAGCCACCAAGCTGAACAAAACATCAACGTTCCTTAGTTCGCTCCCGAGCAGAGTCTGCAAACCGTGTGCCGTGAGAATTCGCTGGAAACGTCTGGGAAGTGGTGTTAGTGCCCACAGGATCGAACGATGGAGTTGGAGAGCAAGGTGCGAAACGGCTTCCGAGAACCAGCATTCGATCGACGTCGTGAACTTTCGGTTGTATGGCAGGCGTTCACTTTGTCTTAATCGGCGATTTAAATTGAATTCCATCGCCGTAGCGTTCGCGGACATGCGAGTCTTCTGGGAATCGCCCTGATAGCCCAACTGCCACAAGCAGTGATGAAGGCGACCCGGTTGTTTCCAGCGCACAAGCTGCTTGGCGCGTAAACGCCGTCGAATCCATGCCATCAAGTCACGAAAGCGTCATTGCTAGTTGGCCATTTTGAAATAGTTCGCAAAGCCTCGCAGCATCGCGTTCAGATCCGTAATGACCTTCTCCGTGGATGGCGCAAGATCGCGGACAGGTAGCGACAGGGTTCGCCAGCTTCGGCGGTTAAACAAAAGAAAGAGCCAGCCCTTCTCCCAAGGCTGGCTCTTCTTCGTGGAATACGATCCGTTCGGTTAGGCTACTTCTTGTGAGCTTTGTGGCACGCCGCGCATGATGCAGTCATGGCTTTAAAAGCTCCTTGGGCACCTTCTGCGTCTTTGGCTTCGATCTTCGCCAAGACTACTTCGCTGCACTCCCGTAGCGTCTTCGCAGCTCCTGCCCACTCAGCATCGGGACAACGACCGTCCGCCATCAAAATGTGGCCGGCCTCGTTCAGCAGCGCAGCGTTCGTCGCTAATGCTGCCCACGCCTTGTCATCCGCAGGAGCTTCCTTCAAACCGCCGCCGAGATTCTTGCAGTTCGGTTGCACCAACCCGCCCATCAACTGTTTCGTCAACAGCGGCCTCGTTTTGCCCTTACTCACTTGGCCGATAGCGGCAAGAGACAACATTGTCATGGCCAACAGGGGCAAGGCAACCAAAAGACACTTCTTCATCATCGCAGACTCCTCGTTGTTAGAAGTAAGAACCGATAGCCACTTGGATCGCAAACAGTGCTACAGTATATAGCTTCGCACTCGCATATCAACAATAAATTGATCTAGAGATCCATAATGGCCGAGTACGTTGGCAGCTAACTGCACAGCAATACTTGAGAGCTATAACCATTTGCTTCCTGTACGCGGATGCGCTCGTCAGAAGTGATGGTGTGCTCGTCACTTTGCGTTGACCACTTTCTAGCGTTCGTACATCGCCGCGGTGGCGTTCACATCGTTCTGCCATTCGATCCAGCGCCGTCGCAACTCTTCGACTCGTTTACGCTCACCTGCGGCAAGATCGTCGTCCATCTTGAAAATCTCCGCCTATCCCGCCCTGAGGCACAGTTTCCAATTGCCGCTACGGACAGCATGCTCCTGGCCTTTCCGCCAGAAGACCATCGGCTACGATGGACAAACCTAACTTTTAGCTGTGACAGAGCATTAGTCTTTCTTTGAGAGTTGCTCTCGAATTAGCTGGTCGAACTCGTTAGCCTTTGCTTGTGCTTCATCGAGTGGCAGGCCCGCTGCGACACCGGGGCGTTCGTGGCCAACGCGGCTGACCCAGGATGCATGAAGTAATTGCTGACGTTGGGTAACAAGACCAAGCAATGTAGGATCGAGGTCAATCGGCTTGATGCCAAGTGCCTGGAGAGCTGCCGCCGCGAGAACCTGATGTCCTTCCTCGTTTACATGGACTCCATCGGGCGACATTGTGAACTCAGGATCTTCTTTCCTTTTTATCGCGACGTAATCGTAAACCGGCGTGTGGAGATCGATAACGAGATCCACGCGATCCCCAAGGGTCATCACCCATGCGGCATACTTCTTCAGCACGTCGTCATAGCCTTCGTAGATCGCGAACCACGCGTACTTCTCCGATCCCGCGGGTCGCAGACTTCCTTTCTTATGCAGCGGCAGCGGATCGAAGGCTGGCGGCGTCATTAGCACTAACTTCGCGCCACTTGCCTGAACTTTCGTGATGATGCCGTTGATGCCTTTCTGATAAGCGGCGAGCCGCTCGTCGCTGAACGGGTAGTAAATTCCGTCGTTCATGCCGTAGCAGGCGAAGACAACATCCGGCTTCGTCTTCGCCAACGCTCGCTCGATTCGTTCGTGAACGTCAGGTCGTGGGAACGGATGATCTGGCTCCGACAGCCCACTGCAGGTCTCGCTGGGCAAGCCGAGATTGATCAGCACTGGAACGGACTTCGGATTCGCCGTGCGCAGTTGAGCTTCGATACGACTAATGTAATGCCCCGCGTGCGTGATCGAATCACCAAGGAACAACACGCGTTTACTGGAGGCAACTAGATCGGCATGGTCCGCCGCTTCCGCGTTGCTGACGAACAGTACCAAGCTAAGCGCGAGCATCGTCTTCTGTATCATGGTTCAGCTCCCGGACGGTGGTGTGATTTCAAAGAACTCACCATCATAGCCAATCATCTCGCACTACGCCTCCAGCGTTGCAACGACGACGCACGCTTGGTGATACGGCTTTGGAAAGACGCTTTCATGGATCGCAACATGAAAGCCGTGTGCCTCGAGTAACTTCGTCACATCCGGAAGGAGGAACGTCAAATAGAACATCACAAAATGAGGCTTAAGGAACGCGTTACGTAGGTGCATCGCCGCGTTGAACGAGCGAGCTAGCCAATAGATCACCGACAGCCGCGATGGGCGATGCGCGGTGATAAAGACAAACCGACCGCCGGGACGCAGTGCTTTTGCAATCTGTTTCAAGAAAGTAGTCTCGTCGCGCCTCAGAATGTGCCCCAAGGCACCGAAGCAGACGGCCACGTCGAATTCGTTCTCGAACGGCAAATTTAGAGCGTCGCCATGGACGAATTCGAGCTTCGCTTTCTCCGGATCTTCACTCAACAATTCACGGGCAACGTCGAGCATGCCGTGGCTGAAATCTAGCCCCACAACGCGTTCCCGACAAAGCGGTCGCAACATCTTCATGCCAGCACCTGTTCCACAGCAAAGATCGATGGCCGAGTCAATCGTTTGCGGTGCGCCGATCAACGGTGCGACCAACTCCAACAAGGGATCCGGAGTCCGAAAAGGTGTGTAGTCGAACTTTGGAGCAAGTAAATCGTAACCACGCTGTGTCGACGACAGCGCTTGTCGCGCCAACTCCCAGAATGTCGGTCCTTGCGGATGAAACATCGTTGTTCCAAGAGGCTAGAGCCCCAAGTCCTTTCGAACCGAATCGAAATTAAGTTGCGCACCTTCGTGGCCGGGCTCGATTGAAAGCGCGTTCAGGAAGTGCGCTAGCGCCGCTTTGACTCGTCCCGCGCGAAGCAGTGCTTCGCCGAGTTCGTTATTCGTATCTGCGCCGTTCCTTCCCAGCCGTATCGCCTGTTTGTAGAGCGACACGGCTTCGTTTGCCTCGCCAGTTGCGAGTCTTGTACGCGCGAGCAACAACAAGGTATCGGGTTCGTATGGATTGAGCAAACTTGCTTCGAGCAACGACTGCGTGGCCAGTTCGTATTCGGCCATCTGAAGATGAGCAGCGCCCAACGCCTGATGTGCGTCGTCACGATTTGGGTACAGCGCAATGCCCATCGCCAGGTAGATCTTCGCGGCGGTCAAATGGCTCTCCTCGACGAGAAGCACTCCAAACGGAATGTAGCCGCGATGGTAGTTTGGCTCGATGTCGAACAGCTGTTCAAACTCAATCATCGCCTCGCTGTTTCTTCTCGTCAGTCGCAAGCACTCGGCGAGCAGGAACTGACTCTCAAGATCGTCTTCAAGCAACGCGAGAGCATCGGCTGCACGAGGAGCCGCCTCGTCGAACTTGCCTGCCCAATGCAGGACTTTGGCGAGGTTGCGCAGTGCAACTCCCTGTTCCGTCCGGTCAATTCTCGCGTCGATTCGTTCAGCGACAGATGAAATAGCAGCGGACGAAGGCGAAGAGCCTCCAATAATCTCCTCGCGTTGGAGGGTCTCAATGATCCACAAGGCAAGCTGTCGGTGTACGTCGATCGTTGGATGAACGTGATCGAGAAAGTATTCCGTGCCGATGCACGGATGTCCGAAGTCGTCTTCGCATTTCGCAAGTAAACGATTGCCGAAGTCAACGACGGGAACCCTTTCCCGCGCCGCAACGCGGCGAATCGTTTCGGTGATCTCCGGTAGCGCTCGCAACGGGCAAATGTCTTCGATCAACGCGCGATCAAATGCCTCCTTAGCCACATCTGTGCGTCCCAGAGCGAATTGCGTTTTACCGTTCAGGTAGTGCATCGCCGCGTACCCGTCGTCCATCGCTTTCGCCTGTTCGATCGAGAGTAAAGCATCGTCAAGCTGTTCATTCGCTAGTTGCTCTTCGGCAAGCGCGAGATGCGACTGGAGTTGAGTCAGTTCGTTTCCGGATAAGCCAAGCTGCGGTTCGCTCTTAAACGGCGAGCAATCTTTTTGATTCGACGCGGGTGTGACAACGACGATCTTCGCTCCGGCTTGTTTGGCGGCTTTCACCATCCGTTGAAGGTTCAACTCATAGTGGCGGAGAACACCCTCACGCCACTCGTCGTCGCGATGATAGTCCGACGGACCAACCGTATCGTTGAGTATCTCGTTAACTTCCTCCGCAAACATTGTGGAGGCGTCGATCGGTGCATCGTTATCGTGACGCTTGAGGACGCGAGCAAGCAACGCCCATGTTCGCGTTTGGCTTAACGCAGACGAGATGCGCAGCTGCACTTCGGGTTGCTCGAACATTCCTTCATAAGTTCTACGTTCGAGGAATTCGTTGTGAACACTGTAGACAATGAAGAGATCCGGTTCATATCGAGCCAATTCCTCGACGACTGCCGCCACACGATAACTCGCATAACTGACGCCCCCCGCGTTGATCACTTCCCACTCGCACGAGTCGTCGACCAAAGGGAGTAGCTCGCGCAGGAAACCGGAATACGACGTTGCGTCCCAGTATGGACGTCCATAAGTCGTCGAGCCGCCAACGCAAAACACGCGGCGCGATCCCGCAGGCTTATGTTTGGGAAACGTCTGCTCGTTAAACCACACGAGCTTACTACTTGCCGTTGTTAGAAGTTCTTCGTCGCTTTCACCTGTCACCGATTCAAGCAACGGAATCTGCGAGAACCCAACGAACGGGTCGTGCGTTTCGGTAACCGGTGTGATGCCACACAGCCCCAATCCGATCTCGAGGATCAAGAAGAAGGCAATCGTCGCGACGATGGCGAATACGAGCTTCTTGAGCCGAGAACGATTAGACAAGTGAGAAGTTCTGGCAGGCGAAGGCATGAAGATCCGCGGGTGGCATCGCAGTTATGGGACGGGTTCAGGTCTTCCAGATTACCACAACCCGACGTTATCAGCATTCGATCAGTCCGCCACTGCAGCGCGTGATGACGAAAGGCATCGTCACATCAGAAGAAGCCTCTTGAATCAACGAGCCCGTTGAAGATGTCCTTTCGTTTGTCGCTTTCGCGACCTGCTGGCAAAACAATCCTCGTCGCTCGTTCTGCGTTAATGTACGATGGGCTGACGAGCGTGAAACAACTCCTTCCAAACCAAGGGTCCGTCGCTATCCCGGCCGCACCGTGGGCTGGCGTCGGCACCGCAAAGGCTGACCATGGACAGACGCTTCTTTCTCGAGGCCGCGACGGTCGCTTCCGCCAGCAGCTTGCTAACTTCTCGGCAATTACTTGCCGAGCTAGCCCCAACGAACGGTGACGACATTTGGGATCTGCACTGTCATTTCTCCGGAGTGGTTGGTGAGACGCCAGCCGACCGTGTCGAGAAAATAGTCGAATACGCCGACCGGATGGCAATTCACCGTCTCATTTTCTTTATGGGATGGCCGTGGTCAACAGCCCCAAAACCGGATGAGTTCCGTCGCCAGAATGATCAAGTACTAGATGCGCTCAGCAAATGGGGGCACCGAATATTCGGCTTTGCGTATTTGAATGGCCACCACCCCGAGGAGAGTCTTGCCGAGATCGAGCGCTGCGTCGCCGAGGGTCCGATGATTGGCGTTAAACTTTGGGTTGCCCGTAAGTGTAGCGAGGAGGCTCTCGACCCGATCATCAAACGATGTGGAGAACTGCAGGCCGCGATCTACCAGCACACTTGGCTCAAGACTCAGGGCAACGGACCGGGAGAATCCACGCCAATGGATTTGGCGATACTCGCAGCACGTCACCCCAACGTTCCAATTATTTGCGGACACACGGGCGGCGACTGGACGCGAGGTATCCGAGCCGTTCGGGCAGCCAAGAATGTGTCGATCGGAATTGGAGGGTCGGAGCCGACGGCCGGTTTTGTTGAAATGGCGGTTCGCGAGTTGGGCGCCGAGCGAGTGATTTATGGCAGCGACGCCGGCGGGCGAAGTTTCTCGTCTCAACTGGCGAAAGTCTATGGCGCGGAGATTTCGGAAGCAGGAAGAAGACAGATCCTTGGTGGTAATCTACGCCGTATGCTGACCCCCATTCTGCGTTCCAAAGGAGTCAACGTATGATCGTCGATGTGAACGTGAATCTTTCTCGATGGCCCTTTCGGAGACTGCCGCACGATGAAACTTCACGACTGGTCAAGAAGCTCCAACAGTGCGGCGTTTCCCAGGCCTGGGCGGGAAGTTTTGACGGAGTCTTGCACCGTGATATCGCCGACGTAAATCGCAGGCTGTCTGAGGATTGTCGACGGCATGGAGACGGGTTGTTGCTTCCGGTTGGTAGCGTCAACCCATCGCTCCCAGATTGGGAAGAAGATGTGCGTCGTTGCGCCGAGGATCACCGTATGAAAGTGATTCGATTACATCCCAACTATCACGGATACGGATTCGACTCCGACCTGTGCGACCAGTTACTGGCCGAGGCACAACGGTTTCGGCTGATCGTGCAAGTGGCCTTGAAGATGGAAGACGTACGGACGAATCACCCGCTGATGGTCGTCCCGACCGTCGATGCCACGCCGCTTGCTGCGTTGGTCAAACGGCATCCCAATGTGCCGCTGATCGTGATGAATAACTACGGTTCCGTCCGGGGAGACGCCGCCGCGCAACTGGCCGAAGCGGGAAACGTCTATTTCGAAAATTCTCATGCCGAGCAAGTCGGTGCTTTGGAAAAACTGACGAAGGACGTGCCTCTAGAACGTCTTTTATTCGGGTCACATTTTCCATTCTTCAATCTGGAGGCATCGCTGTTCAAGTTCCGAGAGTCAGCTCTCGGTGGAGCAATCACCGAGGCAATACAGCACAAGAACGCCGAAGAACTGCTGGGCGACCGTTAATCAACAGATCGCTGCGAATCGGCGGCCAGTCTCCTCCAACTCAGGAAACTATCAAAGTTACCGTCATTCTTGGAACTCAACGCGTGTGCCAATCGTCCGTCAGTGGTTTTGCTCCGTTGAGTTCTCCGTAGCCAGCGCCGGTGGTTCCCGGAGGGTTGGCACCGCGGTATCGCGGATCTATCGGATCGCTTGCCGGTTGCCAGCGGACGTCGCAGGAAAGGCGAACTCGACCGATGTCCGAGCAGTTGTCCAGTGTTCCATGCAATGTGACCATATCGAAGACGATCAGGTCACCGAGGCCAAAGCATGAGGTCAAAAGACGAGCGCTTCGATTTTGAACGAACCGGACCGTGTCCTCCATGATCTGAACCGTTGGTGATTCTGACGAGTCGTAGTCGATCTGCCGGATCGGGTCGATCAAGTCGTTGAATTGATTTGAGCCTTCGGCAATCATCAGCGGACCATCGGTCAGCGGGATGTCGCCCAACGCCAGCCAAGCCGTGTAAACACGATTCGATCCACGCGCGAAGAATGGTAAGTCATAGTGCAAACGTGTGCTGACCCCTGGGCGACCCGGTCGCAGGAACATGAAGTCGTGAGCCTGCGCCGGCTCGCCAACCAACAACGTCATGACAGCCTCCATCTGCTTCCCATGTGTCGCGTCGCGTAGCGCCGGACCGCTACATACACTGCGCCAAAAGTCGCCAAGATCATTAGCGAGTGCTCGCCGCTGACTTTCTCCCGTCGCGATACCATCGATAGCTGGTTGTTTGATTTCCCCGATTTGGACAAGACGGTCAAACACTTCTTCGCGAGCCGATAAGATAGTCTCTCGATCGACCATTCCTCGCAGTAGCACATAGCCGTCACCACAAAGACGCTCACGCAATTCCTGGGGTCGACCTAACCGTGATGTGCTGTCTACGAGTTCTCCTCGCAATTCGTCTGGCACTCGACGTCCCTGCGCAATTGCGTCAACCATAAAGCGATCTCAGCTAATACTCTTACGTATCTCGGCGAGGACTTACGATGCGACACAAAACGTGAACGCGATAGTGTAACAGATTATATGAAATAGCCATTAAGGCGGATACATGCGCCACACAACGGTGGTGTCCTAAAGTTGAGGGGCCGTTAGATGTCGCGTTCATACGGCAACTCGGCGACGAGGCCGAAGAGCCAGAAGTAGTAACGTCTGCTCCTGCGCACTATTACTAACGTCCTAGGATTCATCTCTTCGAAATCAACAGATAGGATCAGTGGTGCGACTGCGGCGTTTTTCTTGACCTTCGGTCGGTTATCCACCTGTCGCTTCGTCGGTCCCCAGCAGGTCACGTAGCGTGCCAGTCACAGACGTCCTGACGGAGAATCGTAGTCGCCAGCGGTTCGGAGTCATGTCCGATGCCTACGGAAAATCGATCTGTGAAATGTACCAGAATAGCCATATAAAAAAGACAGCGGCGATGCTGATGGAGAGCACCCAGTCACGTCGGGTCGGCCCGATCAGGGCTCGCTTCCGAGGGGCTTGTTCTACGGCTTCCTCACGCAAAGGCGGCTGATGCAGTTTCGCGCTCGCTGGACATCGGGGCATTGTACCGATTCGGCAATTCGAAGCGGCAGGAAAAGGCGAGGCATACAATCGCGGGTGCGAGCGCCAAAAGGGTAGCGTCAAAACGAGATAACGCTTTAGGCGGCGAATTTCGAACGCTGCGGATTTGCTGCTACAATCCATCGCATCGACCGATGTCGCGGCAAGCTTGCCTAGCTTAACCGTAAACTGCGACAGGTAGATCGGTGGAAACATTACGTTAGGCGACTCAGATGGCTTTTGTTCTCTGCGATAAACATGGCGGACATGTCGCGCCGCTCGTTTGCCCGCATTTGCAGGACGATGTCATCAATCAACGTCCGATTGCGTCTGTCATTCGCGTGGACGCCGAATACCTCGGTGAGCCTGCGTGGTCCGTGCAATTGTGCCCAGCTTGTGCCACCGAGCACCGCATCTCTGAATCCACATTGTTACCTGGCGATGATGGCTTGGATGCAGTCTTTGAATTCGACCAACAATCCGTATGCCAATTTTGCTTCAATGAATTGCCCGGTCTCGTCGACGCCGTTGAATAATTGGAACGTCCCCGCGCGGTTCGCCGTCGCCCAAATCGGGTAGCCGGGCGGGTTTCCCCGCCCAGCCGCCACACCACTGAGCGTGCGTTTTAACGCACTCGGCGGTTCGAGCCGCGTGTTAAACGAACGGTCACATCGAACGTTCGTCCAAGCCAGCTCTCCTGTTGACTGCCGCTGACGATTGACCACCTTGTGGCTCAAGCTCGGCAGGACCGGCTTGACGTCGCGAGGTCAACATGGCGCGTACTTGCGCGTCTCGTTCCGGCCTTCCTCGTCCGAGTGGCGTATCGGATCAAGTACTATGCCTTCTGCTGACTTCTGTCCAACACCGAGTAACTTTCGCCGACCCATCGGAGATGTGTGCCCGCCTTCGCAACTGGACGAAAACGGCTTCGTGATGCATGGCCCACCCACCTGGCTGCGCCGGCCTTGTATGCGCGGTTTCTGTTCGTAGCCCCACAAGTTTGCACTCGGGCTTCCTCCCCACGGTTCGTCACCTCCCCGCAGTTGCCGTCGGCTAGTACTTTGTCGATCGGAGTCACAGTCATGGACTGCCTACCTTAAGACTTTCATCCTCGTACAGGGGACTCGCACCCCATCAGTTCACGCCCATTCCGGGCGTACGACCGCGTGGCCGTTGAGCCGCCGCATTCATGCGGCGGACGCCTTCGGATTCACTTGGGGCGACCGCTGTGTCACAATGGTCTTTGGTTGCTCGACGTTTTTCGCTTCGCTCGGGGCGGCGTCGGGCATGCGTACCGTTAGGCGGCGGCTCCCGTATTGGCAAAATACCGCGCCCTCATTGAACAGCTCGAACTTCTCAGTCCAACTCGACGCGATGCACGCAAACTGTTGGTAGCGGCAGACGGTCGTGCGCTCTCTTCTCTCTCGCACGCGTTGACAGAACACCCCGATGCAGCAGTTCGCGAAGAGGTCGCCGAGATTCTCGGCGAGCGAAAGCATTGGAACGCTATCCCATCGCTAATTGATGCTCTTGCTGACAATGCGCTGTTCGTGCGCCAGGATGCCCTTCGGTCAATCGAAATGATCTGCCTGATGCAACCGGCCGGACTGTCGATGCTGCTTGACCTTTCGTCAGAACTCAACGACGCAAAGAGCCAAGTCTTGGAATGGTGGACCGCAAACGGACGCTTCATCGAAGGTAACGCGAATCTTTGCTAACCACGCCGCCGCTAACATCTGTATGTCGCTTGAAGTCAAGTAGCGCGAAGGTTGATCTTGGTAGAAAGTTGTAGTTTTTTGAGAGGTCTCCTCCTCTGGAAGAATCCTTCCAGTGAAGAGTCGAAACAGTCCGTTGATTCGCTACGACTTATCCTTGGGGGAGGACGCTTGACCCGGTGCCTCGGCTGCGTGACTGCGGTGGGTTCCCAAACGAATTCGCGCACTCCGTAAGCGAACCGGCGGAGGCGGTGCCAAGATTGGCAACGCGCATTTGAAGTGGGCCTTTTCGGAGGTCGTGCCGCTGATGCTCCGAGAGTGCCTCGAAGCCAAACAATTCGTACAACGCAAGGAGAGGAAACACGGCAAGTCGCGAGCCATGACGATGCTCGCTCGCAAGATCGGCCGCGCCGTTTATCAGATGCTGAAGCGAAAGGAGGCCTTTGACATAGCGAAGTTCCTTGCCAACCAACGTGGGGCTGGCGGTGGAGCCGCACGGATAACTCAGGTCACTGATGAGTGAGCGTTCAACGAGCGACGAAGGATACGATGACGCGTCTTACGGACGACGTCGGCGGTCGCTGTACGTCAAAACTCCGAACCTGCTAGCGATTGATTGGACCGCCGCTGGCGCCCGCACTTTAACATTGATGATGCGCAACAGCGCATCGTTGCCAGGAGACACGGATTCACTGACGGCGTGATTGCCCTTGAGCGCGAGCCCCGACATATCTGAGACTCCCACTTGCGGGATGAACTCCCCCATTTTGCTCGGACGGCGTACAGGGTAACGATGAGCTTCTACGGCGTGGCACACGCTCGACTCCTGCTCGGATCGAGCGGAGTCGTGGTGGATCGCGCGTGCGCAATCCGTGCCACCGTCTCGACGGCTGCGTGCCGCCCGAGGCAGACCGTCAAATAGGTGTTTGGTGCATCACCCTTGAAGTTTTGCAACCACAACTTGAAACGCTCGCGCAATCGAAAACCGAAGTGATCCCGCGAATCCTCGCTCCAACCCGTTACGACAACGTTCGGTCGTGGAGCCACGTCAACTCGCGGCACCACGAAAGAAGGGAAGTCAAAAAGCAAAACAACACGGGAAAAATATCCGTGCGCTCTCTTGACGTCTGAGGCCATATAGGGGTTAGTCCGGGCCCTTTGTTTTCGAGACCACTACAGCATTCGTCGTTCGATTCTCCAACTTCACGTCAAATCCGAAGGACTTCAACAATGCGAGGCCATTCCGATCTGAAAATGCGAAAGTGAAGTTGTATCGTTCCTGGAGAGCGCATTGATTCAGGACGGGTCGGTCATCGTGATCGGTAATGAACTGAACTAGCGACGTCACGCTGGTCTGTGTTGCCCGGTAAAGTCCGTCGCGTTTGTCAATGAGGCGGATGTCCTCCTTGGTGGCTTCGGAGGATCGCTCCCAGGAATTCGGCACGTTAGTATTCCGAACGATCAGGAAGTCGGAACGCGAATCCCCGATTGTGATTCCTACGCCGAGTTTCTTCCCAAGTCGAGCCAAGAGTATTTTGGGGGTGGGAGGAGTGCGCGATAGTGCGATGTTGAAACGAACATGCGACGGCAGCTGGCGCACGCCAACAATTGGCAATCCGGGCGTGAGCTTCTCTATGATTTGCTTTGGAGTGGCGCCATAAAGTCCGACGATTGGCCCGTTGACCCGTGTGCAGATGAACGGAGTGGTCGCAGATACTTGGACAAAATCATCCTTGGGGACAGATTCCTGTGCCGCAGCCGATGAGAAGCAAACAACGACCGCGGCTGTGCATGCCCAAGCTGCATAGTATTGTGTCATTCGTCACCAGCCTTGTAAGGACTAACGAATTGCCATCTATCCGGTCGCTTTGGGACGGATAGATGGTGCGTTGAACTTTGCTGCTTCGCGGATGAAGTCGGCTATGCGATTTCAATCACGTCACGAAGTGGCTCGGCGTTAGTTTAATGCCGAACGCGGTTGCCAAACAAGCTGATGCTGAGCGAATTGGGAGCGGCCATCCCGCGTAGTGATGTTGATGGGCTGGTCGCTTGGGCTGGTCGCTTGGGTTGGGGAAGGGTGGACAAGTTGCGTGTTCGGCGAATAGGTCTCGCCAGGAGGGACGTGCCGTCGAGGTGATGCAGACCATGTCGCCTTGGCAATGCGGACAAGGGCGTGTCGTCTCCGGTAGCCCGTCTTCAGGCGGTGGTTCGATGGGTGGTTCGATGGGTGGTTCGATGGGTGGTTCGATGGGTGGTTCGATGGGTGGTTCGATGGGTGGTTCGATGGGTGGTTCGATGGGTGGTTCGATTCCGGGCTCGGCGACTCGCAGCAGTTGGCGACAACGCTGTAGATAGTCGTGGCGATGCCGACGGGAATCATCTCGACGTGCCAATCGCGAGGAATCGTGAAGCGAGACAGAAACCCCACCTGTATCACATTACCGCCCACAAACAGCTTGATTGAAGCTGCTCCAGCCCGCGTTCTTCTCACGGATCAGATGCAATTGAAACTCACGGATCTCTTCCGGTCGCAACTCTTCTGCAGGCCGCCTCACGAAGTCGACGAATCGATCGACGTGATAGGTGTAAGCATCAATCGTGTTCGTCGAGAGATTACGGACGAGCATATCTTCTGACATGCGTGTGGTGAGTGGCGTTAAACGATTGCGGTAGGGAGTCATGAGCGAACCTCGAAAGCTGAGAGAAGAGAATGGCGATGCCAACCCAAGTGCATCGCCGCCCGTTCGCTGCGCCGAGTGTGGGGGCCAGATGCAACTCGTAGCGATCACCGACGGCACCGGTCGGTTACTCTACAACCATCCGCTGCCCTATCTCGATTCCGGCTGAACGTCTTCGTCCCGCCGATTCTTCACCGGAAGCGCCACTCGCCAACGCCGTACGTTGCCGAGCCGCCCGCTGCTGCGCGCTGCGCCAACGAAACACAAAATAGCAACCTGCGATTCGCTTCCACGGGCCCCTTGAACAAAGAATTTGAGCTTCGGCTCTCGCCCCCATAGCTCAACACCCGCCTCGATCCCCAAACCCCACCCCGCGTCACCACCAAACTACCTGGAACGCGAAGTCAAATCCTCACGTGTTTTCTCATGTGTTAGCCATGCATCCAAAGTAGCAGTTGAGTTAATCATTTGGGTCTATAAGTGTTTCACGGGGAATAGGGCGCATCGCCCGAATCTTCAATGCATTCTTGCGGGCTGTCTCATCTTCGACAATGAGGTTCACCAAAAGAGGCGTGACATCAACGAGTTCAACCTCCGGCCGCTGGTAGGGTATATCCCACTTGGAGATAATGATGTCAACGTCAGCCTGTTTTGCTATCTCTGGAATTTTCCCTCTGATTCTTTCCAGAATATTATCCACGGGCCAAGTGCTAAATCCCTGTTTGTGGATCATTTCCCCCTGAGCCGCGTGCTGTGGCCAGCCCGTGTCGGGCCAGATTCCACTGGCGCTTCTGGCTTCTAATTCCTCAACGCGTTTCTTGTCCCCCGCCGCTTTCGCCTTTTCATATTCAGCCTTTAGCTTGCGCATATGGCTCTTGAACATATCGGATGCGTAATAGGCCATCGCCAGACAACGAGAATCGAATGTGCCAACACGTACCTTCAATCTGGAAGTCGTCTGTTCTGACGGTTGCGCGGCAAGCGCCGTGTATGCCGGCAGTCCGGCAAGCACAACAGCAATCACAGCACATGTCATTCTGGGGCGTGTCATTGGATGAACTCCTTTGCTGGCTAACGAATTGCGATCTATCCGGCTGCTTTGAGACGGATAGATCGTGCGTTGA
>JACKQG010000938.1_pt1 | contig 41124 bp, 37 predicted proteins | sample 8237621 | NCBI WGS metagenome assembly JACKQG01 (sample SAMN15677084, study PRJNA649215) | marine metagenome | biome: marine; feature: Black Sea; material: saline water; isolation source: suspended particulate matter (SPM) from the Black Sea western gyre | collected 2013-06-09/2013-06-10 | depth... | reverse complement strand
GTGCCCGACGAGCTTATTGATGCGATTGCAGAGTTACATCTCTGGGAGGAATGAGAAAAAATGGCACTTGACCCAATTATCTACCGCAAACTTGTCAAAAAAGGATATTTAAAAGAGGGACCGTATCAATATAAAGATATTGATGCTATTATCCGCCGAAAATTGGAGAAGGCGGGATACCTACCCAAAGGCTACTCATTGACCGAAGCCCACATGCCCAGGACTTCGAAGGGGGAAATACTTTTTCCTGAATTGCCTGGGACTGTGAGGGAAGCAGCGATGCAAGAAGTGTTAGGGTTGGGGCAATTGATAGCACATCCCCGCGAGACAGGTGAACGATTAAAAGAGGGAGTGCTGTCAGCGCGGAAGGGCGTCACGGAATTAGCGAGACGAACAGTGACGCCAATGGTTCCCGGACTGGCTCAACTTCAGCCAATCGCACCGCTAGAGGCGGCTCAAGAGCAAATAGAAGCCGTACAAACCATCGGCACGGCATTAAAAGAGCCATTAAAAAAATACGCTCACCCAAAAGAGGAATTCAGAAAACGCCCCATTACCACATCTCTTGCGTTTGCCTGGGACGCGTCTATTATTTTTGCCCTGTCAGGGAGGGTTTTCAAAGCGGCTGGACGTGCAGCAACAATAGGGAAAACGATACCGACAATAAGTAAAGCGGGTGAAGAGATGGTGGTGGCAACAACGCGCGCGGCTCGAGTTGGAATGACAGCGATAAAAGTGGGGGGACGGATGGTCGAGTTATCCAATATGATTGACCCAACCTTCCCTCTTATTAGGGGATTCGAACGCGCCATGAAAAAGGGTAGCGTTATTATCGGCACACTCCTTGAAAAGAAGGCCTTAAGGAGTGTAGCAAAAGCCGCGTCAAAAGAAGGATTAAAGAAAGCTGCGGTATTTGATGATGTCGTCGCAGGGGTGGCAAAGATGGCAGAAGCGGAAAACCTCGGACAGGGCATCATGGATGATTTGGTAGATATGATTGAAACCGGAGGGCGTGGAAAAGCCGTCACCCATGCGGACGTGGTCGAGAATGCTATCAAATCTAAAGACGCTTTGACCATGACGTACCTCACCAAAGGCAAAGACCCAAAGGTAAGAACGATAACAGAACTCCGATGGGCAAAAGGCAAAGGAAAGAATGTTGTCAGTGCAATGGATAGTATTTCAGGGGAGCGCCGCACCTTTGCAATTAGAAACATGCAGGGATTTGAGGGGATACAAAGCGCGCCCTCCGATATTGTACGGGAGATATACGGCAAATGGGCAGATATGCAAGAAGATCAGCAGCGTCTTTGGTATGCTATCAATAACACGGCAAAACGGAGCATCGAGGAGGGAAATCCGAGAGCAGCTGCGACACTATGGGATGAGATTGCCAAGAAAATGAACGTATCCCGCGAGGAAGCAATAAATTATTTTATTGGCATAAAGCAGGAAGCGGGGGAAGCCTCGGCCAATCGTCTACGGGAACTGTTTGACTTGAAGGGCAAGGCTCCAGAGGAAGCCGCCGAAGTCGTAGCGGATGCATTAAAGGACTCTGGACTTGCCGATGATGTAGCCGAGGCAATGGGCGAGGACATTGCAACCGCCATAGCCGAAGCAACGGCGAAGGGCGTTACGCCCGAACAGCAGGCGGTAATGAGAACACTTGGATATACCGAAGTCCAGATAGGCAATATTACTTCGAAGGGAGCGCAGCGGGTAATCACCGACAATATCCCTGCCGACCGAGCGGAAATATCAAATGCTGGAGTATTACGCATACGGAAAGCACCATCCGAACAATCTTTAATTGAAGAAGCCAAGAAGTATAAGAGCGCAGATAAATATCATCAGAAGATAAAAGAAATTACAGAAATAAGTACTGATAAAATAGGCGTAATGATGTCGGGAGAAGTTCAAGAAGTTTCTCAAGAAGTTGCAGAAAACATGGATTTTAGCGAGCCGATAGAGGTTAGCATTTTTGCAGATGGCGGAATTAAAGTTACAGACGGGCATCACAGATTGGCAGCAGCAAAGAAACTTGGACTAAAAACTGTAAAAGTTAATGTTCAGGCTATCAATGCAAAAGGAAAAGATATAAGTTCATTAATATCATCACAACAAATAGAGGAAGCTCCAGCGGAAGGCGTGCAACCGAAGCGGTTGCATCGCACCGCGGCGGAGGCCAAACCCCCAGAATTACTCACAAAACAGCAAAAACTTGTCAACGCTATAATGCTGGCGATGGAAAATGACACGATGCCGACATCCCCTAAAGGACTCCGTGAACTGGCCACAGAGAGACTGGGCGATGACTTTGACCAAGACACTGATATTGATATGCTTTATGATGCTCTTGAAGGCGCGGCGCATCTGCATCAAAGAAGGTTAAAACCGGTGACGGAGGATATTGGTTCCGCAATAGTGCGGGCAGTTGAGGCAGAGGACAGTTTAGTTAATCGCACCCGTACTCTTGAGGTATCCAAGCTCCAACAATTTTCGACGCCAATGCCCCTCGCTGAGGCAACGGCGTATGCTGCTGACGTGAACCCGAAAGAGGTGATTTTAGAACCATCAGCGGGAACGGGTTCCCTTGTAGAGCCATTTTACGGCAAAGACAACATAATCAATCTGAACGAGATTGACCCTAACCGCGTTGCGATTTTACGCTCCATTGGCCATCCCATGAAAGGTAACAAACTTAATGAAGGCGATGCCCTTCTTTTGACTGACAAAGCTGATATTGTTGTTACAAACCCACCTTGGGGCGCATTTAGTACCGGTAAATATGCGACAACAGGTGCCAAGGCCGCGATGCCATTTAAGATAAATGATGTATCCGAACGCTTTGTTGTTGCTGCATTAAAAAACAACCTGAACGACGGTGGGCGACTATCGGCAATTATGCCGACGAATATTGTGTCGGTAAAGAACCGTAGCACAGGTGAATGGACTAGCGCAGGCGGACCTTTTCGCAAATGGCTCAGAGACAATCATACTATTCGGGCAATAATCCAATCACCACCCGGCGCGTATGCGAAACGAGGAACTACCGTTGATAGTGTGTTGCTTGTTGTTGATAAAGGGAAAGGCATCGCACCGCGCCCTGAACCTATCATCGCAGTAGGCGAAAATGCGCCCACGAACTTTGATGAATACCTTGAATTGATTAAACCACTTTCAGGAGGTGGAAGTCATGCAAGAATCCCAGGCGAACGACTACCTGGAGAGATTACGCCAGCAAAGGTTGAACCGATTGAACGCCCCGCAGAAATTGCCGAAGCCATTGCGCCCGAAGGGATTGAACGAGAACCAGTTACAGCGGAAGGCGTTCCGACAGAAGCCGTCGGAATCGCACCGCGACGAGAAGTTGAACCAACGAGACCCCCGGAGGAACCAACTCGACCCACACCTGATGTTCCTGCTGGACGAGAAAGTGCCGTTGGAGAAATTGAAGTTGCCCCCGAAGGAACTCGACCAGTTGCAGAACCTGAAGGACGAGTTAGACCCGAGCAGCCCAGGGCAGTTGCCGATGTGGTTTCCCCAGAGACTGGGGCATTGGAGCCGGGACGGGCTGAAGGAACCCAAGCAGTTGAACCCACAAGAGAGGATGTCAGCATTCCACCTATTGATGACGGAGTTAGTGCAACTGCCCCCAAACCCGACACAACTGCCGAAAAAGCAGCAACAAGAACTGAAGTTGGAAGTAGCGAGGTCTTTACTAACTATACGCCAAGAAGCGGAGAGCGACGTTCTCCCCATCCCGGAACAATTGTCGAAGCCCGAACCCTTGCCGGAACCCCTTACCCCGACCTCACTTACACCCCCCACCGAATCGTCGATGACGCTCTGAATCGGAAAGTTATTTCTGACGAACAATTTGATGATATTCGTTCCGCATTGCAAGCCAACGCGGAGGGGCATGGTATCCTTATCGCAAATGATGTCGGTACGGGAAAGTCTCGCATTGCTGCGGGTATCATCATTGATAAATTGGAAACGGGACGTAGTAAACGTATATTGGTTTCATCTGAAAAGGCGGGGCATATTGAGGATTTAGCCGACGAGTTGCAAATAGTTTATTCAGGCAAGGGAGAAGGCGGGCAGGTTATCAGAGGAAAAGAAATTCCTTATGAAGTCATCAAGGTCAAAGATTTTCCAGCTGCAGCTAGACCTCTAACATCAGATGAATATGAACCACTACCTTTGATTGAAAAGGGCATCTATATGGCGGATATGTCTGATTTGCGGAGATTCAAGGACGCCCTACGGCAAGTTGGAATTGATGGTTGGGTAGCAGACGAAGCCCACAAATTCAAGAATCCCGCGTCACAGGTCGGTATCGCATGGTCAATATTATATGAGGACTTAAGAGCAAGTGGGAAGGGAAATGAGATTGTTTATCTCACCGCCACACCAGCGCAAAACATTGATGATTTACAACAACTGTACGGGTTGGGTGAATGGCGTCCGGATACGTTTAATGACTGGGTGCAAGTGGTAACTGGCGAGAAAACCCCTGAAGAAGTGGTGGGAGAAGCAAAAATAGCAGAGAAAGAACGCCAAAAGAAATTGGAAAAAGCACATGCTCAAGGTATACCACTGGGCAAAGAAGCGGATGAAGCAACGGCAAAGGCACAGTGGGGAGCTGCCGCGAGCAGTACATTTGACAAGAAGGTAAGCTCTGCTGAAATGGAGCAAATCATCCGGGAGTTCAAGCGCAAAGGAAAGTTTATATCAAAAGACCTCTGGCGTGGAGGGGTGGATTTTAATTCCGCCGAAGTCACAATCCCACCTGAAAGAACAGCGCAATATGATAAAGAAATCATGTTCATGAGAGATATTGAGAATGTTTTCCAACAGTACAAAGGGGCGAACAAAGGCGAAAAAGGGATGTTCTCTATTCGGGCACTCCTCCAAAATCACAATAAAAGATTGCAATTTGAGATAAGACTTGATGAGGCTATTCGCCTGGCGAAAGAATCATTGGCTAAGGGCAAACAGCCTGTTATCTCTCTTATTAGTGTATCGCCTACGGAAGCGGAGCGAGGGAATTTGTGGGCGTCAATAAATGCGATAAACACAGTAGCAGTTGATAAACTCCCTGACAAAACATTTAGTGACCCAACTGATATTCCTGAGGCCCTTCTCGCAAAACAAGAATTATTTGACCGACTTGAATCTGAAATTGAACCTTTGCCCAGTCCAATAGAGAAAATCCAGGAAGCATTCGGGAAAGAAAATGTAGCGATTATCACGGGGCAGACCAAGCCAGAGGTACGGCAGTTATTGATGGCGGAATTCCAAGGCACATCAGTTTCAGGCGAATCACAGCCAATCACCAAAAAGGTTGCGGTTATCTCAGGGGCGGGAAAAACAGGAATCAGCCTGCATCATGTGACGGAAGCAACGGGCGCGGCAAAGGGACAGCGGCATTTAATCGTAGCTGATTATGAATGGTCTGCTACGGAATTTAAGCAATCTCTGGGACGGGTAGACAGAACGGGGCAACTGACCTCTCCCGAGGTAACGATGATAACAACGGGAACCGCAGGCGAAACAAAATTCGTTGCCACTATCGCCAACAGAATGAAATCTCTTGGGGCCTTATCAAAAGGAGCAGCTGAATCAACTGAATTGGAGACATTAGCAGCATTTGAGTTCGGCGGGACCCTTGACAATAAGGCAATGCGGGAGACTTATAAAGACTTGCCTAAGAATCTCAAAGAGTGGTTCATAAGCAATAAGTTTAAAGAATCGGATGACCGTCCCAAGATGGAAACAAAAGCCAACGTGCGAGAATTTTTACTCGAATTTCAGTTGATGCCAACGGAGCCAGCGAATAAAATCATGGACGCTTTCCTGAAAAAGCGCGTAGAGATTTTAAAACGACAAGATAAACTTGCCGAAACGTTAGGAATCACGCATACAGAAAAAAAGAAAGGCGAGATTTTGCGGTCAACGGATATGGCACCAGATTTAGTCTTACATGAAGTCCAGGACGAACCTGGTAGCAAGTTTGGTATCCTTGAGGGAGTTATCACGGACAAAATTGGAGCCTTACGCAACGCTGTACAAGACAAACTTGGCGCGGATACTGATTTGAAAAGAGAGTATCTTACTTTTACAGGCAAGGAAAACAAGCAAATATCTGGGCTACGTGTGCGACGTGGATTGATTAAGACGGTAAGCGAATATTTTGGCAGAGATGTTGCGATTGGACATACACCTGAATCAGCCCTCCAGGATTTACGCGCTGGTGACACAATAGATTTATCCGAAGGATTGAATATCAAAATGCGCCCATCGGATAAAAGGCTCCAAGTCAAAGGAGTTAAACAAGCCGCGCGGAAAAGAGTGATGGACAGCGGCGCACAGTTCTCCCCTGTCGGAGCTTACTTCTTTGTCCCTGAAGAGAATTTGCAAAAATTCCTTGAAGCCTATCCAATTAAAGAGGCACAGGCTCCAGCGGTGCCTGAGACGCCCGAACCCACCACGCCACCTGCCGAAATAGATTTATCCAAATTTACGAAAGAGGCTGTCCGTGAGATAGAGGCATTGGGAGATATGCCCCCACGAAGCGATGTGGAGCAGATAGTAAGAGAATACGCCCCCAAGGCTACTGATGCACAGGTCAAGGCAGTAGCCGATAATTATATGAGCAACAAAGCGGTACATGATGCAGACGCGGAAGCGGCACAGGAAGCAAAAGAGGAAACCGCAGGAGCAATAAGTGGTTTCCTGAAGAGCAAGGACGGCTTCGCCATAAGACCCAACAAGAAAGACATGAAGCGCGCCGCTGAAACGTTGAAGGCCATAGCGGCGAGTGACAGGATTCAGGAGTTTACAGAATCCACTAAGTATTTACTGGGGCATCACGTTGTTACTCCAGAGACAGTATTGAACTCTCAGGGACCAGAAGGGCGGATATTCACAAGAGAACTTCGCATGATTGATGGAAGGTACAAAGCGGAAGCGGGACGGGTTATCTATGACGTGGTGTTGCCCATCCGCAAGGAACTTACTGACCTCGAATGGGAGAACATGGTCGATGTGTTGGAGGATAAGGCGAATCCAATCAACGAAAAGGTAGAAAACGCTGCAGAGGCTTTGCGGACAGAATATGACAAAGTGGCGGATGAGTGGATTAGATTGAAGGGCACTATCCGTATATACGATGAGTACGGAAAACCCCATGATATACCATTCAAGAAGCGTGAGAATTACTTCCAGCATTCTTATCCCAAAGAGATGTTCAAGGATAAGGAATTCATGGATGAAATCGTAGCGGGACTGGCTGAGGAAATGGATGTTTCCGAAGTCGAAGCTCGTAAAATCATTGAACAGGCACGGATGGACAAGACAGGAATGCGGATGGCTAACCTCGAAATGGCACGGACAACGGACATGCCGGGGTACAAGCGAGACGCTGGAAGTGTTATCAAATATTTCACCAACGCATGGAAACGGGTAGAATTAAGTCGCTCATTCGGCCCGAAGTATCAGAAATTCGACAAGATGACTGAATCTCTCACAGAAGCGGGTGCAGACCCTATCTTGATGCGCGAGGTCTTCGGCATTTACACCGGAAATATCCCGATGTCCGAAGGGTTGCGAAAGCACGTTGTTCCAGTGACCCGACAGCTCAAGAGATTCCAAATTTTAACTAAGATGGGACGGGCAACCATAGCGAACTTTTTTGAAGGGCAAAACATCCCGATGGCACTCAGTTGGAAGTCCAACCTGAAAGGTATCTTTGATTGGCGAACGAAGGAAGGGCGACGGCAGTTAGACATCACCGGATCGGTCCTACATGATGCAATTCGACACATCGGCTCCGGTGCAGAGAAAGATTGGGTCTTTGAAATTGGCGCGCCGGGCTTTACCATGGTGGAGCGGAATTTACGACGGGTTGCCGCAGCGTCTGGCGGACGATGGTTCAAGGACAATGAGGCAATGCTACGCAAGGCAATCAAGAAGGGAAATAAGCGCAAGGAAGCACAGGCGCGAAGGGTATTGAAACGATGGGGCTTTGACCCCGATGATGTTCTGGAAAACCCTCTCGGACTTCCGGAAAACGACAGGCGGATGCGCGAGGGAATGAATCGAACGGCAGATTTCACACAGAAGGCTTACGGGGCACTAGACATACCCCCTGGGTTCATGGGACCATACGGAAATGCTATCACCCAGTTTAAATCGTGGACGCTCCAGCAAGCTAAATTCATGGTGGACACCGCTTATCAGGCAGGGGTTGAGGCGTTCACCCGTGGGAACTTTATGCCACTGGCGAGATATTTAGTCGCTCTTGGAGTGTTCGTTGGAACGGGTGAAGCCGTCAATGAGTTGCGTTCATGGCTCTACCACAGGGAACGGACTGGGATATACGGTGGAATCGTAAAGGGTGAACTAAGCAAGAAGGAAATAGCGAAGTTAATCGCAAAGGACTTTTTAAGTGTTACGTCCCTGGGGCAAATGAGTATAATCCTTGATGCCCTTGAGTATCACGACCCCTTTGGGGCTGTGTTGGGACCGCTGGCGGGTGACATCTCTGCTCTTGAGAGAATAGTACGGAAGCCTTCGACAACAGCAAAGGAAGCATTGAAACGTGCCGGTCCCCTCGGTGCACCTGCGGCTTCGTTGCTATTCCCTTATCGAAAGAAAAAGAAAAAAGCAGGATTGATACCAATAGGAAAGAAACGTCCGGCGGTTAAACCATTGACAAAATGAAATCGGGAGGTTTTTGGCTCGCCTGTGTGCTCCAGTGCGCCAAATAACACCGCGCGATGGAAAATGACAGAATATTGCAGATGATTTTGGACCGCGTGAATAGTATTGATACCAAACTTGACAGGATGAATGGCAGAGTTGATGGGATAGATATCAGACTCACCAAGATTGAAACTCTTCAGAACCAAAATGAAAAAGCCCACAATCAGAAATTTACTGCCAGGTTGGTCTTTCTGACTGCGGGCCTGGGGGCGCTCTGGTGGGGTGTGGCAGAGGTGATTAAGCGGTACATGCTGAATTAAGAGCGGAAGGGGCGCGGAAGGCGTTCATCGCGGTGACAGCGCTTCGCTGTCCTTCCGCTAGAGGGTGTGTGAAAAGTCCAGAGACCAGAAATTTGGGCGACTAATACCTTGCTTTGACGCGGTGCGATTGACGCTTCGTCAACGCCTTCCGCGTGCGGGCAACGCCTTCCGCTATAGCAGAATCGTTCTCCGCTTCTTACCGCCATTATCAATATATTCCTCTTTGGCTTCACGCCATGCCATTTGATGCAACTCGTTTTCCCTTGACGTGGCTGATATTCGCTGATACTTGAATTCCTTCCCCACTTTATAGATGCAGTGGAGTTTCATATTCTGGCACAGATAGTAAAGAGAAGGAGCGCGCTTTAAACCCCAATATTCAGTCTTCTTCTGGGGGATAACAGTCTTAGGAACTGGAGCGTCCAAATGGAGACATCCGTGAAGTATCCAATTCTGGAACTTTACGTCTTTGTATTTCCTTGAGGCACAAAGCAACTTCTCAGATACAACGTTCTCGCGCAAATGCGCTTCGCCTAGCACCCCAACTTTTTCACGGCAAACGGGTCCAAGTTGAGCGCGTCGGCTTGTCGGGTTGGTCAGTTCACGGTTACAAACAGCACAATATACCGATTCTTGTGCTTCGTTTGTGTCCATCGCCGCGAGAGACGCAGGGTGATGTTTCGCTACCGTGTCTCCCATGACATCCACGCGGAAGGTTTCCCGCGCCGTAAGACCAGCGAAGCGCCAGTCGTCGGGTTTCATCCGACTTAGCGGTGCGATTGGCTGCAAAGCGCCAACGCCTTCCGCACGGCGGGATAACACCGCGTCAGGCGCAAGTGGCAGGGTTTCCTCTGTGACCTCTGGGGGTTTTCCTTCGGAAGTTACTTTCGATTCAGCCACGGGCATCTCAGGGGCATTTTCTGGCGGAGGGAAATCTGACGGCGTTTTCTTTTGAAAAGTTTCGACATTCTCTGCTTGATACTCGCGCACAGCTTTGAGATGCCGACACTCATAATCATGTTGAAATATAATCTGACATCCGCAGTTATTTTTTTCTGGAGAAACAATATATCCCGGCTTCTTGGGGTCATCGGTGACAACGTACTGGGATGTGTCGGGTATCGGGACCACTTTGGGCTGCTCTCGCAGATTCGGCAAAGTCAGCAATGCTTCGAAGGATACTCCCGTTTGGAGAACCGACTTGAGACCATCTTTCATGTCCTCACACTGAAGAGCAACATTTCCGCGCTTGGTTTGGTAAAGGAAGCCGGTAATGTTCTTTTGGAACTTGACTTCCAAACGAGAAATTTCGGGGTGCGTTTTGCTTTCGGTTGCCTTTCTTGCATAAAGTATCTCTGCATCAAAAGGGATGCCGGCCGCGCCGGGAAATGGGGTGCGGGGTTCAAGGGTGTCGGGCATTTGCTCCAGGGCTTCGAAGGGGTCTATCGTGGCATTGATGGCGCTGTGAATATTTTTTGCATTGACTTTTTGTGCTAACATTTGGTATTATTCTCCTTATATGTTAAAGATTTAAAGTTTTTCAAAAACAGGAGCGGAGGATAACACTGCGTGAACAGTGCCTCTCGCTCCTGTTTTTGTTTGACGCGGAAGTGCGGCACCGCGCCTATGAGACAAACTCTTGTCGCGGTGCGATTGGGCGCACTACAGCCCAACGCCTTCCGCAAGCTCATCCCGCAAAACTTCTTTTTGCGCTTCGTCTAAATCATCAATCCCAAGACAATCCCAACCTTGCTCAGACAGCAATTTGTCATATTGCTTAAATTGCTCTGGGCTTGGATGGGGCACTGAAAATAACCAGCAAACCTCGTCAATATGACCTACTCTGTTTTTACTGTAGTCGATTTTCATTATTGATTCTCCTTTGTTTTTATTCTACATATAGTATACGATATATTTTGTCAGTTGTCAAGGTAAAAATGCACATTTTTACCGAAAATCACAAAAAAATGAACTTTTTTCCTTTGCGTGGATTTCCACCTCGCCCGCGGTGCTGAGGCACACAGGCGAAGTGGCTGCAAAGTGATGCTTACATCACAATCGCACCGCTGCACATTCCTCCTTTTCTCTGCCTTTTTTTCGGGGCATCCCGCGCGGCTTGATTTCATCTCTGACTTTCTCTACCTCCTTTAAGTCCACAAGGGACAAGCCGTATAATTTGATTGTGTGCAGTTTGCCTTCCGAAATTAGCCAATACAAATTCTGTCGAGTACAACCGAATATTTTAGCCGCTTCGCTTACTCGCATCAATTGAGTTTCCATATATATATTATATAATATTTTTTTACAGTTGTCAAGTAAAAAAGCACATCCCTTCCAAATAAGTGCAGATTTGTCTTGCATTCGCCACAATCTTATGGTATACTATTGTATATAGTGCAACATTAAGCAAAAGGGGAGTGAACAAAATGGCGAGAAAAGTACCCATCAGTCTCTACCTTAATCAAGCACAAATAGACAGGCTGGCGAAACTGAGGGAGGAAACGAAAATCCCGGTCAGTGCTCACATGAGAACCGCGATTGATATATACCTAAATAAAGCAGAACGGAACAATCGCACCGCGACTAACCTGCCTATAGCGGAAGGTTTGCGGAAGGCGTTGGCGGAACATCAGCTGGAGTCACACTGACGCGGAAGGCGTTGCCCTGTCGCGGTGCTATCCGATGCAACAGGCGCGGGAGGTTTTTGGCTGTAGTGCGCCAAATAACACCGCGCATCGGAAGCCTTCGCGGTGCGATTGGCTGCAAAGCGCCAACGCCTTCCGCGTGCGTGCGGGCAATCGCACCGCCATGTGGAAACAATGATTAGAACAGTCGGGAAACCTTACCTTCATTTTGTTTTGCCTCCTGCGATAGGAAAATGTGAATGTGGCGGGTTGGGTATCATTAAGCCCATTGATGGAAGGGATAGCAGAAAGTATTCATTTTCGCTGTCTTGTGAACATAAACCGAATAACGCGCTCAAAGTGGTAGCCAAAAAATATTATAGTGATAGGGTGCGTACTGCGCGAAAACATATTAAGGACTGTGTAGCGGAAGGCGTGCAACCGAAGCGGTTGCATCGCACCGCGGCGGACTGGTAATAATAAATATGAACGCAATAGAAATTATCAGAATGTTTGGCATCGAGTTAGAACGAGAATGGTTTAACAGCGCGGGTGATGAATTGATGGCGCTTTGCCCGTTCCATGACGAAAAGAATCCGTCGTTTTCTTTGAACGTGGATAGCGGCGTGTTCTACTGTTTCGGCTGCCAACATAGCGGGAATGTTTTCCACCTCGTTGAACACCTGACGGGATTAACGCAGGACCAAGTCCGCAAAACCGTCAAGGATACCACACCAGAAAACCTCCCAGATTTCAAGCTGAAACCGCTTACCAAAAAGGAACTCAAATTTCTCAATGATGACGAAGTTGAGTTTCTGTCAAAGTACTCGTTTTATTCGCATGGTCTCCTGCAGGGGGAATACTGCGTTGACCCAACCGATAAGTTCGTGACGGTATATACCGACTACCTGGAACAACGTGGCATTTCAAAAGAAGCCGCCGAATATTTCCAATTGGGTGCAAACCGATATAGCTATCTGAACCTTGGAGACACACGCCGGGAGCAACTTTGGTTTCACGAAAAGATTATTACCGAACTAGCCGAACAGAGGATTATGAAAACCAAACAAGCGCGGGATATAATGAAATCAATGTATCTCATCAATCAACGAGACAGCGATTATTGGTTCCGCCCGGCTATTCTCATTCCATACCAGTATCAAGGCGAAGTATACTGGATAAACGGACGCCATATCCCGCCGTGGGACAACGAAATTAAGTATATGGGTATGCGGGGTATAAAAAGAGCGCATCTGTTCAATGAGGACGCCCTGGGGGAAAATGAGGAAATTTTCGTGGTCGAAGGCGAATTCAATGCAATTCTGATGTGGGATAGGGGCTGCAAAAACGTAGTTTCGTTCGGAAGCAAACATTCTCTAACGGATGAATTGATTGAGCGTCTCTGGGGAAAGCATGTTGTCCTCTATATGGATGCCGATAAGAATGACCCAGAACACAAAACACGCACGAAGGCAATGGAGAAAATCAAGCGCATCGCGAAATCGGTTGTCTATTTCGAGATGAATGAGGATGAGGACCCCGCTGACTTTCTACAAAATCATTCATGGAGCGAATTCGAGGACCAGGTTATTCCTGAATTTCAATATCCAGACGAACCAACCGAATGGCAGCCACATGAAATCCGTCCACGGCTAGATAAACCAATTATCATCTCGCTTGCCGAAGCTCAAAAGAAAAATCGGGAGTTCTTTGAGAACCTCTCGGAGAACTTGCCAGCATATAGCGGGCAAAAAATTCTGTGTAATTTTGGTGTCGGAAGTGGCAAAACCACAGATGCCGCCGGAGCTGTCACCGACGCTCAGATACAAACTCTAATCGCCATCGGCCAGCATAATCTTGCGGATGAATATGTAGATTTGCTTGAGGTCCCATCCTTCCTGCACCTCTACGGTCGAGCACATCCCAAGGTAAACTGTGAACATATCGGGATGGCAAACAAGCTATGTAACGCTGGGTATTCGTATTATTTCAAGAAAAACTGTTGCGTCGGCATGTGTACTAACGACTGCATCCACTACAACCAGCAAGAAAAAGCCAGGGTCACTCACACCTTGCTTGTCACCCATGCCCATATCCAGTTATTCGATTTCCTGACCAACCCATATTATGCGAATGATACGCGCCGGTTTGTCATCGTTGATGAATCGCTTGAGCTGGTCAAGGAGATTATCTTTACTGAACAGAATATCAAAGATAATTTATCAATCCTTGACGTAACGAGGGGACAAATGGCGATGGGAATGGGGTATGATGAATGTATCGTTTCTTTCATCGCAATTTTCAAACAGATGGAACACGCGCTGAACAGAAAAGAGGATTACGGCTCAAGTATGAAACCGTTCCATCAGCGCGAGGTAAAAAAAATCCTCAAGGCAGTAAAACCGCGTTTGGGCACAGAACGCCTGCCGCGTTTCATGCTCCCTGAGATGACTTACGCGGTCAACAATGGGCTGAAGTTTGAGTATACAATGAAGGGAGAGATTCCCGTCTTGCGGTATACATGGCGGCCAAGGTTTTCATCTCAAGCAACCGTGGTTTTCTTGTCAGCGACTACAACCCAAAAGTATCTGGAAAACCAACTTGGTCAAGAAATCTCCGTCGTTGTCGGTGAACAATTCTATGTCCAGCGCGAGAATCTCCACGTCGCGCAATTGGTGAATATCTCTGGCGGTCGCACGCGGTTGATGCGCGTTGTTGACGGAGATATACAATCAGAAGGCGATGTAGGATATTTGCAGAATCTGGAGTTGTTTTTCAAGATGGTATTCAAGGAACACAAGGAACGGAAAATCCTGATTGTGACTTCGCTTGGATGTAATGAGGATGGCGCGGTTAAAGATAAAGTCATCGAGGCGTTGCAGCCAATCGCAGAGAAGGCGAATCGACGATTAGCGGCGGTCTCGACGAGAGACCTCGAAGGTGATATTGAATTCCTAAAAAGAGATGTACCCGTTATCCATTACGGGATGTTGGGCACAAACCTGTTTGCCGACTTTGAAGTGTGTATCGAACTCAACGCGCATTATTATAACCCCAACGCTATCATCGAAGGCATCAAGACGGAATTTGGCATCGAGCTTAACCCCAAGCATTTCAAAAAGCACCCGGCGACCTTCAAAACTCTGGAACAAGAATACAACATCAGCCGTTGGGGATACTTCGACGAGAAATATCCCGATTACACGGAGATGGTCGAGTCATTTCTGGAGAACAATCAGCGCGCCGATATGATTCAAGCTGAAGGACGAATCCTTCGAGGCGAGGACCTACCGCGCTGGATTTATCGCCTACATAACGTGAACATCATACCTTATCCAAGTGCAGTCTACCGGTCATGGGCAACTTTTCTAAAGAAAGAATTCGGATACGTGAACCCGAAATCTGTAAAGGGCAATGCAAGAAAGGCTCTGGAGTGGATTGAGGAACACGCAAGTGATAGGGAATTCACGGTTGTGGAAGTGACGGAGGCGCTGAGTGGATATCGGCATCTGTGGATTAAATCGCTAAATCGCTTGTCTGAACTTGGGATGATTGAGTTATCGGAAGCTAGCAGAGGACAGCATGACGCGAATAAATGGAAATTGACTAACAAATAATTCAGGGTAACCGTTTTCGCAATATAGTATTATTAATTGCGAAAACGGTTACCCTGCTTGACTAACAACCACACAGGTTTGGGGTCGTTTTCACTAGAAAAAAACACCCTTTTTTAATCACATTTACCCGGAAAAGTCAAAAATTCACGAAACACGGTTTTAGCGAAAAGTCAATGTCGCTTGCGACGCGACGCGGAAGGCGTTGCCCTGTCGCGGTGCTATCCGATGCAACAGGCGCGGGAGGTTTTTGGCTGTAGTGCGCCAAATAACACCGCGCGTCGGAAGCCTTCCGCGTGCGGGCAATCGCACCGCGCCAAGGAGGTCAACTGATGAATGAATCACTTTACGATGCGGATGATAATCTGGTGGATGATATTGGTCATATAGCGGGGGGGGATAATGCAGAAATATCATTACCAATAATCCCACGATTGTACGCCTTCCGCTGTCAAGAAATAAAATGTTTACAAGACCAGATTCGCTCGTTTGACGCTACAATTAGCAAACTTGCAAATCTAACCAGACAAGCAGAAGCAACGCGCGAGGAGCTAAAAGCAAGGCATGATGAATTATGCGAGCAGTTTGAACCGGTGTCAAAGTTGCAAGCAATCAACGATGTGAGAAAAGAATTGATGCTTGAAGGCGTAGACCCTGATGGTCCATACATGGACTATGCCACGGGGAATTATGGATTGGTGTAAGCGGAAGGCGTTCGTCGCTTTACAGATGAATCGCACCGCGATTGACATTTAATTTCAATTTGTATGAGAGTCTTGATGATATTCGAAATTGTGTTTGAAAGATATAAGGGAATATGATTAACATCGAACAAAAAGCCCATGCCGTTGCAACCTGCTACATGATGCTTGTTGGCGTGGACACGCAACGTCGGGTGAAAGAATTGTTTCCACCTGGACCATTTAGCCAACTCCTGCCAATGGGGCTATATCAAAATATCCCACAGAAGGCAACGTGGCAAGAATGGAATACCATCCTCGAGGCGGCAATGGAGAAGTTAGAAGCCGCGGAAGGCGTTGGCGGAACATCAGCCAATCGCACCGCGTTCGAGGCGTATTCGGAAGCTTTGTTCGATGTGATGTGCAAAAAATCCCATCAATGGCGAGAAACGCAGCAGGTTGTATGGAATGGGCAGAAAAGAAAGGAGAAAACAATGATATGAAAGTCTCAAGTCTATTCTCAGGATGTGGAGGTCTTGACCTCGGCTTCCAGCAAGCGGGGCACGAAATTGTCTTTGCGATAGACAATGATCCGGATTGCGTCGATTCATATAGGACAAATCTTTCAGATGCAATTATTTTCAGGGATGTCCGCCATATTTCGTTTGTCCCAGATTGTGACATTATTATCGGGGGTCCGCCCTGCCAACAATTCAGTGTGGCATCCCGGCGGCGTAAACGCAGAGAATGCGAGGAGGGACCGTCTATCCTCAAATTTGCTAGGATAATCTCCATCAACCAACCGAGATATTTCCTGATGGAAAATGTATTAGGATTGCTATATCAGCCCCACTCGGAATTATTACAAGCATTCCTTGAACGCATGACAGGTGCCGGCTACGCGGTCACGATGCGCAAACTGGATGCTACAGACTTTGGTGTTCCGCAACATCGAAAAAGGTTGCTGTTTTATGGTTCACTTGATAAGATTCCACCTCCACCCAAACAAACTCACTCTTACGGACTATTTGGTGAGTCGTACCTAACTGTCAACGATGCCCTCGGATGGACAGAAACGAAAATACTTTCCCAGAATCGTAGCACTTGGAAAATGCAGGAGGCAGGGAAGGGATACTTCTATTCATCGGATTGCCCCGCAAGAGTAATCACCACAAGAGGTCACAGTATATGTAAACCGCCTCCCGCACGGTTGATGACTGTGCAGGAATCGGCGAAATTACAATCATTTCCCGATTGGTTTGAATTCAAGGGAAGCATCATATCACAGCGCCGGCAGATAGGCAATGCTGTCCCGCCGTTGATGGCATATAGGATAGCAGAAAGTTTCAAAAGGTAAATAATGGCAAGCTATATCAATATTTCATTACCACCAGAACTGGCTGATAGAATCAGGAAAGTTGCTTGTGCTCCAGTCAGGCGAAGCGGTAGTTCAGAAGGGGTATCCTGCCGTAAAACTGATGAAACATAACATACAACGGTACCTTTCAATATGGTATTTTGCCATGAAACCATTTCGGATGAAACCCGACGCCCGGCGCTGTGCTGGGCTTACGGATGCAACTATTTGGCTAATAGAAAAGATGGAAGGATTTAAATGCAAACAAAAGCACAAAAGATAATAAGGAGACATGAGCGCAAGGCAAAGCGCACTCAAAAGCAAACGTGGAAAGATGTAGAAAAATTGAGCGAGATTGTTCGTTCCGGCAAATACAATAATGATTTTTACCGGCAAGCAATGGGTGCGATATTATGCTTGCGGAGATTGAAGCGGAAAACCCAGGAGAATACGGTGATGTGGAAGCCGGCGGACGAGACAATACAAAGATTACTACAAATAGCAACCCCGACAATTTCACATTCAAAGGAAACGTAAACTCGCGGAACTTTAATGTTGACATTCATGGCATTATGTGCTATGCTATACAGTATGGAAATGGAACTGCTTTTGGAGTACATTACTCTTTCAAGCAAATTGATTAAATTTCCCCGTCACAAGTGCAGGCTCGCGGCGTTACGCGAAGCCTTGCGCGGTGCGAGTGGCTGGGAGGTCAAAGCGAATGAAAATGCCCCGTACCCTTACACCGCGGACGAAATCAAAAAGGATTTCGACCAACGGGTATACGACGGGACGGCACAGAGGACACCATGGTAACGAAGCCATATCGAATACACACTGACGAAGATGTCGAAAAAGCATTGGCCTTGTTGGCAAAGAATGGCGGAAACGTGGCGAAAACAGCGAGGGAAATGGGAATAGCGCGAACTACGGTCCAGGAATGGAAAGGCAAGAACCATGATGTGTTCGTCAGATTACGTCGCGAACAAAAAGCAATAGTGATAGAGAAGGCATATGCGCCCCTTATATCTAATCTCGAAGAGGCGGTAGATGCTGTGAAAGGGCAAACATCCAAAGAGTGTTCCGAGGCCGCATTGAATTTCCAGCAGTTAATCACAAATATGTCGGACGAACCGACAGAACCTATCCAGGTGGATGTAAACATTGGAAGCATTGACATTAGAGCAATTACAGACAGAACTCAAGAGCGATTACGACTCCTTGACGAGTTGTCCAGTCGAGGGAGCCGTGGACTCAATAGTCCGCCAGTATCAACAGGACCCGACGGAGCTCCTGAAGCCTCCGGCAATAGAAACCGTGATACAAAACGTTTTGTACATCACGAACAAGGAGAGTCTGAGGCAGTTGTTGTGGTTGAACCGGACGCAGCAGAAGCTGTTTGAGGCAATCGCAGAGCAGGAAGCGTACAATATGCCTGTGCGGATTATCGTTTTGAAGGCACGGCAGGAAGGGATTTCGACGGCAATTGCTGCCAGGAATTTCCTTCGAGCGATATGCCTGGAAAACACACCTGCTGCCATAGTGGCAGACCGGGATGACAACGCTCAATTACTCTATGGAATCTATTCATACTTTTATGAGAATTTAGTTGAGGCGATGCAACCCAACCGGACGTATGACCGGCGTGATAAGGGAACGTCGTTCGAAAACAACAGCCGGATTGACATCATGGTTTCCACCGAGGCGAAAGCGGAAGTGGCAGGGGCAACGGGACGCTCGCGGCGATACAGAGACCTTCACCTCTCGGAATATGCTTTTTGGCGTAACGCGCGTGCGACGATGAATGCTCTTAATCAGACCGTGCCAGATACGGAGGGCACGTCAATTTTAATCGAAAGCACCGCGAACGGGTGGGGCGATGACTTCCACACCGAGTGGGAGAGAGCAGTGCTAGGAAAGAGCGACTATTTACCCGTCTTTTTCCCGTGGTGGTTCCATGACGAGTATTCGTCGCCTTTCGCTACGGAAAAAGAGAAAGAGGATTTTGGCAATACTGTCAGAGAGCATGATGATGAGGATGTCGGGAACGAACTGGCACTCATTGAGAAATTCAAGGTGACACTGGAGCAGTTGAACTGGCGACGTCGATACATTCGAAACCAATGCGCCGGTTCACTTGGAACGTTCATGCGGGAGTACCCCTCATCTCCCGATGAGGCGTTTCGCGCCACAGGCGAACATGCCCTTGACATACACTCGATGGCTTATTTTGAGAGCAAAATATCAGAGCCTATTTTCACAGGGGATATAGTTCCCAAAACAAAAGGGCAGGGCTTCGATTTGGTAGCATCTCCACAAGGTTTTGTGTTCATCTGGGAGGAAGCGGAACCTTACGTTGAATATGTTATTGGCTCAGACCATGCTCAGGGACTTGACTGGGGCGATTACAACTGGGCGGTTGTCCTCCGCAGGTTGCCGCTCCAAGTTGTGGCTGAGGTTCATGGGCATGAAGGGCGCAGGATTCAAGCTGATGACTTTGGCGAACTGCTCGCCTTGGTGGGTAGATATTATAACAACGCGTGGATATGCCCCGAAAGTAACAATGATGGGGGTAAAGCGATAACCGTCCTGACAAGGGAAGCCAAGTACAACCGTCTTATCTTTGAGGATATGTTGCAACTCAGTAAGGTTCACAGGGTTGGTTGGCAGAGTAACACGATGTCACGCCGCTTGCTAGTCTCTGAAGTTCAGGAAGTGATTAAAGAGCGGTCGATTAACATTAAGTCCGAGATGCTTATCAAGTGTGGGATGTCGTTTGTTTTTGTGAACGGGAAGCCACAGGCTCAAAAGAAGGGACAGCCACGGAATCCCAACGATTTCCTCTGGCAGTATATTGATTGCCCGCTGTTTGGACTCGGGTCGGCATTGCTAGCTCACAACCGCCTACCTACTCCCAAACCCCCGGATGTGAGGGCGATAGGCGACATACATCCAGCAACGCGCAAATGGGAGAGGCAGGAAAAAGCCAAAAGGGGGATATTGGGTTATGTTTAAGTCAGAGATGATAAGATTGCTGAGCGGAAGGCGTTGGCTGGAGACACACGGCGGACAGATTGCTGAGTGCTGATTTGTGATTGCCGATTGAAAAGATTCTTTGTTTTTTAATCAGCATTCAGCACTCAGAAATCAGAAATCCTTGATCGCCTGTGTGCTCCATTGCAGCCAATCGCACCGCTCAAAGGAGCGACTTTAGTGGGAGAAACGACAGAATTAGAATTTTCGAAGGAAGTATTAAAGAGCCAAATGTTACGCAAGATAGCGGATGTTCTGTTTAAATCAAAGGGTCCCGTGCCCGTGATGGGCTTTGGTCAAGCCCAAAAAGTGGCACAGGAAATGCTTGCGGCAATAAACTTATTTGAAAGCGATACCGTCTTAAGTTTGTATGCCCTATGGTTAGCGGAGCGTTTAAAGCCGCCGTGTTCTGATGAATACTGGCAACACACGTTGGAACTAATCGCAAATTCTATCGCTGAAGCATGGCGGCTGTCAGGGGCTTCGTCCTTGACCTCAGAGGGTCCACCGATGTTTGCGGCGATAGAGGGTATTTTAAAAATAGGGAAGGTTCATGAGAACTGAAACAATAACAGTAGAAATACCTGAACAATATTTGTTACAAATAGCAGTTGCTGGTAACATGGGTGATGGACAATTACTCAAATTGATGCAAGTTTGGGCAGAAAAGGAATGTGTTTGTCATGGGCTTAAACAAAACATGCTCAATCTTATGGATAAAAGGTTAGATGAAATGCGAGGCAGGCTGGAAAACATCATTGGCAATGACGTTATGACTGATATTGATATCGCAATAACTAACATAATGGAGAAACTCAGAGAATAATAGGAAAATATGCGGACAGAAAGAAGCAAACTCACAGACTTAGATAGCACAAATGATGAGGAAAAAATTGTCAGAATTGTTCAGAACTGCGTAAGCGAATCATTTGCCAATCAAGACAAATGGGCGCAGCGGGCAAAGCGGAATATCCAATATTTCGTTGGCAATCAATGGCTGACTGATGATGGGAGCATTGATGAAAGCTCTCCAGCATGGCGTTTCCGTACCCAGTTGAACCTTGTTTTCTCCAACCTGATGACGATTTGCAGTGCTGGTCTGGATGCCCGTCCGCGTGTGTATTATTCCGCAGATAATGATGAGGAAAAGACTTATGCCACTGCCCTGACTGATATTGTGGATTCATATCAAGAGGCCCGCATGGAGGAATGGATGATTTACAATATCCTTCTCTGGCTGACAACTACGGGTATCGCATGGAGAAAGCATACATGGGATTTTGTTCAGAATAAACCTGCGGCGCATATTGTTGATTCGTGGGATGTGGGCGTAGACCCAGAGGGGAAGCTCCCCGATTGTGGTGATCATAACTACCTTGTTCACACGCAAGAAATTGATGCTGATATTATTGCACGGAAATATAACGTTGATGAGGATGAACTAATACAGTACGCAGACAAAGACGAAAGTGAAGGGTGGTTGGCTCGCCGATTGTTTCGACGGGGGTCCGTCGCTAACAAATCGAAGGGGTTCCGACCCAAAGTAGAGATACATGAGCTTTGGTATTTTGGGCAGACTCATGTAGAGTTTATTTCAGATAGGAAGCCGTCAAAAGCCCTCAAGCATCCTGAAGGGCGTGCATTTACCATTTGCAATGATAAACTCATCTACAAGAAGGAGAACACCTATAACCATGGGCGATTCCCTTTAGTGCCGTATCATGGTTGTACGGCGCCGTCAGGGTTTCTTGGATTCGGGATTGTAGACCAGTTGGTACCGATTCAGTTTGCTATTAATGTTTTGATGTCTCAATACATCATGGGATGTATTTTGATGGCAAACCCACAGTGGCAAGCAGAGGAAGGAGCTATAACGGAGGGTTTACTAACGAATGAACCCGGCTTGGTTATTCCTGTTGCGCCTGGGCAGATGGGAAATATTCAACAAGTGCCAGGAGTTGCTCCACCCTCGGGAGTGTTGAACGTGGTCAACGAGTTGCTCATGTTCGCCGAGAGGGTGTCTAATGTGTCTGAGGTGATGCAGGGACGGCAACCAGGGGCGAATACGTCTGGAATTGCTATTGCAGGCTTACAGCAGGCGGCTATGTTGATTGTTCGGCAAATCATGAGATGGTTTGAAGGGTCTCATAAGATTGCAGCTATCATTGAGGCTGAAAACATCCAGCAATTTTTCTTTCCCATGGACCCGACAGAGATGGGTGAGATGTCTTTGGGCGAGTGGTACCAGTGGCAAGAAGGCGTCAGGTCACTCACGTTCGACGTGACTATCCAAAGCATGTCGGAACTGCCCCGTAACATGGAGGGGCGGTTGTCCTTTGGCTTCCAGATGCTTGAAGCGGGAGTGTTCGACGTAGAGGAATTCCTTGATTTCACTCGCATTTCCATCAGTGAGAGATTACGGGAGAAATTGACTGCTCCGATGCCACAGCTTGGCGGTGGAATGTTGCCAACTGCGGGTGGCGGTGGAGGGATGTCTCCGGCGGCACTTCAAGGATTACCTCAGAACTTTGGACAGGGGGCAGCGGCATAGTCCAAAGAAAAGAAAAAGCAAGAGCGGAAGGCGTTGCGCGCACTACAGCGCAATCGCACCGCGCGAAAGGATTGATGGTTAATGGTAAAAGCAGACTTAAAGGATATTTCCGTACCGATTAAGGACGATGAGGATTCACACGCGGTGCGATTGGCTGATGTTCCGCCAACGCCTTCCGCGGTAGAACCGGGGGCGGAAAAGTTTGTATTACTGTCTGACGAATTGAGGATTGTGTTGGAGCAGTCAGCGAAAGAAAAGAAAGTAACGCTAGAGAAGTTAGTTGATGTTGGGGCTGAAATTATGGCGTGTTTACCGCAACAGGTTTGGAAAACATTGAGATATAACGAGGTGCGAACACAGAGGCACTTGACGCCAGCACAACAGATAGTTGATGTTTTATGTCAGAAGTATTCGGCAACTCCGCCGAAGTGGGGGCGAGATAATAGGAGTTACTTGTCTCGCCGTGTGGGGGAATAACGTCAACTACCCCTCCTGCAGCCAAAGCAAATTTACTTTACATCCGAAATGAAAGGAGTTATATAACAATGGAAAATCCAGAAGTAGACCAGGGCCAATCTGCCGGGGAACCCACGTCAGACCTTATCGTAGACGGCGATGGGGCAGCGGTGGAGCAGAAGGGTACAGTCAAGCAAGAAGCTACTCCCGCCGAAGCGCGGAAGGCTTCCGATGTTGCATTGGATAGCACCGCGCGTGCCAAAGGCGATGAAACGGATGAAGGCAATCCGTATGCTGATTTGCTGAAAGAGTATGTTCCTCAAAAGGATTATGTTCACGCACAGCGGAAAATAACAGAGCAAGGACAAGAATTATCTGCCAGGGATGCTGAAGTAACGCAGTTACGTGCAGACATGCAGAAACTGATAACCCAAGTAAATACAAAGTCACTCATCAGGGATGATGATGGATATGAAGTAACTGATGAGGACGCTGTCGATGGGAGTATTACCTCAGAGTTACAGCAGATAAAAAATGAACTTGCCGCACAGACTGAACGTTTGAACGCGCAGGAAGACGTCATTATTTCCAGCGCGACGGAATCACAACGAACGCGGGGGGTTCAAGCGGTTAAGCAGAATCTTGGCTTAAATGATGAAATGGCGTTGGCGGTGCAAACCCTGAAAGAGCAGGGAGATCTGGATGGAGCGATTGCACTTGCGGGGAAAGCTGCCGTGATTGCCAAGGCTGAGAGAGACAAAGAAACTCTGGAAGGGAGTAAGGAAGAGCCTATATTATCAGGCGCGCAAGCGTCAGGTGATGTAGAGCCAGAGCATGAACCGTTGAAAGTGGAAGACCTCCCGGAAGAAATAGACAAACGAGGTGTTTTCCACCTCAGGCGAATTATGAGTAGATTTGGGCTGTGAGAGACGCAACGGCAAGGCGTCTCTCTAACCCATGTAATATGCTTTTGCCGGGCGTATTACATAACGGGTTTTTGCCGACAGTGCCATGCGCGGTGCGATTGACGTTTCGTCAACGCCTTCCGCGAATGCCAAAGCATCTCAAGGAGGATGCTTGGAATGGCACTTTTAGACGAACTTAGCAGCACGACCGATGATGCTTTTGTCGGGTTTAACGAAGAGCTGATAAAAATGGAATATGCTGCAGCAAACATATTTCTTGGTGATTCGGAAGAGAAAGCCGATAAAACCATTGAATCGGGTAACAACTTGATTTTCGATGTGCTTTATGAGCGGTTGGGTGGAGGATGGTATGCGGATTATGACACCTTTGACCAGGCTCAAACAGAGAGAATCACTCAGGGCAGTGTGAGGTGGGGCGAGCTCTATGTCCCGATGCAGATTTCAGGGTCTGATTTAAAAAAGAACGCAGGAATGACTACGCGCCAGTTGGTAGGTCAGAAATCCTTGAAAACCATCCCTGACAGGGCAAAGAACGCTCTGGTTTCTATGTTGAATTCTCAGATAAAGCACGCGAAAGAGGATGCAAAACACTTGATAGCGCAAGCGATATACAGCGACGGTAGTGGCAATAGTGGGTTGCAAATAAACGGGTTCGGTAATATCATTGAAGCGGATACTTCGGATTTCGCAGGAATCGCTTACACCGAGCTTACAGCAATTGACAAAGTCAGTCAGTTCAATACGCCAAATTACCCGTGGCAGCCAAAGCGTGACCACAACAATGGCACCACGCGAGCGCTGGACTGGGCGGCGATTATGAAGATGCACGCCGACGTACGGACAGGTGGAAATGCGGCTGACTATGTGTTTTGTGACGGGCAAATGTTCAACGCTGTTACATCAATTGCCCAAGGTGAAAACGTCAAGACGCGAGATAATGCGCGCATGGCTGACTTGGGCTTCGCATATATTCAAGTAGTAGGCGGACCGACGTTTGTAGTCGATGACTACGCTCCAGAGCATAAACTCTGGTGGGTAAACACACGACATATGTGGATGAACATCCATGCCACAGGATGGGATTTCTCCGGCTGGAAGGTGCCAACCAACCAGAATGCACTTATAGCTCAATTATACATCATGCTCCAATTTATCTGTGATGACCGAGGAAAGCAAGGTCTCATGGATGACTATGACCCATCTTGAGGAGGTGGAACGAAATGTTGATGTTGACACCACAAGAATTACACGTACAGAGTTCCACCCCAAAGGTGAACGCTGGACGATTAGCGGAAGACGAATTCGGGCGCATTTGGATTTATCTCCAAGCGTCGGAGGCTTTGAGCTTTGGAAGTGTTATAAAGCCACTGTGGGCGGTGTTGAACCAGGATGTTGATGCGGCGGCTGCGGCTGACAAGAGACGAGTTACCGCGACCGGTGATTTCACCACTACGAATTTAAAAGACATCGCCAGCCGTGACCTGCCACATGGTCACATCTACCATCTGTTTATCAACGCTGGTGCAGCGCAGGGACAAGGTGGGATAATCACCCAGAGGATAGACAACGACAACGTAGATGTCTATTGGGAAACATCGGACGATGGCAAGATTGCAACTGCTTTGACCACGTCATCCGATTATATCGTTTCCTGTCTCTCCCGTATAGCCAAAATTACAGAGGCTACCGACTTGACCATTGCGGTAGCACAGATGGCTATCACCGACGAGTACTGGTTTTGGGGGCTTTATATCGGGAAGGGCTACGTATTACTTGACCAGTCCGATGGCGTTCCCGATGCTACCGGGCGTGGCATTATCCCGGCGGCCACTGATTCAGGGAAATGCGCAGGACACTCAGGCACCCCGTCAACCGACGAGTTATTGTCAACCTTCGGACGCGCTCTGGGCAATGCAGAGCAAGACGCGGACATGATAATTCCCGCGTTAATTAACTGTTCATGGACTGTGCCGGTTGGTTACTCAGGTGTACCGGCTAACGTAAACACTGACTGGCCGAAGAAGTAAGAACGGAAGGCGTTGTCGCGGTGCGACAGGGCAATCGCACCGCGACCAAACCCAAAACCAGAAGGAGGCGCAGAAAGTAATGGGCAAATCAATCGGAATGACCCATGAAAGGACGTGGACGGGGAATCAGAAGGGAAGAAACGACAACGTAAATAACCGTCACGAACAGATGGGAGCCAGAATCAACACCAATAATCACCTTGAGTATTATCGACCAAGCAACACCTCAGGGCCGGGGGCTGTTATCAACAGTATCAACACTGAAACACTGGGAGCCACGCTGACGCTTCTGGTTGCCGATGCTGAATATCAATTCCTTGACCCCGGTGGAGCAAGTAGAGATGTTGTTTTACCTGCAGAAGCGGATTCAACAGGTTATCGGTATTATATTTTTAATACAGCAGACGCCGCCGAAAATCTTGTTGTGAAAGACGACGGAGGAAATACCATTTTAACAATAGCCCAAAATGAGAGTGGTATTGTGGTATGTAATGGTACCGTATGGAAGGGCTTAGTTGGAGCAAATACTTAATGAAATTATTACAAATTCATCCGATAATGAAATGCAATCGTCAGTGTTCTTTTTGCAGTTACCGTGACGAGAAAACGGAAGGGACATTGCCTTTTTTTGTAATTGCCAATCATTTAAGACAGGCCGCGATGCTTGGATGCAAGGAGATTAAGTTTTCAGGTGGAGGGGAGCCTTTGTTACATCCGCACATTGTGTCTATTTTCCGCATGGCTAAATGTTATGGATTTAAGATTTACCTTCAGACAAATGGCACGCTATTAGAGAAGGTTCATCGAAGTTTATGTGACGATATCCGGTTTTCCTATGGCGATGGAGTTTATTTTATAGATGGGCATATCAAGCCAGATGGGTATAGTTACATTATTACAGATACCCCAGATTATGAGAATCTAACTCGCCTGATTCAATATGCAACACTTCACGATTTGTATGTTAGGGTTACATTTGATGATACTGGGGTTAATGCACCCTCTCCAGATGAAGTGTTATCTCATATCCCTTCTTTGCACCGCCACAATGGCGCGACGGCGGTTCCTATTACCCACAAGCATACATTGTGGAACAATAAATATTTCCATGTAGGGCAGAATCCATGCCTATCAAGTATGGAAACTCCGTTATTAGGTGCTGATGGTTACTGGTATCCATGTTGTCGCACACAATTCGCTCTTGAACGTAAAGTGTGGGGATATAATAAGGAGATGAGGATGGGCACGGGGGAATTACCGCTTGAACCTTATGACGGTAGTTCCTGTGTTTCCTGCAGCTATGATTTATCTAATTAAACGCACAGCGTCCCGTCTTGGCGATGCTGTGATGTTGGAACCTTTAATCTCCACAGTCAAAGCGGTGCGATTGCGCTGTAGTGCGCGCAACGCCTTCCGCGAAACCCATCCTGATGATGAAATATGGGTGCAAGTGCGGGACTGGATTGCACCTATATTTCAATCTCACCCTGATGTATCCCGGATTTTGCCTGAATCGTCAGCAGTTCCCCAAGGGGCGATTCGGGTTTTAGATATTGCCACAGATGCTGATTGCCCTTGGGCGAAGTATGCTGAACGTTTCAACCCGTCGATTACAAAGAGCAAACAGACGATTTATGGAAAACTTGCGGGATATGAATATGATGGGCGAAGCCCGGAATTGTATCTCAACGAAGAAGAGGAAATTTGCAGTTCCCAGTTACGAGAATCTTTTCAGGGGATAAGGATTGGGATACAGAGACGTGCTAGTGAATCATGGCGTGATTATCCTCAGATGGAAATGCTAATCAAGTATCTTGCGAAGAAGACCAGCTGGCACCTTTTCGTGTATGATTGTGACAAGGTTACTGCTATTGAAGGAACGATTCAGGTTGTAGGGAAAGGTTTGCGGGAAGTGATGTGGTATATCAAGGCTATGGATGTGTTTGTCGGTCCCGACAGTGGCTTATTGCAAATATCGGCGGCTCTGGGCGTCCCAACTTATGGGCTGTTTGGTGCGACGAATCCTAATATTATTTTCGATGGTTGCGGAAATCATGTTTTTTGGAATGAAAAGCCCCGGTTTTGTAGGAGGGCATATTGTTGGTTTACTCCTTGCGAGCAGGTTTGGTGTTTGAAATTATTGTCACCACGCAGAATCCTCAAGGATGTACGACAATTATTGCACAGTGTTGAATCGGTGGAGCGTAACGCGACGATCGGACTCCAGCCTATTCGTCGCGGTGTTGCGGGCGTGGAGTGCACAGGGCGCGGAAGGCTTCCGACTTCGTCGGATAGCACCGCGCTTGAAGGCTCGCCTTCTGTGGCGGACGGCGGAACGCCCAAGCGTTCGCTTGTCCGACCACAGTGTGACTCCAACACCGCGACGAAGTCTGATTCGATTGCTATTATGCGTTTGGACGGTTTAGGTGGGACAATTACGTTGTCTGATCAAGCGCGCAAGATTAAAGAGCGCACAGGCAAAGAAATCACTCTGATAATTCGACATCATCCGGAGATATTTGAGAATCATCCTTATGTGAATCATGTTATAACGGTGGGTGCGATAAAGTGGGATGAATGCCTTCAAATATATAAGGACAAGTTTGTTGCATTGGCTGATGTGCGAATGGCAATTGGGAAGTGGTATGATTCAACAAATATTTTTAATCAAGATTTCACCGGATGGGAAAGTTATTATCAAAGTTTTCCGTTGAATCAGCAAGAATTATCTATCTATGGATTACATCATATCCAATTGACAAATAAGATTCTGGGATTACCTTTCGAGGAAATACAGTCACAAGTATACTTTAATTTGTCTTTGCCTGAATGGTTCACAGAAATTACATCTTTGTTTCACACGCGGTGCGATTCGCAATCTGTGGTCAGGGATTATATTTGTATTTGCCCTGGTATAGACACAATCCATAAAGGCAGAATGCAAACTAAGTGCTGGCCGTACTGGAACGAATTGGTCGAAAAGATTGATATGCCTGTTGTCCAACTTGGGACGGAATATGATGATAAGGTAGCTGGCTCTGTTGATTTGCGGGGTAAGACAACAATCAGAGAGGCCGGGGCTGTTTTATCTCACGCGTCGGTTGTTGTAACGATTGAAGGCGGTCTTATGCACCTTGCCCATGCTGTGGGACAAGAAAAGGTTGTGGTATTATTCGGGCCAACATCAGGACATTTATTCTTATATCCTTCTCATATTCATATTGATTCTTTTCCTTGCAAAGGTTGTTTCTCTATGATTGAGAACTGGGCGTTTGAATGCAGAGAGGGTATTGATATGATTTGCATGAAAAGCATAACTCCGGCTCGAGTGTTATACGCTTGCAACCGATTATTGGGGAGACAAAGTAATGAAATTGTGGTTTCGCACACCAGGGTTTGAGGAATGCAGTTGGACTTATGTCTGGCGAGAGTTGTTTCAGGCTTTCAAGAAATTAGGACATGAGGTACCAAGTGACCCTTTTGTGACTCCATCTGATGTAGAGGACTATATTGAGTTATGGTGGGGAGACCCCAGGGATTGGGATTGGTCGGGGCTTCCAGTTAAAATAAAAGCGGGAGTTGCGCTTACAGAAGCGCGAAGTATTTTAACAGAAGGGCGTCAAAAGGTTTTTGAAAATATCAGAGAATGCTCGGTTTTATTTTGCCCCACGCGTTCTGCTTTAACTGGTTTTGAGGAAGCTCCAATTGACGATGTTGATTTTCATATTGTGCCTTTGGGTGTCAATGATAGCAGATATGTATACATAAACAGGAAGTGGGATAAAACTTTAAAGTTTCTGCTTGTTGGACATTCACAGTTTAGAAAGGGCAGTTGGCTTGCACCTGAAGCCTTTATAACAGCATTCAACCTTGAAGATGATGTTCAATTAACTATTGCTTGTTTATCAGGGGATAAATCACCAATGTTTAATGAGTTGAGAGCAGAATATGGAAGGTATCCTCAGATAAATTTTGACCCCAAACTAAAGAAAACTCTTATATCGCTTTATCAAGAACATCATATCCTTTTATCCCCACATCTTTCAGAAGGATTCGGACTTTGTATTCCCGAAGCAATGGCAACGGGAATGCCGTGTATTGTTTCGAGGTGTTCTGCTCCCCGTGAATTTTTCTCTAAAGATTACGGATGGTGGATTGAAATGTCCGAATATTATGCACCTGTTAGGAACTGCTTGCCCGACACCGCAGGTTTTTGGCGGATACCAGATATAAACAGTTTAGCAGAGATGATGCGATATGCTAATGACAATCGCGAAGAATGTGAGAAAAAGGGGATGGCAGCATCTAAATTTGTATTGAATAATCTAACGTGGAAAATGACGGCACGGCGGATGGTGGAAATTTTGGAGACAAAATTAGCGGTATCGCCTAACGGGAGGGAAAGCAAATGAAATACAGCGCATTTCCGATTGTCACTTCTTTGATAAACGGGTATTTATTGCCCGGTGAGATAAAAAGTTATCTCGAAATCGGGGTATCTGATGGATTTACGTTATTCAACGTTTTGAGCCATTGCCCTCGCATCTCCGATTTGATTTTATGTGATAATTGGACTGGTAATTATGGCGGTACAGGACGTGGCAATCATGACTATATTGAAGCAAAACTCGTCAGACATGGTTTCCCGTTAGACAATGTGACTTTCCTGGATGGCGATTCCCAGATAAAAATACCAGAATATTTCGAGCAATATCCAGATAAGAAGGTTGATTTAGGATTTGTTGATGGGGATCATTCGGAGAATGGGTTATTAGGTGATTTAGAAAACATGATTGAACATGCCCATATTTTAGTGGTGCATGACATACGAAATGCCAATCATTTATATTTGCTAAATGTTTTTCGCGACTTTTACGATACGGTGCGTGAAAAATTCATATTGATAGATGATGGTTGTGATATGGGAATGTTGTTATCGAGAGTTTTCTTAAATTGGAATAGTGATGCCGACCCTCCTAACGCGGAAGGTTTTGCGCTGTAGTGCGCGCAATAACACCGCGTTCATACTCGGAGGAATTACCTAAAGCGGAAGGCGTGCTGGCGAAGCGCCAGCATCGCACCGCGGAGGGGGATGCGTAATGACCATTTCTGGATACACTTGGGGTTTTAACGCAGTCAAAAAACTATTGCCTTACGAGGCTTGTATTAAATCCATGTTATCGTTAGCTGATGAAGTTTTCGTAGCGTATGACCCGCGCTATGATTTGCCTGAACATTTCACGCAAATAGACGAACGGGTGAAAGTGATACCACAGGAACTTGATGTGTCCAACATCAAGCAAGAGGGGCAGATGTTGAGTAAAGCCCGGGCGTGTTGTAGTGGCAATTGGCTTGTTTGGCTTGACTTAGACGAAATACTTCACGAAAAAGACGTTGATAACATTTTAAACCTAATTCGGCAAGCGGAGAACCAGGGGTGTACTTCGCTGGATATAGGTTTTTATAATTACATTTCCCAAAAATACGCATTTGCTAATCGTGAATGGTGGAGTATCCGCCCTAAAATTACGAAAAACATTGAGGGTGTTTCGCATGGCTTGGATTTAAGAACTCTACGACAGCGAGGGGATGGTAATTATTATCTTTCTGGTGGAGATGGGATTGATTTTATCAAAGATGGTCAAGCGTATGGTTTTCAGCTGCTTGAATGTAAGGATTTGCCCCTATTTCAGAAACTTCAGGATAAAACGGCAACTGCTGAGGATATAATAAAATCTACGGATTGTTTCCCTTATATTTATCACTACGCTCGGTATTCGATGCAACGAAAGAACAAGATGGGCGAGGATAACAGATTCTCATATTGGCAAAATCACCATGATAATTTTAACCCCGCTCAGTGGTTGGAGGATTTCACAGCGCCCGTTATTATGGAATACCAAAAAGAGATAAAACCCGAAACTTTTTTAGGTGCTGATGGCTACATAGGTGAGGTCGAACCTGCTCACCCTTCCGTTATTAAAGAATGGACGGCATTTATGGATGGGTTTATGGCGGAAGGCGTTGCGCTGGAGGCACACGGTGAAACCGAGGTTTTGGAGGCACACGGTGAAACCGAGGTTTTGGAGGCACACGGTGAAACCGAAAAGGTTTCACCTGTGCGCTCCACTGTGCGCTCCACTGTGCGCTCCACTGTGCGCTCCACTACAGTGCAATCGCACCGCGAGGGGGATGTGTGATGACAATTTCAGGATATACATGGGCAATCAGTGCAGTCAAAAAACTATTGCCTTACGAGGCTTGTATTAAATCCATGTTGTTGTTAGCTGATGAAGTTTTCGTAGCGTATGACCCGCGCTATGATTTGCCTGAACATTTCACGCAAATAGACGAACGGGTGAAAGTGATACCACAGGAACTTGATGTGTCCAACATCAAGCAAGAGGGGCAGATGTTAAGTAAAGCGCGAGCATCTTGTAATGGAGATTGGCTTATCTGGCTTGACTTAGACGAAATACTTCACGAAAAAGACGTTGATAACATTTTAAGCCTAATTCGGCAAGCGGAGAACCAGGGGTGTACTTCGCTGGAAGTGGGTTTTTATCAGTATGTTTCCAAGAAATACGTATTTGCTGACCCCTCCCATTGGAACCCTCGCCCTAAAATTATGAAAAACATTGAGGGTGTTTCGCATGGCATAGACCCAAAATGGTTAGGACAGCGCGAGAACGGCATTTGTTATTTATCTGCAGGGGACGGAATAGACTTCATTAAAGATGGTTTAGCGTTTGGTTATCATCCGCTTGTTTATAGGGATTTGCCCCTATTTCAGAAACTTCAGGATAAAACGGCAACTGCTGAGGATATAATAAAATCTACGGATTGTTTCCCTTATATTTATCATTACGCTCGATATTCGATGCAACGGAAAGGAAAAATGGCACAAAGTGACAGGTGGGGCTACTGGACAAGACAACATGATAATTATGATATAGAACAATGGGTGAAGGATTTAGAATCGCCTGTTGTTATGGAGCATCAGGAAGAAAGTCAAATTGCAGGCTCAATCGGTGAGTGCGAACCTGCTCACTCTACTTTTATTAAAGAGTGGACGGCACTTATGGAGGGGTTTATGGAGGTGTGAGAGCGGAAGGCGTGCAACCGAAGCGGTTGCATCGCACCGCGATAGTAAAATGGAACTTGAACAACGGTTCACATCTACCAGCATAAAACTATTAAAGCAATATGAACGCTTTGAGGAATGGGAACGGGGAATTTTAAGGCCCATCTCACTCCAGTTAGCCCCGACCGACAGGTGTAACCTTGCTTGTGATTTCTGTTCTGTGAAAAACAGAGATGGTGACGAACTTGGTTTTTTTGAGATGCGCCCTGCGATAGTTACACTAAAAGCAAAAGGATTAAAGACCGTAGAACTAACTGGCGGTGGAGACCCCACAATGTATGAGGATATTGAGGATTTGATTTGCTTTATTCATGGGCAGGAATTGGAGATTGGTTTTATCACCAATGGTATTCGTTTATCTGAAATTTCTCAACGTTGTCTGGATATGTTGACCTGGATAAGAATTAGTATGAATTGCCTTGATTATGTTGATGACATTGACATGCCGCCCATCGCTGAGGCCACAACATTGGGGTTTAGTTATGTTGTCAACGACAAAATGACAGAGGATACTGTAACAAAAATCCTAAAAAAAATGGATGAAGTTAATGTCGAATATCTACGGTTAGTTCCTAATTGTCTTTCGGAGAAGGATATAAAGGCAAGCGAGGAGATGGTAATGGAATTCGGACTGTTTGATAATCCGAAAGTGTTCTACCAAAAAAAGAAACGGCAGGTCCCGCATCATTGTAGGATTGGATATTTAAAGCCATTCTTGAACGCCGACGGGTATTTTTATCATTGTTCGGCGAATCCTCTCATTGATAGAAAATTTCATCCTGATTTCAGGATGGGGCGGATAGATGAAATAGATAAGATATGGACCCAACCCTATGCGGCATTTGATACGAAATCATGTCAAGAAGGCAAATGTTTTTTTAAGGAACATAATGATTTTCTTGATTTGCCGCGCGGTGCGATGCTGCGTTTAGCGCAGAACGCCTTCCGTGCTGAGTTGAAAATTCAACACAGGAATTTTATTTGATATGAAAATTGCGTTATTAAAACCTAACGATGACGGCGTAATCGATGACAAAATAGATATACCCTTTTCATTACTTGTTCTGGGAACGTCATTGGAGCGGGCCGGGCATGATGTTAGCATATTCGAGTTAGAAACTAATGAGGTGGATGATTTTGCGCATCATGACATTTTCGGAATTTCCTCTGTAACGTCAACCTACAATGCGACAATGAAATTAGCGAGGGATTTGCGGCGGAAATTCACAGAATCGAGAGTGTTTCTGGGCGGTAAGCATTTTTGGGCAACATCACGCGGTGTTATCGACGGTGAAACGTCGAAACCTCCCGCGCAAGATATAGACATCCCAGGGGTGACTGTATTTACAGGTGAAGCTGATGACGCTATCCTCTCCGCTATTGACGCCCCGTATCAACCTGTATGGCATTCCGACAAGGTGGAGAGCCTGGACAGGATTTATCCGCTATCTTTTCATTTGGTGGATTTAAAGAATTCTCACCGCAGGAAGTTTAATGGCAAAACTTGTGTAAGTATGGGATTGTCGCGCGGATGTCCGTATAACTGTAATTTCTGCCACAATAAGTATAGAGGTAACCTGAGGTGTATCAAGCCTGAAACATTTCAGAAAGAAGTGGACAATGTATCGGGCAAGGGTTTGGGTGCTTTGTATCTGTTTGATGATAACTTTCTTGCTTTTCCGCGCCTGGATGAATATTTAGATGTGTGCCGAGAATCCGATTTTTCAATCCTCTGTTTGGGGCGTGCTGACGCGTTGGCAAAAGATGGTGTAGCGCGCAAGCTAAAGGCATCAAATATTGACGCAATTCACATCGGAGTGGAATCAGGGTCAGAGATGATGCTGAAGAGGATGAATAAGAAGTTGTCTGGCTCCGAGATAACACGCGGTTTAAATAAAGCTGTAGATGCCGGGCTTTATGTGCAAATTTCTCTGATAATTGGTTTCCCTGGCGAGACATGGAATACCCTGGAGGAAACGGTGTCATTATTAAAGGACATCCCTTTTCATTCAGTATCTCTTTTCCCGTTTATCCCCTTTCCTGGATGCGCTGTGTGGAAGAACCCGGATAAATTTGGGATTACCTATATTGACAAAGATTTTGATAAGTATCGGCTGCTGGATAAGTATGGAAAACCAAGTTTCGTTTACGAGACCACTGATTTAAATCATAACACATTGCTTTCGATGTGGGAATATATGTCCGGGGTATTCAGTAAACGGATAAAGCACCGCAGTCGGAAGGCGGGAAAATGGGAGCTATACAATGAAAAATCATAAGCGTGAGTATGGCAGAACAGGTATTCAGGTTTCACCGTTGGGGTTTGGTGGTATATATTTTCCACTGGAAAATGGTCGCATAAAAGAGGAATACACAATTGAAATGTTGCGTCATGCAATGGATTTGGGCGTGAACTATTTTGACACGGCCCCTGATTATGGCAACGCTGAAAGTCAGGTGGTTATAGGCAAAGCCATCAAAGGTAGGCGTGACCATGTGTATATTTCGACTAAAAATCCATACAAGGGCGATGATGCTGCAGAATGGCGTCAGGGCTTAGAGGAATCACTGACGCTTATGGATACTGATTACATCGACTTTTATCATGTCCACAATTTGGACTGGGCGCAATATGTTGAGCGCTTTAGTAAAGGTCCATTGGCAGATGTGCGTAAAGCTCAAGAGGAAGGGTTGATACGTCACTTTTGTTTTTCCTCTCATGATAATGCACATCTTAGGAATATGATTGATACTGGTGAGTTTGCAGGAATGATTGTGCAATATAATCTTTTAGACCGCACAAATGAGGATGTTATGGCTCACGCACATGAGCAAGGTATGGGTGTGGTGATTATGGGGCCTCTCTGCGGTGGAAGGCTTGTTGCATCTGAGCAAATTAAAAATTTAATGCCTACTGGAGAAAGTAAAAGTAGCGCTGAAACCGCGTTACGGTTCGTGTTATCCAACCCTAACGTCACGATGGCATTATCAGGAATGAGTACAATAGCGATGGTTGATGAAAATGTTGCTACTGCATCACGCACTGAGCCATTAAGTGATGACGAACATCGTCATGTGCTTGAAATGCTGGTGGAGTATAAACGTCTTGCTGATTTGTATTGTACTGGCTGTGGTTACTGTATGCCTTGTAAAAACGGTGTTAGCATTCATGAGAATTTTTATTTTATGAACCAACATCGTATCTATGGGACGACAGCATGGGCGCGTGAGCAATATAGGCTTTTGGGTGAAAGAATAGTTGATGGACAACCCGTACCGGCCTGGGCAGCGTCTTGTATAGAATGTGGCGAATGTGAGCCTAAATGTCCGCAGAAAATTTCAATTCGCGAACAGTTGAAAGAAGTACATAATACTTTGGGCGGAAGGCGTGACGATGAAATGGAGTCACACGGTGAAACCGAGGTTTCACCTGTGCGCTCCACGTCATCGCACCGCGGAGGATAACAATGAATATTTTGTCTTGTAGCATGACAAGTTATGGTTTCATTGATGGAAGCGGAAAGGGATACTTTTATCTTGATGAAATATTTCAACATCTGATGGAAATTGGCGTGAAATATGTTGAAATAAACGACCCTGGACTTTCGGAGGCGGAAAACTTGCGTGAACAATTAGCGCGTTATGGACTAAAAGCGGCGACGATTGGTTCAGGGTTTAACCTTGGTGATGAAAACATTGGAGCGAACTTTTCGCATGTTATTGAATCAGCCGAAATTATGGGCGCAAATATAATTTTTGCCCCCTTACACTCTGCGAATTTTGAGTTATCGCTGGTGTATGACCGACTTCATCAACTTGGGGATGCCGTTGCCAAGAAGGGTATTAAAATTTCGATAGAAACGCATCCTGAACTGATACATAACGGCGATGTTGCACGGAAGACAATGAAGGGCGTAAACCATCCAAATATTTGCGTCAACTTTGATACAGGCAATATCTATTTTTATAATAAAGGTAGAACGGCGTTGGGTGAAGTGGGAAAAGTTGCAAAACATATAGCGAGTGTGCATCTTAAAGATACTTACGGGGAATATTGGACACATAGATTCCCCACGCTGGGCAAAGGTGTTGTGAATTTCGCTGAAATTTTTCAGGTTCTTAATGAAATAGGATTTTATGGACCGTTCACGATGGAACTCGAAGGTTGTGGTGATGAGATTCTCACAGCGGAGGGAGTGAAAGAAAGCGTTGCCGAATCAGTCGCATATCTCAGGGAAATTGGATGTATCGAATAGACGCGGTAACTCTCTCGCGGTGCTGAGGCACACAGGCGAATGCCTTCGGCTTCGCCGTGTGACCTCATTGGAATTAGGAAGGCGCGTGCGATCGCACGCGCTAGCGGTGGTCGAGAACAGAAAGGATTGAAATATGGAATATAATGAGAAGTATTACACCAGCGGAAATTATGAGAATTACCTTAAACGGAAGTTTTATGACTTAGCAGTGGATATAGCCAATGAGATATACCTTACCCCCGATAAAGAAGTTATTGATTATGGTTGCGGGTACGGTGGTTTATTAGGGGAACTTTGGAATATGGGCTTTGATAATCTTTATGGCACGGACATTTCGATGTGGGTGATAGATTATGGCAAATTGAAATTTCCACATATAGCGGACAAGTTGCACTTTCATAATGTGGACCGACTGACGGAAAGATTTGACCATTTGTTTCTTTTAGACGTACTCGAACACATGCCAGAGGCGGAAATCAAGGCAATTCTGACGTTAGCGAACCTGCGCGGGTTTTTAGTTGCGCGAATTCCTGTATCAGCGCGTGAGGGTGAGGAATACGTTTTAGATGCCAGCAATCGTGATACTACGCATATCTGCTGTCATACACGGAATTGGTGGATAGATTTCTTTGATAGCAATGGATACGATTTCAAAAATGATATTAAGAAGGGCTCGATTTACAGCAGTGATGGTGTACTGGCAGGTAAATGGATAAAAAATCATAAGATACCAAAGTACGGTGACTGAAGCGGAAGGCGTTGCGCGCACTACAGCGCAATCGCACCGCGATTGAGAGGAGATATTGTAAATGCAGCTTACAAGCAGTGATGTAGAATGGGCATATCGGATAATATTAGGCAGGGAGTGCGAATCTGAAAAAATGATTGAGGAGAAACTTGCAAGGTTGCCGGACCGCAGAAGTTTAAGGGAGGATTTGCTATCCTCCCTTGAATATCGTAACAGCACGAGAGGTTTTCGGGAGTTTATTCTAACCGATGAATGTTTAGTAGTTAAGGAAAGTAATGGCTTCAGAATACACTTAGACCTTTCTGAGTATATTTCGATGGAGATTGCCAATGATAATTACGACATCACGGAGACGCAGTTTGTGAAACGTGTTGTTAGGGCTGGAGACACAGTTTTGGACTTAGGAGCGCATGTTGGGTATTATACTTTTTTATTGGCTTCGATAGTCGGGGAAAAGGGAAAGGTGTTTTCTTTTGAGCCACAGCAGCATTTATTTTCATTGATACAACGAAGCATTAACGAAAATGGATACCAGGACAGAATAATTGCCGAAAATGTTTGTGTGGGAGATGTTGCGGGGGAAGGGAAATTTGCACAATCTCACTGTCCTGGCGATTATGGTTGTACGCACTTGTTAAACCTGCCGTCAACTTTACCATTTTATGGTGACATGACAATAGAAAGTACAAATGTTGCAAATTTAGGCGGCTATAATTTCCCATCGACTATTGACTTTATAAAGATAGATATTGAAGGTGCTGAATATCTTGCTTTGAAGCCTATAGAAAAGAGGCTTAAAAAGGACAAGCCTATCATTTTAAGCGAGGTAAATCAACCGTTACTCGCCCATGTGTCACAAGTAAGTTCTGCCGAATACATCAAATTTGTACAAGATTGCGGATATAACTGCTTTCTTCTTGGTGATAGGGATGAAAAGAGTATAGACGATATATCAGTGGCAGTTCAGAATGTCATTTTTGTCCCAAAGGGGAGGAACCCCCCGGGTTTTGGCGCGGAAGGCGTTCGTCGCTTTACAGACGAATCGCACCGCGTGGACAGAGAGGTAACAAAATGAGTATATTGCTGATGGAAGTAAAAGCATTTGGTACAAAAATGTGGTTATCTGTGTTTGGGGTAGCAATAAAGAGCAGGTGGTATCCCAGATACCATAAAAAAATAGTAGTAACCCAACAAGCAGATGAGCTTACTCCGATACCATAGCGGGAGGCGGATTAAGGATTGCGGAAGGCGTTGGCGCTTTGCAGCCAATCGCACCGCTAACTGTGCGCATGAAAATATTATTGTGGGAAATAAAATCATGGACATTAAAGACCCTAGTAATGTCTGGGATTATATCCTCCCGATGGCAAGAAACAAGGGCATATTATGCCGATTGGCAAACAGAAAGGAGTTGGGAATAGATTATGGCATGGACACGCTCTACCCTACGGACGAAACTGCGAACAAAGTTATCCGAACTGACCGCAGGCACATGGTCAGATGCGGACATAAATGGTTATATTACCGATGGAGAAAAGAGAGTTTGCGAAGAGGCAATCATACAAGATGAACATGCCATGTTGGAGGAAACGACACACACCGCACTGGTTGCCAACCAGTCTCGCTACCCGTTACCTTCTGATTTTATAGACGTTCTTGACATTAGCCATTTCAGAGGGAATAGGTATCAACCTTTGAAGCGACAAAATATTAGGGTGTTAAGAACGAACCTCAACCCTTCAGCGACTTCAAATTCAATCCTTTTCTTTGAAATATCTGGCAGAATGAGACAGGTACTTGGTAGCGGCACAGCGGATGCTGGAGGTTCCTCGACGAAGCTGGTAGATGCTGCTGTTGATTTGTCCGCGTTGGGCATTACCGTCAACAAAGATTATGCCGTCAATGACACCGATGATAGCCGCGCACTTATAACAGTGGTAGTTGGGGCGAATGAACTGACAACGCAGGCTCTTACTCTTGGTGCTGACAATACATGGTCGGAGGATGATAGCTATCATATCGAGCAAGGGGAAGCGACGTTGGATGCGTTGAATCTACGACCAACGCCTGCGACTTCTGACACTACAGGGACGGAAAATCTCCGTATCATTTACGTTCGATACGCAAGGGAAATGACAGCGGATACTGATTATACCGAACTCCCGCAGTTCGCTTATGATGGCTTGCTATTAGCCGCTGCAATCGTCGCGCTGGAAAAAAGCAAAGGAATCACTTCGATTGAAGTAGCAAATCTTGGAGCAAAATTGGATGTAGAAATCGCAAGGATTAAATTATTCCTACACCGTCGTGGGAGAACCAACTTTGAGACGGTGCAGGACGTGGGTTTATGGGGTGCAAGAATTCCCGGCACTGTATTGTCTGCGACGGCACAGGACCCCAGCCCGTTAGGATAGAGCGGAAGGCGTTGGCAGAACATCAGCTGGAGTCACACTGTGGTCAGACGGCGGAATGGAGTGCACAGGCTTTGCCTTTGGCGGCAAGCCGTGTGCCTCCACTAAGCGTTCGCTTGTCTGCCACATCGGCAAAGCCGACGGCTGTGCGCTCCATCGCACCGCGGAGGCTATCATGAAAAAACGTCGAAAGAGAAAGAAAGCAACGAAAGCGGAAGGCGTTGGCTGGAGACACACGGCGGACAGATTGCTGAGTGCTGATTTG
>JACKQG010000937.1_pt1 | contig 41133 bp, 48 predicted proteins | sample 8237621 | NCBI WGS metagenome assembly JACKQG01 (sample SAMN15677084, study PRJNA649215) | marine metagenome | biome: marine; feature: Black Sea; material: saline water; isolation source: suspended particulate matter (SPM) from the Black Sea western gyre | collected 2013-06-09/2013-06-10 | depth... | reverse complement strand
AACCCTCTCAATCTACAAAAAAATAAATTTCTGATAAAATATTTTAAAATCGTTAGTTACATTAGATATAATCCTCTTATGAATTTATTATCCGCTAAAAACCTTTCGCACACTTTTGAATATGAGCTTTTTTCAGATGTATCTTTGGAGTTGGACTCTCAAGAAACAATAGCAATTATTGGTATGAGTGGCAGTGGGAAGTCGACCTTATTGCATATACTGTCCTCCTTGCTAAAGCCTGATGAAGGTGAAGTCTCTTTGTTTGGTAAAAATATTTACGAGATGAAAGAAGCAAAACTTTCACAAATGAAAAGAGATGATATAGGCTTGGTCTTTCAGTCTCATTATCTATTTAAAGGTTTTAGTGCATATGAAAATTTAGAAGTGGCAGCAATCCTTAGCTCACAAAATATAGACACAGAATTACTTAGACGTTTAAACATAGAAGAATGTATACAGCAAAAAGTGACAGAACTCTCAGGCGGTCAACAACAGCGTATTTCTATAGCAAGAGTGTTGACGAAAAAACCACGCCTTATTTTTGCTGATGAACCGACTGGAAACCTTGATAAGATAACAGCAAATGAAGTGATGAATCTTTTTTTTGAGTATTGTAAAAATGAAAATGCAGGTATGATTTTAGTGACACATGACGAAAATTTAGCCCATTTGTGTGACCGCGTGTACAAATTAGAAAATAAAGCTCTAAAGGCTCTTAAGTGATTTCGCCCGGATATAAATAGATGGAGTGGACAGAAGTATTTAAAGAAGCGAATATTGTCGGTTTTATGCTTTTGTTTTTTCGATTTGCAGCGATGTTTTTAGCTGTGCCCATTTTTTCACATGCAAATATTCCCATGAATATTAAAGCGGCTATGGCTTTTTTCTTCACTATTGTTTTTTATTCCTCTATGCCTGAATTGACAATCGCGATTAATGTGCCAAGCATATTGATAGCAATACTTAGCGAATTTATGTTTGGTTTGGTTGTGGGAATTGTTTTATTGCTCGCATACAATGTTATAACTTTTGCGGGTGGACAGATATCTTTTATGATGGGTTTTTCTATGGCAAGCGCGATTGACCCGCAATCAGGTATCTCTATGCCGATAATCTCTCAATTTTTATCCTTAATGGGTCTTATGGTTTTGCTGGCCTTGGATTTACATCATTGGGTGCTGCTTTACGTGGATGCCTCTCTTAAGTCCATTCCTTTAGGCGGATTCATGATGACTGAGGATCTGTTTAATTATGTAATCCATGCAACTTCTAGAATGTTTTTAGTGGGCTTTATGATCGCTTTTCCTATTATTGCTTTATCCTGGCTTGCAGATATTATTTTTGGTATGCTTATGAAAACAATGCCGCAGTTTAATCTTTTAGTTATTGGGTTTCCTATTAAGATTATGGTTTCTTTTGGGGTTTTGATTGCCACACTCACAGCTATTATGCTCATCTTAAAAGAAGAAATGTTGGAAGCATTCAATGTCTTGGAAATATTTTTTTAATTTTTTTTTGATACAATATAAAGATATATAATTATTCGTTCAAATATAAGGAATCAGCCTTGAAAATATTACTTTTAAATGACAACCCGGTCGTTAATAAATTAGTTACATTAAGTGCACAAAAAACTTCAGATGAGTTAGAGGTTGTTGGGGGTATAGACGCTGTTAGCGAAAGTTCTTATGACCTTGTTGTAATTGATGACACTGTTTACACACCTGAACTTTTAAGTGAACTTCAAGATAGAATAACTTTTTCAAAATCCCTTTATATTTGTTCTCGTAATGCTGAAGAAGACAATAATTTTACAAGAGTGATAAAGAAACCGTTTTTACCAACGGATCTTGTAGAACTGTTTTCCAGCCTGGGAAGAGAAGCAAATGAAATTGACTTATCCTCAGATGCAGAAGAAGTGATTGAGAAGATTCCAGATGAGCCAAATGAAACTTTAGAAGCTGATGAACTTGAAGAGTTCAGTTTAGACAATGATTTAGATTTAGAAGACTTAGATGCGAATGATGAATTGAATCTAGATGATGAATTAGATGATTTAAATCTTGATGACATTGATTTAGGTGATGACTTGGATATGGAAGATCTTGGTGAATTAGAAGAGTTGTCTGATATAGAAGATGTTTCCCTTGATGACGAACTCTTGTTGGACGTGGGCGAAGATGATTCGGATGAATCTATGGAAGTCTCAGACCTTGATGAATTTTTGCAAGAAGAATCAGAAGGTGTATTAGATAAAGATGAGTTGCAAGAAGTGCAAGACTTACTTGATGAAGTGAATGAGGTGAGCGAAGATGGCCTAGATGATGCTATGGAAGTCGCAGACCTTGATGAAATCGAAGAACTGGATTTCGGCGAAATGACTGAAGAAACTTCAAGTGAATCCAGTGAAGTTCCAGAAGTCGATGAACTCGAAGAGTTCAGCTTAGATAATGACACAGACCTAGAAGAAGTAAATTCAGATAGTTCAAGTGAATCCAGTGAAGTTCCAGAAGTCGATGAACTCGAAGAGTTCAGCTTAGATAATGACACAGACCTAGAAGAAGTAAATTCAGATAGTTCAAGTGAATCCAGTGAAGTTCCAGAAGTCGATGAACTCGAAGAGTTCAGCTTAGATAATGACACAGACCTAGAAGAAGTAAATTCAGATAGTTCAAGTGAATCCAGTGAAGTTCCAGAAGTCGATGAACTCGAAGAGTTCAGCTTAGATAATGACACAGACCTAGAAGAAGAACTAGATTTTTCAGAGGAAGAGCTGTCATTAGAAGAGACTCCAAACGAATCCCTTGAAACTGACAAAGTTGATGAACTTGATGAACTTGAAGACTTCAACTTGGACAATGACTTGGATCTTGACTTAGATGAATTGGATTTAGGTGAAGAACTAAGCCTGGAAGCTGAAATAGAAAATGCAGTGGGAAAACTAAGTCAAGAAGATTTGGATAGTGAGCTTGATGAAGAGACACTGCTGGATATGGTTGCAAGTGATATAGATGATTTAGATTCCTTAAATGCAAGAGATTTACAACTTGCCATTGGAGAAGTAAGTGCAGAATCTCCAAGTGAATCTGGTGAAGTTCCAGAAGTAAATTTAGACAGTTTGAATGAATCTAGCGAAAGTTCAGAAGTTAATGAGATCGAAGATCTCAGCTTAAACAGTGATACAGGGTTAGAAAACCTAGAGCTCCAATCAAGCAACAAAGGTGTTGAGTCTTTAAAAAAACTTCTTGCAGCCTTATCTAACGAGGATATAGCCGCTTCAATGAAGGGCATGAAGATCAGTATCAATATAGAACTGGGAGACAGTGAATAGTGAATCATAACACCGGGGCCATCCTAGTGCTTTCCGGTCCTAGCGGAGCCGGTAAAAGCACCATTTTAAAAGAAATTATAGATGATATAGGTGAGTGTCACTTTTCGATATCAACAACAACCCGTTCAATCCGCACTGGTGAAGTGGATGGTGTTGATTACCATTTTGTAACAAAAGAAGAGTTTAAAAAAGATATAGAAGATGATATGTTTTTGGAATATGCTAATGTGCATGGTAATTATTATGGCACTTCTATCAGACCGGTGAAGCAAGCTTTAAAAGATGCAAAGCTTGTTATTTTTGATATAGACGTGCAAGGAAACACGGTTGTGACAAACAGACTGGGGGATATCACAACATCTGTTTTTATTTCACCACCGACACTTTCGGCATTAAAGGAAAGACTCCAAGGGCGTAAAACAGACACTCAAGAGGTGATAAACGGCCGATTAGAGATGGCTAAAAGAGAAATACAGCGAATCTCGGAGTATGATTACCTCATTATAAATGATGATTTAGAAGAAGCTGCCGGGATTTTAAAAACTATAGCAAAAGCAGCTAGGTTGAAAATCCCTGGAAATGAGATAAATGAATTTACGCAAAAATGGGAAGATATAGACTAAATTAATTTTAATTAGTTATAATCTTGGATTAATTTTTTATAAGGAAATAAACTATGGGAATGCCTAGTGGAACAGAACTACTAATAATATTTGGAATCATCGTACTTATGTTTGGTGCAAAAAAAATACCAGACTTAGCAAAAGGTATCGGTAAAGGTATCAAGAACTTTAAAGCAGAAATGAAGGATGAAACTCCTGATGTTGTATCTGCAGATGAAGTGAAAAAAGTTGAATCAACTGATGAAGTTGCATCAACAGAAGCTCCAAAAACTACAACTACAAATACTCAAGCGTAAATCTTGAAACAACGAGTATCGGCGCTATTGCGTGACAAATTTGGTTACGAAGTTGTTTTAGAAAAACCAAAAGATCGCTCTTTTGGTCACTTCGCCACTCCGGTTGCTTTTTCTCTTGCAAAAGAATTAAGAAAATCCCCTATGATAATTGCCGAAGATCTTGCATCTTCTTTTAGCACTGATTCAGAAGTGTTTTCAAGTGTCGAATCTGTAAAAGGGTATATAAACTTTCGTTTGAGTGAAAATTTTTTAAGTGAATATGCTGATTGGGCTTTAACTAATCCATCAGGTTTTGCAAAACAAGAAAATAAGCAAAAAGTGCTTTTAGAATTTGTGAGTGCAAACCCCACCGGACCTCTTCATATAGGACATGCACGTGGTGCTGTGTATGGAGACACTCTTTACAGACTTGCAAAACATCTTGGATATGATATAACTGCTGAGTATTATGTCAATGACGCTGGAAATCAAATAGACTTACTTGGGCTTTCAATCGCTTTATATGCACGTGAAAATATTTTAAACGAAAGTGTGGAATATCCAGAAGCTTACTATCGCGGTGAATATTTAGAAGGTCTTGCAAATGCCGCTTTAGAGAAATTCGGAAAAGAGATTTTTTCTGATGAGTCTCGTTACAAAGAACTTGCACTTTGGGCTAAAGACGGTGTGATGGAGATAGTTGTTGACTCTTTAGCTGCATTGAACATACACTTTGACACCTTTGTAAATGAATCTTCTCTTTATTCTGATTGGGAAAGAGTGATGAAAAAGATGGGTGAAGGTATTTATAAAAAAGAAGACAAAATGTGGATAGCTTCTGAAGCTAAAGGTGATGATAACGATAGAGTCGTCGTTCGTGAAGATGGAAGAGCCACGTATTTAGCAGGTGATATTGTATACCATAATCAAAAGTTTGAACGCGGATATGATCACTATATCAATATTTGGGGTGCCGATCATCATGGGTATATTCCCCGTGTGAATGCAGCAATTGAATACCTTGGCTATGATTCAAAAAAACTCGAAACTTTACTTTCTCAAATGGTTTCACTTCTTAAAGATGGTGAACCATACAAAATGAGTAAACGTGCAGGAAATGTCATCTTGATGAGTGATATAGTTGAAGAGATCGGGGCGGATGCGCTTCGTTTTATTTTTGCTTCCAAAAAGAGTGACACGGCTCTTGAATTTGATATATCAGAGTTTAAAAAACAAGACAGCTCAAACCCTATCTTTTATATCCAGTACGCACATGCAAGAATTAATACGATACTTTCCAAATCAACGATACCTAAAGAAGAGATTTTAGCTTCAAAACTCAAAGGTCTTGATGAGAATGCGGATAGCTTGCTTTTTGATGCTTTGTTATTGCCTGAAGTTATAGAAGATGCATTTAATTCACGTCAAGTGCAAAAACTTACAGACTATCTTAAGTCGCTTGCCGCTTCTTTACACAAGTTTTATTATGATTGCAGAATCATAGGAAGTGAAGATGAGGCTAAGCTTCTTAAAATGTTTATGCTTGTGGCGCTTTCACTCAAAACAGGTTTAAGCATTTTAGGTATTGAGGCAGTTGAAAAAATGTCCAGAGAAGAAGAGATATAAAATGTTTGGTAAGCTAAGAGAGGGCTTCTCCATGAAAGTGGAAGGATTGCAGTTGAATCGTCCTGACTTACATGAGATAGCTGCTGACGTAGGTGTAGGGACTAGAGATGTACTTTTTAGCAATGGTGTTTTGAGCATCTACAATACATCTCAAAAGTGCCAAGAAATCATAGATGATAATGCGCTTATAACATTTGTAGCCATGGCCGTTGATGCATCCCCTGAACAGTTTAGTGATTTAGAAGTGATAAAAGAAGAGCCAAGAGTCATAGAGTTTGACTTTGATGATGAAGACGAAGATTAGGCACTATTGATTTTTTAAAAGTGTGGAGTTTTTCAACTCAGGGTACAATTCTAAAACTTCAGCAGAGGATGATTCTGGGATTTGTATTAAGATGGGATTCTTTTTCTCATCCAACCATGACACAATCTTTTTTAAATGATCCAGTTTCATCGAAGTGCAGCCGGCTGTCCCTGCACTTTCAGCCTTTTGCACATGTATGAATATACAAGAACCTCTTCCGGCAATAGCATTTTGATTATGTTCCACCACAATCCCCAGTTCATACTGTAAATCATCTCTTTTCATGTATTCAAAGCTCTGTGGTTTCTTTTTCGGCATAGGTATTATTTTATTATATTTTTTTGAGTTACTATCATCCACACATATTAATTTTTTTGATGCATGAAGGTAAGGCATGTTGAAATTGTTACTTTTTGAATAAGCAAAAACCGATGAAAGTTTAAACACGCCGATAGGAGCTTTTTTATCTCCTTCATATTTGATTGCATCACCAGCATTTTTCTTTAGTTGAATCTCTCCTAAACCCCATCCTAAACCCTTCTGTCCGATGTTTACGTCGAAGCTTTCACATATAATATCAGCGCCTTCAAAACATTCCATTTTTGCACTTGAAGTATTGAAGTCCTTAGAGACCACGAGAATAATCTGCTGAGCGGCAGATAAAAAAGTTGAAAAGATTATAAGGATTAAGAAAGATTTTATCATAATGTATGGTACTATATCTCTTATACGATTTAAATTAAATGTTGGAAAAATTTATGGCTATTAATATAAGAAAAGCGACTGAAAATGATTCTCCGTTTTTAGCAAAGATGATGTTGCAAAGTTCGCGTGCTGGAAAAAAAGATGGAATCTTTGATTTGATTTTTAATACAAATGATGATAGTAAGATTTTACCAAAACTTGAAGCATTGACAAAAACAACTGCAAAAGCGCATTGTAACTTTAACAATTTTTTGATTGCAGAGTTAGATGGAAAAAGTGTAGGCACCTTATGTAGTTACGAGCCTCGCATTGCAACAAAAGAAGCTTTTATAGATGCTTTACAAGAGGTTGGCTGTGGCGAAAATTGCGTAGAAGCCTTAGATGTGATGTCATGCTGTGACTTCGCCCTGAACAAGAGAACACTTATGTTTGACTTTATGGAAGAACTTGAAGGCTTTATAGATGTTGGCGTTTTAAAGACATTAATGACTAAATCACTCTTAACTGCAAGACTTAAAGGTTATAGAATCGGTCAAGCTCTTGTAGAGATAGGTTCATTAGAGACTATTCTTTTTTATAAAAAACTTGGCTTTAAACAAGTCCAAGAAAAAGAATGTGAATTATATAAAGAAAAATTTGGGCGTGCAGGACAAGTTCTTTTAGAAATTGAATTTTAGGATAGGACTATAGAACTTTCTTATCTCTCTCTCTTGCCGTCACTTCTTGCAATTTTCTTTGCACTTTATACTAAAAATGTAATTCTTTCACTTTTTTCTGGAATATTATTGGGCCTTTTCATTTTAAATGATTTCACCTTTATGGCAACACTGCAAAACACTTATGAGCTTTTTATATCTCTTTTAAGCACACCCTGGATACTTAAAACATTAGGATTTGCTATTTTGGTCGGCAGCGTGATGGCGCTTATTGAAAAATCTGGAGGGATAGAGGGTTTTGTTGCGTATATTGTTGAACAAAAATCTTTTGTTTCATCTGAGCGTTCCTCTTTGATATTAAGTTACATTATCGGTGTTGTGATTTTTATTGAATCTTCTATAACAGCTTTAATCTCCGGTGCTGTTGGCAGACCGCTGTGTGATAAGTATAAAGTTTCCCATGCAAAATTGGCTTTTGTTTGTGATTCGACTTCTGCGCCTATCAGCTCACTTATTGTTTTAAATGGCTGGGGTGCACTGCTTCTTGGCTTAATAGCCACACAAATCTCATCTGGCATGATAGAGGGGGAGAGTGTCGCCATTTTGATAGATGCTGTTATGTATAACTTTTATGCTATGAGTGCTTTGATAGTGACTTTTTTATCCATTTATTTCAGCGTTGATATCGGGGCTATGAAAGATGCTAAATATGTTCCAAGTCCTAAGAGTGATACAATACAAGAAGCATCAAGTATGTATTATATGCTACTTCCGATATTTTCTATGATAGCTTTTGCATTTATATTTTTATATTTGACAGGAGATGGGGATATCTTAAAGGGGAGTGGGTCGAGTTCTATTTTTTACACCATGATAGTCACGCTCACTCTGATGCTTTTGTATTATGTTCCAACTAAAAACATGAGATTGGGAGTGTGGGCTAAAACGGCTGTAAGCGGTGCTAAAAAGCTTTTCCCGATAGCGCTTATACTTTTGTTTGCATTTGCTATTGGAAAGATTACAGGGGAGCTTAAAACAGGTTTGTATTTAGCATCACTTGCCAGTGAAACTTTAAGTGTGTATCTCTTGGGGGGTGTGATATTTTTACTAAGTTCAGTCATTGCCTTTTCAACCGGAACTTCTTGGGGAACATTCAGCATTATGATTCCAGTTGCAGTTCCAATGGCTGTGGCAATGGATGCTGATGTTGCCTTATGTATAGGGGCTGTGATTTCAGGGGGAGTGTTTGGAGACCATTGTTCACCGATCTCAGACACCACCATCATATCATCAATGGCAGCAGATTGTGAAGTTATTGAGCACGTGCAGACACAACTCCCTTATGCACTTATAAGCGGAGTTATCGCTTTAGTCTTATTTATAATTCTAAGTATTGTTTAGAATTTAAAACTTTGCGTGGGGGATAGGATAGTTATCAACCACAAAATCGATATCTTTATCGCCTCTGCCACTTAAATTCACCAATATGGTTTTATCTTTTCCAAGAGTTTTTGCCAACTTCATAGCATATGCAACAGCGTGAGCAGATTCCAAAGCCGGTATGATTCCTTCAAGCTGTGAGAGCTTATAAAAAGCATCTATAGCTTCTTCATCATTACAAAGACCGACTTTAGTTCTTCCTATCTCTTTTAGATATGCATGTTCAGGTCCAACAGATGGGTAGTCTATACCCGAGCCGACAGAGTAAACAGGAGCAGGTTCACCTTTTTCATCTTTAAGCATAATAGAGTTAAACCCATGCATAACACCTTCTTCACCATAGCTAAGCGTCGCAGCATGATCACCGAGCTTTTCACCTCTGCCCATAGGTTCAACACCGTGGAGTTGCACTTCTTTATCGTCAATAAAACCAGCAAAGATCCCCATTGCATTTGAGCCACCGCCAACACAGGCGACAACAGCGTCGGGCAAGTTCTCTTCATGCTCACTGAATTGCTCTTTTGATTCGTGCCCTATGATAGATTGAAAGTCTCTCACCATCATTGGAAATGGGTGTGGTCCAACAACTGAACCAATACAGTAAATCGCTGTCTCTGCTTGAGGAACATAACTATCAAAAGCAGAGTCAACAGCTTCTTTTAAAGTACGAAGTCCATGAGTTGCTGGGATTACATTTGCACCAAGAATTCTCATACGAACAACATTAGGGTGCTCTTTTTCAATATCTACTTCACCCATATGAATCTCACACTCTAAACCAAAGTATGCAGCAGCAGTTGCAAGTGCAACCCCATGTTGACCTGCACCAGTTTCTGCAATAACTTTTTTCTTACCTAAATGTTTAGCTAAAATTACTTCAGCCATGCAATGGTTAAGCTTATGCGCACCCGTATGGTTTAAATCTTCACGTTTTAGATATATTCTTGCACCGCCGCAAAGCTCAGTTAAGTTTTTCGCATAGGAGATGGGAGTGGGTCTTCCTTGGTAGTGTTTTCGCACATACTTGAGCTCTTCTATGAATTTGGGTGAGTTTTTCAACTCTTTATACGCTTTTGTTATGTCAGCGAATGGTTTTTCTAATACTGGAGGAATATATGATCCCCCATACTTTCCAAAATAACCATTTTCATCCGGGGTGGACTCTAAATATGATGGACTCATTAAAATTTCCTTGTAATTATGTATTGTAAAAAATTATATTGGAATAACTCTTAGAGTGTGATTAGTTGCCTAAAACAGAGTTTATAGAGTAACGTAAGTCTTCATCTAAATTATCCATAGAGCTTAGCATCCATCGCATATATCCAGCATCAGAACTTGCAACTTCTTTCAAAGTTTTGCCTTTATGTTTTCCAAACCTGAATGTTTTCACCAAGATGGGAGTGTTTGTCAAATCGACCATCTTCTCCACCGGATTCTCACTTGGATACAACTCTTGCACTATATCTTTTAACTTAGAAAGTAAAAGTTTTAAAACTAAAACATCACCGATTGCATCGTGGGCTTTAACAACCACACCCAAGGCATCAGCTTCTTTTTGTTCTTGTTTGTAAAGCTCAAATTTATAACGGAAGTATTGCAGTCTATGCGCATCTTCATCAGGAAGTACATGTTTTGCCACACGAAGTGTGTCTATCACTTTCATTTGCGTGTTGAAACCCTCTTTTTCAAGCATCTCTAAATCAAATGGTGCATTATGGATAATCATATAGTTATCATTTGTATTTAATTCAAGCAGTCTTTTATATGCAGGCATATCAGTGCATGGAGGTTTTCCCTCAATCATCTCAGGAGTGATTCCATGAACTTCCATCGCTCCAAAACTGATCGGAGTCTGGGAGCTGCAAAATTCATTATGCACCTCTATATCTTTAGAACCTAAAACAAGATATCCCAGTTGTATAACTCTGTCTGCTTCACCCGTTCCAGTTGTTTCTGTATCGAGAATAATATATTTTTTTGCCAAGTCTTTTCACCTTTATTTTTGAATTTTACTTCTATAATGCACATCGAATTTTTTTGTGCTTTGTGCTTTCACCTCTATCTTGAATGTCACAAGATTTCCCTGTGTGAAAATATATTTCTCTTTGGAGGTGATTTCATCTGAATCATTGTTGGTGAAAGGCACTAGAATTTCCACCGTTTTAGTCTCATCAGAACTGTTTTTAATGCTGTATGCAACATCATTGTCATGGTACCAAGAACCCCTGTCTCTGTTTGTGAGAGTTTCTTTCACCTTAATATCAAAGTTTTTCCCAAGTGTAAGTGAGACAGGAGTGTCTTTTGGAGTGTGTTGAATATTGCTTTCACCTAAAAGAATATTTGTATTTTTAAGTTTGGAGTAGCTTCTGACTATCCCTTTTGGAAGAGGAAGTTCTAAACCCTTTATAGTGATTTCTTGCGTGACATCATGCTTCACTTCACCGCTAAAATAGTTTGGATTACTCATGTGTGCAGTGTACTTTCTTTTTATATCTATAGCATTTTGAGAAATGAATTTTATTTGAGTGTTTTCATTATTTGCAAGATTAACCTTGAAGGGAATTGTGTAAAAATGGTAGCCCTCATGTGCTTGATGTTGCACTGCTTGGGAATCTTCCATTCTTGCCATGGATTTCATCACTTGATAATTCACCCTTGCTTGTCTTGCACGGTTGATCTCACCTGCAAGAACGTGAAGTTCAGTATTTTTAAAAGCTTTTCCTGAACGGTTGTTTATGGTGATCCATCCGACTAAGTCTGCTTTGTCTTCATCAAGATTCAGAATATAGTTGCTTTTCCATGTGATTTGATTTATGAGATAATCTATACTCATGCCAGCTTTAGTATCTTGTTTGTTAGTGACATTCCAAACTAAAGATGGTTTTGTTATAAGTTCATCAGGGATACTATCAAAGATGATATTTTTACTCTCAACAATGATAATCTTGTTTGTATTTTCTACGATACAACTTGCACCATCATTGGATAAAAGAGTGGCTTGTATTGTTTTGAAGTCTTTAGCATCTTTGAGAACATTGACGGATACTTTTTTACCTATATGAGCATCGAGAAGTTTGTTTTGTGTTAGTTTGTCATAACGGTACTGCTGTGAGAAAAGTGAAATTCCTTTAGGTAAAGAAACATTGACAGAATCGGTGTTGATGCTTGATGCCACATCTTCATAGATGATTTGTGTATCATCTTTTTGAAGTTTTAAATCCCGTGATTCATGCACCAAACCTATATTTGAATTATAGATAATGAGCGAATTGTCTTTTGTGCTTGGACTGAGTGTCACACCCGCAAGATGTGATGATAAAAATACTAAAGCAATAAATGTTAGAGAGATATTCTTCATATAAATTCCTTGTAAAAGATATGGTACACTATCAAAAAAAATACAGGGTAACTCATCATATGTTGACAAATTTTTTACTTCTTATCACTTTCTCTTTTTCACTCTTGGCTTATGAGATACAGCAAACACCGATAAACTTTGGTGAAGAAAGAATTAAACTGACAAAAGAGTACATCAAAAATCACTATGCTTTGGATGTTAAAGATATAAAGATAGTTCCTAAAATTGTACTTGTGCATTATACAGCAATAGAAGGATTTGAGAAGTCGCTTGCAAGATTTACACAAGAGACGCTACCAAATGATAGACCTGAGATTGCTAATGCAAGTGCTTTAAATGTCTCAACACACTTTATGGTGGAACGCGATGGAACAATTCACCAGCTTATGCCGCTTGATTTTATGGCACGTCATGTGATTGGACTGAATTTCAACTCTATAGGTATAGAAAATGTTGGCGGCGAAGGGTATGTGCAAGACCTTACGGTGGAACAGCTTTTAGCAAATATATTTATAGTGAAGTATCTTAAAAAGAAATTTCCCAGTATTGAGTACGTAGTGGGGCATCACGAATACAGATGTTTTGAAAACACTGAACTATGGCTTGAAAAAGATGATGGATACAGAACAAAGAAGTATGATCCCGGCGAAAACTTTATGCGTGATTTACGTGCCAATATAACAGCTTTTAAAGCAGCACCGTGTGATTAGTTCACCGCTGGTTTATCTTTTTATTTTAGCCTTTGTAGCTACAGGTTTTAGCACTCTAGAAAACAAAACTTCATTTAAAATTTTTAAGTTTATTCCAGCAGTTGTGATGATTTATGCTTTTAGCATGTTTTTAGCTTCTATCGGCACTTTTGAGTACAATGATGCTATTGACAATATCTATAAACTTACAAAAACAAACCTTCTTCCGGCAATGCTTTTTCTGATGCTTCTGCAAATCGATTTCACACACTTTTTAAAACTGGGAAACTCTTTACTCATTTCTTATATTTTGGCTCTTTTTTCTTTAACGGTTGGATTTATAGTTGTAGCGATAGTATTTGATTTTAACAAAGATATGGCTTCAGCTTTTGGAGCTTTGGCGGGGAGCTGGATGGGTGGCACTGCAAATATGATAGCAGTCGGTTCAGCACTTGAAGTTTCTCAAGAGGCTTTTGGATATGCGCTTATCGTAGACAGTGTGAATTACACTTTATGGGTTATGCTTTTACTTTTTTTAGTTCCTTTTGCAAATATCTTCAATCACTTCACCGGAAGTCATGAAAAACTCGCCTATTTAGGTGAAATTGGCTGTGCCTGCACGATAGGAACTAAAAGGTATTGGCTTCTTATTCTTTTAGCGATAGCAGCTTCATTCATTGCTCAAGCTTTAGCTGAGTATTTTGTGCTTTTAAACAAGACTACAACTATTGTTTTGATAGCTTCACTTTTGGGAGTTTTAGGCTCTTTTACAAAACTAAAAGAGCTCAAGGGTTCAAGTGAAGTGGCCAGCACAATGCTGTATATCATCATTGCTCTTATCGGTTCTAAAGCTGTCTTTGACTCTTTTGCGGATATAGGTGTATATGTTCTTGCAGGTTTTAGTGTTTTACTCATCCACGCACTTTTAATGCTCATCGGAGCAAAAGTATTCAAACTTGATTTGTTCTCCATCGCCGTGGCATCTTTATCAAATATCGGCGGAGTGGCATCAGCACCGATTCTAGCAGCAGCCTATAATAAATCACTTGTAAGCGTGGGAGTTTTAATGGCAATCATGGGTTACCTCATAGGTACTTTCGGCGGACTGGCGGTTGGAAATATTTTAATAGAGATTGCAAGATGAAAATAATCAGTATAGAAACTGGGCTCAAAACCATTCCTCTAAAAACACCATTCATAACCGCTCTTAGACGGGTTGAAAATGTAGAGTTTGTAAGAGTTTGCGTACGTACAGACAATGGATTCACAGCAATCGGTGAAGCACCTGCGACTAAAGCAATAACTGGTGAAGATTTAGAAGATATACTACACTTTATAGAGGGTGTAAAAAATGATTTACTCTCATTAAATCCTCAAGAAGCTTTGCAAACACTGCACAAAAGCACCATAGGAAGCAGTGCTAAAGCAGCCTTGGATATGGCCTTTGTTTCTTTACTTGCGCAAGAGAAAAAGCAAGATTTATATCAGTATCTCGGTGGAAATACAAGTTCTGTTTTACAAACAGATATAACAGTGAGTTTCAAAGACAAAGATTCAATGCTCCAAGATTCTATCTCTTATTTTGAATCGGGTATGAAAATTCTAAAAGTTAAACTTGGCTCAGATATTTCCCATGCTATTGAAGTGAGTAAAGAGATAGCTAAACGTTTGCCAGATGCAAAGTTGATTATCGATGCGAATCAGGCTTGGAGTTTAGAAGATTCTCTAAAGTATATTGATGCGCTAAAGGATATAAAGATTGAACTTATAGAGCAACCTGTTGCGGCTGAAGATATTGCTTCACTCAAAGTCATCACTCAAAAGTCGCATATCCCTATCTTGGCAGATGAGGCGGTGTTCACCTTAGAAGATGCAAAAAAAGTGATAGAATCAAACGCAGCAGATATGATAAATATAAAACTCATGAAATGCGGTGGACTAACAAAGGCTGTCGAGATTATAGAATATGCAAAGAGCAAGAGTGTAAAGTGTATGTTAGGCTCAATGCTCGAAGGTCCATACTCTATAAATGCAGCCTTGCATTTGGCAATGGCCTATCCTCAAACTATAAAGTATATAGATTTAGACAGTCCGCTTCTTTATAAAGATTTATCAGATGAACTGGAGTTTAGTTTTTTTGAGAATGAAATTTCATTTGTAACTAGGGACAACAAAGGGGTTTTTCAATGAAAAAAAGAACAAAAATTTTAGCAACCATCGGTCCGGCTTCAGACAGCCAAGAGATGATAGAAAAACTCGTACGTGCCGGAGTCAATGTTTTTCGCCTTAATTTTTCTCATGGCACGCATGAACAGCATTATGAAGTGTTGCAGCGTATTCGTGCAGTTGAAAAGAGTACGGGCCTTTTTATAGGAGTGCTCCAAGATATAAGCGGACCAAAAATCCGTGTTGGAAAACTTAGGGAACCTTTTAAGCTAAATGCAGGGGACACGATAGAATTTGTCAAAGAAGAGATTTTAGGACATGAGGTGTTTTCAAATTATTATAAAACCTGTATAAATCAGCCAAGTGTTCTTTCTCAACTTAAGCTGGGTGAATTAGTCTATCTTTATGATGGGATTATAAAAACAAAAGTCACAGAAGTCACTCACGAGAGCGTAAAAGTGCGAGTGGAGAATGCAGGAGTTTTGAGCTCCAAAAAAGGTGTGAATTTTCCAAACACTCATTTAGGCATAGACGTATTAACAGCCAAAGATAAAGAAGATATGCTTTGGGGTGTAAAAAACAATGTCGATTTTATGGCTATTTCTTTTGTGCAAGATGCACAAGATATGATAAATGCACGAGAGATTATTAAACAATACAATGCCAATATACAACTCTTTGCAAAGATAGAGAAATTTGATGCAGTGGAAAATATTGATGCTATCTTAGAGCATAGTGACGGAATTATGGTGGCACGTGGAGATTTAGGCATAGAAGTGCCTTTTCATGAAGTTCCTGGATTGCAAAAGATGTTGATAAAAAAAGCAAATGAGGCATCCAAACCAGTAATCACAGCCACACAGATGCTTCTTTCTATGACTCTCAATGAAACAGCCACCCGGGCTGAGATCAGTGATGTTGCAAATGCAGTTTTAGACGGCACGGATGCTGTAATGCTCTCAGAAGAGAGTGCGGTTGGGAAAAACCCTGTGCTTGTGGTCGAGACAATGATGCAAACAATCCAAGGTGCTGAGAAAATCTATCCATATAACAAATACTCAAAATATACAATACGAGATGCAACAGACAGTATCAATGAAGCAGCAGTGCGCCTTTGTGAAGACACGGATGCTTGGGGGATTATTGTTGTGAGTGCTTCAGGATCTTCGGTGAAGAAATTAGCGCGCTATAGACCAAATAGAGATATTTATGCAGTTGTTCACAACGAAAAAGTTGCAAAATTTTTAACAATTTGCTGGGGAGTGGTGCCGGCATTTTTGGTGAAAGAAGATTCACTTGGACAGATGATGAGTGAAGTTATGCATCAAGGCTTTGAGAGAGGGGTGCTTCACCTGGATAAAAGCTATATACTCACAGCCGGCGATCCGGTTGGAGTCTCAGGGTCTACAAATATGATTCGTATTTTACGTGAACATGAGATGGAGTTTTTTAAATCGCTTAAATAGATTTAAAATCTTTAATGTTTTGGCGCAGCAATAAACCTGAGCCAAAAATAACCGAATAATCCTGAAAATAAAGAAGCGGCTAAAATTCCAACCTTTGCCTGAAAGAGTAAAGCCGGATTTTCTATAAATGCCAAATCAGCTACAAATATAGACATGGTGAAGCCGATACCTCCAAGAAAAGCAACACCGAAAATTTGACTCATATTGCTCGACTCCGGCAGTTTTGCAATGCCAAGCTTTACAGAAACCCAAGCGACTCCGGCGATTCCAATGACCTTTCCAAAAACAAGGCCGCAGATAATTCCAAGAGACACCGGAGTCGCAACAGTGTTACCGATAGAAGAAAAGTTAATCGAGATTCCGGCATTTGCCAATGCAAACAGAGGGATGACAATCAAAGATACAGGAAGGTGTAAATCATGCTCCAGCCTTGAAGCAGGGGTCCCGACTGCATCTATCCTGTCGTTGATATTAAGAAGAATCGCTTTTTGTTTTTCGTGCATCACATGGTCTGTGGCAACAGGATAATTGTCATACTCATCGAGTAGATTTCTTGTATGATTGGTGAAGTCAATTGGAGTCTGTCTGGGTCTTGAGGGGATGGACATAGCAGCAATCACACCTGCTATAGTTGCATGCACACCCGATTCAAGCATAAAAAACCATAGAAATAATCCGGCGATAAAATAAGGAAGAATCATATGAATTCCAACACGGTTAAACACCACCATCACTAAAAAGCTAAGTGCAGATAAAGCAAGAGGAACAAATTGAATCGTATCTGTGTAAAATACAGCAATCACTATTACAGCACCAAGGTCATCCACGATTGCAAGGGCCACTAAAAAGGTCACTAAAGCAGGTGAAACACGCTTACGCAACAAAACAAGAGCAGAGATGGCAAAAGCTATATCTGTGGCCATAGGGATGCCCCAGCCATTGGCACCATCTTCACCGCTGTTTATACTTAAATAAATAAGTGCAGGTAAAAGCATGCCGCCTATGGCAGAGAGGATGGGCAACATCGCAATTTTAATATCTGAGAGTTCCCCGACAAGAATCTCACGTTTAATCTCTAAACCTATGATGAAGAAAAAGATAGCCATGAGGCCGTCATTTATCCAATGATGAATAGTGTACTTAAGATGCCAAGAACCAACGGATAAATCGACATTTGTATGAAAAAAGTGGACATAGGCTTCAGTCAGCGGAGTGTTTGCTAAGATTAAAGCCACAACTGTCATGAACATGAGGATTATACCGGTGGTGGTCTGCGCATGGATAAAATGTTCAAACGGAGTGGCAATTCTCTCGAAAGCTTTTTCCCAAGGTGCATAGAGTCTCATTAATATTTCCTTAAAAGTATTCTCTTAATTATATCGCATAAGAGAAAATATGAAGTCTATAGTTTATAAAGCTCTTTTTCACGTGCAATTAAAATATCAGCTAAGAAAAAGTATGCTTCCTTCCAAGCTTCGAGAACCTCGTCCGTTGCAGCATCACCGAGTACATCCTTAACTGCTTGAAGTAATGACACACCCACTATAGGGTAATGCTCAGCTTGCACTTTAGCACGTATATGTGTTTGAGCCATTTTTTCAACAGCCTTTGAGAGAACTCCAAGATTATCGATATTTGCTGCATAAGCAGAAATAGCCCCGGCAAGCTTTTTATGTTGCTCTGAATCGGCATCTTTAAAAAGCTCTTTTATTTGAGGATGTGATTGAAATAAAATCTCATACATACGTGTTGTGATTGCTTCTGCATTAGCAGCCACAGGTGCAGCGGTTGCTTTTACTATTTCGATTGTTTTCTCTGATAAACTCATGTCAATTTCCTTTTATATTAATACACTATCTAAGTATAGTATTTATTATATATTTAGTAAGCAATTTTTTGTATATATTTTAATCATTTGTACTTATACTATTATATTCTTTTAAAAAAGTGGGGAAAAAGTTTGCTTATTTATTGTAAAATAGCTTTATGATAAAAAAATTACTCTTGCTTTTACTTATTAATCCCTTTAATCTCTCTCTTATGGCGGAGACAATAAATCTCGCACTCTCGGCAAATGTTTCTTATGCAATAGCTACGCTTACAAAAGAGTTTAACAAACTCCATCCTGATGTTAAGGTGAAAGTAATTGTTGGAAGCAGTGGAAAACTTACGGCACAAATCAAAAATGGGGCTCCATACGATATCTTTATGTCTGCAAATATGAAGTATCCAGAGGCCTTATATGCAGATTCTATGGCAATCACAAAACCTTTGGTGTATACAGAGGGTTCTTTAGCGTATTTAAGTGTCAAAAAGCGTGATTTTTCAAAAGCTTTATATATGCTTGAAAATGATGAAATCTCTAAAATAGCCATAGCAAACCCTAAAACGGCACCTTATGGAAAAGCAAGTTTTGAAGCTTTGAGAAATGCCGGTGTCTTGGATAAAGTGAAAGAAAAGATAGTTTATGGCGAATCTGCTGCGCAAACGCTCTCGTACACCATCTCAGCTGTTGATATAGGTTTTATAGCCAAATCTTCACTCTATTCACCGAAGTTGAAACAATTTAAAGAAGGTGAAAATTGGTCTGAGGTGGATGCAAAACTCTACACTCCTATAAAGCAGGGCATAGTGCTGCTCTCTCATGCAAAAGGAAATCAAGATGCACAAGCATTTTATGAATTTATCTTGAGTGAAAAAGCACAAGAGATATTTGTCAGTTACGGATATAAAATAAAATGAGCACACTTCTTGCAAGAATAAAAAAAATACAAAGCATAGACAACTTAAATATAGTTACATTTGACTTTAACGGGATTGATTTAAAGATGATGAGCTTAGGTCTGCATGATGAGGTGCAAGTCGGAAAAAAAGCTGCCTTATCTATAAAACCGAGTTCTGTGGCTATTGCAAAAGAGTTCTCCGGCTCCATAAGTTATGCAAATAAAATTCATGCAAGCATTGTTGCAGTGAATAATGGTGAACTGCTCAGCAGTGTCACACTTCAAGCAAATGGAAATGAGTTTGAGTCTTTGATCACTCTTGAAGTATCCAAAAAAATGGACTTAGCTGTTGGGGATGTGGTTGTAGCATTGCTTCAAGCGAGTGAGTTGTCTATATCGGAGATTATTTGATGATGGAATTTTTTGCTTCACTTGATTACACCCCTTTTATCTTATCTTTTAAACTTGCCGGGTTAACCACTCTTATACTCTTTGTCATCTCTTTACCTCTTGCTTGGTTTTTATCCCAGACGCGTTCAAAAGCCAAGCCTATTCTTGAAGCGGTCACGGCTTTGCCGATAGTTTTACCTCCCTCAGTCTTAGGCTTTTATATACTTGTTTCACTCTCTCACAATTCACCCCTTGGTGCTTTTTTTGAAAATGTGTTCGGGGTGTCTTTAGTTTTCAACTTCACCTCTTTAGTGATTGCCAGCTGTTTTTACTCTTTGCCTTTTATGGTGCAGCCTCTTCAAGGCGGATTTGAGTCTATCAACAAAAACATGATTGAAGCTTCATATATTGCAGGAAAGAGTCAAGTGCAAACAGTTTTACAAGTGGTCTTACCAAACATGAAGCCTGCTGTTTTGACTGCGATCATCATTACATTTGCACATACTGTCGGTGAATTCGGTGTTGTTTTAATGGTGGGCGGAAGTATAGAGTCTGAGACAAAAGTTGCTTCTGTCGCCATCTATGAGATGGTGGAGATGATGGACTATAAGGGTGCACATATATACAGCGCACTTATGGTTTTAATGAGTTTTATCATACTTTTAGCGGTTTACACCTTTAACAGTTCTAAGCGTATAGGAGGATTTTCTAAATGATTTCTATAGATATAAAGAAAAAACTCCATGGTGCGAAAGGTCTTATGGACTTGGATGTGAATTTTGAAATCGAAGATGGCCAGTTTCTTGCATTAAGTGGTTTAAGCGGAAGTGGAAAAACAACGTTGTTAAGAATCTTTGCAGGTCTAGAGGAGTCTTCTGGCACTATTAAAGTAGGTGAAGAGATTTGGCAAGACAAAGAGACTATGCTAAGAGTTCAAGAGCGTGGAATCGGTTTTGTATTTCAAGAGTATGCACTTTTTGAAAATATGAGTGTTGAGAAAAACCTTCTTTATGTGAACAAAGATAAAAAACTTGCTCAAAAGTTGTTAGAACTTACAGATTTAACAGAACTTAAAAAAAGAAAACCAAGCACACTAAGCGGCGGACAAAAACAAAGAGTGAGTTTATGCCGTGCTATGATGAATCGACCGAAATTACTTTTGATGGATGAGCCTTTATCTGCACTCGATCCTGCAATGAGAAGAAAGCTTCAAAATGAGATTTTAGCTTTACATAAAGAGTTTGGCACCACAACCATTATGGTTTCTCATGACCCCGCTGAGATATACAAGCTTGCACAAAGAGTGATAGTTTTAGAGAATGGAAAAATTATAAGCGATGCTCAACCGCAAGATGCACTCATTCAACGCACAGGTTCACAAAAATTTTCTTTTGAGGGTGAAGTGATAGATATAGTGCAAGTGGATGTTATCTGGATAGCTATAATCGCAATTGGGCAACAACTTGTTGAAGTCGTTTTGAGTGCAGGCGAACGTAAAGAAATGAGTGTCGGTCAAAAAGTAAAAGTGGGAACAAAAGCATTTTTACCAATAATTGGATAGAATACAAAAACAGAGATACATAAGGCAAAGAAATGAAAATAGCGAAGAATATAACAGAACTAATTGGAAATACTCCCTTAGTTCGACTTAACACTCCATCCGAATTAACTGGAGCTACGATTTTAGGAAAATGTGAGTTCATGAATCCTACATCTTCGGTTAAAGACAGAATAGGTTTTAATATGATTCGTCGTGCAATGGAATCTGGTAAGGTTACTCAAAGCACTACTATTATTGAGCCAACAAGTGGAAATACAGGAATTGCACTTGCATCTATTTGTGCAGCACAAAACTTAAAACTTGTGTTGACTATGCCTGATTCTATGAGTATTGAAAGAAGAAACCTTCTTAAAGCTTTAGGTGCTGAGCTTGTTTTAACGCCGGCAGCGAAAGGTATGGCAGGTGCGATTACTAAGGCTGAAGAGTTACAAGTGTTAACGCATGACAGTGTTATTTTACAACAGTTTGAAAACCCTTCAAACCCTGAGATTCATACGCTTACAACAGCTGTAGAGATTTTAGAAGACACTGACAAACAATTAGATGCTTTTGTAGCGGCAGTTGGAACCGGTGGAACTATCACAGGGACTTCAAAAGTGCTTAAAGAGCATATTGCAGATATTGCAATTTTTGCAGTGGAGCCTGAGGCTTCAGCTATACTTTCCGGCGAAGCAGCGAGTCCGCATAAAATTCAAGGGATCGGTGCAGGCTTTATTCCAGGGATACTCGATACTCAAATCTATGGTGAAGTTATTAAAGTTTCCAATGAAGATGCTTTTGAGACAGCAAGAATGTTGGCGAAAAAAGAGGGTTTATTAGTGGGAATCTCAGCGGGTGCGAATGTTTGGGCAACTATGCAAGTTGCATCTCGTCCTGAATTTCAAGGTAAAACACTTGTGACAATTTTATGTGACACAGGTGAAAGATATTTAAGCACTGCACTTTTTGATCAAGAATAGCTTTTTAGAAACCATCAAAATTCTTGATGGCGAAGTGTTTAACATCCTTCACCATCAACAGCGTTATGAGAGTGTTTTACGCTCTTTAGGCAGTGTAAACTGTAAAAACCTCATAGAATACATAACTCCTCCTCCAAATGGCCTTTATAGATGCAGACTGGTGTATACACCGGCTAGTATAGATGTGACTTATCATGCGTATACAAAAAAAGAGATACGTTCACTTAAGATAGTTCATGATAATCTCATTGAATACTCAAAAAAATCAACAGACCGTAAAGCTATAGACAGCCTCTATGAAAAAAAAGAAAACTGTGATGATATTCTTATAGTTAAAAATGCTCTTATATGCGATACGAGTATAGCAAATATAGCTTTGTATAAAGAGGGGACTTGGTATACTCCGGCTTCACCGCTTTTAAGGGGAACAACAAGACAAAGATATATAGATGAAGGCCTTTTAGTCCCTCAAGATATAAGAGTGGATATGCTCAAATACTACACAAAAGCCGCCTTACTCAATGCTATGATAGATTTTGATATAATTACGGATATAAGTTTTGAATAAGGAAGGATAGAGAGTGTTAGATAAAGTGCTTAACGACAAAAAATTTGCTCACTTAATGCAAAAAAATATACAAGAGATGATTATCCATTTTTTTGAAAAAGAACAAAATTTTGGGATTTTATGTAAAATAGAAAATATACATTTTGACCCGCCTCTCCCTGCAGATATAAATTCTGAGTTTAGACCCTTAACTCTCTTTTTTCTTGCTGGCTACACTTTTGAGACCGCAAGAGTTGAATCGGATGTGCTTATCTTTGAAGCGGGTTTTGGCAGTGAAAACTTTGGAAGTGTTGTGAGTGTGCCATTACTGAGTATCATGCAAATAATTATTGATGAAACACCGGTTTTAATCAACCTTGCAAATTCTGAAATAGCAGTTGAAGTTCAAAAAGAAGAGATAGACGAAGGAGGGGTAGAAAATTCGATGGCTTCTTTTTTGAATAACCCCGAAAATTCTAAGTTTTTAAAAAAATAAACGCCTTTAAACATTCACTTTGTTGATAGAAAGTAAGAAACTTACAACATTATCAACAAATGCATCATGCTTTCTTTCTTTTAAGTAAGCTATATAAAATTTTCTCTCAATTTTATGCCCTTTGATTCTTGACTCGTATAGTCTTCCAGCTTCAATATCAGCCTTAATAACATGACGGGACATTACAGATGCTATAGGTCTAGGAGAGTCTTTTGGAGCGTTAAGAATCGTTTCTTTAATCGCTGTGGGACTTGATAACACACCCATTACACAGAAATCTTCACATGGCACATTCACATCATCAAAGGCTTCTGTAGTAAGGATTCTTGTATGTGAATTCTCTTCTCTACAAATCCAATCCATTGCAAAAAGCTCTTCAGATTTCAGTTGTTTCGGAAGCGGTTGATTGGAAAACACCACAAGCTCATCTTCAACCCATTCTCTGTAAATAATATTGTCTTTAAAGACCGGTGATTCAATCAAGGCAATATCAATTTTCTTATCTTCAAGTTGCTCGATAATTTCATCGGATAAACCGACATTTAAAAACACTTCATTATTAATCTTATCTTTGATAGCGGATAAATAGCTCGGTAAGATATAGTTTCCAATAGTTGTTGAAGCCCCCATTACGAAAGTGAACTCTTTACTCATAATTTTTAAAATCTCTTTTTCACTGTTTGCAATAGCCTTGTCTAGTTTTAGAGCGATTCTATAAAGGTCTTCACCTTCTTTTGTAAGCAGAATTCCGTTCTTTTTTCTTTCAACTATTTTCGTGTCTAGATAGTCTTCAATAAATTTAATCTGTTGCGTCACAGCGGGCTGTGAGATACCTAATTTTGCTGATGCTTTAGAGAAACTCTTCTCTTTTATCACCATCAAAAAGGTCTGTAGTTTAGCAAAATCTTTTAACATAATAATTCCTATAAGTATAATTGATAAGTGAAATTATAACGCAGTATTATAATTAAAGCAATAGTTTTGTAATAATTTAGTAAATTTAAGTTATAATAAGACTAATAGAGAAATTTTGTAATGAACTAGTGGGAAGCAATGGAAAAAATATTTAAAAATTTAAACGAATCACAATCAAATGCTGTAAAAAAAACTGAGGGTCCTGTGCTCATTTTAGCTGGAGCGGGAAGCGGTAAAACTACGACTATCATCTCCCGCCTGGCGTATCTTATAGAAGTGATTGGTATCCCAGCCTCAAACACACTCACACTCACCTTTACGAATAAAGCAGCAAAGGAGATGCGTGAGCGTTCTCTTGCGATGATAGAAAATGTGGCATATCCGCCGCTTCTTTGCACCTTTCATAAGTTTGGCTTGCTTTTTTTAAAGTTTCATATCCATCTTTTAAACCGTAAAAATAATTTTGTGGTGATAGATACAGATGATAAAAAAAGAATCATTAAAAAAATCAACTCAGAACTCCCAGTGCCGCTTGTGGCTAGTGAAATCTCAAGATATAAAAACTCTTTAATAAGTCCGGATGAAGCGTACAAGCAGGCAGAGCTTTATAATTATCAGCAAATTGCCAAAGTGTATGAGGAATATGAAAAATATCTTGTGGAAAACAATCTTGTGGACTTTGATGATTTAATCGCACTCACCTATAAACTCTTATCTGAAAACAAAGATTTGGCGATGGCGACAAGTCAGAAGTATCAGTATATTATGATTGATGAGTACCAAGATACGAATGAACTGCAACTCAAACTGATTCAAAAACTTTGTTCAGCGCATACAAACATCTGTGTTGTGGGGGATGATGACCAAAGTATTTATGGATGGCGCGGGGCACATATACGAAATATTATGGAGTTTGATCAAGATTTTAAAAATGCTGAAGTCTTTAAATTAGAAGAGAATTACCGCTCGAAATCTCCAATTCTTAAAGTGGCCAATGCTCTTATCGAACATAATCGTTCACGTCTTGGAAAAAAACTTATACCAACCCGCGGCGGCGGCGAAGATGTCAGCATTTTAAATTCAAATGATGAAAATGAAGAAGCAAGAAAAATAGCTGCAAATATCAACAAGCTTTTAGATTCGGGCGTATCTGCAAATGACATAGCAATTTTATATAGGGTGAATGTGCTTTCGCGTTCTATTGAAGAAGGGCTTAACCGTGCAGGAATCGCGTATAAACTTGTTGGCGGACTTCGATTTTATGACAGAGCGGAGATTAAAGACTTAATCTCTTATATAAGAGTCATTACAAACTTTCATGATGATTTTTCTTTTAAAAGAATTGTCAACAAACCTAAACGCGGACTTGGAAAAGCAAGCATAGATAAACTTGAATTGGCAGCCCTTTCTCAAGAACTTTCTATTTACCAGTATATAAAAAACACTTCAAAAGCTGATCTGGAATTACTTGTCAGAAAGAAAAATGCAGCGACACTTAAGAGTTTCATTAAAAATATAGAAACAGTTGCACAAATCTCTAAAGAATCCACATACGATTTTATAGATGTGCTAGAAGAGACTTTCCATCTTAAAGATATCTACAAGGGCATGCAGGATGAATCAGACAGAGTTTTAAATATGGATGAGTTTTATGGACTCTTCCGTGATTTTGTTAAAAAAGATCCAGCCCAGGGACTTGATGAGTTTTTAAATGAACTCACACTTCAAAGTGAGCAAGACCAGGTTGAAGGCGAGAGTATCTACATGATGAGTATACATGCTTCAAAAGGTTTAGAGTTTGAACATGTTTTTGTCATAGGGATAGAAGAAGGCTTTTTACCGCTTGTCGGAGATGGAAGTGATTTAGAAGAGGAGCGCCGTTTAGGCTATGTTTCGTTCACTAGAGCAAAAGAGACCTTGACCCTCTCTCATGCGGCAAGCCGTTTTTATAAAGGGCGCAGAAGTGATTTGCAAAAAAGCCGCTTTTTCAACGAGGCAGGATTATGTGCAGGATCGCTTATAGTGGAGAAAAACACATCTTTTAAAAAAGGTGATTTAGTCCGTCATAAGATTTTTGGAACAGGGCGTGTTACCGGTGTGAGTAAATCCGGGCGCGAGTTTAAACTGAGCATCAACTTTGCTGGAAATAAAAAAGATATTCTAGCTTCATTTATAGAAAGACTCTAGGTTTTTTTATAATGAACAGACTTTTTGTCGCCTATAAACCATCGGGAATCGGATCAAATTTATTTTTGTCTAAATTAAAAAGAAAGTATGGTGAAAAAAAAGCCGGTTTCACAGGCACACTTGACCCTTTTGCAAAAGGTGTCCTAATTATCGGTATGGGTTCGCATACAAAATTATTCCGTTTTTTAGATAAAACACCTAAAACATACAGAGCCACACTTTGGTTGGGGGCACACTCTGAGAGTTTGGATACAGAACTCATAACTCAAGTGGACACTCTCGAAGAACACGCTTATGTAAAAGTGGAAGAAACGGTGAAGTCTTTAGAAGGTGCTCTCACATACGATCCTCCAATTTTTTCAGCTAAAAAGATAGGTGGAGTGCGTGCTTATGATTTGGCGCGTGCAGGTAAGGAAGTTGTTCTCAACAAAATTAATTCAACTATTTATGAATCAAAATTGATTCATTACAGACATCCATTTGTAACATTTGAAGCGACAGTTTCAGAGGGCACATATATTCGTTCTCTTGGGAGAATCATTGCACAAAGATTAGGTGAAGATCATGGAAGTTTAAGTGCTTTGGAAAGATTAAATGAAGGTTCTTTCACCTATGAAAATGAAAAAGCCCTTGATATTAAAAAATGTTTGAATATCCCAAAAAATATATATATAGGCGATAAGGAAAATCTCAAATATGGAAGAGTTCTTGCTATTGAAGATTTAGAGATACAAGAAACGGGGACATACTGGTTCGATAACGGAGATAGTATCTCTATTGTAACTGTAGAAAATGAAACTGTAAAATATGAACTTGGCAGGATATACACATGTTAGTATTAGCTAGAAAAGAAGACGAATCTATTGTGATCGGCGATGATATTGTTATCAAAGTCATATCTATCGACAAGGGTGTGGTGAAGTTTGGAATCGATGCTCCGAGGTCTATCTCGATTGTGCGGAGTGAACTCCTTGAAGATGTGAAAGAGTCTAATATCGCAGCCTCAAAAGAGGTGGATGCAGATACGCTTAACATCTTAAGTAAACTTATCGCAAAGTGATAATATGAAAGTTTATAAAGCATACGCAAAGGTGAATATTTTTTTAAAAATCACGGGACTTCGAGATAATTATCATGAAATTATAAGCAGATTTATGAGAGTTGATTCTTTGTATGATGAACTCTCTTTTATTCCTAAAGATGAACTTGGCGGTAAGTCTCAAAATTTTTGTATAAATGGAGACTTTACTTGTGAAGTGGAACAAAATACAATTTATAAAGCGTATTTCGCCCTCAAAAAGGCCACACAGTCTGAAGCCTTAGAGCAACTCATGCACACATATGGTGTTTCAGTGAAAAAATCCATCCCTGCCTTTGCAGGTTTAGGCGGTGGCAGCAGTGACGCGGCAACCTATTTAAAAATGTGTAATGAAGTGCTTCACCTTGGGCTTAGCACAAATGAATTGGCACTTGTAGGTTTGCAGGTCGGAGCAGATGTGCCATTTTTCATCTATGGATACGCAAGTGCAAATGTAAGCGGTATCGGTGAAGTGGTGGAAGAATTTAAAGAAGAGACACTTGATATAGAAGTGTTCACTCCCGATGTCAAGATCAGCACACCCAAAGTCTATCAGACATACAGAGAAGATTTTTATGCACCTATAGACGGATTTGAGAGAGAAAGACTCAAGCAGACAAGTTCTAAAAAGATTTTAGAAACTATGGATGTTAAAGAAGCAAATGACTTGTTCGCTCCTGCGTTGCAAGAATATAAAGAGTTGAAAAATTATTACAAACAAGGCTGGCACTTCAGCGGAAGCGGGAGTAGCTTTTTTAGGGTGATAGAAAGCTAATGGCACGTAGCTAGAGAACTTATTACCGAATGATTTAAAATAAATGCCGCCACGCTTAAGAAAAGCCCACCAAGACTTAGACAAGGCAGTAGATAAATGCTACACAAACAAAAACTTCAAAAACGACAAAGAACGCATAGAATTTTTGTTTGAGTTGTATGAGGAGTATTTAGGAAAAAAATGATTGACAATATATCTATAAAGATATATAATTGTATATCTAAATTAAAAGGTTGTTTAGTATGGCAACAGTAAAAAAATTATTATCATTAGACGAATCGATTGCAAAAGAGTTAGAGACTGTTTCTTTGGCTTTGCATAAAAGTCAAAAAGAGGTTGTTGAAACTGCCTTAGATTTTTATTTTGACTATACGGATAGTGTTGTAGCGGATAGCGTAATTAAAGAGATAAAAAATGGTAGCATGGAAGTTTACTCTAGTGAGAATGTCTATGCAGAGTTGGGCATAGAGATTTGAATATAAAGTATTCAGATAAATCTGTTAAGGATTTAAAATCTTTTTCGCATCCAGATAGAATCTTGATTGTAAAAAAGATTCATTATCTAGCAGAAAATTTTGAATTACTTCAAAGTAGCAAAAAAGTAACTGAGTTAAAGGGAAGTGAATTTGACTCTGTGTATAGGTTTGTTGTAGCGAAGAAAATACGAGTACTCTTTAGAATAGAAGAAGATGAGATTATACTACTTATTTTAAGAGTTGGCTCAAGAAAAAATATATATTAAGTTGGAAAACAATGGGTGAAACAGTAGCTAAAAATAAAAAAGCCTATCATGATTATTTTATAGAAGAGAAGTTTGAAGCCGGGATGGTTTTGACTGGGAGTGAGGTTAAGGGGATTCGTGCGCACCGGGTTAATCTCAAAGACAGTTTTATCCGTTTTGTAAAGGGTGAAGCATATCTTTTTAATGCTCATATCGGAAGACTGGAGACGACACATCGATTTTACGGACATGAAGAAAGAGGAAGCAGAAAACTTCTTTTACATAAGAAACAGTTGGAGAAGATGCTCAAAGCCGTCACGCGTGACGGGTATACAATAGTGGCCTTACAACTCTACTTCAACGATAGAAATCTGGTGAAATTGCAGATTGCCATCGCAAAAGGGAAACAATTGCACGATAAACGAAATGATTTAAAAGAAAAAGACCAAAAGCGTGATGTTGAACGCTCTATGAAGGATTATTGATGAGATTCTTAGCTTTTTTAATTTTACTCAGCTCTTTACTTTTTTCTTTAAACTTTGAAGTCTCAGATACGAGCATTGAAAATGGAAGAACTTCATTATTTGAATTTAAAAAAGAAAAGGGTTTAGAGTATAAAAAACTAAAACTTGGAAAAAAAAGTTTTAATGTATATGATAATCCATTAGATAATTCAAAGATGTATGCGCTTTTACCTGTTAGTTATTATGAAAAGCCTAAAAATGAAACTTTAAAAATCATCTATGTGCAAAACTCTAAAACGAAAACTAAAAATATTGTTATTGAGATTAAAGATGGGAACTATAAAAAAGAGAGTATTCAGGTGACAAAGTCAAAGGTGAATCCCAAAGGTGAAGAGGTTAATGAAAGAATTAACAAAGAGTACCATGAAGCGATGAACATTTATGCCACATCTACAAAGAAAAACTATCTTTCTTCAGAGTTTATATTGCCAATGGATAGTTTTATAACAAGTGATTTTGGAAAAGCAAGAGTGTATAATGATACACTAAAAGGGTATCATAGCGGGACAGACTTTCGAGCTAAAGTGGGCACTCCGATTATTTCAAGTAATGATGGCGTTGTAGTTTTAGCAAAAGACAGATTTTATTCGGGTGGTACTGTTATTGTCGATCATGGGCAGGGAATTTATACCTGTTATTATCATATGAGTGCATTTTCGGTTACACTGGGACAGAAAATTTATAAGGGTGAAGAACTTGGACTATCAGGTGCAAGCGGACGTGTGACTGGCCCCCATTTACATTTTTCAGTAAGAGTTGGCGGTGTGCAAGTTGATCCTCTTCAGTTTGTGAAACTAATGAACAAAAATATTTTGACAAAGGAGATTTAAACATGAGTTTATTTCAAATACTAATGCTTGGGGCTTCGGCTTTTTTCGCATTTAAAATTTACGAACATATACAAACACTGCAAGACCCGGAAGAACCCAATTATAATAGCGATAACAATTATGATTTGGATGAAGAAGAAAAAACAGCAGACACTTTTTCACCGTTTTCTGCGGATGATTTAGTTGAAAAAGCAGATATGGCCTTTGAAGAGGGTGATAATCAAAAAGCTTTAGCTTTGTTAAATGAAGCGAATGCAAAAGATGAAAACAATGAAGAGATTCTTTTTAAAATCGCATATATCTTACAGCAAAGCGGAGATAACAATGAAGCATTAAAGTACTATAAAGATGCGCTTTCGCTTGATAAAAAGAATGAAGTTGTGCACAATGCAATGGCATCGCTTTACCGTGCAAACGCTGAATATACATCTGCAAAGATTCACCTCAAAGCTTCTTTGGATATTGATCCTGATAATCCTATAACATACTATAATTATGGAAATCTTTTAGTGGATATGGAATCTAAAGAAGAGGCGATGCAGATGTATGAAAAAGCACTTGAGCTAAATCCTGAGTTTAGTGAAGCTCAAAAAGAACTAGATAAGTTGCAAGAGTCTTAAAAATGAAAATTTTAGAGATATATCAGTTTCTGGACAATCTTTCACCATTTGATTTACAAGAATCTTGGGACAACTCGGGTCTTTTGGTTGGTGAATTTTCTCAAGATATTAAAACGATTGCTCTGAGTATTGATGTGGATGAAGCTTTGATAGATTCACTCGAAAATGACACACTTTTAATCACGCATCATCCTATAATATTCGGTGGATTAAAGCAGTTGGAATTTAGCAAATATCCTGCTAATTTAATCCAAAAAATGATACGAAAAAATATTTCAAATATTGCAATGCACACAAATTTTGATCAAACCCACCTCAATAATTTTGTAGCAGAAGATGTTTTAGGCTATAAAGTTATAAAAAAAGAGGGCTTTGTCGCATACCTGGAAATAAATGAAGATTTTCTGACATTCTCCAAGAAGATTTCTAAGGCTTTTGACTTGCCGCATGTTAGATGTGTGAAGTGTCATGATATGGTGAAGATAGCCGCACTCACGACAGGTTCAGGCTGTTCTCTTATGAAGTCAATCGATGCAGATTGTTTCTTGACCGGAGATGTGAAATACCATGATGCGATGGAGGCAAAAAGTATAAATTTATCTCTAATTGATATAGGTCATTATGAGAGTGAGCACTTTTTTGCTGAAATTTTGTTAAAACATTTGAAAAATTTAGGTTTAGAAGTTATAATTGCATCATCAAAGAATCCGTTCACATATATATAATCCAAAAGGAACCGAATGAACCAACATCTTAAACAGTTAATTGACCTCTCTAAAGTAGATAAAGAGATTGATGCGTTTGAACCTCAGATTGAAGAAGCAAATTATAATTATGAAGCAGCTTTAGCAAAAACTAAAAGTATTGAATCAGACATTGAAAATTTGACAACTGAGATTAAAGAAGAAGAGCTTAAAAGATCTAAAAATGAATTGCACTTAGCAGAACTTTCTAAGAAGCTTGAAGAAAACTCTAAAAAAAGTGCTGATATAAAAACTGAACGTGAAATGAAATCACTGCAGCTTGAAGAAGAGATTGCTAAAGAGCAAGTGACTTTTGCAAACGAAGAGATTGAAAGATTAGATAAAATCATCGAAGCTAAAAAAGAACAGACTGAAGCTGCAAAAGTGACTTTAGCTGAACTTCAGTCGAATTTAGAATCCGTAAAAGCTGATGTTGATGCGAAGCTTGCGGTTATCAATAAAGAAAGACAAGAAGTGTTTGTTGCTAAAGAAAAGCTTTTAAGCAATGTGAATCAAAAAGGTTTGGCATTTTATCAAAAAATCCGTCGTTGGGCTAAAAATACAACTGTTGTACCAGTTGAAGATCAGGCTTGTATGGGTTGTCATATGATTATTAATGACAAGATTTATGCAGATGTGATTAAAGCAGAAGATATTACAACATGTCCACACTGTGGTCGTATCCTTCATGTGGAAGCATCACAAGAATAACTAGAAATGCCTTTTAGCATTTTCTACTTCACCATAAGTGTTTTGCTGTATATTATAGCATTGCCGCTTTTGGTTTTTTTATCATTCAAACCAAAATACAAAGAATCAATTCCTGCCCGTTTTTTTCTTTTTAATAATCCACGTTTTAAGACTGACAATGGTGTATGGTTTCATGTCTGCTCCTTCGGTGAAGCAGGTGCATTAAAACCGATTTTAAAAGCACTAGAGGGTGAAGATATTAAAATAACTACAGTGACGCATACAGGTCAAGCTGTGGCTAAAAAGTATGATGCAGATGTAAGATATCTGCCTTATGAGATGTTTATCCCTTTTTGGGTTAAAAAACAAAGAGTGCTTGTGGTTTTAGAAGCAGAGTTTTGGTATATGCTTTTTTCTGTGATGCGTGCAAAGGGTGCGAGAGTGATTCTGCTAAATGCCCGTATCTCAGAAAAAAGTGCTCAAAAGTATCTTCAGTTCGCATGGTTTTATAAAAAGATGTTGCAACACGTTGAGATAATATATGCGCAAAGTGAGGAAGATAAAAATAGGTTTTTAGCTCTGGGTGCGAAAAATATTGAAGTGGTGGGAAACATTAAACTCGCCGGTGAAATTATTAGAACAAAAGAGTATACAAAGCCTGAGTGTGAAGTGATTGTAGCCGGAAGCACACATGATACTGAAGAAGAATCAGTTTTAAAAGCTTTTGTAGAGTACAGAAAACAAGTGGATGCAAAGCTTATTATTGTTCCAAGGCATCCCGAGAGATTTAATAGTGTGTATGAACTTATGAAACAATATGCTTCTATACATAAGTTGTCATTATCAAGATTTTCGCAAAATGAAAACTTTGAAGCAGATATGATTCTAATAGATGCAATGGGTGAGCTAAACAATATTTACGCAATAAGTGATATTGCAATAGTCGGCGGAGCATTTAAAGAGAAGGTTGGCGGACATAATCCGCTGGAACCGGCACACTTTGGCTGTAAGATAATTACGGGAAAACATTTTCATGACCAAAGAGAGTTGTATAAATATGTTCATCATGTACAGTATGTTGAAAGAGACGAGATACATAAAGCTCTTTTAGCAAGTGAAGTTTTACCCCCGTCTATGGTTGAAGAGACAATAAATTTAGAAACAGTAATAAATAAAATTAAGGAGTCATAAGATAATGGCTACAGAAAAAGCGTATAAAATATTAGCAATGCAAACGGGAGTTTCAAACTCTCAAGCAAAATCAATGATAGATAGAGGTTTAGTCTATGTTGGGAATAAAAAGGTGATGATTGCACGCGGTGAAATAGATGCAAAAACAATTTTCCGTGTAATAAAAATAGAACCGGCAAAACCAATCTTTGAAAATGATGATATTGTAGTGGTGGATAAACCTGCTTATGTGAATTCAGACGAGATTGAGAGACAGTTTAAGCCGGCTGTGTTACTTCACCGTTTAGACCGTGAAACAAGCGGTGTTTTGATGCTTGTTAAAAATGAAGAGTTTCGCGAGAAAGCTATTAAAGAATTTCAAAAAGACAATGTGTATAAAGAGTATGTTGCATGGGTGGAGGGGATTATCTCTGAACCCGTTGAAGTGGATAAACCTATTCTCACGCAAAAGAAAAACAACAAAGCATACTCTAATGTATCAGCAAAAGGAAAGCCTGCAAGAACAGAGTTTTTCCCGGATATAGTGAGTGCAAATAAAACAAAAATCAAGTGTATTATTCACCATGGCCGCACACATCAGATCCGTACACATTTACGTTATATAGATCATCCTATAGTCGGAGATGAGCAGTATGGCGGAAGACGTGCGAAACGTGTTATGCTTCATGCTGTGAAAGTGAGACTTTTAGGGATGGAGTTTGTAGCAAAAGAGCCAAAGATGTTCACTGATTTTCAGTAAGGTTTCTTTTTTTGGATATTTACATAGGCATAGACTTGGCTTGGGGAGAGAAAAATCTCTCAGGCTTTTGTGTCTTAATCTCTCATCCAAAATCTAAAAGTTTGAAAATTCTTGATATTCAACTTCTGAAATCGATAGATGAAATAGTTAAAGAGATACAAAAATATGAAGAGCATAAGGTTTATGTTGGTGTGGATGCACCTTTAGTTGTTCCAAATGAAAGTGGCAACCGTGAAATAGAAAAAAACTTCAACAAAGATTTTGCAAAATATAAAATCTCTATGCTTCCTGCAAATAGAAAAATCCTGAAAAAACATTCCCCGAATATTAGAAGTGAAGAGTTGTATAAAAAACTTGTAGCATCTGGATTTAAAAGAGATTTTAAAAACGACAAAGTGCTTTTTGAAGTGTACCCCAACGCAACTATTGCGATGCTTTTTAACAATCATAAAATTCTTCCCTATAAAAGAAAAAAAGGGCGTAATACTGAGTTTATCAGAGAACAGCTGGATATATATAAAAAGTATTTATCTAAAGTTGTTTCTGCGCACCCTCTTTTAAAAGTTGATATAAGAGAGTGTAAAGGGCAGAAATTAAAAGACTATGAAGATACGCTTGATTCATTGGTATGTGGATACAGTATGTACCATTGCCGCTTTAATGAGGCTAGATTTTATCAAGTGGAGGGCAACGACACCTTTGTAACGCCTGTAAGTTCTTGGAAGGTCTACATGCTTCAATGTTCCGATGATACACTTTACACAGGAGTGACAACAAACTTACAAAGAAGAGTGCAAGAACACAACACTTCTAATGTAGGTGCAAAATACACAAAAGTGCGAAGACCGGTGAAGTTGGTATATTTTGAAAATGCGGATGGTAAAGTTCACGCGATGCAAAGAGAGTACGCAATAAAACAACTCTCAAGAAAAGAAAAACTGGAGCTAATAAGTACATCTCCATAAATAATCCCATTTTCAGAAGCTTAAAAAGAGGGCTAATGTAAGGCGAAGATTCGTAGGAGCTACTAGTAGCTTCAAGGATTTTCAACGAAGCAGTAGCCCTCTTTTTAAACTTCCCTTCGGGCGAAAAGCAAATAGCCCTATTGCGTCGTTAGATTCCTTTGGATTAGCAAGCTAGTCCTGCAGAAATCTGCCTAGCACTAGAACTATTTGCTTTTCGCTGAAATTTGGGTTATTTATGGAGAGGTACTTAATATGTTTAAATTATATGTGGATGGAGATGCATTTCCAAATATCTTAAAACCTATACTGCTTAAACAAATCCAACGTTTAAATATCCAAACGATAGTGGTGGCAAATAAAAAAGTGAGTATCGGAAAATCAAGCTTAATAGAGTACATGATTGTCGAAGCCGGTGCTGATGAAGCAGATAATGAGATTGTTGCTATGCTAGAAGAGGGTGACTTGGTGATAACCGCAGACATACCTTTAGCAGACAGAACGATAAGCAAAAATGCTCATGCGATAGACCATAGAGGTGAGCTTTACAGTGTGGATAATATAAAACAGTATTTGGCGATGCGCAACTTAATGGAAAAAATCCGTGAAAGCGGTGAAATAACTAAAGGTCCTAAACCTTTTGGACAAAAAGATGCTGAGATGTTTGCAAACCAACTCAATGCATTTTTATCTAAATTAGCTATAATTCAAAAATAATAATTTTATAAGGTATTTTATGTTTGATACATTAACAGACTCGTTTACAAGTGCAATAAAAAAGATTCGTTTTCGTGATGATGACAAGGCGCTTACAAAAGCGCTTAATGAGTTAAAGAAAAACTTACTCAAAGCAGATGTGAATCACAAGGTTGTTAAAGAGTTAATAGTGAAAGTTGAAGCTGGCACGAAAGAAAAAGGGATTGGAAAAGATCAGTTTCTTGAAGCGATGCGTACAGCACTTTATGATCTTTTAGAAATCGGCGGAAGCAAAGGTTTCACTTTCTCGCCGAATCCTCCTACAGTTATTTTGATGACAGGTTTGCAAGGTTCAGGTAAAACAACCACCACCGGTAAGTTAGCGGTATATTTAAAAAATAAACAAAAGAAAGTTCTTATTGTTGCAGCCGATTTACAACGTTTAGCTGCGGTTGAACAACTTCGCCAAATCACTGCACAGATTGATGTGGAACTATTTGAAGAAACAGATTCCACCAACCCTGTGGAGGTTGTATCTGCTGCAATGAAGTATGCAAACTCTAAACTTTATGATGTGGTTTTAATAGATACAGCCGGTCGTTTGGCAATCGATGATGCACTTATGGGTGAATTAAGTGAAGTTAAAAAAGTGGCAAACCCTCATGAGATTTATTATGTGGCTGATTCATTGACTGGTCAGGATGCTATTCGAACTGCCACCTCATTTAAGGAACAAATCGGAATAGACGGTGTTATTCTTTCAAAGTATGACGGTGATTCAAAAGGCGGTGTGGCACTAGGATTATCTTCGCAAGTTCAAGTTCCACTTCGCTTCATCGGAAGTGGCGAGAAAATGGAAGATTTAGAAGTTTTCATACCTGAGCGTGTTGTAAACCGTCTTATGGGCTTTGGAGACATTGAAGGACTTGCTGAGAAAACCGCTTCTGTTATAGATGAAAAAGATGCAAAAAGGCTTACTCAAAAAATCAAAAAAGGGAAATTTAATTTTAATGACTTCCTTGAGCAGATGGAATCTATGAAAAAAATGGGTTCAATGAGTTCTATCATGGGAATGATTCCAGGAATGGGAAATATGTCCAAAGCTATTAAAGATTTTGATTTTGAGAATTCTGGTGAATTAAAAAATATCAAGGCTATGGTTTCTTCTATGACGGTGAAAGAGAGAGAAAATCCTGATCTTTTAAACAACTCTCGTAAGATTAGAATAGCAAAAGGTTGCGGTTTAACGCAGGTTGAAATCAACCGTATGATTAAACAGTTTAAAAATGCAGGAAAAATGGCGAAAAAATTCTCCGGTCCCAAGGGAATGAAAGATCTTCAAGCCATGATGGGACAGATGGGTGGAGCCGGAGCTCTTCCTCGCTAGTAAAATGCAAAATAGCAATGCATCTTCTGCGTTGCTGCGTTCGTCATGCACAATAGTGCACTTCCTCACTATGCGCCTTGAATATACATCACTCTTTTACCTTTTACTATTGGGCTTGAGCGTATGGAATATTATATAACTATTTACTTCTTTACTTTTAAGAAACACTTAGCTATAATTCCGCCATCGTAATAACTTCTGAAATAATCCCTCTGTGATTAGAAGGTATCTTGTAAACCAAGATATAAGACGCCAAAAGGCGGTAAGAGGCACAATAAACTATTCGTATTTTATTCTGCAAAACACCCCGAAAATGTATCAATATTTCGAAAGAAATATCTTTAGTGCCATAGCGGCTAGCATAGATAGATGGACTTTGTTCATATATCGTTTAAATAATACTTAGGAACATAATATGACAGTAATCAGACTTACTCGTATGGGAAGAAAAAAACAACCTTTTTACAGAATCGCTGTAACAGATAGCCGTAAACGTAGAGATGGCGGTTGGATTGAACTAATTGGACATTATAACCCAATGCCAGTTGAAAAAGTTTTAGTGATTGATAATGAAAGACTTGATTATTGGTTAAGCACTGGTGCTCAAATGAGTGACCGTGTTAAAAAGATAACTGGCCGTTAATTATGATTTGTGATTTCGTTGCCCAATTTGCAAGACTTATAGCTTCTAATCCTGAAGATATAAGAGTTGAAGTTAAAGAAGGTGGTGAAGTGACAGAGATAGTGCTTTTTGCTAATCAAGCGGACATTGGTAAGCTCATAGGTAAAGAGGGCAAGATGATCGGTGCGATAAAAACTGTCATCTCCGGCTGTAAAGCTAAAGATGGTGTGAGTTACCGTATTAATGTCGAGGCCGTGTAAACTTCCATGACGAGCAAATTTTACAAAGTAAAATTTAGCCGGAATGGATTAAAGTTTACTCGGAAGCAGTTTAGATGAAACCGCAAAAAAAAGAACAACTCCTTCATATCGCAACTATCGGCAAAACTGTCGGTATTCATGGCGATATGAAATTCCACGATAAATCAGACTTTCCAGAACAATTTTTTGATGGTGCAACTTTTTTTACAAATCTAAAAAAAGAGATCACCTTAGATGATGTGGATTTAGATAGAGGCCTGATTAGAATCAAGGGTGTTAACACTGTTGAAGAGGCTAAAAAATTCACCAATGCAAAACTTTTTACAACACGGGATGAAACGAGAAAAAATTGCCATCTAGAAGAAGGCGAATTTTTTTGGTTTGATATTGATGATTGTGAAGTATATGAAGATGGTGTGCGTTTAGGCCATGTGCATGAAGTTGAAAGAATTGCAATTACAAACTATTTGGCAATGATTACGGATGAGAAGTTAGTGGAAAAAGGACTTCCTAAAAAGTTTTTAATCCCATTTCATGAACCATTCCGTGTAAGTGTGGATATAGAGAAAAAAATCATCATTGTTAATGGTGGTATGGATATTTTAGAAGCTTCTTAGATATGAGATTTACTTTCGTAACACTTTTTCCTAACCTCATTGAAGGTTATTTCCAAGATTCTATTTTAAAACGTGCTATTGATAAAGAGTTATTTAGTGTGGATTATCTCAATCCAAGAGATTTTTCTTTAAATAAGCATTCTAAAGTGGATGATACTGCCGTTGGTGGCGGTGCCGGTATGGTTATGAATCCGCAACCTCTTTGTGATGCGCTTGATAGTTTGAAAACAAATAACCCTGACATTCACATTATATTTTTAACTCCTGTGGCAAAGCCTTTTAAGCAAAATGATGCAAAAAGATTGGCAAAAAAATCTCATGTTGCTTTCGTGAGTGGTAGATATGAAGGAATTGATGAGAGAGTCATAGAAGAATTTGCTGATGAAGTGTTCAGTATTGGGGATTATATATTGACAGGTGGTGAGTTGGCATCACTTGTACTTTGTGATGCAATAAGCAGAAATGTCGAAGGTGTTCTAGGAAATAGTGAATCTCTAAGTATAGAGAGTTTTGAAAGTGAGTTACTAGAAGCACCATCATTCTCTAAACCAAAAGAATATAGAAATCTTGTGGTACCTAAAGAATATTTAAAGGGAAATCATAGTAAAATTCGCACACTAAAAATAGCCCTGTCCGAATGTAAGACCAAATTTTTCAGGCCAGAGCAGCTTTTAAAGCATATTACAAGGAAACCTTATGAGAAATAAATACATAGAAAACTTTGAAAAAGCACAAGTGGCTGAGAAAACTCTTCCAGACTTCCGTGCTGGCGATACAGTGAAATTAGCTGTAACAATTAAAGAAGGCGAGAAAACTCGTGTTCAAGCATACGAAGGTGTATGTATAGCAAAACGTGGACAAGGAACTGGACAAACTATCACAGTTCGTAAAATTGGAGCAAATGGTATTGGGATTGAGAGAATATTCCCAATTTATTCTGATTCAATCAATGAAATCAAAGTTGTACGCCGTGGTCGTGTTCGTCGTGCTAAACTATTTTACCTTCGTGAACTTGCAGGTAAAAAAGCTCGTATTAAAGAACTTAGAAGAAAATAATCTTCTAAGCTCCACTTTTAAACTCCACCCTTTTAGATCTTCTTTTACTTTTTCTTTCAACTAAATCTTTAGATATAATACAAAAATTTGAATTCTTGAATAAGGTCAGCATATGAAAACATATATTATAGGTTATGGATCACTTTTAAATCGAAGCTCTTTAAACCGCACCTTGCCTCAAGTAAAAAAAATAGAACCGATTTACTTAAATCAATATTGCAGATATTGGCACGCTAATGAAAATATCACTCCCACCTTTTCTTCCACTTTTTTAGGTGTCAGTAAGTCTGAACATAGTCGAATTAATTGTATCATTTTCGAAATAGAAGAATCCTTCTTGCCGGTTATAGATAAAAGAGAGTTTTTATACCATAGAGAGCAAGTTAATCTAAATGATATTGAATTTACAAGTAATCAATTTGAAATAAATACAGATGACAATATTTGGATATATATTACAGATAAGCCTTCCTTGGCATCCAAAGAATTCCCCATTATTCAATCATATGTGGATGTATGTTTATCTGGAGCTATGCAATTGGAAGAAGAATTCAACTTAGAGAATTTTGCGATTGATTTTATAAAAACAACAAAGCAATGGTCTCCAAGTTGGGTCAATGATCGAATCTTCCCAAGAGCTCCACATATTCACCAGCCGGATGCATACAGAATTGACATCATGTTGAGTGAGAATATCAATCAATATTTCAGTAAAATAATCATAGAGTAAAGGAAGATTATGCACCCTAAAGATAATACAAGTGCTTTTAAAGCATTTATATTTAAACGTTCAATATTGATGATTTTTATAGGTTTCTTAATTCTCTATTTTTTAATCTCTTTATTGTTTTCGCTAGTTTACTTTTTTTTAGTTGATTCGGCATCTATTTCGATACTCTCAATATTTAAGTTTTCTATTCTTTCATCATTTAATTTTAGTATTGATAAAGAAATCACCGGAAGTGATTATTTTTTTATAGCCAATTTTTTACATAAAATCAGTGCTTTGATTTTATCAACTATTTTTACAGCAGCAATAGTATTGAAGTTTTTTTATCTTCCTGTTTTTTTTGAGTTCAAGAAAAAATGTAACTATCTAGAGGATAGCAATAAGCTGATAATCACTTTTTATAACAGTGTGGATATTTTTGTTACAAATTGTCGAGTTAGAGTTTATTGTAGAAAAGAGATTATTGAAGACA
>JACKQG010000936.1_pt1 | contig 41145 bp, 34 predicted proteins | sample 8237621 | NCBI WGS metagenome assembly JACKQG01 (sample SAMN15677084, study PRJNA649215) | marine metagenome | biome: marine; feature: Black Sea; material: saline water; isolation source: suspended particulate matter (SPM) from the Black Sea western gyre | collected 2013-06-09/2013-06-10 | depth... | reverse complement strand
TATAAACTTTACAGATATCCCAGGAGAAGAGCTTTTCGACGCTGAGGGAACGATCACCGAGTATACCGGCACAATGCTATCTGCTGACGGACGTTGTCAGGTCGAATTCAGCATCAACACAGAGTTGATCATCTCTTCAGGGTTGGAGCATCCCGAAGACATCCCCTTACCCCAGCTTTATATCGATGAGATCAGAACAGCTGAAGATGGCCGCTACTGGATCAATGTGCACAACAGTGCCGGCGGGCTAGGCAACCCCAGCGCAACCTGGCTTTACGATCTGGATGTGCAACTGACGCGCAACTCTGGTGAGGTGATCGATAGATTTACCTACACAGAATTGACACTCGCCCCCGGTGAGGAAATTGACATCTTTAACCCCGACAACCCAAGCATCGACCGCCCTGAGGATCTGTGTGTCACATTAGATCCCGATAATGATGTACTCGAAAGCGTAGAACGCGATAACCCAGGCTGGACTGCGTCTCCTGAGTGTTTAGATATTCCCGACCTTGTTATCGAGAACGCCGGCTTTGACCTTGATTCCAACCTGGTGATCACGGTCCAGAACCGCGGCGGCGGCCCGATTGAATCCAATCAAATCCGCATCAGGGCCGAAAATTCCATCGGGATGGAGAGAATCTTCATTGGTTATATCACCACGGATGGCCTGTATCCCTGGGAGAGCGCCCCAATTGAGATCGCCAGTTCCGGTCTGGACGGCTTGATCTCTTCCTACGAAGGCCGTTACGGGCTGACTTTGACCGTCGACCCGACCGACGAGATCGTCGAATCCGACGAAACCAACAATACCTTCGCCTTTGGTGAAGGTGCTGGTCTGACTCGTGTAATCTGGAGCGGATTCGATTACAGCATCCTCGAGGAACACATTTCAGGATACACCTACACCGGCTTATCTGTGACCTACTACCCGGTCGAGGATGCACACAACTACGATTATTTCCACGCCCGCGTCTACGTTGAAGACGGCGTTGAGTCACGCCTGGTGGCTCAATTTGATATCGGCTGCACAGTTGTGCGCGGTAGTGGTGAAGCCCCTGATTTCAGCCATGGTGAATACAACCACAACTGTTTAGGTCGTGTTGATGAACACAACCCAACCGCGGAGTTCTTCCTGGCCCATGGCGAAGGAGTCCGCATTACCCTCAGCGGAGATATCTATGACGACGACGCTGAACTCAGCGGCAGCCGGGAAACACCCTTTGACATGGGCACCATGACCTTTTACTTTGAAGCTGATCGCCTTGCCAGTCGGAGCGGCTGTGGGGAGCGTCACCCCATGGGATACCACCAACATTTGCATATCTACCCGTCAGGATTTTCAGTTCCCTGGTACAGCGGTTTCACGCTGTGCGCTGTTAGGGATTAGCCTCAGGAGCAAATAATGAAAACGCATCCCTATGGCAAGTTTTTGCTCATTATGACCCGACTCTTTATCCCGTTGGGGTCAACATCCTGCCTTCCCGAGGATAGATCGGGCATCCAGGTCTGGATCGACTTCCCGAAAGCCGCGGTTGCCCTGATCGGGATGGAAACAGCGTTCCCGATGGCGATGACCTGCACCTTGAGGAAGCTGGTCTTCCCAAGGGTGGTGGGATTTATGATGAACCGCAACAACTAAAAGATGAATCCCAAGGTTGCTGGTGGAGTTCGCCGGCAGCTCCTCCGGTGCGGATTGTTTCACCGTTGGCGCTAATATCCTGGCTATCGCTGAAAACATCATTGCTGACTGCAGATGCAGCGGCTTTACCATAAGCATATAAGGAGAAGACAATGCAAGCACAATTTCAACTTAAACTTTTGAGTTTTCTTCTCGTTCTCAGCTTTTTGGCATGCAACCTGCCAAACCAAATTATAGAAGAATCCCCACCCCAGGCAGAGCCCGCTGAGGTCACAGCTTCAGAGGAAGCGGTCAGCGCACCAACTGCGAGCTCTGCGTCATCGCAAGATCTACCCACGAATCTCATCCAACCCGAAGATCTAACCTATTTGGGTGCCTTCCGGCTCCCAGATGGGGGTGATGAAGCGACCACCTGGGAATATGGCGGGCAGGCATTGGCTTTCAACCCGAACGGCGATCCTGGTGGAGAGGTCGATGGCTTCCCCGGATCGTTGTTTGGCAGCGGGCATGATATCTGGAACTATGTATCAGAGGTCAGCATCCCGGCTCCGCTTATCACGCGTGATATCGAGCAGCTGCCCATCGCCACAACTTTGCAGGATTTTCAAGATGTGAGCGGGGGCCTGTTCAATGGCTTCGAAGAGATGCCGCGCGTGGGATTGGAAGCGCTCCCCCCCATGGGTGAGCAGTCAGTCCCCAAACTGTACCTGGCCTGGGGCACGCATCACCACGATGAGGGCTCACCATCTGATGCACCCACTCATGCCTGGTGTGATCTCGATCTAGCGAATCCTAACACCCAGGGAGCCTGGCGGGTTGGGGATGAGTCGCTGTACAGCGTCAATGGCTATATGTTTCAAATCGACCATGCGTGGGCAGATACCTATCTAGGCGGGGCGCAACTGGCTACCGGTCGCTACCGTGATGGGGGTTGGTCTGGCAAAGGGCCGACTTTGTTTGCCATTGCCCCCTGGGATGAAGGGAATCCTCCCGACCCAAGCAGTCGACTGACCTCACAGACCCTATTGCGCTATTCCATGTGGGATGACCCGGAGTCAAACACCCTAAGGGGCTACCATGACGCCGATGAATGGGAAGGAGGCGCCTGGCTGACTTCCGGAGACGAGACCGCTGTGATCATTGTGGGCAGCAAGGGTGGCGGCGATTACTGGTGGTATGGCTACGCCAGCCCCAATGGGGACGGGATGCCCTGCCCGGCAATTGACCCCCTCGAAGGTGTGGTCTGTTTCAATGCCGATGGCACACCCTGCGCCGAGGAAGCAAGCAGCCACTGTGAAGGTTATTTGGAGGAGAGTAAGGGCTGCTGGAGCTCCCGCTTCGACGCCCAGATACTTTTCTACAACCCAGAGGATTTCGCCGCTGTCCTGGCTAGTGATTTAGAACCGTTCGAGCCCCAACCTTTTGCAGTGTTAGATATTGATGAATTTCTATACCTTGATCCTCCAGAATGGGATCAAGCGAACTTGGGTTTGGGTGACCAGCGCAGGTATCGCCTTGGCGAGATAGCCTATGACCGGGAGCATGGGTTCCTATACATTGTGGAGCGTTATGCTGATGGCGCCAAGCCAGTTGTGCACGTCTGGAGTATTCAACCCTGACACAACTGTCCATAAGCCCAAATTATCAATCAGACTGAGAGTAGAAGCAGAACATTAATATAATTTAAGTTGAACATTGATTACACTATGAAGTAAGTATTTGATCATTTTTCCCGGAGTAACTTTGGGGACTTTTTTCAGAGTGCCCATACTTCAGTTTCCAGGAAAATTCGGACTATGATATTTTGCGTTGGATTGATGCCTCTACTGCAAAAAGCCACCAAGCGATTTTCCCACCGGAATATATGGAGGCGGTTGCTCCACAACCACCCCCATATATTCCAGCGGAAGCCCTCATCTGGTTGTTTTTGCAGTGGAGCCATTGATGTCATTTAATGTAAGATTGTTATGGGTCTCTAGGAATCGCTGTGGTAAGGGCTCTCTCACGGCAATTCTCATAGAACCATTGTTATTAGTTTTGCTGTGACTGATCAGCCGCTGGATCGCCTTGAATGTTATCGAGTCACCCATGCTTGATTTGAGCCAGCGACGGACAGACCAACATGAGTGGTAGAAGGGTAACCAGAAATTCCCTTCTTTACGCTCTAAATCAATATGCTGTCGAAGATTAAAAACAGGAGCAAAAAAATGAAAACTCATTCCATAATGCGTAAACGATTTCTCATCATGATCCTGTTCATCATTATAAGTTTAACAACCTCTTGTGTCCGGGACAGCAGTTCTGGGCCGAGAGCATGGATCGACTCCCCGCGGGGTGGGGCAACGATCCCCGCAGGGTTACCTATTACAGTTGTCTCCCATGCCTACGCCCGGGAAGGGATCGCTGAAATCGTGCTCTATGTGAATGGGGAAGCCTACCAGCGCGCTGCCCCAGCGGAAGCAGGTGCGATTTTCAGTGAATTCGGCCAGGAATGGCTTCCCACCCAACCTGGCACCTACTCACTTCAAATTCGGACCTATGATATCAAGGGGGATACAGGCAACCCTGCCACAATTTCAGTTAACGTGGCTGGTGAAGCGATTGCCGAGGTAGCAGCCCCTGAAGTGCCAGAAGAACCTCCCACAGCGACCAACACACCTGAGATTTCCGAAACCCCCTCGGTTACTCCCATCATTTCCGATACACCGACCCTAACCGCAACACCTACAGAGACTCCTCCACAAGCTCTGTGTCCTCCCCAGGTAACCGCCCTACAGAATTCTAACTGCCGATCGGGGCCAGGTTCAGCCTACGATATCACCGGCTCACTCAACCAGGGGAATTCATCCACCGTTGTCGGCCGGAATAACGAAATTTCCTGGTGGGTGATCGAACGCCCCGGCGGCTCAGGAAATTGCTGGATATGGGCTGAGTTGGTAGAGCTGAGTTCTAATGAGTGTGAAATCCCTATTGTGGCTGCCCCGCCGCTGCCTGCTACGAATACACCCACACCAACACGCACGCCCACACATACGGCCACCACACCCCCGCAAGATACCACCCCACCACCTGCGCCCGCACCCCAAAACCCGGCTAATGGGGCAACACTGTCCTGCACATCAGCAGTGACTCTATCCTGGTCAGCCTCCAGCGACGACAGCGGCATTGCCAACTACTATATCAAGCTGGAGAAGCAGATCTCTGCAGGCAACTGGCAATCGGCCGGGGGTTACACATCAGGCAATACACAGGTCGATGTGCCGGTTGATTGCGGAATCGTCTACCGCTGGGCTGTACGTGCTGAAGATAACGCCGGTAATTTTAGCAACTGGTCCGCATTTTCTCAGTTCGCAGTGAACTTAAATTAGTCAGGATGAAGAGGCGATACCATGAATACACTCAAAAAACAACCGTCTGCTTTCCAACGCAGGTTACCGACCATCGTTGCAATCGTCGGAGTGCTCAGCTGCCTTCTGGCGGTGTTGGCTGCCGCAGCGTACTTTTTCCTGACGCCAGAAGATGTCGCTGCCAGACCATTAGTCTTAATCCACGCGCCCCTCAATGGCGACCCATTCGAAATCGGACAAACCATCACCATCCATGCCACGGCACGCGATGAGAACAATATCACTCGCCTCGAGTTGTGGGTAGATGAGATATTGGTCGAGGTCGAAACCACAAATGTAGCTGGCGGCATCTCGCCGTTCCCCATTCTGGCAAATTGGGAACCGCCTTCGGCCGGCACCCATACCCTGACGATACGGGCGTTCAACAGCCATGGAACACGCGCTCACAGTTCCGTCACCGTAGAAGCCATCGAGCTTCCCGACCGGGATGGCGATGGCGTCGCCGATGAGATCGACGCCTGCCCTGATGAAGCCAGCCCAACTCGCGATGGTTGCCCTTTATCAGATGACCGCGATAACGATGGCGTGCCCGATGGCGAAGATGCCTGCCCCGATGAAGCCGGTTGGGCCGATATCGATGGCTGCCCTACGCCTGGCGACAGCGATGGTGATGGCATCCTGGATGAGGAGGATGCCTGTCCAGAAGATCGTGGCCTGCCTGAAATGGAAGGCTGCCCGGATGCGGATGGCGATAGCATCCCCGATCATTTAGATGAAGAGCCACATGAACCTGGTCCGGCTGATAGTGGGGGGGCGCCCGATTTTGACGGCGATACTGTCCCCGATGTTGAAGACCTGGCCCCCGAAGATCCCGGAGATCCCGGTGGAGGCGGCGCTCCAGAGTCTGACGCTCCCGATAGCGACGGCGACGGCGCACGGGATGATGTCGACCCCTGCCCAGATGAATACGGCGAACCCGAAGATGGCTACTGCCCGCCCCCGGAAGCAGACCCTGCCCCCGAGGATGAAGGGCCCATCTTCGAGCCCCCGGGCGGCTTCTTCGATGACGTTGAGCTGCCTATCAATCTCGAGATCGAGGCCTATGAGTTCAATGTCAGCGGAGATTTCGACAACGTCTGGTGCTACGTTCAAGTAGCCGAAGAAGATGTACAGCGCTACGAATTCGAGCCCGAAGGCGAAAGAACCTGGAATATTCGTGAAACCCTGGCTGGCGCCAACAGCGTTCGCATGGTTGCCATCTGGGGAGAACCGCTGCCCATCTTTATCAATTGCGGCGCAGACAATATCTACCTTTACGAAGACGATGGTGGCGACGGAATTGGAGATGGCGGCGGATGGGGTACGGTTTACGACCTGGGCACTCATGAAGTAGAGCACGGCTCCATGGAATGGGATGGCCGCGAACTAATCGCCACGGGTGTCGGTCCAGATGGCGAATCCTTCCTGGCAAGATACCGCATCTGTTCCCCAACCTGCGACGAGACCGCGCTGGCGCCTCCGATCCTGGATCCCCCCACATTTGGGCCCTGGGGTGAAGGCCCTTACAACATCCGCTGGCGTTGGGATGGTAACGAAGAATGGATCGACGGCTTCGGAATGCTCGTAAATGGACATATCCATGACATATTTGACAGAATTACTTCTGCTAGACGCTCCCTTGACATCGGTGATTTCAAGCCAGAGTGTGGCGAGATATTTGAATTTCAGGTCTTCGCCTATGGTGGAGATCCCTCAGATGGCACCTACCGGCAGTCACCTGTCAGCAACTCCCAGTTTTGGGATGGTGAAACCTGCCCGCGTACTGTGATGGTCACCTTCTTATCGTTCGATACGGTTGGGTTGGGAAGCCGTCAGGGGCCCATCAGCGGCACATTTTACGCCAACGATCAATCGCTGATTGCCGAATTCCGGGACCGCCCCCCCAGCTTCGACTCCACAGACGACACCGAACGATACCTCGCACCGGGTAGAGTCTACAATATTGCCGAATTGTTCGGCGAGATCGAGACCGAATCGGCCAGATGTTTCGGCACTTGCACCAGCAACTACGCCCCCAGCGTAAACTACATCGAAGTCGAATTAGGCCCCCGCGAAGCGCTGACCTTCGGTGCCAATATCTGGAAAGAAGGCGGCGGCCGAGCCTTTGAAGGCAACGCCTATATCCCTGCTGGTGATATTGTCCCTGGCGAGTATGTGGTCTACGACAACGGCATCAACATGACCGTGCTGGTCGATGTGCTGGTCGGCCCGGAAGCCGGCGGCACAGAACACCTGCCTGACCTGACCATCACCGATATCACAGCACACCCAGATTCGGGTTGGCTGCAAATTCACCTGTTCAACAATGCCTCCGATCTGATCGGGCAAAACATCGACGTGAACCTGGTCAATATGAGCACCAATGAGTCTGTTGGGATAATCACCGCGCTCAGTGCAACGATCCCCTCTGGCAGACACTTTGTCATGGAACATCCCGTAGACGTAGAACCCTATGACCTGCGGGTGATCGTCGATCCCGACAATGAAATCGATGAGACCAATGATAGAAACAATATCTTCGAAACGCCTGTAAGCATGCATGTCGAGTTTACCCGACTTGGTTGGGGGGCTCCCTGTGAAAGTTTCCTCGATCAGGAAGCTGAATATCGCTTCCGGATTTGGATCGGCCATCGCAGCCCCGGCGGTGAGGTGATATGGATCGCGCAAAGGAATCACCCCTGGACAGGCACCGCAGACGTTGATACATCCCCCGGAGATGACTGGGAATATGCTGAGGAAGACTGGGTACTAGAAGGTAATCCGTGGTTCACTTTTGATTTCGATATACCTGCAGATCATGCGCTGGTAATTTTCGCGGATGGATATGAAGACGATCCGGGTTTGGCAGCAGATGATTATGCTGGCAGAGTTTATGTAGAATACCCGCGTGAGATGAACTACGGGAACAGTTCCGAAAGTTACCATTACGCTTCCACAGGATGGCATGACTGTCCAGATGGTACACCTCTGGGTTGGGATGAAAATAATTTTCATATTTATTGGCGTATCAATCGAATACATTAAACGTAGATTTTTTAAGGAATTCAAAATGCCCAGTTCAATCCGATCTGGGCATTTTCTACATATCATTGAACAACAAGCAACCAGCACTTGACACAGCCGACATTTCGCAGATAATTGGGGCCAACAATTGATAACCCTATCCAAAAGGCTGTGACGGAGAAAAGTAAGTCAGTAAAAACCTTTAGAGAGGCATGGGGCACAGGCTGAGACCCCCGCCAGGTGTAAACTAAACGAAGTTCCCTCCCGAGCCGCTCAGGGGAACGCGATGGATAAGATGACATCTTATCCCGCAAGTAGTCTGAGCCGTACCCCCAACGTTACTTGGGGAGCCGATCGCCTAATTGGGCTGTCAGCCACAGAGAGGACCGCTCACACGGTCAAGAAGGGTGGTACCGCGGGAAAGAACCCCGTCCCTTGATTGGGATGGGCGTTTTTGTTTAATTATGAATTTTGAATGGTGAACGGTTAATTGTGAATGAGATTGCAGTCATTCACAATATAAAATTATCAATTCACAATTAACCATTATTTCGGAGGTGTTCATGCTCGAAAAATTAGAAGAGACCAAACAAGCTGGGATGTCCAGCCTTCTCGAAATAAATGACGAGGACGCGTTGAGCCAGTGGAAGGTCAGCCACATTGGGCGCAGTTCTGCAATTATGGATGTGTTCAAGAATATGAACGAAGTGCCCAAAGAGGAGCGCGGTGCTGTGGGACGCGCTGCCAACGAGGTCAAGCAAGCCCTGGAGGCAGCATTCACTGAAAAAACGGCAGCCCTGCGCGAGGTCGCGCTGCAGCACTCCCTCAGCGAGGAACGCCTGGACGTGACCCTTCCCGGCCGCGCCCTTTCACGCGGACGTCTGCATCCAGTCACTCAAACCTTACGCGAAATTTACCGCGTCTTCGCCGATATGGGCTTCCAGGTTTATCGCTCGCGTGAAGTCGAGACTGATGAGTACAACTTCCAACTGCTCAACTTTCCTCCCAACCATCCAGCCCGTGAGATGCAGGATTCGTTCTACGTGCAAACAGAAGATGAACGCGGCGATAACCCCATCCTGCTGCGAACACACACTTCACCGGGACAAATCCGGGCAATGCGTGAATACTCTGGGGAGAATCCTGACGATCCGCCACCGGTGCGCATCATTCTGCCAGGGATGTGCTACCGTTATGAACAGGTCAGCGCCCGCTCTGAAACGCAGTTCACGCAGGTAGAGGGGTTGGCCGTAGGACACAAAATCACCTTCAGCGATCTCAAAGGGACGCTCTCTGATTTTGCCCGCCGCATGTTTGGGCAAGATGTGCGCACGCGTTTCCGTGCCTCTCACTTCCCTTTCACAGAACCCAGCGCTGAAATGGATGTGGAGTGTTTTCTGTGCGGCGGCGAGGGCTGTTCTGTCTGCAAAGGTACGGGCTGGTTGGAGATCCTCGGCTGCGGCATGGTGCATCCAGTTGTGTTAGAGAATGGCGGCTACGACCCCGAGTGCTACACTGGTTTCGCCTTCGGCATGGGACCAGAACGCATCACCATGCTGCGCCACCGCATTGAAGATATCCGCTATTTTTGGGCTAATGACCTGCGTTTCTTGGAGCAATTTTGAGTTGCTCAGGAATTTGGCAATGGGCAATTAGGGAACAAGGAGAAAATGATGACTGAACAACAGCAACCCGATCTGGCATCTCAGTTTCGCGAAATGGGCGATAACCTGAAGAATATGATGAAAACAGCCTGGCAAAGTGAAGATGCTCAAAAACTGCGCCAGGACATCAAAAACGGCCTAAGTGGACTCAGTCAGGCCGCGAATGACGCTGTCGATGAATTCAATACCAGTGAGGCTGGGCAGCGATTGAAGACTGAGACCCAGGATTTCAGGGATCGTGTAAGAAGTGGTGATGTCGAAACTAAAGCACGTGAGGAGATTTCCAAAGTTCTGCACACGATCAATTCCGAATTGCAGAAAGCCATCGACCAGATCCCTAAGAGCGATCCAGGCAGTGATGACACGGCCGACCCGGAAGAATAATATGGGCACCTGGATCGACGCCAAAACTCAGGCTGGAAAACCCATCAAAGTAGGTGATCTGGAGATCGTGCCGCTGGTGCGGCACCTGCGCATGCAACCACCTGATTTTCGTGGGACACTGCTCTGGGGTACGCCCAAGGCTGTGATCGTCAAGGATTCTCATGGAACCCAAGAGATATTACCCATCCGTGACGTGACACGCAGGGCTCAGATGCTTTTATTGGGCTTCGGATTCTTGGGATCATTATTGATCTGGCTATCACTACGTGCGAGGAAAAACTAACTTCATGTTCAAGTATTTTTTTATGACTGTCATCCTGAGCAGAGACACCAATAACCAACCTTCGACTACGCTTCACTCTGTTACGCTCCGCTCAGGCAGTTTTTAGAAATATTTTCGCATTTGGGCGTCGCAGTCGAAGGATAATTGAATAAGGTAGCAACTGTAGGTTATCTAATCAATTAATTTTTATACCGTGGAGGAAGAATCATGGCTGAAGACAAATCGTTAGTACCGGAAGAAATTGCGGTCGAGAATCCAGGCAAAGCCATCGATCTCGTCCAAGAAACGCTGGATAATTTCTTGGATGTGGCTGATGTCAATCGTGTTTATGGCAAACCTGTCAATCACGATGACACCGTCATCATCCCTGCGGCAGAAGTTGTTGCTGCAATGGGTTTTGGCGCAGGATATGGAGAAGGTGTCCCTCCAGGAATTAAAAACGCCGGAGGTGGAGGCGGCGGTGGCGGCGGTGGAAAAGCCTTATCCCGCCCCGTGGCAGTGATCATCGCTTCCCCTGAAGGTGTGCGTGTTGAACCTGTCATCGACCCTACTAAAGTTGCCATAACCGCGCTGACTGCTCTAGGCTTTGTTTTTGCGACAATTACAAAGATGAAACGCGGCAAATAGCCAGTTGGGCGGTATTAAACCGAGAAAAATTAAATTTGATAGAATAAATTCAAATCTGAAACCAAACAAATACAAATCACAATTTAAAGAAGGAGTTTCGATGTCGCAAAATCATCCTCTGGTTATCCAATTACGATTTGCTCGCTCTAGCTTTATGTTATGCCTAGAAAAAGTAACAGCACAAGATGCCCAAGTGAGACTGAAGGAGATGAATAGTCTAAGCTGGACAATTGGTCATCTTGCCAACCAAGAAAATCGATATTGGGTTCAATCAGCACAAAACAAAACGATATACCCGAAACTCAATGATCTAGTAGGCTATGGAAAACCAGCAAGTACACCCATGTTGACAGAGATGTGGTCGACATGGAAAATGGTAACGACAGAAGCGGACAGGTTTCTTGATACAGTGACATCGGAAAAACTTGAAGAATATTTCATGGGAGCGGACAAGTCGTATCCGGAGAGTATCGGAACAATGTTGCTTAGGAATATCTATCATTACTGGTATCATATTGGCGAATCCCGGACGATACGTGAAATGATGGGGCATGACAACTTACCGGAATATGTAGGCAACATGTCGCAAGCGGTCTATCAAAGAGAAAAGAAATAAGAGAATGATACCGCCCAACCCTAATTGCACCAGACCCGGCTTCGCCTGGTGGATGAGCGGCGCAAAAAGCTCAGCCAGAATCGTCTACCAGGATGGCTGAAAACAAGAACCGTCGGATCTGGTGAATAAATCGTTATCAGTATTTAGTAAACAGTGATCAGTAACTTTTTACGGGTAATACCAACCAACAATCTAACTATTGGATTTTACATATGTTGATAAACTTTTGGTTGTCATGCTGAGCGCAGCGAAGCATCTGTGCAGAGACTCTTCGGTCACAAACACCGCTTCCTCAGACCTGTCCTGCGACCGAAGGAAGTGTCGAAGAAGTGACAATTTTAATTGATTTATGTAAACATCAATAATGAACTAACGGACTAACGGACTAAACATGAAAGTACCTTTATCTTGGATCAAAGAATATGTAGATATCGACCTGCCCATCGAAGACCTGGTGCGGCGCTTGACGTTAGCCGGGTTAGAGGTGGAAGAAATTCAATATGTGGGATATCCGCTCCCCGAGGGTGACTTGCGCCGAGAGGCAAAGATCACCGGTTTTGCCTGGGAGCCGGATAAGATTGTGGTGGGTGCCATACTCGAAGTGATGCCCCACCCAGACGCGGACAAATTAGTGCTCTGCCAACTCGATGATGGCGAACAGATTCACACAGTGCTGACCGGTGCGCCCAATCTGTATCAATTCAAAGGCAAAGGCCCGCTCGATACCCCGATCAAGGTAGCCTACGCCAAAGAAGGCGCTACCATCATCAACGCCTACGAGCCGGGCAACAAGCCCACCAAACTTAAGCGCAAGAAAATCCGCGGTGTGGAATCCTATTCCATGGCCTGCTCCGAGCGCGAGTTGGGAATCTCTGACGAACATGAAGGCATTATCATCCTCGATGAGGATGCCCCGGTTGGGGTGCCCTTGGTGGAGTATATCGGTGATGTGGTCTTCGATATTGCCATTACTCCCAATATGGCCCGAGACGCCAATGTCATCGGAGTGGCGCGCGAGATTGCCGCTATCACCGGGTCAGAACTGCGCTATCCTGATTTGGAAATCCCTATGGACGGGCCACCCTTGGAAGGCCGCGTAAAAATAGAGATTACCGACCCCGAGATCAATCCCCGCTTTGTCTTTGGCATGATCGAGAATATTGAAATTCAACCCAGTCCCTACAAAGTTCAACTGCGGCTGCAATTGGCAGGAATGCGCCCCATTGACGCCCTGGTCGATGCCACCAATTACGCCATGCTTGAGCTAGGTGAGCCACTGCACGCCTTCGATTACGATGTGCTGCACAAACGTGCCAAAGATCATGCTGAGCGGACCCTGAGCGGAGAAGAAGGGGAAGTCGAAGGGCCCACTATCATAACTCGCGCTGCTGCTAAAGGCGAAAAACTGGTCACCCTCGATGATGTCGAACGCACACTGGACGATTTCACCGTGATGGTCTGCGACCAGTCTGGCTCGTTGGCATTAGCTGGTGTGATGGGAGGCCAAGAGTCCGAGATCAGTGAGAACACCACCAACGTGCTGTTGGAGGGCGCATCCTGGAATATCATCAACACCCGTCGCACAGTGATCTCCCAAAACCTGCCTTCTGAGGCGGCTTATCGTTTCTCGCGCGGCGTACATCCTGAGATGGCACCCAAAGGTGTGCTGCGTGGTCTCAAGTTGATGCACGAGTGGGCCGGCGGCACCATCGCCAAAGGCCTGGTTGATGAGTATCCCCTGCCTCCAGTAGATCCAATCGTCGAGATCTCACCGGAGGATGTGTGCCGCTGGTTAGGTATTGAGCTTAGCGCTGAAGAAATCGTTGCTATTCTCGAATCCCTCGAATTCGAATGTCAACTTACAACTGATCACCAACCACTGATCACTGTAAAAACGCCCGATCACCGCCTCGATATTGGCACTGGCGTGATTGGAAAGGCCGACCTGATGGAAGAGATCGCTCGCGTTTACGGATATGACCGCATTCCTGAAACGCGCATGTCCGATGATTTACCACCCCAAAAGGGGAATTTGGATCTGGAAATTGAAGATGGTCTGCGGGACCTATTAGTTGGGCTTGGCCTTCAAGAGGTCATCACCCATCGTCTGACTTCTCCCGATCGCGAGTCACGCCGACTTTCGCCTGACTCCCCACCCGATGATACTCCTTACTTCGCTCTGGCCAATCCCATCACTCCAGAACGATCGGTTTTGCGGCACAGTTTGCTTGCATCAGTCATAGAAATCATAGAGCGCAATGCTCGCATCCGCGAGCGCATTGCTGTCTTCGAGATCAATCCAGTATTTGTGACCTCTGAGGAAGGCGACCCTTCGACGCGCTCAGGGCAAGGCTTGCCCGATGAGATCAAGCATTTGGTCATTGCCCTCACTGGTCCGCGCGCCCAGACTGATTGGGCTGGTGCCGACACTGCCCCCATGGATTTCTTTGATTTGAAGGGCATCGTTGATTCTGCGCTGCGCGGCCTGCACTTGGAAGATATCCGTTATGAAGTTGTCCAACACCCTAGTTTTCATCCAGGGAAATGTGCTCAAGTGTTGATTGGGAAGACACATATCGGCATCATGGGTGAACTACACCCTCAAGTCAAAGGGAATTATGACCTTCCCGAGGCACCATTACTGGCAGCCGATTTCGGCCTTGCCGCCATCATCGAGGCTGTCCCTGAACGCTATGATATTTTATCGATTGCCAGTCAACCTCCGATGTTGGAAGATATCGCGCTGATTCTGGATGAGAACATCCCCGCTAACGAAGTCGAAGCGCTCATTCGTCAAACGGGCGGACGTACAGTCACTGACGTGCGTTTGTTCGATATTTACCGCGGTAAGCAAATTGGGGTTGGGAAGAAATCCCTGGCTTACAGCCTGACATACCAGAATCCCGAACGCACCCTGACAGACAAAGACGCTGCCAAGCTGCGCAACAAGATCGTCAAGCGGCTGGAACGCGAGTTAGGAGCACAATTACGAGGTTGAATTAGAAAAAGACCCTAAAGGTTTTTTGCGCAGCACTCCGAGCTCAACGAGGAGCAGTACCTTTAGGGTCTATTATCCTCTTGTATTTGAAGCAATTTTCATCTACACTTTAGGGAAACCCTAACAGTAATTATCGAGGAGATTGTCATGGATAAGAAAACGCAAGGAATTCTCGCAACAGTCGCAGCCGTAATTCTGTGTGGCTGTCCGGGATTATGTTTGTTCATTTTTGGTGGTGTTACCGCGGCAGGTATAATGCCTTACAACACTGAATTTAATGGAGTCACCGACTCAGGCATCCTACCATCAGGGTATGGATTCGCAATGTTATGCGCTGCAATATTCTTTATCGCCATCCCCATTGTTGTTGGTTTCTTGATGCTGCGCCAAAAACCGCTGGAACCGATCGAAGGTAAAATTGTTGAAGAAGAAATCCCCGGCGAGGATTTATAAGATTTAGCGTAAATCACAAACTAGGCTGCTAGCTTCGCTAGCAGCCTAGTTTGTTTAGCTCTCTGGTTCATTACCCAAAACTGTTTCAATTTCATCCAGCAAATCGTCACTCAAAAGCTCGATGGCCTCTGCTGCACCCAGGTTATCTTCAAGCTGACTTAATTTGGTTGCCCCGGTGATCACGCTGCTGACCACCTTGCGGCGCAGCAACCAGGCAATCGCCAATTGGGCCTGAGAAATGCCCAAATCCGCAGCGATCAACCCCAAATCCTGGACAACATCCAACCGCTCTGGGGTCAGGTAGTTTTGAACCCAAGCCATACTATCTAGAGAGGCGCGGCTGCCGTCAGGAATGCCATCATTATATTTCCCAGTCAAAATACCAAAATACAAGGGGCTGAAAGTGGTCAATCCAAATCCAAGTTCTTTTGCTAGAGGAGCAATTTCAGTCTCAAAGCGTTCACGGTGCAGCATGCTGTATTGCGGCTGCTCCATCGTCGGTGGAATCAGGTTATATTGGCGCGCCACCCCAAAGGCCTGCGAAATTTGAGCAGCCGTCCACTCCGAAGTTCCCCAATACAGAATCTTGTCCTGCTGAATCAGGTTGTTCATCGTGAAAACGACTTCATCAATGGGCGTATCAGGGTCGTAGCGATGGCAAAAATACAGATCGATATAATCGATATCCAGGCGGCGCAGTGAGGCATGGATCGACTCGACAACATGTTTGCGGGAAAGCCCGCGACCATTAGGTCCGGGCATGGTGGGCCAAAACACTTTACTGGATAACACCAGAGCTTCACGAGGCAAATCCTTGATAGCCTTGCCCATGATGCTTTCCGCTTCACCATTGCCATAAGCATCGGCATTATCAAAATAGTTGACCCCCTGCTCATACGCGGCATGGATAAGATCGCTGGCTGTGCCTTCATCAAGCTGGCTGCCAAAGGTCACCCAGGCACCAAATGAGATTTCACTAACTTTTAATCCGGATCGTCCCAAACGTCGGTAGTGCATAATTTCTCCTAAAGGTTTTGAACATTCGAAAATTTGGCTGTATTGATTGTACAAAAATCCAGCATCGGATTCAACAGGCAATTCTGAAAGTCAATTATTTACTGCTCACAGCTCCATTCCTTGCCTCTCTCTGGGGCTAGTGATATCATCTATTTACAGTACTATGTTTGATAACCCGTCACGCCGCACCCGCCTACGAATATTTTTGGTCGCCCTGACTTTGGCAACGCTGCCTTGCTATTGTGCTGGTCTGGTGGTGCTGCGTTCTGAAAATCAACCTACCCCCCAGCCCACAGAAACACTTGTTCAAATAGCAACCGAAACGCAAAGTGAACCTGGGGAATCCCCGTATCCAACGCTGACACCATACCCGACTCTAACACCGAAGCCTCCCACGGATACCCCCACAGCCTCGCTAACCCCGACCATTACCAATACACCGGAGCCCACTGAAACAAGTCTTCCAACCAACACACCCACGGATACCTTGACCTGGACCCTGACCCCAACCTCTACGCTCACTCCCACAGCAACTACAACACTGATCCCCACAGAAACTTTCACCACCAGCCCATCTCCATTGCCCACCGACACTGCTACGCCTTTGCCGACCGCAACGACAGCATCGACTGAGACTAAGGTACCCACATTGATCCCAACGGCAACTGCCACAGTAAAGATTCCCAGCCCAACCCCATAACACTCTTCTTTCAATATGAAAAATCTCTCAAATTTTCTGATCGATTTGATCTCATCTCCAGGTTTATCTGGTTATGAGGCACCTACCCGCCAACTGATCGAAGATGCCTGGAAACCCTTTACAGACCAACTCAGCGTCAGCCAGTTAGGCAGCCTACACGGTCTCAAGCAAGGTTCCCATTCGACACGACTATCAGTCGCAGGGCATGCCATCTCAGAACCCCGACCATCGATTTTGTTCGCCACGCACATGGACGCCATCGGGCTGATGGTGTCGAAAATCACCGATGGCTTTTTAAATCTCAGCGAGATCGGCGGGCTGGATCACCGCGTGCTGCCAGGTCAGTTGGTCACCGTTCATGGGCGGGAAAAGATACCCGGGTTGATTGTACAACCCCCCGCACATTTGCTACATCCCGACATTGGCAATGGTCCCGTTCCTTTAGAAAATCTACTGGTTGACACTGGCTTACTGCCAAATGAAGTCAACAGAAAAGTTCGTATCGGTGATTTGATTTCCTTCGCACAGGAGCCAATCAAGATGGGCAAGGGCATCCTGGTTGGGCATTCGCTGGATAACCGCGCCTCCGTTGCAGCATTGACCCATTGTCTGGAATTATTATCCAAACGCACCCATCCTTGGGATGTGTGGGCTGTGGCAACCGTTCAAGAAGAAGAAACCATGGCTGGCGCGTTGACTTCAGCATTTCAACTCCGCCCCAAGCTGGCCGTAGCTATTGATGTAACCTGGGCCCAAGGTCCAGACACACCCAAACATAATACCTATCTTCTGGGCAAAGGTATCACCCTCGGGTGGGGTCCTAACATCCACCCCAGGCTAAAGGAAGCCTTCGCCGACGTTGCTGATCGCCTGGAGATTCCTTATAAGCTCGAAGCCATGCCGCGTCACTCTGGCACGGATGCTTATGCCTTGCAGATCGCACGTCAGGGTATCCCCACAATGGTGGTCAGTATCCCCCTGCGTTATATGCACACCCCTGTTGAAATGATCGCGATGAAGGATGTCAAACGCGCCGGGCGGCTTCTTGCAGAGTTTGTCACGGAACTCGATGTTGATTTTGCAGAAAGAATATCGCGCAACCCTTCAGCAGGCTCAAGGCAAGCCACGGACCAATAAAAGCTTCACAAAACTATGCCACCAAGAATTAATACTTCACTTTTAAAACGATTGACGGAAGCATGCGCTGTCTCTGGCGATGAAGGCTCTGTGCGAGAGATAGTCCTTGAACAGATCAAAGGTCACGCCGACGATGTTCAGGTCGACGCGCTTGGCAATGTGTTGGCTACAAAGCTGGGAAAAGGCAAAAATCGCCCGCGAGTTTTAATAGCCGCTCATATGGATGAGGTCGGTTTCATGATCATCTACGATGACGGCGACGGGCTTTTCCGCTTCGACACGGTTGGCGGTCTGGATAAGCGTCAATTGGTTGGTAAACCCGTCTGGGTAGGAGAGGATCGCATACCCGGGGTGATAGGCGCTAAACCGGTTCATTTGACGACTTCCAGCGAGCGCAGCAGGGCAATTTCGGTCGACTCTCTGCGCATCGATGTCGGGCCCAACAATGGGGGCAAAGTCAAAGTTGGAGATCGCGCCACCTTTGCCACGCAATTTCAGCGTATCGGCAAGAGCATCCGTGCCAAAGCCATCGACGATCGCATTGGCGTGACAACGCTGATTGAGTTGATCAAACACGCCCCAAACAATATTGATTTGCTGGCTGCCTTTACAGTTCAAGAAGAAGTTGGTTTACGCGGCGCGCGCGTTGCTGCCTATGCCTTGGATCCCGATCTCGCCATTGCTCTGGACAGCACCCCCGCCATGGATTTACCCACCTGGGATGGAGAAGAGAATATTCGCTACAACACCAAATTGGGATTAGGCCCTGCGATCTACGTCGCTGACGGGGCTACCCTGTCTGACCCGGGCTTGATCCGCCATTTGCGGGAAACTGCTGAGGCTGAAGGGATACCCTATCAACTCCGCCAGCCTGGTGGGGGCGGCACCGACGCCGGAGCGATCCAGCGCTCAAGAGAAGGCATACCTGTTGTCTCGGTTTCTGTCCCGGCGCGCTACATCCACACCGCCGCGTCCATTGCCCGTATTGACGATTGGCGAAATACACTCTCACTTCTTCATTCATCATTGGGTACCATAACATCTGATCTTTTAACTTAAAAACTGATAGAAATCACGAATTAGGCCGAATAACACCAATTTCACGAATGGAGAATTGGTATGGATAAGAAGAAAGCGGGGAGCAGAGTTTTATATCCTGAGCTGCCCTACAAAGTGATGGATGCAATTTTCGATGTTCATAACAATTTGGGTCCTGGACTATCAGAAGATATTTATGAGCGAGCTACAATTATTGAACTAAAAAAACGAGAAATACCTTATGAACACCAGAAAGTAATCAATGTAGTTTACAAAGGTCAGCAGATTGGAACATATCGGCTCGATCTGGTAATTGACAAGAAAATTGTTTTGGAACTCAAGGCTGTTAGTACTCTCAATGACTTGCACAAACAACAATTGAAAACTTATCTCAAGGCATCAAACTTGCGGCTTGGTATATTGATCAATTTTGGTTCCAAAAGCGTGGAATCCAAAAGAATAGCAAACTAAAATCGCTATTCATGTAATTCGCAAAATTCGTCACAATTCGTGATAACAATTAGGAAGAATTCATGAAATCTCTCATTAATAAATTAACCCAAACCCCCGGGCCGCCGGGATATGAAGGCCAGATTCGCCAGATTGTCCTGGCAGAAATCAAAGATTATGCCGATGAAATTCGCGTCGACAACCTGGGAAACCTGATCGCCCGCAAAGGCTCAAAAAGTGACAAGGGCAAACGCATCATGCTGGCCGCGCATATGGACGAGATTGGTGTGATCGCGACGCACATCGATGAGGATGGCTTCATCCGCTTCACCAATATTGGTGGCGTCTTTCCGCGGTATGCGCCGGGAGGGCGCGTACGCTTCTTAGATGGCACTCCTGGGGTGATTGGCACTGAGAAAATCGAGAGCAGCTACAAAGTTCCACCTCTGAGCAAGATGTATATCGATGTCGGTGCAAGTAGCCAAAAAGATTGCCATATCAACGTGGGCGATGTGGCCGTCTTCGAGCGCCCACTAACCGAGATGGGCGACCGGATGGTATCCAAAGCCATGGATGACCGCATCAGCGTAGCCATCCTGATCGAAGCGCTAAAGAAACTTAAGCAGACACCCCACGAAATCTACTTTGTTTTCAGTGTTCAGGAAGAAGTCGGTGTGCGCGGGGCAACTACGGCTGCCTTTGGCGTTGACCCTGAGATTGGCTTGGCCATCGATGTCACCCGCACTGGCGACACACCCAAAGGTATCACCATGGAAGTATCGCTGGGATCAGGACCAGCCATCAAAGTGAAAGATTCGGGTATGATCTCCGATCCCCGCGTGGTCGATTGGATGGTGAAAACTGCTCAAAAGGCTAAAATTCCCTACCAGCTAGAAGTGTTAGAACGTGGCGGCACTGATGCTCGAGCCATTCAACTAACACGCTCCGGGGTTCCCGCAGGCTGTCTTTCAATCCCCTGCCGATATGTCCACAGCCCATCGGAGATGGTAGATTTCACTGATGTAGAAAATGCTCTAAATCTTCTTTTGGCACTTTTGAAAGATCCTATCGTATTATTATAAGAAACTATGTCTATGAAACAACTCTTCAAAGTTAGGCTGATTCTAATTGTCCTGCTAACCTCTACGGTTCTCAGTGGTTGTATCACGCCCGTCGAGAATGCCACAACCCAACCCCCTGAACCGACTGCCACGTCAGTCCCAACCCTGGCACCGGTAACTATCGCCGAAACCGCGACACCCGCCGCGGGTTCACAAACTCTTACCATCTGGCTGCCGCCCCAATTTGATCCTAATGATGGCAGCGCAGCCAGTTCCCTATTCAATGCCCGCCTGGAAGAATTCTCTGCACGGCGTAGCGAGGTGCGCGTGGAAACGCGCATCAAAGAAGTCACTGGTCCTGGTGGTATTGAAGACACTCTATTATCGGCTGGAGCGGCCGCGCCTTTGGCGCTCCCTGACCTGGTGGCGCTGCCATACGAAACTCTGCAAAGCGCGATCGCCAAAGGATTACTGCACCCCTTCGACGGGCTGACAGACACCATGGATGACCCTGACTGGTACGACTTCGCCCGGCAGCTATCCCACGTTCAAAATAGCATCTTTGGAATCCCTTTCGCTGGTGATGCACTGATCATGGTCTACCGACCAGAGTTTATAGAAGAACCACCCACAGATTGGGAAACTGCTTTGTTGAACACAGAACCACTTTCCTTCCCCGCCGCAGATCCAGAAAGTCTATTTACTTTGACCCTTTATCGATCATCTGGTGGAGCTGTTGCTGATGACGAAGGTGGTGCCATCATGGATATGACACCACTGACCGATGTACTCACCTTTTACTACCAGGCCAGCCAAAATGGCCTGATGCCCTTCTGGCTCACCCAATTTGAAACCGACGACCAAGCCTGGGCCGCATACGATGAAGGGCAAGCTAATATGGGTGTCACCTGGCTTTCCCGCTATCTACAAAACCCACCACCCGATTCCTCTGCCACCACGATTCCCACCGCTGACGGCATCCCCTATACGACGGCCACAGGATGGGTGTGGGCTTTGGTCAGTCCTGACCCCCAGCGCCAGGAGTTGGCTGCACAACTAGCCGAATTCCTGACTACGGGCGAATTTCTAGCGCAGTGGAATGCCGCAGTGGGGTTACTACCACTTCGTCCCAGTGCATTAGTAGCCTGGGAAAACTCACCCCAATACGATTTGCTTAAACTAGTTGCCCCCTCAACCCAGTTAGCCCCTTCAACGGAGATCATTCAAACCCTTGGTCCTCTGCTGGAACAAAGCGCTCTCGATGTACTCAAAGAGCAAACCGACCCGGCCACAGCCGCACAGAATGCCATCGAAGCGCTGATTGCGCCCTAGTTCAGTTACACTCACAGAATGAATAAATCCCAAATTCGAGAACTCTTAGGGAATCTCAAGGCCGCCGCACGCTTAGGTCATCCCGCAGCTGTGGAGATTGCCCTTGACGATTTGCGAGCTGTTCCCATAATCGCAGCCAACGACCATCTAAGCGAAGGTCACCTCGACCAGCTTGTCTACCCTGTTGGGGATATTCTAGCTCGACTACCTGCAAGTCATCTTCGGCAATTATTAGAAGATCAATTCACCGCGCTGCGTGCTGTCGCCGGAGTGGCTTTGGCAAAACGTTTTCTGACTGGCAAAGAAGCAAACCAAAAGATGCTTTTTGTTCTTGCGAAAGACACCCGCCCCGAGGTGCGCACTGCCCTTGGAGAAACTTTGAGGAAAGTGGGTGAGGCCCACCCTGAGCATCTGCTGCACCTTGTGGAAAGCTGGCTGCGAGATTCATCTCCAAAAGTACGCGCCACGGCATTGGTCGCTCTTCCAGCTATGGTGTCATCCCAAGGCGAAGACGTCATCAAGCTGCTTGAGCCGCTGAAGGCAGATGAAGATCGCGATGTACGCGCCGCTATGGTCAAAGCCTTACAAGCCATCGCCCAAAAGGATGTGGCTGATCTCGTATTGACGTTGCTTACTGATTGGAGCACCGCAAAATACCCAAACACCTGGGTTATAACGCGCACACTATCTGGGTCTTGGGCAGTGTCACACCCTCTTGATGTAGAAACTATCCTCAGTAATCTTCACGCCAAATTCGGCAAAACCAAAAACATCACTAACGCCCTGAGAGCGCTCGAACGTCACGGACTACTAATCAAGATTGAATCATGACAGCCAAAAAAATAATTAAAGATTTAGGAAACGGTCTGATCCTGCGTCATGCAACAGGTGAAGATGTTGACGATTTGGTCACATTCAATGCCAAAATTCATAGCGAAGCCGGACCCAATAAGCCCGACGAAAAAGTTGGCGCATGGGTGAGGGACTTAATAACCAAACCCCATCCCACGACCAGCATCAATGATTTCACTGTCGTCGAAGATACAGCTAGCGGACAAATTGTCTCTTCGATGAACGTAATCCCCCAAACCTGGAATTATGCTGGCATCGAATTCGGTGTGGGTCGCCCCGAGTTAGTCGGCACCGACCCTGAATATCGCAAACGCGGTCTGGTGCGCGCCCAATTTAAAGTCATCCACCAATGGTGCGCAGAACGCGACCTGAAAGTACAGGCAATTACTGGCATTCCCTACTACTACCGGCAGTTTGGCTATGAGATGGGCCTGGCCCTGGATGGCGGCCGAGTTGGTTATCTCCCCCACATCCCCAAGTTGAAAAAAGATACTGAAGAACCTTACAAAATTCGGGCAGCCAGGGAAGAAGATGCCCCATTCATCAACGAACTCTACCATAAAAACAACAAACGCTATTTGGTAAGCAGTCAAATTGGCGATGATCTGTGGCACTATGAACTAGTCGAAAAAGGCGAAAACAACATCACTCGCTTCGAACTCAGAGTAATCGAAACAAGTGCTGGAGAAAAGGTCGGTTTTCTGGCACATCCACCCTTTCTCTGGGGGCCGACTTTGACCGTAGTGATGTATGAAATCGTTACAGGGGTTTCCTGGTTGGATGTCACGCCCAGCGTATTGCGTTATCTCAAGGTAGAAGGAAAATCCTACGCCGAAAAAGAGAAAGATCAGGAATTGGAAGCCTTTGCCATGTGGATGGGCACCGAACATCCCGTATACGAAGCCATCATTGATCGTTTGCCACGAAAGCGTGATCCCTATGCGTATTATGTGCGCGTCGCCGACTTGCCCGGTTTCATCCGTCACATCAGCCCGGTTTTAGAAGAACGCCTGGAAAATTCTGTTGTTGTGGGGCACACTGGGGAGTTGAAGTTGAGCTTCTTCCGCTCCGGTTTGAAATTGATATTCGAAAAAGGGATTCTCAAAGATGTTGAAGCCTACGCCCCCGAGCACTCCAACGACGGCGACGTACTCTTCCCTGACCTGACATTCTTGCGCGTATTATTCGGTTATAACGATTTTTGGGAAGTCGAAAAGATGTTTGCCGATTGCTATGCCCGCAACGATCACGGCAGGGCATTGATGCCAATCTTATTCCCTCAAATGGCATCCAACGTCAGAGGTGTTTCCTAAAAATACCAGAGATAAATGGGATGATCAAAATTGTTAAAATCCCATTTATCTCCGTTCATCTCCGGTATTCTTATTTCTCGTAAACGGGCACGATCCAATCTTCGTAGCCTTTTCTCTTACCCCGCACAACCTCATTGAATAATTCCCGCAAGCGAGCTGCAATGGGTCCCATCACGCCGGTACCCACTGGGCGGTGATCGACCTGAGTAATAGCCGTGATCTGTGCCGCTGTGCCTGTAAAGAAGAGTTCATCACACAGATACACCTCTGTCCGGTCAATGAGACGTTCTTCGATGGTGACGTCAAGCTCCCTGGCGGCAATTTCGAGAGCTGATTTGCGCGTAATCCCCTCGAGCACATTCTCCGTTAGGGGCGGAGTGACCAACTTACCATCACGTACCATAAAGAGATTCATGGCACTCCCTTCGGAGATATGACCAGCCTCAGTGAGCACCAAAGCTTCATCAAATCCAGCCCGCACCGCATCGGTTTTGATCAAAGCTGAGTTAGCATAAGCCCCAGTTATCTTGCCGCGCGCCGGAATGACATTGTCATCTATACGCCGCCAAGAAGAAATCGTCACATGCGCGTTGGTGTCTTTAGCCACATAAAGGCCAAATGGCATCGCACAAATACTAAGCTCATCTTTCAAGCCATGCAGCTTGACACCGATCATCTCGTCGGCTTTGTAAATTAAGGGGCGGATATAAACATCCTCCTGAAAACTCTCTCTTCGGAGAAGCGCTTTGGTAGTTTCAGTCAGACTCTCTACAGAGTCGCAGAATTCCATGCACAATATTTTTGCAGAATTGAGCAGCCGTCTAAAATGATCGTGCGGGCGGAACACATAAAGCTGCTCTTCATCAGCGTTCCAATAGCCGCGCATACCAGCAAATGCACCAGTTCCATAATTTAAAGCGTGCGTAAGAATACCAACTTTCGCTTCAGAGTAAGGTACGATCTTACCCCTGAAATATGCGTAATTGGGAAGTGTCACAGTTTAGCCTCCTGTGCTTCAGTTTGATATTTTTTCCAGCATCTGATTATAACGCCTCCTCAAAAAGGGTCAATTGAAGAAAATCATCACTTCTTGGGGGAAAATGTATTAGTCAATAGAAGGCTGAACACCGCAGAGTCGCAGAGAACGCGGAGATTCTCGCATTTTACAGGAGAAAAACTCTGCGAACTCCGCGTCTCAGCGGTGAAAGTTGCATCAGAATTGTGTTCAATCTACCCTTGACCATTACACTTCTTGGGGGAAAATCAATAAAAAAGACCCTCGCCAAATTCGACTAGGATCTCTGCTTGGTGATTTTATGCCTCTATGCTAAGGATTTCTACAGGAACGGGGGCAGCTGCTTTGAATTCTTCCGCGGCATCCATGGAACCGATGCCGCGCCCAATGTGCATAGGTATGGCCACTTTAGGCTGGATGATCTCTGCAGCCTGGACTGCTTCATCCGCTGTCATCACATAGGTACCGCTGACGGGCAGCAGGGCGATATCCGTTTCGATAGACTCCATCTCGGGGATCACATCGGCATCCCCAGTGTGATAGATACGCTGCCCACCCAGGGTGATGATAAACCCAACATGGCCTGACTCTTTGGGGTGGAATGGATTCCCAGGGCTGCGGAATTTTGTCAAGTTGTAAGCGGGTACAGCTTCAATGGGCACACCTTTGACGGTTATACTGTCACCCGGTTTGACGATTTCGATTTGCCCTTTGAGTTTTTCCCTGCAAGTCTCAATGGTCACGATCACCGTATCATCCTTTTGGATTTTAGCTACATCATCTGGCGAACAGTGATCCTGGTGTTCGTGAGTGATCAAGATGATATCTGCTTCAGGGCTGTCCCCCAACTGCCAGGGGTCGATATAGATAACAAAGCCATCTGCTTCGATCCGAAAGCTGGCGTGGCCCAGCCAGTGAATTTTCTCTACCATCGGGTTCATATCGCTATCCTTTCACTTGATTTAACTACAGCTATTATGCCACAGATTAAACATTGATCGAATTGTCACTGGAGTACCCTGTTGACCTGGAAAAAGTAATATGGCATAATCGCGCTCAACATCATAACCCAAACAAAAGCTTTGATGGAAACGAGTAAGCTTGCGGGTGTTTATTACACCTTGGTCTGGCAGCGAACCTGGGACAGTGAGAGCCAGGGCAGCACCAGCAAGCCCAAAATCCTTCCGGAGCTGTGAACTGAAAGTGCGTAGTCAAAATGACTAAGGCCGAGTAGGGGATCCGGGTTTACCCCCGTTACCAAGGCGCGAGTATAATCGAGTTATCAAACTCGACGTATTCAGTGAGTGCCTGTCGCGAGGCAGGAATCCGGGTGGTACCGCGTGAGCCTTTTTCGCTCTCGTCCCAGAGTGGACGAGAGTTATTAATTTAACAACTAACCGCAAAGCCACACGCCGAAGGCGCACAGACATATTAGGGTTGGTTTTTCTCTCATATCTCTGTGAACTCAGTGGCTCAGTGGATCTTCTTGTCACTGATCACTGAAAACTGTCTACTAATGACCGATTACTGGAGAAAAGTATGGCATTCAAACAAGTACCCAACAAAGTTGATTTCATCGCTCAAGAGCATGAAACCCTAAATTTCTGGAAAGAAAACAAATCCTTCGAGAAATCCCGCGAGTTGCGAAAAGGAAAACCGACCTGGTCGTTCATTGACGGTCCGATTACGGCCAATAACCCCATGGGAGTACACCACGGTTGGGGCCGAACCTACAAAGATCTCTACAACCGCTTCTGGACAATGAAAGGTCGCGAATTGCGCTACCAGAACGGATTTGATTGCCAAGGACTTTGGGTAGAAGTTGAAGTTGAAAAAGAAAAAGGTTTCAAATCCAAGATGGATATTGAAGAATACGGCCTCGACAAATTTGTCAAAGAATGCAAAGCACGCGTGCTGCGCTATGCCGGGGTGCAGACTCATCAATCCGTCCGTCTGGGTTATTGGATGGAATGGAACGACCCTGAAAAACTCAATATGCTGGCCGATAAGCTGCTCGAAGATCCCCTGCAGGAGATCACCTTCACCGGCCCCAACGGCAAGACAGTCACCGACACCGTTGAACAGGTCGTTGGTCAGCTCGGGCTGGCGCAATTGGGCGGAAGCTATTTCACCTTTTCCAACGAAAACAACTACATGATCTGGAAGATGATCAAGAAGAGTTGGGAGAACGGCTGGCTCTACCGAGGCGCCGACGTGATGCCCTGGTGCCCGCGCTGCGCCACAGGGATCAGCCAGCACGAAATCGTCACCGATGGCTACATGGAGTTGACGCACAGGAGCGTTACACTTCGTTTCCCGCTCCGGACGGAAGACGGAGGACCGAAGACCGACTCTGCCCGTCTCCCGTCCTCGGTCTCCGGTCAGCGGGTTGATCCCACTACTGGATTACCGGAATCATTATTAGTGTGGACAACCACTCCTTGGACCCTAACCTCCAACGTCGCCGCCGCAGTTGGCCCCGAGCTCGACTATGTCAAAGTCAAAAACGGCAATCACGTCCTTTACCTCTCCAAAGGCACGCTGCACATGCTCAAAGGTGAGTATCAAGTTCTCGCCGAGCTCAAGGGCGCCGAGATGGAAGGTTGGACCTACGACGGTCCCTTCGACGATTTGCCCGCAGCTAATACTCCCGGCGGTGTGACCTTCCTCGATGAACTCATTGAGGGCATCTCTGCCACCGCCGCTGATACTCACCAAGTTATCCTGTGGGACGGGGTTGGAGAGGCTGAAGGCAGCGGCATTGTCCACATCGCTCCTGGCTGCGGTGCCGAGGACTTCGAACTGGGTAAAGAATATAAATTTCCCTTGATCGCCCCCATCGAGGACGAAGGCATGTTCATCGACGGTTTCGGCTGGCTCTCGGGCATGCACGTCTCCGAGGTTGCCGAGCCGATCTTCGAAGATCTGGAGAAAAAAGGTTTGCTCTACGTCGTGGAGCCTTACACGCACCGCTACCCCACCTGCTGGCGATGTAAAACAGAGCTAGTTTTCCGCCTGGTCGATGAGTGGTTCATCAGCATGGGAGTACTTCACGACAAGCCGCGCGCTGAGGTCACTGCTAAGGAAAAGAAGAAATCCCTGCGCTACCAGATCATGGACGTGGTCGATAAAATCCGCTGGATCCCCGAGTTTGGCTATAAGCGCGAGCTCGATTGGCTGCGTAATATGCACGACTGGATGATCTCCAAGAAACGCTATTGGGGACTGGCGCTGCCCATTTGGGTTTGCGATGATTGCGGGCACTATCACGTCATCGGCGACGATAACGAACTGGAAGAACGAGCCATCGAGGGTTGGGAAACCTTCAAGGGGCATACGCCTCACCGCCCTTATATCGACGCCATCAAGATCGCCTGCACCGAATGCGAAGGTACAATGAGCCGAATTCCAGATGTCGGCAATCCCTGGTTGGACGCAGGTATTGTCAGCTTCAGCACCTTGGGGTACCGCGACGATCCCGAGTATTGGCGCAAATGGTATCCGGCCCACTGGATCAGCGAATCCTTCCCCGGCCAGTTCCGCAATTGGTTCTACAGCATGCTCACCATGGGTACCGTCATCGACGGCACCCCCTCCTTTTTGGAGAATTTCGGTTACGCCAGCCTGCACGCAGAGGATGGCCGTGAGATGCATAAATCTTGGGGCAATTCCATCGAATTCAACGAAGCCGCCGACAAAATGGGTGTGGACACCATGCGCTGGTTATACTGTGCTCACAAACCTGAGAACAACCTGCTTTTCGGTTACAACCGTGCCGAGGAGACACGCCGCCGCTTTATCATCCCTTTGTGGAATGTCTACTCCTTCTTTGCGACCTATGCCAGTTTGGATGGTTGGATTCCCTCACCCCTGCGCCCCTCTCCCAATGGGAGAGGGGATGGGGGTGAGGGTTTCGATCCTGGAACCCCAGAGGGTGCTGCCCCCCAAAGCGACAATCCGCTGGACAGGTGGATTTTGGCCCGTCTCAATCAGGTGGTTGCCCAAGTGACCAAGAACTTCGAGAACTCCGATGCCTACACCGCCACTCTGGCCTTCGAAACCCTGATGGACGACTTGAGCAACTGGTACGTGCGCCGCTCGCGCCGCCGCTTCTGGAAATCCGAATTGGACAGCGACAAAAACACCGCTTATGCCACCCTGTGGCACGTGCTGGTCAAGATGAGTCGCACCCTCTCGCCGGTGATCCCCTTTATGACCGAGGTGATGTACCAGAACCTGGTGCGCGAGGTCTTTGAAGGCGCCTACGAGAGCATTCACCATACCGATTGGCCCCAGGCCGATGCCGCCGCCGTCGATGAGAAACTGGTCTACCAGATGGATCTGGCACGCCGCACCGCCAGCCTTGGGTTGAGCGCTCGCAGCAATGCTGGGATTAAAGTGCGCCAACCCCTCTCCAAGGTGATGGTCTACGTCAAAGAAGGCCATGCAGACCTGGCCGATGAATTGGTCGAAATCGTCTCAGACGAGTTGAATGTCAAAGGCTTCGAATTCGTTGAGGATGCCGAGTCCCTGATCGGCTACAAAGTACTCCCAAACAACAAACTCCTGGGTCCCAAGTTCAGCGCTGACTTCCCCAAAGTGCGCGCCGCTTTAGCCGCACTCGATCCCACTGACGTGGCTGCTAAAGTTGCTGCCGAAGAGTCGGTCAGCATCGAGGTGGACGGCAAAGCTGTTGAACTTACCGCTGAGGAAATTTTGGTCAGCACCGAGGGCGCCGAAGGCCTGGCCACCGCCGAAGACAAGCTGCTCACCGTGGCCATCGACACTACCCTGACCCCCGAACTTAAGGCCGAAGGTTTGGCGCGCGAGATCGTGCGCCGGGTACAATCTCAGCGCAAGAACGCTGACTTCAATATCGAAGATCGCATCACCACCTGGTATGTGGCCGAAGGCGATCTCGCCGAGGTCTTCAAGGCTTGGGGCGATTACATCCAGGCCGAAACCTTGACTACTGAGTTGCTCGCCGGCGAGCCGTCCGACAAAGCCTTCGTGGAAACACACAAGGTCGAAGGACAAGAATTAACTATCGGTATAAAACAGAATTAACCTAAAATACCCAGGGATCATTCCAATCCCTGGGTATTTTTTTTCTAAAGGAATATGAACATAAAAAAAATCGCAATCTGTCATCATCGCAATTGGACTTGTTCTTTTTTTTCATTTATTGGCCTGATTTTCTTTAGCCAATACGACAGAATTACGCAAAATACTGGGCAAGAGGAAGTTCAATTCTTTCCTGAATATCCGCATCCCGAATCTTTTTTGGTAGTAGCCGATGTAATTTCGGTTGATAACCTCAATGGTAGTCTCACCATCAGGCTTGAGTTTTACCCTCCTGATGGATTATTGGATGAAGATCATTTGCTTACCGAAGACGTCTTATTGGACGTTTACGGAACCGCGGGTGAGACAGAAATCCTGACCAAAAAGGGAAGCGGCTGAATGCAAGAACCATCAGTCTCAATTTGTTAGGGCAGCCAAGAGATTACACCTTTGATTCCTATAGCACTATCCTAAAAATTGGCATGTTCATACCTACAACCGAAGATGGCAAAACACATTATCAGGGTATCCCCCTGGCAATTAACTTCTTCACCGAAGCACCGGGATACTCCATCTTTGTGTTCGAACCTGAGGATGAAGCCTAACCCGGAGATTACATCTACGATTTAGGTTTTAGCGATTTGACAATCGAGATCGCTCATTCTGGACCCGTGTTTGCATTTACCTTGTTCCTGATTGCAATGCAATGGATTTTAGCGCTTGTTGCTTTTGTAGTTGCTTTAGTCATAATTGTTCAAAAGCGAAAAGTCACCATTCCCGATTTTGGATGGCTGTGGGCCTTAGTGTTCGCTCAGATCGCTCTGCGTAACGCTATGCCAGCAACACCGCCTGTCGGAACCCTGGGAGATTTCTTGTCCTTTTTCTGGGTGTTGGGTATCATTGCCGCTTCGATGGTTGCACTAGTTGTTGTCTGGGTGGTCCGCGGCGAATAATCATCAAAAACCATGCTAGAGATGTAGAATGTCAATGGTTGAGGAGATTCTATCAGCGTGAAACATAATTAACACCATGTGCAAGTATATTTATTATGACTGTCATCCTGAGCGCGCCAAAGGTGGGCCTTCGGAGATGACAGTTATTAAAAGTTTTTCCGGAGTCCACTGATAATTCGTTCAATTCAAAATAATTTCATTGACGTCCGGGTATATTGAGGGTAGAATCTCTGTTCTATGAAACTTTACATCCGGAGTGTGCCCCTTGAGACATAGGTGGCAACACCAACCACTTATAGCTAACACCTTCGCAAGTTCAAATGAACTAGGAAAAAGCGAAAACAAATTAGCCCCGGTTTTGGAAATAAAATCAAAAACCGGGGCTTTTGATTTAAAACTAATAAATGCAACTCGGTCCCAACAGTTCGTGGCCGGGTTGCGGTCATAAAAGGGGGTGATGCCATGAACCAATGATCAGACCAACATCTATCTGTCCTGAACGAACAACCAAACCGAACTAGCCAAACGGAGAATGCTTGTGATTACGAACGACCATCTAGCCTATGTAGACGAGGAATTCTTGGTGGAGATAACCAAGCCAGAAGAGAAGACTGACGAGCTGATCATCGCGGTCTCATTCACCCGCACATATACCTTCAGCCAGCCTGAAGCGGTCAGCCGTAACGGCCGCAATAAGGCTGACCAGCCTGATATCCAGGAGATCAGATCCTCCTTAAATTGAGACCCAAGGAACGCAGTTCTTGGCTCTATAAGCTTTGCTTCGGAGTCTTTCATAAGGTACTGCGTTCCTATAAGTTGATTGGAGATAACCTATGCTAGAAAACAGATACGTCGAGATGATCTACCATCTCGCAGAACAACCCCAAATAGAGATTTCGCTCCCCTTTGGATTTGAAGTCAAAGATCTTAAGCATGCAAATAAAGATGAACTCTATTCCTGCTACTATGCAGCCTTTGAGAGAGGAGATGCCCGGTTCTTCTTCAAACAGAGTGAAGTAGAGCGTCGCGAATACTTCAATACTCTCTGCCTCAATGAGGCTCGCAGTGAGCCAGGCTCATCTGTGATCCTGAATAAAGGGAGAAGCATTAGTTTCACCTACATTCTGCCTTATGGCGAGGGGAATTGCCACATCAGTTGTATGTGCGTCCACCCAGATTTTCAGCACCAGGAGTTAGGAAAGTTTATGCTGCACCATGCCATAAGAGAAGTTAGCGCGCAGGGGCATAGTTCTATCACACTGGGCACCGATACGAAAATGTCAGCATTCCATCTTTATCAAAAACATGGGTTCGAGATTATGGAGGAAAAAGAATCATGACCGAAAATCTATCTTTCTATCAAACTCACAGCCCGATGACCGATCCGGGTGAATTTATCTACCTGTACGATGACCTGCCGGATGATCTTGGTGCGCTCTTCAAGGTCATCAATGGAGTATTAATACACAAGTACACAGCGGATGACGAATTCCAACAATCCAGTGAACAACGCAGAGAAAAATACTTACGCACGATGAGACAACGCTTGTCTCGAATTGCTGACCTCGACCCGGCATCATTAACAATTCCTCGAGAGATGCAGGAAAGACAAATAGCTTTCTGCCGAGATTATGCTGTCTTCATGACATCGATCTTGCGTCACAAGGGCCATCCTGCGAGATTGCGGGTGGGCTTTCAAGAATACTTCGAATTTACGCCACCCTTTAAAGGCGACCATTGGGTCACAGAGTTTTGGGACTCTTCCGCGAACCGTTGGCGATTAGTGGATGCAGATGTGGGCGGCGTTGATCCAATGTATCTTGAAGAAAAAACGAAAGTTCCTATGAAGCGTGGAATAGATCTGACTGACATTCGCCACAATCAGGATTTCTATCTTGCTGCGAAAGCCTGGAAGCTCTGCCGAACGGGAGAGGCAGATAGCAAACTCTTCCGCGTCAACAAGCGTTGGTATGGCTGGCCAACTCTCCGGGGGAACCTGCTGCATGACTTCCAAGCGCTCAACAACCTGGAGATGGGGCTGTTTGACTATTGGGATGAGCTGCATGCCAAACCCGAAAGTGAGATGACGTCCAAAGACAAAGCCATCCTGGATCACGTTGCCGAGGTTTGTCTCAATCCCGATAAGAATTTCGATGAGATGCGAGATCTATTCGAAGAGATGCCGCGCACCCGGGTAATCCGCTCTCGACTGCATCTGATAGGCGTCCTTGGGGGTGGAGAATCTCAAACGGCCAGTGATCTACTCGAATCAGATATGGCCAGGCTGATTGAAATGACGGATTCCTCGGAGGCAGTGACACACCCCATCGAGGCTGATCAACACAAAGGCCAGCCCGAATATCCAACTCAGGGAACAGAAGAACTGGAGAATTTCGACGGTATCACTGTCTTAGGCGCGCGTCAGAACAATCTCAAGAATATCGATGTGCGCATCCCTCGTCAGAAGCTGGTGGTCATCACCGGGGTTAGCGGCAGCGGAAAATCGTCTCTAGCCTTCGACACGATCTATGCCGAGGGCCAGCGCCGCTACGTCGAGAGTTTGTCATCCTTCGCCAGACAGTTCATGCGTCAGATGGAAAAACCCCAGGTCGACAAAGTGATTGGCCTGAACCCGGCGGTGGCCATCGAACAGCACACCATCAGTCCCAACTCGCGCTCAACGGTTGGCTCTATCACCGAGGTGATTGACTATCTGCGCATCCTGTTTGCTCGCGCTGGACGTATGCATTGCCCGCAATGCGGCCGGGCAGTCGAGGTCCAATCAGCATACCAAATTGCCCGCAGATTAAGCATGCTACCCACGGGCACGCACTTCCAGGTGTTGGCACCATTGGATCGCTATGGCAGATACAGTCCCACAGAGGTTTTGAACCAACTTCACGAAGATGGTTTCGAAAGCGCGCGCATCGATGGGGAGATGCTTTCACTCGAGAAACTCGGTTTTTCGGAAAAACCGAGTTTCTCGGATGGTGATCATAATATCGAAGCTTTAGTCGCAGAATGGACTACTCCCCCAAATTCAGATGCCAGTCACCTTCAAGAAGTTATAGCAATTGTCGAACGTGCCTTCGAAGTAGGCAAGGGTGTCATGATCATCGCCCTCGATGAAGAAGAACTGCATCTGAGCAGTGATCGTATCTGTCCAACATGCAACTTGGCGCTCCCAAAGCTGGAGCCACAATTGCTCAATCCTAATACCATCTTTGGGATGTGCTTGGAGTGCAATGGCCTGGGCGTCAATCTTCAGATCGATCCCGATCTGATCATATCCAAACCCCACCGCTCCCTGATGGATGATGCCTCAGCATTCTATGCGATCAAGAACTTGCGCAAGTCGACCAGTTCCTATTGGATCAACAATATTCATGGCATCGCCGATTATTTCGGGGCCAATCTAGAGCAACCTTGGAACGAACTCCCTGAAGACTTCCGCCACACGCTGATCTACGGCAGCGAGGGCAAGAAAATTCAATTTGAGTTCGGCGCTGAGAGTGAAACAGGTTCGTTTCAAGTCAGTCGCAACCGCGAACTAACGGGTGTCGTTCACGAGATCAACCGTCTCTACCGACAAACTAAGTCTGAGAACCAGCGACAATACTACCGGCAGTTCATGCGCGAGCAACCCTGTCCGCAATGCAACGGCGAACGGCTCAACAAAGAAGCTCGTTTCGTCACACTGGCAAACAGACGCTTTCCTGAGATAACCGATAGATCCATTGGCGAACTGCTGAATTGGGTTTCGAGATTGAAGACCAAATTGGACACCCGCCAACTGGAGATCGGGGGGGAGTTGATCGCTGAGATCGAAGAGCGTTTACATTTCATATGTGACGTTGGCCTGCACTACCTGACTATCAACCGCCCTGGTCCAACCCTCTCCGGCGGGGAGGCCCAGCGTATTCGTCTGGCCAGCCAGATCGGCAGCGAGTTGATGGGCGTGCTTTATGTACTCGATGAACCTTCCATCGGTTTGCACGCTCGAGATCAAGTGGCCTTGCTCGAACTTCTGTGCCATCTGCGGGATTCGGGCAACACTGTTTTGGTCGTAGAACATGACGCAGATACGATGTTGAAAGCCGACTGGTTGATCGATATTGGTCCTGGGGCAGGGAATGCTGGCGGGGAATTAGTTGCCGCGGGGACTCCCAAAGAGGTAATGGCCAATCCCGCGTCCCTAACAGGGAGCTACCTCTCTGGGGGCTGCCGGGTTATCTCTGGGAATGGTGTGGAGCAGCGAACCCCCAAGGGTTGGATTCGTCTCCGAGGGGCATCCCTTCACAATTTAAAATCCGTGGACGTTAGCTTCCCCCTGGGAACTTTCACCTGCATCACAGGGGTCAGTGGCTCTGGCAAGAGCAGCCTGGTCACCCGAACTCTCTCACCCGCACTGACACAGATACTTCAAGATGGGCGCGATGTTCCTGGCCAATATGCTGAACTAGATGGAGCAGAACAGCTCCGCAGGGTGATCCACATCACCCAGAACCCCATCGGACGAAATCCACGCTCCAACCCAGGCACCTATGTGGGCGTGTTGACCCAGATCCGCAAGGTTTTCGCCGGAACTGAATTGGCATTGGAGCGCAACCACCCAGAAGGAAACTTCAGCTTCAACACCAAAGGAGGGCGCTGTGAAGCATGTGAGGGTTATGGCGCCAACAGGGTCAAGATGCACTTCATAACTGATGTTTGGGTGCGCTGCATCGAATGCGAGGGGAAGCGCTTCATGCCCCAGATTCTAGAGATCCGTTACAAAGATATGAATATCGCCGATGTGTTGGACATGGATGTCTCGGAAGCATTTGAATTCTTCGACGAACATCCTAAGATCAGCCGCATGTTGGGGACGCTGATGGATGTGGGCCTAGGATATATCAAACTTGGCCAGAGCGCCACTACGTTGAGCGGCGGAGAGGCTCAACGCGTCAAACTGGCCAAGGAACTCAGCAAAAACACGCGCGGTGGTACGCTCTACATCCTCGACGAACCGACCACGGGCTTACACTTCGCTGATATTCAGAAGCTGCTCGACATCCTACACCGCCTGGTGGACTCAGGCAACACTGTAATGGTTATCGAACACAATCTGGATGTGGTCCGCACAGCTGATTGGATCATTGATCTGGGTCCAGAGGGGGGTGAAGAAGGCGGCTATGTGATCGCTGAAGGAACGCCAGAGCAAGTCGCTTCAGTAGATGTGAGCTATACTGGACAGTTTTTGAAACAAGCTATAGAAAAGGATGCCAAGAATGGCATATCAAATCGAGATCGAGATATTTGAAGATATGGGCTGCGCCTGGGCAAGATGTGGAAAATATAAGGTTGTCACAAGAAATTCGGTCTTAGCTTACCTAACCACGGCGACTATGCCGATATCCATCGCATAGTTGAACTGGCTAGTTATGGCTGAAGATGCTGGCTGGGATGGCTTCTTCCTATGGGATCATATCGCTCGAGGGGTAGCTCCCCAAAATGACCCCTGGGCTGCCATGGCGGCTATCGCTTGCAACACAGAAAAGATGCGTTTGGGGTTGATGGTCACGCCGTTATCACGTCGGCGTCCCTGGAAAGTTGCCCGCGAATTGGTTACTTTGGATCACCTATCTAAGGGCCGCATGATCTTTGGGGTCGGACTGGGGGATTTCAAAGGTAAAGAATTCGAAGGTTTTGGTGAAATCAGTGACCCAGTAACGCGAGGAATTATGCTGGATGAAGGACTCGAATTCATAAATGGATTACAATCTGGGGAAAAGTTCAAACGCTCCCGCAACTTGAAAGAATATCTCACCCCAGATGAGATCAGGGAGATTACCGCATATATCGGCGAGCACCGCGCTAACAAAAATACTTTCGATGTCTGCATGAGCGGAATTTTACCCACCAAATATCTAGGCAATGATCACGCTATCGTGCAAGCTTATATCGTAGCTGGCACGACCTGGTGGATCGAATTCGTATATAGTGCCACTAGATCACTGGCACACAACACAAAGCGCATTCAATTTGGTCCTCCGCGATAAGTGTTTATCGGGAAGTATCTGAAAAATGTGTCACTCTGAGCGTGCCAACGGCAGGCCTACGGCCAGCGAAGAGTCTCTCGCCCTCGCCACGGGCGCACCTTCGGCTGTAGAGACCCTCACCTGCACTTGCAGCGCAGGCGCAAGTGTCACCCCTTTGGGGTTCAGAATGACAAGTATTTATAGAATTTTCCGAAGTCCATTAATTTTCTTGAAAAACAACTATAGCCAAAGGAGAGAAGCATGAGAGGCGCAATTTTTGAAGAGTTCGGCCAACCTCTGGAAATCAGAAATCTACCCGACCCTACTCCTCATAACGATGGTGTGGTCATCCAGGTGAAGGCCAACGGTATTTGCCGCAGCGACTGGCATGGATGGATAGGACATGATGGGGATGTGCACTTGCCCCATGTGCCAGGTCATGAACTGGCCGGAGTTGTGTCCGCGGTGGGGAAAGATGTTCGGCTTTGGTCAGAAGGAGATCGCGTCACACTGCCTTTTGCTTGCGGCTGCGGATCATGTGAACAATGCGTCTCTGGCAATCAGCAAGTTTGTGACGATTATTTCCAACCTGGATTTACCGCCTGGGGTTCTTTCGCCGAATTTGTTGCCATCCGTTACGCAGACACAAACTTAGTACGGTTACCCGAAAGTTTGGATTTCGTCGAGGCCGCCAGTCTGGGCTGCCGATTCATTACATCGTTTCGTGCTGTCGCAGCCCAGGGGCGCGTGGCGCCGGGGGAATGGGTAGTTGTTTATGGCTGTGGAGGCATCGGGCTCTCAGCGGTGATGATTGCAAACGCCATGGGAGGGCAGGTCATCGGGGTGGATGTCAGTGATGAAGCTCTGGCGCTGGCACGTTCCCTAGGGGCAGCGATCACCTTGAATGCTCGCAGCGAATCCTATCTCATCGAGGCAATCAAAGAAATCACCAAGGGCGGCGCGCATGTCTCCATCGATGCGTTAGGCAGCAACGAAACCTGCCATAACTCTGTAATGAGCCTGCGCAAGCGCGGCCGTCATGTACAGGTCGGCGTGATGGCCGACGAACACAAGGAAACCGCTCTGCCTATGGGTTGGGTGATGTTCAACGAACTGGAGTTGATCGGCAGCCACGGGATGCAGGCCCATGCCTTTGGTCCCATGCTGGAGATGATCACCTCTGGCAAACTGCAGCCAGGCAAGATGATCGGCAAGACAGTTTCATTAGAAGAATCTCTGGATGTACTGCAATCTATGGGCGAGGCACCCCCCACAGGAGTCGTAGTCATCGACCAGTTCTAGAACTGCATTTCCTTTTCGACGAATAGAGACCGCACAAATCTCGATAGCTGTGCGGTCTAATGTTACAATCCACCCCATGAAACTTCGCCGGTTCATCGTTGTCCTACTAGCCGCCTCACTGTCCTGCCGCCCTGTGCTCACTATAGGTTGGGCGGAGATTGGCATCATCATTGTACTAATCGCCGTCCTCCTGGGACCAGTCATCTTCAGAATGACCAAACGATTATCAGAATTTCAAGCCTGGAAAGACTCAAGAGGGAAACAAAAAGATACTCAGGAATAAGCGGAGTCATCATTGCCCCTGCAATACCCATTCCCATGGAAAATCGGTTTGTTGTTGCTGCGAGATGCGCTTCTGCTCCGTCAGAGAAATTTCCGGGAAGACAACCTCGAAATTGTAAAACTTCTCCATCCACTACCTAACATCCTCAATAAAGACAATATCCCCAACAGTGGTCCAGCCTTGCTGGTAACCAACCATTATTCGCACCCCGGCTTCCCGGCCTGGTGGATCGCTATCGGGATCACCGCCTCGGTGCCCCTTGACATCCACTGGCTGATGACCGCGGGTTGGACGCATTTGAAAGGTTTGCAAACTCTCACCCGCTGGTTTTTTCCACGCGTGGCGCAAGTTTATGGGATTACGGCTACACCACCCATGCCTCCAAAACCCGAAGAGACAGAATCTCGCGCCAAGGCAGTGAGACAGGCATTACGATATGCGCGCCAATCCCCAGCGCCGGTTATAGGACTCGCTCTGGAGGGGCGCGACCACCCTGGGGGTATTCTTGCTCCTCCGCCCCCGGGCGCAGGTCGCTTTGTCGGGAAACTGGCATCCCATTGCAAACGAATTGTTCCCATTGGGGTTTATGAAGATAAAGAGAGTCTTTGTGTAAACTTCGGCCCTTCATCTAAACTCAAAATTCCCCCAGGATTATCAGCTGACCAACGCGATCGAACCGTCAGCAAACTTGTGATGCGAGCCATTGCACAGCAGTTGCCCCCGGCGTTGCGAGGGGAATATGGGAACTCATCGTCCTGAGCGGAGGGCGAGCTGAGCTCGACCGCAGTCGAAGGATGTGCGCTTCGACTGCCCCCCCTACGGGGTTCCGATCAGCAATTGACAGATCAGTTAGGAGTAAACCTATGAAAAAATTCCGCACCTCTGACTTGTTCACCATCAACACCTACTGGTTTGGGCTCTCTACCATGTGGAACAGCCTGCACGTCATCATCCTGCCTGCAATTCTGCTCAACTTCGTCCCCGAGACACGCAAGAACACATATTTAGGATTGCTGACCTTCGTGGGGTTGATCATCGCCATGATCGTGCAACCGATTTCTGGCTCTATCAGCGACCGCTGGCGCTCGCGTTGGGGTCGGCGGCGACCGTTGATCGCGCTGGGCACTATCTTAGATTTTATATTCCTGGCTGTGTTGGGATGGGCCGGCGGCCTAATCTGGATTGCCATTGGCTATATCGGTTTGCAATTCACATCCAATATCGCTCACGGTCCAGCGCAAGGGTTGCTTCCAGATCAAATCCCATCTGAAAAGCATGGTGCGGCTAGCGGGATAAAGAACTTGTTCGATATGAGTGGGTTGGTCGCAGCTTCCCTGATCATGGGCAATCTGCTCGACCCCGAAGCAATACGGGCACTCGTTCCCATCATCGTTATTGCGGGAGTTTTGCTGATCAGTGCGGCTGTGACCATTTTTGGCACGCGCGAGCATTCCAACCTAGAAGCTTCACCAAATGAAAAAACTGAGACCGAGCAAATCTCCCTCACACGCATTCTGGCGGATAACCCGCAATACGCCAAATTGATCGTCTCTCGCTATGCCTTTTTGATCGGCATCTACGCTGTGCAGAGTTTCGCCCAATACTTCATTCGCGATGTGATTATCACTCCCAATCCAATCAAACTGACCGGGGATTTGATGGCTGCTATCGCTCTGCCGTTGATCGCTTTCGCCATTGGCGGCGGCTGGATCGGCGACCGAGTGGGGCATCGTAGGTTGTTATATATCGCCAGCGGGATTGGCATATTGGGCAGTCTGTTATTGATGACAGCACGCACACCTATCCAGGTGCTTATCTATGGGGCAATCTTAGGCTTAGGGATAGGATTGTTCTTAACTTCCAACTGGGCTATGTTGAGCCGCATGGCCCCCATTGCACAAGCTGGAGCTTACTTGGGTCTGACCAACCTCGCCACAGCAGGGTCAGCGGCATCCGGGCGGTTGATCGGCCCGGCGATCGACTGGCTTAACAACATTAATCCAGGGGATTACAACGGCTACACGGCAATGTTCGCCTTTGGCGCGGCGAGTATTTTATTGAGTGTAATATTACTAACAAGAGTAAGCGCTGAATGAATAAGTCATTCATCATTAATGGATCTTATCAACCTCTGCCTGTAACTCTGCTTTGATCGTCGAGAATTCTAGTTCATTCTCAGCGCAATAATCGCGTACCAACATGAGATGGTTGGGAATTTCTCCGCCAATAATCACTTCGATTACATCTTCGGGAACACCCATATCCAATAATTCCCTAAAGGTTGTCTTGCCTCGCACCATATTGGTATTCTCATTATGTGAATCTGCTTCTGACGAATTATCCCCTTTGGGATCGGATTCGCCTTCGGAATGGTTTTCGATGTCGATGGTATGCGTATCCAAGTAATCAATTTGCTCTTGGGTTAGGTCGGCATTGGCTTTAAGAATATTAACCCCGGTTTTCAAGAGGTATGTATGACTCCACTGAAAAAAGGGTAGTGTCTACCCTCCTCAAAAATGAAGAACTGAGAT